>Ga0209550_10006392_pt1 | contig 10974 bp, 9 predicted proteins | sample LauGreSuBDMM15SN_2_FD_187567 | JGI IMG/M metagenome (GOLD analysis project Ga0209550, IMG submission 187567) | Freshwater lake microbial communities from Lake Michigan, USA - Su13.BD.MM15.SN (SPAdes) (version 5) | ecosystem: Environmental > Aquatic > Freshwater > Lake | place: Lake Michigan, USA... | reverse complement strand
CACGGAAGGGTAAGACGTTAGTAGGGCTATTACGTGCCGCACCCGCGCTCGCGATCTATTACGTGTTGCGGTGTACCGGCTACGCAGTCCGCCGAGTGGAGTTAGTGATTGGCATTGAACCAGTCCATCGCATCAGCCCAAATACGCTTGCTGTCGGAATGCCTTCTCCTGGGGTGTGCCGATGAGTCATCCAGTGCCCCCCAATGTTCTATTAGTGTGTGGCGGATTTCCATTACGCTCGGAGACATTTATCCGCGATCACGCTACGGGCTTGATTGATGCTGGATGCAATGTCACGGTGCTTGCGCTTCATCCTGGCGATGCATCGCCATGGGATGCGCACGAGCAATCCGTTGGATTACCAAATCGGGTGCGTACGTCGGATATCAACCGGCCGGTTTCAATGCGCATGGCGCTCGGACTTGCCCGCGCAGCGCGGCTTGGATGCGTAGCACCTCGCCTGGCGTTTCGATCCATCGACCCACGGCTTGGGTGGCGAGCGCCTTCTGGACAACTACTCGAGGCGGCAGCCGCCTTGGGCATATCCGGGGCACCGCACCGATTTGATCGAATTCACGCTGAATTTGGTCCAAGTGGAGTGGTGGCATCGGTGCTGCGTCGCGCTGGATTGATCGCAGGTCCACTCTCAGTTGCATTTTATGGCTACGACACGACGCGGGCGGTACGGAGTTCGAGGGCGGGGCTGTACACGGACTTATTTTCTGATGCTGACCTCATACTTCCCAATTCGGAGTACCTCGCTCATCAACTCCGTGCGGTCGGTGCGCCACCGGAACGCTTGATTGTTCACCGATTGGGTGTCGATATCACGCGCTTCACTCCGTCTCCGTCGCTGCCGCGCGCCGACGGTGCGTGGACGGCCGTGGCAATTGGGCGCTGTGTCCCAAAGAAGGGATTTGCGACGCTCATTCGTGCCATGGCGCTCGCGGGCGACGATGCTCCATCGTTGACACTCATTGGCGACGGTCCGCTACTTGGTGACTTGCGCGAACTTGCCAACGAATTGGGTGTGAGCCGTCGTATCCGATTCGCCGGGTGGTGTGACCGTGCCGAAGTAGCCGCGGAACTGGCTCAGGCAGATGCGCTGATCGCTCCAAGTGAGACCGCCGCGGACGGAGATATTGAGGGGATGCCAGTGGTGATCATGGAAGCGATGGCCACTGGGTTAGCCATTTTGGGCACGCAACATAGCGGGATTCCGGAAATCGTTCGCGACGGGGTCAATGGTTTCACGGTTGCGGAGCGTGATGCCAAATCTCTGGCGCAGGCAATGGCGCGTCTGGCGGATCCTGCTACGCGCGTGCGATTTGGGCGTGCATCACGTGAGATTGCGGTCAGGGAACTTTCTCACGCCATGCTGATACGTCGCCTCGTGACACTACTACTTGATAACAGGAGAATTGATTTATGAACTTTGCGATCAAGCGACGCTATCAAGCCATTCGGCTGGCTTCGCGAACAGCGTGGCGCAACTTGGGTCGCTCGCGTATTCCTGGACCGTGGGTGGAAGGCAGCCAGCATCCGGACTCACTGTTGCTTGTGACGCTCGATTCATGTCGGTTTGACACGGTGTCTGCAAATCGAATACCGGTGATGAGTGCCATCGGTCCAGTGCACAAGGCAATGGCGCCGAGTTACTTTACTTATGGTTCTCACGCCGCCATGTTTGTTGGCTTCACGCCCGGCGATGGACTGAGTGATCAGCCGATCGTAAATCCAAAGTGCGGTAAGTTAGTTCGATTGCACGGTGGTGGTTCGCCGTCCAAAGGAGGCGATCGATTCGTTCTGCGTGGGCGCAGCATGATGGATGGTTTCAATAACGCCGGATACATCACCGCGGGTACTGGAGCAGTAAAGTGGTTTGATGACAGTTCTGATGTTGGGCGATTGCTCGTTCAAGACTTTCAGCACTACATGTACGCAGGAAACGCTTGGTCGCTACGTAAGCAACTGCAGTGGCTGTCGGCAACCATTGGCGGCGCTCAACGCCCGGTGTTTGCCTTCCTCAATGTTGGCGAGACGCATGTTCCGTACTACCACGAAGGCGCGCCATGGAGTAATGCTGATGTCACGTGTCGTGCATTTGCAAGTAACAATGACGCCGCCGAGAGCGCGCGTCGGCAGGCGGCGTGTTTGCAGTGGGTGGACCAAATGCTTCGACCAATGTTGGGTGCGTTCGCAAACGCAAACATCATGATTTGTGGCGATCACGGCGACGCATGGGGAGAGGGTGGTGTCTGGGAGCACGGCTTTCATCATCCGAAAGTAATGGAAGTTCCACTGATCTTTAGGACTTCTGCGCCGGCGAAGACGCGGTAGCGACGATGCGATCGATGACACCATGCCACATGCCCACTGCTCGATATGCGGCTCGTAGTGCGCCAAGCGGAATGAACGCCAGCATTGACGGTCCCGCTCGTTGCGCCATTGCCACGGCCATAGGTAATTGCAACACCAACAGTGCAACAAGCGGCAGGGTGGCGATCCACCACTCCGTGCCCACAAGCGGGATCATCGCGGCAATTGGTATCGCAGTGGCGACGAATGGTTGTGCGTGATCAAGCGCGCTGCTGTAGGAATTGCCGCGCCCACGCCCGCGATGTTCAAGGTGAAGTGCAACCCGCCAGTAACCCTGCTGGCGCTGAACCTTGAGATAGCGGCCCAGGCGGTCGGCATGATGGTGTTCAACTATGGACTGTGGCTCAAAGTGCAGTTGGTGTCCAGCTTCGATCACTCGAAACGCAAACTCCGCGTCCTGACCCTTCAGGAATCGCTCATCAAATCCATGGAGGTACTCCATGATGCTGCGTCGATACAGGACATCGAAGGTGGCAAGGAAGTCAACCGAGACTGGCATCTTGGCGTGTCGAACCTTGATTTCTTCGTGAATGAGTCGCTGCAGGAGCGATGCATCCGGTCCAATTGAATAGGTGCCGCCAACGCCAGCAACGTGCAGATGGCGCAGGTGCGGCAGGAGCGTGTTCAGTGAGTTTGGGTCGGGAATGCAATCAGCGTCGATGAACCAGATCAGGTCGGTGGTGGCGGCAAGCCAACCCATGTTGCGTGCGGCAGCGGCCCCACGACCTGTTCCATTCATCACTTCGACACCGAGTTTGCGCGCGATTTCCGCAGTTGCATCCCGGGAGCCGTCATTTACCAGAATGATGCGAGTCAGCGGAGAGTCGGGCTGCATTTGGATGTCACGGGCTGCCAGCAAGCAATGTTCGATTGTTGCTGCCGCATCGCGTGCCGGTACGACCATGGTCACGGATTCACATGAATTTGAAGTTTGTGCGTTCATTGCACCTTGGCACGGGGCGCCGTGACTTCTTTGATCGCAATGTTCATGACTTGCTCGCCTTCGCAATAGCTGAAACCGTTTCTTGCACGCCTTTGATCCACCCTGGGCATTCCATGCCAAGCGTGTGTTCAAGCAATGCCACCGAAAGGCGCGAATTGAGCGGCCGCCGCGCCGCTGCCGAGCGGCTACTTGAAGGGACGGCTGTGATTGACAGTGGAGTTGTTCGCAGTGGCATACCAGCATCAATCGCGCACGCGACAGCGGATTTCGCCACCTCATGCCACGACGCGCTGCCGCGGGGCACCGCGTGGAGTATCTGCGGCGCGCGCCAATGTCCATTGAGAGAATGCTGGCACATGGTTGTGGCGATGCCAGCAAGCCAACGCGCCGATGTTGGCGCACCGCATTGGTCGCCCACAACTGCCAGTTCTTCCTGTACCGCGGCCAGTTCAAGAATGGTCCGTATGAAGTTCTTTCCGTGCGGTGAGTGCAACCAACTCGTGCGAAGAATGGTTACCCGGCAGGAAGCGTTCAGCGCTCCAAGTTCGCCTGCGAGTTTGCTTTCTCCATACACGTTGAGTGGAGCCACGGGGTCGTTCTCGCAGTGTGGTACCGCCCCATCACCTGCGAACACGTAGTCGGTAGAGAAGTGAATGAGGTGTGAATCACACGCAGCACATGCCCGGGCGATTTCGCCCACCGCATCACTATTGATGCGATGGGCAAGTTCAGGTTCTGATTCGGCTCGGTCTACATTGGTATATGCGGCAGCATTCACTACACATTGTGGACGTATGCGGTGGATAGCGTTGGACGCGGAAAGTGGAGTGCTCAGGTCGACCTGTGCGCGGGACGGCGACCACACCTGCCCCAGTGCTGGGAGTGACAACGCGAGCTCCCGCCCAAGTTGACCACCGGCACCCAGAAGCATGATGCTCATTGGCCGTAGTGGCTCCTGACCCACGTTCGATACTCGCCGCTACGCACTCGTTCGAGCCACGGTCCGTTGTTGAGGTACCAACGAACTGCATCCTTCAGTCCATCAACGAGTTCGAACGTCGGCGCCCATCCCAGTTCATGGCGAATTCGTGATGAGTCAATCGCATACCGCGCGTCATGGCCAGGGCGGTCCGCGACGAAGTTGATGAGTTCTTGATGGGATGTGCCACTTGACCTCGGTCGCTCATGATCAAGAATATTGCATAGTGTCCGCACCAGTTCAATATTGGTGCGCTCGCCCGATCCGCCAATGGCGTAACTGCGGCCAACCGCACCGCGCTCAAGAACCAGCCGCAGTGCGGCGCAATGGTCATAGACGTGGAGCCAATCGCGGATCTGCATTCCGCTGCCATACACAGGAATTGACTCGTTTGCGGTGGCGCGCGCAATGCACAATGGAATGAGTTTCTCTGGGAATTGGCGCGGACCGTAGTTGTTGGAGCAGTGTGTGGTCAGCACTGGCAGACCGTGCGTGACATGCCACGCTGACACCACATGGTCCGAACCCGCCTTGCTCGCGGCGTACGGGCTACTGGGTCGATACGGGCTCGATTCACTGAACGGCAATTCTTCCGCTGCAAGCGACCCAAAGACTTCATCAGTCGAGACATGGAGAAACCGAAACCGTTGCTGCCGCTCTGCACTCAACGTTCGCCAATAAGTGGTGACAGCAGCAAGTAACCGCCCAGTGCCAACCACATTCGTCTGCAGAAACGCTTCGGCATCTTTGATTGAGCGATCCACATGGGTTTCGGCGGCCAAATGCACAATGGCTCGTGGCTGATACTCCGCGAGAACCCGACTGACCAGCGCATGGTCACCAATATCGCCGTGAACAAATGTATGTGCGGCCGAAGCAGGCAGGTCAGTGAAGTTGTCAGCATTGCCAGCGTAGGTAAGCAAATCCAGAGTGACCGCCGGCTCATCGCTGTGCATGAACCACGAGTGCACAAATGCGCTACCTATGAAGCCTGCGCCGCCGGTAATGAGGATGGCCACCGTTGCGAGTCTCCACTGCGAGTGATGCGATGTTCATTCCATTGCGCGGTACGCCTTGATCCGCACCAGTTCCGGCGGGTGCCGGGCCGATGCAGTTGGGGCGCCTGGAAAGGTTAGCCAATATGGACGCTGCACTCGGCGCAGCGCCAGAAATTTGTGATGTAGCGGCGCTCACGGCAGTGCCGTGTGCTCCGCGACGTGAGGCGTTACTTCTTCCCCTTACGCCCCCGACCCGCGCGGGTGCCGGGCATGCCAGCCTTGGGTCGCGGCTTTTCTTCCACTTCTGGCTCCTCGGCCATGCCCTCAACTTCGGGCAGTGCTTCGACGCGCTTGCGTTGATCGCGCAGGCGGGCGGCTTTCTCAAATTCCAACGCGCCGGCGGCCGCGAGCATGTCTTCCTCAAGTTCACGCAATGCTTCCGCTTTGTCGAAGCGACGTGACTCCTTGGGCCCAACCGCTTCACGCGCGGTGCGATTGGCCTTGATCTCAAGAGCAATGCCCTGACGGATTGCTTTCACGATCGTCTCTGGCGTGATGCCGTGTTCCTTGTTGTAGGCAATCTGCTTGGCGCGACGGCGTGAGACTTCGTCGATGGCGGCTTCCATCTCGGGCGTCATCTTGTCCGCATACAGGATGGCTTCGCCACCGGAATTGCGCGCGGCGCGGCCCATGGTCTGGATCAGACTTGAGCGGCTGCGCAGGAATCCTTGCGTGTCCGCGTCAAGAATGCAGACCAGGCTGACTTCAGGCAGATCAAGACCTTCGCGCAGCAGATTGACGCCGACGAGCACGTCAAACAATCCTTCGCGCAGCTCCTTGAGAATTTCAATACGGTCCAGCGTTTCAATTTCGCTGTGCAAGTAGCGCACGCGCACGCCGTTCTTGTGGAGGTAATTGGTGAGTTCCTCGCACAGGCGCTTGGTGAGTGCGGTGACCAGCACACGGTCGCCGCGCGCGGCGCGTTCCTTGCAGCGCTCCAAGAGGTCAGGAATCTGACCGCGCGCGGGCAGAAGCGTGATGATTGGGTCAACAAGTCCGGTCGGCCGGATCACCTGTTCGGCGATCACTCCGTGCGAGCGCTCCAGTTCTAGCGGGCTTGGCGTTGCACTGACATACACCACCGCTGGAATGATTTCCTCAAACTCCTCGAAGCGAAGCGGTCGATTGTCCATGGCGCTCGGCAAGCGAAAGCCGTGGTCCACAAGCGTTTGCTTGCGCGCCTTGTCACCGAAGTACATGCCACGAATCTGCGGCAGCGTGACGTGGCTTTCGTCTACCACCACTAGCCAGTCATTCTCGGTATGCCCGGGCACGCGACGAAAGTAATCCATGAGTGTCCACGCGCGTTGTCCGCGCGCGCGGCCGTCAAAGAATCGACTGTAGTTTTCAATACCGCCGCAATAACCGGTCTCTTGGATCATCTCCAAGTCATACTTAGTGCGACCGATCAGACGTTGCGCCTCCAGCAGTTTGCCCTCCGCGCGCAACTCAAGGACGCGCTCGTCAAGCTCTGCTTTGATTTCATCAAGCGCGCGCTTCATTCGATCTTCAGGCATCATGTAGTGCACAGCCGGGAAGACCCACGCGCGCGATTCCTCGCTGAGCACTTCGCCACTGACCGGATCGAATGTCTCGATCGTTTCTACTTCTTCGCCGAACAGGCCGATGCGGATCGCGTGTTGCTCACTTGCAGGGAAGACTTCAATGGAATCGCCGCGCACTCGGAAATTACCGCGGCCGGGTTCGATTTCCTTGCGCACGTACTGCATATTGGCAAGGCTGATGAGAAAGTCGCGGCGCTTCAGTGTGGTACCGCGCTCCACCACCACCATGCGGTTTCGGAATTCGTCCGGTGATCCCAGACCGTACAGGCAACTGACGCTGGAGATGACGATCACATCCGGCCGCGACAGCAGCGAACTGGTTGCGAGCAGGCGCAAGCGATCGAGGTCTTGATTACGGCTTGCATCTTTCTCGATGTAGATATCCCGTTGCGGGATGTACGCCTCAGGCTGGTAGTAGTCGTAGTAACTGACGAAGTAGCAGACGGCGTTGTCCGGAAAGAGTTCCTTCATCTCCTCATAGAGTTGCGCCGCAAGCGTCTTGTTGTGACTGATGAGGAGCGTGGGCTTGCCGGTGCGCGCAATGACATTCGCCATGGTGAAGGTCTTGCCGGTACCGGTGGCGCCGAGGAGCGTTTGGAACTTTTCGCCACGCGCCAGCCCCGCCACCAACTGCTCGATCGCCTCTGGCTGATCTCCGGTGGGTTGGTAGGGGCTTTGAAGGCGGAACATCGGCAGAATTGTAGGAGAGTGGGGCGGGTGCGCCGATAGGGGGGTAGAGTGCCACTTCCTTGCGGCGGCGCCGCTTGTGAACCAGGATTCATCCACACGCCATCGAAAGACTATTTCACCATGCCAACGTGCTCCAAAGTCACCATCGCTCTTCTTGCTCTCGCATGCGTGTCTGTCCCGATGCAGGGCTGCAAGAACGGCCCGCCGCCGGTGATGGCCGTGCGGCTTCTCTTGGGTGGCAAGGATCACAACGGCGGTCCGATCGCACAGGGTGACGTCTTGAAACTGACGAAGTCCACGGACGGCACTGCCACCGATGGCGAAGACTTCAAGGTTTCCCTCGCTTCCAAGTCCGGCGATGGATACGAGTGGCAATGCCGCACTCCCAACGATGCGTATCTGTTGGTAGATGCATCCTTTGACATCGAGCCGGACGGCAAGCTGGCGGCGGGCACGGATATGCAAACCATCTACCACCTGCACGCACGCAAGGTCGGCAAGACCAAGATTGAATTTGCTCAGGTGAGCCTCACCGACAAGAACATTGCCGCCAAGCAGGTCCTCACCTTAGAGGTTGAGGTCAAGGCCGGAGCTGCGACGAAGAAGTGACCGCGCCGGATGCGCAGTACGCGTGCTGGCGGCGTCCGTTACGTCCCGAACGCATCGGTCACCGGCATCGTCGGTCTTCGATGTGACATAATCGGCTCAAGCTCTTCAGGTGAGATGCTGGCAAACACCTCGGCCAATGCAGGGTCGAATTGCGTACCCGCACATCGGCGAATCTCGTCCAGTGCCGCTGCAGTGTTTCGAGCGGGGCGATACAGACGTGAACTGGTCATGGCATCGAACGCGTCGGCGATCCCAACTACGCGTCCAAGTTGACTGATGTCCATGCCGGCGCTTTGGTTTGGGTAACCCTGGCCGTCCCAGCGCTCGTGGTGATCAAGCACGCCAGGCAGGATCTCGCGCAGTTGCGGAATGTCACGCAGCATGGACAACCCCCGCTCTGGGTGTTGTTTGATCAATGCGAACTCGTGGGCTTCCAGCTTGGTCGGCTTGCGCAGAATTTCCTCGGGCACGCCAATCTTTCCAATGTCATGCACCAATCCGCACAAGCGCGCTTGCTCGACGAACTGAATTCCAAGTTCGGCCCGTTCGGCAAGCAGCGCGGCAAATCGACTCACGCGATCGCTGTGCCCGCGCGTGTAGGGATCCTTGGCATCAATCGCCTCAATGAGCGTGCGCATGGTTCCACTAAAGAGTTCGCATTGCTCACGATCCATACGCTCTTGGAGTTGCATGCGCGCCACATTGGAAAGCGCCAAGCCCACAAAGTGGCCGATAGCAGCAGCAAAGTTCACAGCCTCATGAATGTTTGTGCTTGATGACGCGCCGCGGCGGTCGAGATAGAGCCATCCATGGAACGTGGATCCCGTCTTCACAGGAATGCACGCCGCCTCTTGAATGTCCATACGCAGCACGCTTTCGCTGGCAAGGATGGGCGCATCGCCACCCTCGCGGTGATAGACATACGCGCGGTCGCGTGCGTTGCGCAGCATGGTCCGACTGACTAAGACCGCACCCGTGGAATCTTGGATGCGCCCAGCACATGCGAGTGCGTCAATTCGATCAACGGTGTTGCCTTGCAGCAAGAAGGCAACATTTGAAAAACTAGTTGCTGCAACCAACGAACGCACCGCGGCATCCGCCACACTGGCCAAGTCCGTTGCGTGTGACATCGATTCGGTTGCGTTGAGGAGATGCACCAAGTAATCGGCGGCAAGCGCATTTGGGTGCTCAAGCAGAATCGCCTCCGCCAGCATTCCGGTGCTGACGTTCTCTTCACCAAGTCGAATCGAGTGCATCGGGGCCTGAGTGTTGTCCGCGCCGTCGAGCCGGAACTGGAAGGGCCCCACGCCAATCAGGTCACCAGATTCGACACGAATTTCCGTACTCCGTGCCAGGCGGGTGCCGTTGAGCATGGTGCCGGTCCGACTATCAAGGTCGCGCAGCCGCATGTGCCCATCGCCGGTGCCTGGGTCGGTGCTCCAGACCAGCGCGGCATGTCGACGGCCGATCGTGAGCGTTGGTAACTGGACGTGGCATTCATCCGCTCGCCCGATGACGGTGGGGCGGTCGGGGTGGATCTCGAACTGACCGGCAGTGCCGGGGGGACCATCAACCATGGTGATTCGAAATGCCTGTGCCATAGAGGTGAGTGATACTCGTTATGGTCAACCAGCCCAACCGATGCGGCAACATTCGGCGCCAGCGACCGATATGGATCAGCCCTCGAACAGCCACCAACGCTTGCGCGCACGCGCGCCCATGCGTAACCCGAATCGCCGTTGTGTGACTTCCGAGATGAATTCCGCGGCTTCGATGGGATCATCGGTCACCTTCACGAGGCCACGATCTTCCTTATCGATGGTCCCGTCTGGAATCATGCGCTTCTGTACAAAGTCATCCAATTCGTCCCAGTATTCCTTGCCCATGATGACCACGGGAAAGTCCTCGATCTTGCCGGTTTGCATGAGGGTGAGCGTTTCGAATAACTCATCCATGGTCCCGTATCCGCCGGGTAGCACCACAAAGCCATACGAGTACTTCAGCAGCATCACCTTGCGGATGAAGAAGTAGCGGAACTCCACGGTTTTGTCGCACCACGGATTTGGTTTCTGTTCCTTTGGCAAAGCGATGTTGCAACCAATGCTGGGCGCACCCACCTCGCGCGCGCCGCGATTGGCGGCCTCCATGATCCCGGGGCCGCCGCCAGTCATCACCGTGAAGCCGCGCCGACCAAGCTCTGCGCCCACCTGTTGCGCCAAGGCGTACCACCGATGGTCTTCGGGATAGCGCGCGCTGCCGAACACCGTCACGCATGGACCAACAAAGTGCAACTTACGAAATCCACGAATGAACTCAACGGCAATTCGAATGACTCGCCAGAGTTCCTCCAGTCGCGGGCGTGGACCAGCGAGCATTAACTGCTCGGGCGCAGCCGGTGGTCCAATAGGGAACTCTTCGGGTGTCACTTCTTTGAAGCTTCCCATTCGGTGATGATGGCGGCTTCGCGCTCCGCGGAGAGACCGGGTTGGCCTGCCTTCGCGCCCCAGACATATTCGCCGGGGTGCTGCTTGTTCCACCACGCCAGCGTGTCGCGCACGGTGTCTGCGAGCGGGCGGAACGTGCAGCCGGCAGCCAATGCGCGCGCACGGCTAATGTTCCCAGCGCCTGCATATTCAGGGCCTTCAGGAAGCCAGAGCGGCAGTCCCATCCACGGTGAGACCTTGGCGGTTTCCAGCAAGTAGGGCTCAGCGATCGGGACGAATTCCACGGACGCTGCAGTACATGCCTTGC
>Ga0209550_10006391_pt1 | contig 10974 bp, 9 predicted proteins | sample LauGreSuBDMM15SN_2_FD_187567 | JGI IMG/M metagenome (GOLD analysis project Ga0209550, IMG submission 187567) | Freshwater lake microbial communities from Lake Michigan, USA - Su13.BD.MM15.SN (SPAdes) (version 5) | ecosystem: Environmental > Aquatic > Freshwater > Lake | place: Lake Michigan, USA... | reverse complement strand
ACTAGATCACCCATCAACTGATGGCAAAGCAATTGCAAAGATTGTTAAAGTTGAAATCGCAGGAGATGAAAAGAGAATCACAGACTGGCTAGGAAATGACCTATCAACTGCCCTTGGTAGTGAGGTTGAGGTTATGTGGTTAAGCCCAGCTGATACTGAGGGTGAGTCAGGAATAGTTGCGGTGCACTTGATGACACCTAGTGGTGTTGTGAGAGTTGATTAAGGAAAACATTTAACCATGGCAACATTTGATTACCAACTTTTGCGTAAGTGCGGAGAAGATGTTTACATCAGCAATAATGTAGAGATACGCCGTCCGAATTTAGTTGAGATTGGTTCACACGTTGCGATCGACAGCGGATTTTATCTGACTACGGCAGCGACTATTGGAAACTATATTCATATTGGCCCCTACGCTTCGTGCATCGGCGGAGCTAAAGCGATATTAGAATTGGGAGATTTCTCTTCAATCGCTGCAGGGGCTAGGTTGATTGTTCTTGGTGACGAACATTTGGGGGTGGGCCTTGTTGGCGCAATGATACCGGAGCCATACAAAGACAAAGTTGTTGGAGGAAAAATCAGAATTGAAAAATTTGCGGCAGTAGGGACAAACTCAATAGTAATGCCTGGGGTTACTATGAGTGAAGGATCTGTCCTCGGTGCTGGTTCTTTACTTAACCAAGATACAGAGCCATGGACGATATATGTCGGGACTCCTGCAAGAGCTATAAAGATCAGAGAAAAAGAAAAGATGATTGACTTTGCAAATCAAATTCAAATGTAAAAATGATAGGTAGAATTTTGGAAACCTCTCAACCCATATGAATTTCCTTGTAGGAACTCTTCATCGAATGCTTCATCAGTTTATCAGCACAAAAATATGCAACTTTCGTGAATGTATAAAACAACACTTTTTGATAATTCGGGGTGTGATGTAATTGTGCTTTAAGAGCCTCTTTGCGAGAGGCAGCCCTGTTTCCTGCTGTGAGACTTTTGTCATGCCATCTGAAGTAAGACATAGGAATATTGGATTTGACGAATTTTCCCCGCTTCTTTATCTTTAGCCAGAAGTCAAAATCAGCAACATAAGTGTAAGTAGGATCAAAGCCATTTACTTTCTTCCAGGTTTCAGTCTTGATCAGTGCTCCTGGTGCTGGAATTACATTCGGAATCAAATGAAGTATTCTTGTTAAAAATATTGGGCTTCGATTCTTAAATATAATTTCATTTTTGGTATTCACATAAAAACAATGACCAAGTCCAACATCTGCATCTTTTCTCTGCACTTTTTCTAGAATTGAATCAAGAAATCCTGGAGCTAAAATGTCATCATCGCCGATACCACAGAAGTAGGGAAAACCCATTTGGTGTAAAACCGCCACCCCCAAATTCATCGCATTCGTGAAACCAGGTTGTTCATCCTGAATTATCCGCACTCGATCTAAAGAAGAAAATGGTAGCAACTTATCAAAATTCGATGAAGAAGTAACTAGCACGACCATACCTACACAAACTTGCTCTGTGGCACTCTTAATTGCTTTCTCCAATAGCGAAAAGTCCCGGGCTAAGGTAGGTATAACTACACCGACTACGTTTGGACTCGCGGCGTAATTCAGCCCAAATGAATTAGGAATAGAACCCATTGATTGCATCACACACCTCATCTATTTCTTCATTTGTAATTTGGACATATGATGGAAGCCAAAGGCCAAATTCTCCTATTTTTTCTGATACAGGAAATGACCCCGGAAATGAGATGCTTGGTTGTTGATTTATTGGTGGATACATTCTCCTTGAACCAATTGAATTCTTGGCTAGGTGTTCAATGAGGCTTTCTCGTTCCATGGTGACTACATCAATAAACCATGGCGATACAAAGTCTAGATCGTGGTCAAAGACATGAATGTTTGAGTTCGCAGATAGGTTTTTTTGGTATCTCGTCCAGATTTCTTTTTTTCTTTGAACTCTCGAGCTTAGTTTAGACATCTGTACGATTCCTATAACCGCCTGTAAATCTGTGATTTTCAGATTTAAACCAAATAATGGATGAAAATCATTTCCACCTTGTGTTCTTCCAAAATCTTTAAAACTTCTCACCTTTGCTGCTACTTCATTGTCATTAGTCACAATGCAGCCTCCTTGCCCCATTGTGATTATCTTTGGAACCGAAAAGGAGAATGAACCCATGAGCCCCTTTGTTCCTTTATGTTTTCCATCGGAGTAATAACTTCCAAGAGATTGTGCTGAGTCCTCCAAAACTATTAGATTGTTTTCTACAGCAAAGTTGCTTATCTCCTCAAAACCATTGGAGGAACTACGGCCATTTGCCGAGACAAAGATTATCGCTTTTGATTGTTTATGAACTGGTAAGGGAATGGAATCTATGTTGATGCAAAGCGTCCCTTCTTCTACGTCGACAAAAATTGGTTCAGCACCCAGTATTTTCACTGCGTTAACTGTCGCAATCATCGTATAGTTCGGAACGTAGACTTTATCCCCAGGCCCAATGCCAAGTACGGCCATCATTGCAACTAAACTCATAGTCCCGTTACTTACCATAATTGCATTTCGGGCTCCTGTGAACTCACAGATTAGATCCTCGAGTTGCTGCGTTTTGTCGTACTCAGTTAAGAATGGATTGGATTCCATATATTTTTGAAGTGCTTCCGCCTCCAAGTTATCAAAGTAAGGAATCATTTGTGGAATTCTGGGTGAGTTCATGGCTAACCTAACTGACAAGAAATACACTGAGATTCAAATGTAGTACGATCGACTTCAGGTCCAAAGTAGGGGCCATTTTTAATTTCTAAGACTTTGGTATTCTCCTCCAGAATCTTGTAGCCATGGCCCCCTTTCAGGCAAACCAGCACACTTCCAGCCGCAATTGTTGTGCTCCCGATCAACAATTGATTTTCACTAAAGATATCAGCATGAATCGCACCACTAAGAACGATTACAGCTTCACTTGTTCGATCAGTATTCTTCTTATGGATATTATGAATGTGTGACTTCAATATTGCATCTTTGGGGTGATTCCAAACCCCAACCTGCAAGTAATCTGATGGACTAGAAAGAAAGGTCAATCCTGGGGCATTTACTTGCTGTAATTCAACCACCCAGGCTAGAACCACACCTTCATTTTCAAAAGTCAATTTAATATCCATTTGCTGTCCTTTTCGCTAGCTGTTGCTCATACCAAGCGGTAGTCCTTGAAATGCCCGTCGGTAAGTCAATTTCCGGTTTGAAGCGAAATCTGATTGTGGATTTTGAGGCGTCCATTATTTTACAAGGAGCACCATCAGGTAAAGTCGAATTGTAACGGATATCACCATCGTACTTGACAGAATTTTTGATCATCAAAGCTAGATTTGCAATAGATACTCCTTCGCCCCATCCAACATTAACTACGTCATAATCCCAAGTTAATCCGAGAGCCTCCACTATGTATTTGGCCGCATCATCGACGTGAAGCCATTCACGCACAGGAGCACCTGTTCCCCACACTTCTATCAACTCTGCATTCTGATACTTTGCTTCAATAAATCTTAAAACAAGAGCACCTAGTGCATGGGCACGAACGGGATCGAGGTGATCGCCTTCTCCATAAAGATTTGGAAAAATCAAATTGATGGACTCAACTTTGTATTGATTCCAATAAGAGTGCGATGCTACAACGGTCAATCTTCGAATAGCCCCATAAGTAAAAACGGAAGAATCCATCTCTCCACTCCAAAGTTCATCCTCTCTAAATATTTTTAAACTAGTTGGATAAGCGCAGTTTGAAATTGGATTTAAAACCCTATATTTATAGCTACGTGCGAGCTCATACAGATTAAGGTTGATAGCTAAATTATCGCTGTAGATTTCTGCTTGATGTGCCAGCCCATATTGGATACCACCTACGTGCGCTGCGCAATTGATAACCGTATCCGGTTTGTGATTTCTGACAATACGCTCGAAGTCATTATAGTTCCGTAAATCAATGCCAGTACTTTTTGATGCTAAATGTATCTCGTGTGAACCCTTATTTAGCAGCTCATGAACATGAGAACCTAAAAATCCAGAGTGTCCTAGTAAGAGTATTTTCATTGTTTATATCTCATCAATTCGGCTAAATCACTTTCAACCATATTTGAAATCAAGCTATCGAGTGAAGTTTCAGGCCGCCATCCAAGAATTCTTTCCGCCTTACTAAAATCTCCAACCAAGACTTCTACTTCAGAAGGCCGATAGTATCTAGGATCTACCTCCACTAGTGTTTGATTTGTTTGGGGGTTGATTCCCACCTCGGATGAACCACTCCCACGCCATTCAATCTCCATCCCAATGACGGAATAAGCTTTTTGTACAAATTCGCGCACAGTACAAGCAACTCCAGTTGCAATTACAAAATCATCTCCTTTGTCTTGCTGAAGCATCATCCACATAGCTTTAACATAATCGCCGGCAAATCCCCAATCTCTAACTGCTTCGAGGTTTCCAAGTTTTATAGATTCATGGCCTCCAGCGTACTGTTTAGAAACACCGAGAGTAACTTTCCTTGTGACAAAAGTCTTACCACGACGTGGCGATTCATGATTAAACAAAATTCCATTTGAGATATTCAAATCGAAAGCTTCGCGATAATTGATTGCCAACCAATGTGCATAGAGTTTTGCAACCCCATAGGGAGATCGCGGATGAAATATTGTTGTTTCATTTTGAGGTTGCGTACCAGGCAAACCACCAAACATTTCGGAAGTTGATGCATTATAAAGTTTAATTTCAGTGTTAAGCAATTTCAAGGCATTCAAAATTCGCAAAGTTCCCAGACCAGAAACATCACCCGTGTACTCTGGCACTTCAAACGAGACACCAACATGTGATTGCGCACCTAGGTGATAAATTTCGTCAGGATTAATCTCTCGTATTAGTCCTAGAATGTTACTTGAATCATTCAAATCTCCGTGATGCAGCTTAAGGTAAGGATTTTGAAATAAATGATCGATTCTTTCGGTTGTAAACACGGAGCTACGCCTCAACATTCCATGCACTATGTACCCTTTGGCCAACAAAAGTTCTGCCAAATATGAACCATCTTGACCTGAAATTCCCGTGATTAAAGCTTTCTTCATATCTTGCCTTTCATGGCATAAATATCACTGAATGTGTAAATCCAAGAATACAGTCTATTGGATATTGAATCAGCGATTGAGTAGACATTCTTCTCTGATGAATGTGCTTGATTAATCTCATATCGTGCGGGATATCTTTGCAATCAACACAAATAATCACCCAATTCAAGAAATTTGAAGTACAGCTCTTGTCTATCCTTGAATCGAATTGGTCAATCTACTGCGGTGGATTTTCCTAAACTAGGGTTAAGAAACTCTGTGAGCACTATACAAACACCTACTTTTAGTATAACTGCTCAGTGGGTTTTCTTGTTACATTGATTGTGAATAGGCAATCGGGGCAAAACTTTGCCTCTTGCAAAATACGGTATCAAGTGAGACCATTTGGCGTGAATTTACGAAAATCAATTTGTGTCGTAATACCTGCATACAAGGTTTCCAAACACATACTTAAAGTTATTGCGTCAATTGGTGATGAAGTGTCACACATTATTGTGATTGATGATGCTTGTCCTGAATCTTCAGGTCGTATTGCGGAAACTTCAGGAGATTCAAGAGTAAAGGTTATCTTCAATCCTGAAAATGGAGGCGTAGGAAGTGCGGTTAAAGCAGGGTACGACCAAGCGCTCAAATTGAACACAGATGTCATAGTCAAAATTGATGGAGATGGTCAAATGAATTCAAAAGAGATTCTGAATTTGGTGGGACCAATTTTTCGTGGGGAGGCAGACTATTCAAAAGGAAACCGATTTTTTGAAATCGATGCAGTGCAACAAATGCCTAAGATAAGAATTATGGGAAATATGGGTTTAACTCTCATGACTAAGTTTTCAAGCGGACTTTGGCACATATTTGATCCAAACAATGGTTTTACCGCGATTCGTGCATCTACCTTAACGGAGTTAAACCTAGAAAAAATTGATGACGGATATTTTTTCGAGTCCGACATGTTATTTCGGTTAAATCTAATTCAAGCACGCGTAAGCGATATACCCATGCCCGCAATTTATGGTCAAGAAAGTTCTAATCTAAGGATTAAAAAGGTTCTCTATGAGTTTCCTCTGAAGCATTTTCGTAACTATTTAAAACGAATTGCCTACACCTATTACTTACGAGACTTCAATTTAGCATCAATAGAACTACCCATTGGGTTAATGCTTAGTGGGTTTGGCTTAACACTAGGAATGTACAGCTGGATTCATGGAATAGTCACCGCGACACCAACAGAGACCGGAACGTTGATCCTGGTTGCGATGAGTTTTTTGGCAGGGCTGCAACTTGTTTTGGCATTTCTTTCTTATGACACCCGCAACAACAATAAATAATCGCGCTTAGACCATGTCTCATATGTAACTTCCCATGATCAACTAGCCGACACAGTTCAACGCCTAGGCTTCACCTTCGTTGATGGAGGTGTCCACCCACGCTTTGGAACACGTAACTTCACATTAGCTTTACAAAACGGTCACTACATCGAAGTCGTCTGCCCTCTAGATCACCCAGCAACAGAGCAAACCCCTTGGGGTAAAGCTGTTAGCAAGAAAGCACAAGAAGGCGGCGGCTGGCTAACGTGGGTTTTTGCAACTGAAGATATTTCAAAGGTTGAAGAGAAGTTTGGACGCAGCGCAACCCAAGGTCACCGCACACGTCCAGATGGCACCGATCTTAAGTGGAAGCAAATTGGAGTTAATGAAATTACTGACTCTCACGAACTTCCATTCTTTATTCAATGGTTGACAGCTGATCACCCATCACAAGATGGAAAGGCTGTTGCTGCAATTGAGAAGATTACGATTGCTTGAGACTTGGTTCGCATCGAAGAGTTGCCAGGCATTGATTCAATTTCAGTGTTTTGGAGTGAAAGTGAAGTTGCGTGGTTAACGTCAGCTAATATCGAGGGTAAGGCAGGGAATCCTGAGGTAGCTTTGGTGGCTACAAGCGGTGTGGCTCGAATAGATTGGGCAAGGTGGAGTAATTATGAAGAAAGTTCCTAAGGCTAAAGTTAAGAATAGCCAAAACAAGTTTAATGCAATCGATAATGACTCAACTCGAACATCAAATAAGATTTTCAGTCTGATTCTTTTTTTCCTTATATTTCCCTTAGTCTTTTTCAATTTTCTTTGGTTTCTTGATGTCCCACTCATCATTTTAAGTAACACATTTCTAAATCTGGTTAGAATCAGCTTACTGGCGGGCTTCCTTGTTTACACATTTTATAGCTCATCAAAAAATAACTTAAGCTCAAATCTAAATAGCTCTATAATAGTCTTAACTATAAGTACCATTGCAAGTCAAATGAATAGATTATTTTCAAATCATCCAGACACAAATCCTGACAGCGTTACGAGCCACTTATTGCTTACTGAGGCTATTTCAACTGGTTGGAATCCATTAATGCCTGAAAGCGAAAGCTCGAAATTGATTGCTTCGAGTAGCCTTTTCATTCAAACAAGCTTAAATGAGAACAGGGTGGAAGCAGGCATCGGATTTCAGACTCTTCAAGCTTTTTACAATTTACTACTTGGTGTTGAATCATCCTATTTGTTTGTAAACATCCTGTTCCTCGCCCTCACGGCTGTAAAATTGTTTGAAGTTCTTGAATTACTTGAGTCCAAGAAGAAGACCAGAAATACTCTTGGTGGGAAAATATCGCCAATCGGTGCAATCGCCATATTCTTTATGTCACCAATAGTTGTACAACAAGTCAATTCTGCTTATTCAGATTTAGTTGGTTATTGCCTTTTGGTCAGCTGTATTCTAATTTGTGCCAGAATATTTCTATATGAAAGACTAGAAAAAACCAGTGTAACTTCGTTTATCTTGCTCGTTATTCTGACGCCATCAATCAAATTGCAACTGATTGCCTTAATGATTCCGCTTATTCTTACGTTTCTTTATGTAGTCGAACGAAGATGCCGGAAATTTATGAATAGTTCGGAATACAAGGTTGATAAAGCGCTGTACATTAAAAACATCCGGCAATCAAGAGTTTTGATTTTCACTCTTGCCCTACTACCTCTCATATACTTCCCAATCGGTAAGTTCGCATCAAACATTCTAAAGGGAAAGCTACCTTCGCTTACGGATAAGTCTTTGGTCGCCCGTTCATGGAGCGGTTCAATACCTGAATTTATGGAAATGAGCGGAGTTGAACGCGTCCAAACGGTCATTACCGGAAGAACTTCTTTAAATCCTAGTGAGATATTAAGGGATGGACTTTTTAGCATTCCGACGAGATCCGAGCTTATTAATGCAGGATTCTTAGATTCGCGAATAGCTGGTTTTGGACCGCTGTGGGGAGATCTACTTTTCATCTCGTCCATCTTTGCACTAGGTTCGGTGTTTTTGGTTGCCTACTTCGTTGGCACTCGAAAAACCCGGTTAGATTTAGAAGCATCACAACTACAGAAAAAAATGTACTTTTCAGCATATCTACTTGTTAGCTATTGGATCATTTCGGTACTTGTGCCCCTGAGTTTCATGGCTCGTTACTGGCCACAATATATTGCCATGGCTTTCTTGAGCATCTACATCATTTCAATTGCTATAAAAATTCTAAGCTCTCACATGTTTCTAAGTTTACTTCTCAAAAACACATTTTGGGCGCTTCTACTTCTAATTGTTTTGAATTTCCAGATAATTTTTACTTCTCATCTCGATGTGAAGAGTAATTCAAATAAATGGATTCAGCAAATGAAAGCCGAGAGAATATCTCTACAAAGTTCAGGTGAGTTTAAGGAGGTTAGGTACTACTTTAGGAACAGGACAGGCTTAATTCTTGCCACCACCGGAGAAATTAGTCAAGAGTCGTTTTCGAAAAACGCATTACTAGAGTGCAAAGAAAGTGACAAGCTAGTTCTAGTAACATCTGAAACAGGTGTATGCGGCATACGTTAGATTAGAGATTTTCAATACTGTGTATCAAATTTAGCAACCCTGGATCCGTTAATTCCCAGTCTTTCTTTATTTGAGGCCTCAAGTATGGATAGTGAGATAACGCTTTTATTGAATTAACTTTCTGTGTCTTTTGAAAGAAAAAGTAATGCGCGAATTTAAGAGCTGCCTCTACGTTAGTCGGTAAAGAATTTGGGTTCTTCGAGAAACTCTCCAAATGAGCGAAATATTCCAGCTTGGAAGTGGGATCTACCGAGAGACCCCTCCCCCTGATCCAAGATTCTCCCGCCACGATTAATGGTTTTCCAAGTGCGGCCAATTCGATTCCTGCCTTAGTGGCAAATATCAGTCCAAGGTCACAGATATCCATCAATTTGTAGGTAGAGACGCTAACTTCTGGTCCAATAACCTTTATGTTCGCAGGTAGCTCTTGGAATTGTCCTTCAATGTATTTCAGGATTTGATCCCTTGCTTTAATCTTGCCCGTCACTTCAGCAGGATGTATTCGAATAATCAGATCCAGATGTGAATTTGTCATAAACCACTTAATAGTTTCGTCAATCCATGCATGCATATCAGGAAATACTCTCGAAGAATAGTGCAGCTGGGCATCCCAAGATACGTTTGTAAGAAGTAACACTTTTGTTTTGTTTCGACCTAATTCAATATTAATTGGATTATTTCTACTCACGCTAGAAAACTTTATCCAGTCTCTTTCTCCAATATCGCGAGAATCTAGATACTCCTTTATCTCTTTCTTTTCATCTGACCGTAAATCATCTACATCATAGGATTCTGTAAGTAGAGATTTATGGTAGGTATCGCCAATACCTAGAAGAAAGGATTGCTTTCTATAACCTTGCACCCAAGTAATAACAGGAACTTGGTATTCTTTTGCGACGGCCACCATATTTCCCTGAGGAACATAAATTCCATGGTGAGCGATCATGAGATCGAATTGATTTTTGGTAAAGATTTCACTGACTTCACCATTAACTATTTGACTAGACTTCAGATATTCTTCAAACACAGACTTATATTCTTCTTGATCGTCAATCCTACCTTTTGCTAGAAATCGCTTTGTTCCGGAATCTGCAATTTCCAAATCCCAACTTTCGGAGGAACTTCTTCCATCAGGCTTTAGGAGGAGAGGTTTAAATCCTGCAATATTCAAGATTTGTTGCCCGGTCTTTGAACAGTCATAACAGAGTTTTTGGGCTTTTCTAGATTTGTATTCTTCGAGACTCTTAAATTTATTCAACTCACAATACATGCATGCTGTAAGAGCACTATCGCATAATGTGAAATAGACATTGTGCCCGCGACTTCTCAATGCGATTCCTAATACTGCATCAAATGCCATAGTGTTCAGATTTCCACCTATGTTTGTCGCAATCAAAATAGATTTAGGTTTTGTGACAGCTATAGAAGTCTGAGGGTTTAACCCCAGCCCTTTTCGCCATTTTCTCAACTCGAGAGTTTTTCTGACTTTAAGGACGATGGGGGAAGAGAGTATTTCCCGGTAATCAACTATCATAAAGCGCATTCTCCAGGTGCGTGAGATCCCATCCAAGCCGCAATAGCGCCTGGGGAGAGGCAGCTTTCAATAGGTCAAAAGAATAGGACTCAGACTCCAACGCGATGCATTTAATTCCATTTATTTTGCTAGCTTCAATGTCGTGGATTGTGTCACCTATAACAATTGGTTTGTAGCCAATGTCGCTCGCCATGCCCTTAGCGCGTGCGACTATTTCTGACCTATTTCCAAGGTTTTGTGAGCAAAAATAGTTCTGATCAGGAAAATACTTATCGAGACCAACATTGCTCAACTTTATTTTAGCTCCCTTGATGAAGTTTCCAGTGCAAATCAAGTTCAAAAGATTTTCTTGTATGTACAGTACCTGCAAAATTTCATCCACTCTATTTAGAATTTTGAGCTTTTTGATGAGTAACAATTCTGCGTATC
>Ga0209550_10006389_pt1 | contig 10975 bp, 8 predicted proteins | sample LauGreSuBDMM15SN_2_FD_187567 | JGI IMG/M metagenome (GOLD analysis project Ga0209550, IMG submission 187567) | Freshwater lake microbial communities from Lake Michigan, USA - Su13.BD.MM15.SN (SPAdes) (version 5) | ecosystem: Environmental > Aquatic > Freshwater > Lake | place: Lake Michigan, USA... | reverse complement strand
GTTTTCTAGCCATTACGATTAAAGATAAATTTATATATAATATATTATATCATACAAAAAGATTATTAATCATTTTACTTACTGCTAGTTTTTTTATTCCATACAAATATGGAGTAATCTTTTCAATTCTATTGATTATTATAGTTCTTTCATTATTATTATTTACTTCAGTACAAAAAGTTTTAGGAAATTATAAACCTGCAAATTATTATTTATTGGCAAATCTTTTACTAATCTTGGGAGGTATTATTTATTCTGTTAAAACCTTGGGACTCTTGCCTGCTAATTTATTTACCGAGTATACCTTTCAAATTGGATCTCTTTCTCAAGCAATTCTACTATCCCTTGGTTTGGCGTACAGAATTGATTTGATGAGAATTGAAAATAAAAATCTAAATACAAATCTTGAGTTACAAATCAAAGAAACCAATATCCTATACAAGAATCTCCAAAACGAAATTATAGAAAAAGCATTTCTCCAAAAATCGAATGATGAAATCCAGTTGGAATACTCAGATGCTAAAGCAAACTTGGAAAAAGCAAAAGAGAAGAGTAAATCTTTACAAGAGATCATGCTCCAATCAGAAAAAAAATTGGAGACTGTAAAAAAAGAATTAGAAGAGGCTTTTTTTCAATTGATTCAGGCAGAAAAATTATCCAATATTGGAACCATGGTAGCAGGAATTGCCCATGATATTAATAATCCCCTCAATTTTATGTCTGGGGCTAATTACAACCTAAGTAAGACATTGAAAGAATTTAAGGACACTCTTTTTGGGATGGTGGGGGAGAATACAGATGAAGACTCTATACAGGCAAAAAATGAGTTCCAAACCCGATTTGAAAAATTTCAAAAATTTATTGACGATATAAATCTTGGGATAAGTCGTATCACTGAAATTTCCAAATCCATGAGAAATGCTACTAGAACAGATAAAGAGTTTTCTAAGGATGTAAGTTTTTCAGAGGTATGTGAAGAGGCGATCATCATTACATCTAGTAAATTAAAAAATATTGAGCTTATCCGGGAATTTTCTTCTGATTTCCCTTATCTCACCTGCAATAGGAGTCAGATGAGTCAGGTCATTATGAATTTTTTATCGAATTCTGCGGATGCTATTGAGGAGTACAAAAGCAAGCATCCTGAATACAAAGGAAAAATAAAAATATTTCTTCGAAGTAGTACAGAAAAAATTAGTTTTGGTATTGAAGATAACGGGGGCGGTATTTTGCCAGAAAATAGGGAAAAAGTTATGAAGGCATTTTATACCACCAAACCCACAGGGGTTGGAACGGGGCTCGGTCTTGCTATATGTGGAAAAATTGTAGATTCCCATGGCTGGAAGATTGAAATAGGGGAAGGATTGGAAAGTAAAGATGGACATGGTGCAAAGTTAGAAGTGATATGTTCGAGCAAAGATTAATATGGAAACGTAAAGAATTATGAAATTTGGGAAAATAGCAAGTCTAGAATCAAGAAAAAAAATTACATCTATTTTACTAGTAGATGATGAAGAACCTAATTTAAGACAACTCTCAGAAGTCTTAAATGATAATTACACTGTTATTAAAGCTTTAAGCGCAAAGGAGGCTATAGAAATATTAAAACAAAACATTGAAATTTCTATAATCATCTCTGACCAAAGAATGCCCGAGATGACAGGAACCGAATTATTTGAATTCTTAGAAAACCAAAGGCATCCCGCCATGCGTATAATTCTCACAGGTTTTGCGGATATGCAAAATGTAGTACAGGCAATCAATAAAAGCAATGTATTTCGTTATTTGAATAAACCTGTAAACTTTGATGACTTAAATCACTCCTTAAATTCAGCATTTTCTCAATTCAAGAGCAATCAAACCACCTTAGCATTACTTGCACAGATCAAAGAATTGATAGATGAAAATACCGATGCATCAAGACGTAGTACGGAATTAAATATTGATAAGATGAATGTCGAAGAGATGGAAGAAACAAAAAGTAAGTTTCAAGTAGCTTTGAGTGACCTTCGGGCTTCCCAAAAATATTTGATACAATCAGAAAAAATGGCGGCACTCGGTCAATTGGTGGCAGGTGTAGCACACGAAATAAACACTCCGATTGGTGCAATCAAAGCGAGTGCTGATAATATAGATATTTCCATGAAAGATCTCCTAACCTATGCCCCACCATTGATTCGAAGTTTGGATATTGAACTATTAAACAAAGTCCAAGAATTGACCCTATTATCAGGAAAAAATGATACACTTTCTACCAAAGAAGAGAGATTGAGAAAAAAAGAATTACTTCAATTTTATGAAACCAAAGGACTTAAAAATTCAGAGGAAATCGTAGAATTTCTTACTACTTTGAAACTACCCGACATTGATGAATCTTTCGATCTAATTTGGAAGCATGAAAAATCAAAAGAAATTATGAAATTAATTTATGACTTAGGGGGCTTACGATTAAAATCCAAAACTATTTCTACAGCAGTAGATAAGACATCAAAAATTGTGTATGCCCTTAAAAATTATAGTTATCGTGATACTTCTGGTAATAAATCAAAAGTTGATATAAAAAGTACAATTGAAACTGTATTAGTAATTTATGAAAATTATCTCAAAAATGGAATAACCCTAGAAAAGAAAATAGAGGAGGTTGTAGAATTTGAATGTTTTGCAGACCAAATCACTCAAATTTGGACTAACTTACTATTCAATAGCATCCAAGCAATGAATGGCAAGGGAAAAATTGAGATACATTTATACCAAAAGGAGGGGGCTATCTTTTTTACCATTACAGACAATGGTCCCGGGATCCATACCGAAGTACAAGAGAAGATTTTTCTACCTTTCTTTACCACCAAGGTAGGAGGGGAAGGTTCTGGTATGGGGCTATATATCACCAAGCAAATAGTGGAAATGCACAAGGGTAGTATTACACTAAAGTCAGAGCCAGGTAACACAACTTTTATTATCTCTTTACCAATAATCTAGTTGGAATTCTCATTTAGGAAAAATTGGGATTAGCAATGTCGAACTGAGCCCTTAAAGCCCTCGGCAGACACAAAGCCAATTTCCCTTTATGCAATTAGCGATTTAGATAAATTTATTTTCAGATTGTCCTGTAAAAGAGGGTAGTAGCATTTCAAGAAAGCATTATATGGAAAAAAGAGGGGAAGGAGTTCCAATTATTTTTAATGAAAGTTATAAAAATCAAATATATAGATTTCCAAAGAGGAGTTTCTTTTCTAGAGAAAATTTTGTACTACCATACTTCTTTTGGAGTGTCCAGACTAAATTGTCGCAGTATATTAAATCCTAAACAATACTCCTTTTTAAAGAAATCATACTCACCACCCCGCAAAAGTTGCGTATGGGCAATGGCTCTGGAGTTGCTAACAAAAAACTGAAATACATGCCCGCCTGTTTCAATATCAACACCTATGGCAACAGGAATCGTATTGTACTTCACGGGGGTATCCAAATAGATATTTCGATAAATTATATCTGCCAGTGTGAGTGATCTATTCGCAAGTCCTGTATTGATCTGATCGGAAGTGTACTGCGTGATACTTGTATAGTCAGTTTTTAACTCTTCTGTTGCATAGTTTGTACCTGAGTAATCTCTTTTCGGTGTAAAAATACTCTCAAATGTAAGGTCTACTCTCTTTGTAATTTTTATTCTTCCCCCAATATCTACCCCCGTGCGGTCATTGGAGATTCTAAATGTAGTAAAATTTCTATGCACATACATAGGCGAAATTTGTAGACTGATCCTATCCGTTATTTTTCGGGAGATGAGAAGGGAAGCCAAATACGAACGTTTGTCAGTTGTGGTCAATTGGTATTCATTTAGATCATTGTTTAGCTTGGTGTCTATTGTTGTATTACCCGTCCAGGACTGGGTATATGTGGTATATGAAATGGATTGGTCTGAGTTTTCTTGGCCCGCCACTCCAAAAAAACTTACTTGAAAGGGAAATGTTCCTTCACTCAGGAGGGTGTACTTTGTTCTTAGTTCGGTTGTTTTGTAAAACGAAGTTCTTGCAATTCCCACCATCCATTTATCCGTAATACCATAATCCAGAGCAAGTTGGGTATTTGATCCTTCATCTAATCCATAAAAATCTTTCAACCCCGACTTTGCATTTCCAAATCTATGATTGAACCGAAATACCAGATTTTTTTTTCCTACCTCTTCTGTGGTGGGCATAAAGATCAAACTCGATCCCATAAATGTGGAACCATATACTGTTTGGGATTGGACAGAAACACTTCCCACAAACAAAAGTACAAAAAACCAAATAGGTAATTGTACCTTCATTCGGGTTTCCAGATAAGTTTTACCTTTACTTGGATGTTTTTATTTAACTTTAAGAATACCAGGCTTGGAATTTGTATGCCAAAGTCAGGTAAAATAACTGTAAAGTATGACAATTGCTCAAAAGTATCTTCTTTTTTTTCTAAGTTTCCCGTGATTACAAAATTATCTTTTTTTTTCCCATGAATATCTAGTACACCCTTGGCTTTTACTTCTCCCGATTCCTTTATGGAATCCACCGTTCCCTCAAATTTTGCAATGGGGAAGAGGGGTGTTTCCAAATAGTTATCATGCATGTGGGAGGTTTGGAGTCTGTTTGGTGTTTTGAGATCAAACAAACCAATTTCTATGAGTATCTTTTTTGTGGATAAATCCAAAGTTCCCGTAACACGTCCCCCATCTCCCTGTATGGTCTCTATTTCTGTTTCAGATTTGAAATACATTTTTCCATCCGTAACCTTCCAAATCTTTGTTTGGGAAAATAAAGAAGTGGAAGCAAGGAAGAATATCCCAAGCACTAGGAACAGTCCCCTCATTGGACAGACCCACCCTGTATCCAACAATAGATAGCTTTGTTGATGGCAACATTTGTATAGACATACATGGATCCACCTAAGGATTGTTTTTGGTATAGATTAGAGGAAGCAGCATTTCCCGCCACGGTAAGGTTTTGAACTGATGAATAGCTGGTAGCCTGAAAGTATGTGCCATTGTGACAGGAGCCACAGTTTGTTTCAAAGCCCGCATCTTTGAGGGTGGAAAATTTGGGGGATGCAGTTTCGCAGGTAGGATTGGTTATTTTGGTAGAATTGATCAGTTGGTTTAGAAACAAAGCATTCTGTGCTCTTGTTGTATTTTCTTTGTCTGCCGTGTGGTTGGTACAATTATGTAGTACGAAACATAGAAAAAAAATGCAAACTATCTTCAAACGAATCATATTTTCTTCTCCGTAAATTTTTAATTTAGTATTCATGACACTTCCATCCCACTTATTTGTCAATCATCTATCCCCTTAAGCATTGTTTGTATTTTTCATCCAAAAACTTTTTAAAAAAATTCATTGGATAGAGGAAGGTATAAACGAAATGAATTTTTTGTCCGATCCCTCTGCTAGAGTATTGGAAGAGGATTTGTATGAAATTATTATTTACTGGAGAGCATGAGTTTCGGAGGAAAACCCTTTATAAGCTTATTTTTCGTGGGTTGGTGGGAGGGTATACCCCCATTTTGCTCACGGGGGACAGAAGTTTTGATCTGTATGACTTTTTGAGGGTTCGTAAAAAAGTACGATTTCCTATGGAACCTGTTAGAAACCTACAATTTGCCTGTGCTGTCAACGGCCACCATATAAAAACACTCATTGCCAATACGGATAGGTTTGACGCCCGTACCAGTTTTACCATCTTTTTGGATTTTACAGGGCACTATCTGGATGATACCATTCCTGAGGATATCCGTCTGTATATGTTTCGGAGGGATCTACAGTCCATCGCTCGCCTGGAGACTTCTCTGCGACCCGTATTTTTCTTTGAATCCACACCCCACCGAAATACCATCCAGGCAAACTTACGATCCATTTTAGAATCTACAGCCAAGCTCCATCTCGATCAGAGTGGGGGAAGACTGCTGGTGCGCCGATTCTCACTGACAGAAGGAGAAAAAAAAGAATTTTTTGAAGGACACGCCCACTCAGGATTGTTTTATCTCTGTAAAAAACTTTCCAGTAGCCTTCGCACATTCAATCATCAGCTTTCTTTTGCAAGTCGATAAGAGAGTCCCATTCAAAATTGGTAATGTTTCTCTCCTCTTTAGAAAACTCCACACCAATTAGGTATATTTCCCTATCTCCCATCTGTTGAGGATAGGCATGGCTATCCTCAACAGATGGGCCCAGATATTTTTCGTAGTACTTCTTTTCCTTAATCTGCTGTAATGCGGATCCTTTTTCCGTTAGCTCCACAACCTTAAACTCAAAAACAAAAACCTTGTTCTCCAAAAGTACAACCATATCTACCTGACCGTGATTGGTAACTTCTTCGGGTCTTACATCTAATCCCAAGGATGCAAAGTAGGTGTAAAAAATAGATGCGTAGTACGCTTCATACCCAGCCAACTGATTTTTTCGATACCAGTCATGGGGAATGGAGGCAAAAAAAGAATGGAATAAAGGTTTTAATTCATCTAAGGATGAAGATAATAAAATCTTATACAATTTAGTGATAATCTTAGAGGAATTTAAATGATCCGAGAGAGAAGTGAGTACTACAGAGTTCAAACTGGACTTTACTTCTCTATTGGGGTAGGTGAGAGTATAAATATTTTTAGCGGCTACCTTTGTCTTTTCTAATATTGTAAGATACCCAGTTTGAAAGAGGAGCACTTCCAATCGAATATTGTCTACATCAAAGGATCCCATTTCTTCCTCTGAGACCTGAACGAACTCTATATCAATGAGGTTATATTTATTCTTATAAATTAAATCAATCAAAAAAGTAGGATTTCCAGTTTCAAACCAATAGTTACTGAAATCTTTATTTTTTAAATAAAGCAAAATATCAAATGGATTATAAACTTTGTCTCCTAAAAAATTATATCCATTGTACCACAATTTTAACTCATCCCGATTGACATCAACTAAATAATCCTGAAATACAGATAGTTCTGATTCGGTATATCCACAAATAGTTGCATACTTTTTATTTAGTGTAATATCTTCTATATTATTCAATCCACTGAATAGATTGATCTTAGAAAACTTAGAAACTCCTGTAATAAATACAAACTTAATATGAGCATCGGACGTTTTGATTACAGAATACAAATCCCTAAGACCATCCCTCATTTGTTTGGCAACAAGAGAATCAGTGATATTATCGAGGATTGGTTTGTCATACTCGTCTATTAGTATGACAACTCTCTTGGAATATTTTTTTTCTAATTTAACAATCAATTCACGAAATATGCCTGCGATAGTTTCATTTTCAATGATAAGTGCTTCCTTGTCTATTAGCTCTCGAAAAATTTCACATACGCTAGTTTCTAATCGCTTAGGATCTTTATAGACCCCTCCACCAAAATCAATCTTAATCACAGGATAAACTACATTCCAATCCCAATGGTCTTCGAGAAACAATCCTTTAAATAGACTCTGATTCCCTGAGAAGGCTTCCTTCAAAGTATCCAAAAATAAGCTCTTCCCAAATCGTCGGGGACGGGATAGAAAAAAGTATTTTCCATTGTTTACCAATCGATCTAGAATTGACGTTTTATCTACATAACAATAGTTATTCCTGATAATTTCGGAAAAAGTCTGAATGCCGATTGGAAGTTTCTTCATACGTTGAGTCTCGCTCCTTAAAGGATTCTGTCAAGAGCTTGTTTGGAATGGAAACTTGATTTTAAATTTAAAAAGGTATATTAATGACGCAACTGCAATAACTATCTTTTTTTTGCCGGCAGGCGGAAAAAAGCCTAGGATTGTTGCGAATAAAATTGCAAAAACTGACTTTTTGCAGGAACGCCATTAATAAAATAAGAATTTTATTAAACATAAATCAACCCTACAGCCCTAAACCCGTACTAGGACTAAGGAAACTCGAAACCTACCTATTTAATAGAGCAATTCAATAAAAGTGTCATATTTACTCTCCCTTTTATATTTTTTTTCATATTATAAATCTACAATGAGCCGATTCAAAATAATATATATTATGATTAGTAAACGTATATTGGCAACTAAAAAGTTACCCTTTTTCTGATTTTCTTCAATTCCTGGAAAATTTAGAATGATTTTTTGTTTACAAAAATATACTATATTTATTATGGTATGAAAATGATATGGAGGATTCTATGGGTGTCATTGCTCCCGCTTATTCTATTTCTGTAGACAGATTGAAAAATGAGTTCCAAATTTTTCGTAAGTCCCTTCGCAAAGAGGACCAATTGTACTTCGATAAGCTCTTTAGTTTGGCTGCCCGTCATATCCAGGCGGGAAATGCGCAAGGCCACTACGATCCCTTGGAATTGGTTCTCCTTTCCACCCTTTTGGAACTCTTAAAAAAAGTGGATTCCCTAGAACAAAAATTGACACCTTAAATACAAACTTGGATAGCTGTATCACTGGTTTTCTTCTGGATGGATGGTCTTCGGGGGACCAAATCACACTTTGGATCAAAGAGGACTCTGGTAAAAATTATTTTTTCCAAGATACGTACCACGTTCCCATACACATACAGGTAATCACTTCTAAAGGTGAGGCATTCTTACGAAACTGCATTCGTGAAAGTATCTACTCGGAGCCCATAACCGTAGTACGAAAAGACATCTGGACTGGAAAAGAGTTGCAGTTGTATAGGGTTCGGATTCTAAACCAAAAAGCATTTCGAAACATATACCACGAAGCGGAAAAAAATTGTGATCACATCGAATACTATGATACAGATCTCATTCCCATCCACAGATATTTCTTAGAGTTTGATCTCTATCCCCTGGCGTATCTCAAAATAGGATATACCCCCCAAAACAACCTTATCATCCAGATGCTTTCCCATCGGCTAGGGGAGACCAAATACCCCATACCCAATCTAAATGCTTTGCTCCTATCCACCCAAAAGGGAAGATTTATACCCATGGGCAAAAACAACCTTCTAGAAATTTGGTTTTCCGAAACGGAAAAGTTGGTCTGTCCTCCATCCCTTAGTGGAACCTTAACCTGCTTAAATGACGTACTACAGAGCAAAGATCCCGATCTCATTTTTACCCACAGTGGGGACGAGCAGATTTTGCCCACCTTGTTTGAATGGTCCACCACCACAAACACACCCCTCCATCTGGATAGAGATCCCGTTCGTGTACTACGAAAAAATACCATTCGCAAAAAAACATATTTTACATACGGAAGGGCAATTGCCAAAACAACCCCCTTTCCCCTCTTTGGAAGGCTCCACATTGACAGGGGGGTGTCTTTTTTTTATCTGGAGTCCGAGCTCGAGGGGATCTTTGAGATGAGTCGGTTTAGCCGCCTCACCCTCCAAAAAACGGCACGCTCCTCCCCGGGGTCCGCCATGAGTGCCATGGAGGATGAAACCGCCCTCAACATGGGATATGCCATTTCCCGCACCAAGGGGCAGGCTCCCGAAATCAAGAGCTTTCAGACCCTTCTCGCTACCGATCAGGGGGGTCTCAGCTTCAGGCCTCCCGTAGGGGTCTTTGAGGACGTTGTAGAGCTGGATTTTCGCTCCCTCTATCCAAATCTCATGCGTCTCCACAACATCAGCGGGGAAACGGTGAATTGTTCTTGTTGCAGGGATTCCCCCCATCCCGTTCCCGCCACCCCCTACCATACCTGCCAGAAGCGTAGGGGGATTGTGGGAGAAACCATCTCCCTTCTTTTGGATAGGCGCGATGAGCTAAAAAAAATCCTCAAAGATCATTCCCTTTCCGAACGGGATCGAAAAGCATACACCCTTCGGGCGGCAGCCCTAAAATGGGCATTGGTGACTAGCTTTGGGTATACGGGCTACAAACATGCCAAGTACGGCAAAAGGGAGGCACACGAGTCCATCACCGCACACGGTAGATACGCCCTGCAGACCGCCAAAGAAATTGCGGAAGAAAATGGTTTTGTTTTTTTACATGGTCTTACGGATTCTCTCTGGCTAAAAGGTGATACGTCACCACAGACTATCTCACATCTTACGGATAGTATTACAAAGAGGGTAGGGATACTCCTCCTCGAAGAAGCCACATATTCCTACATTGTATTTCCCCCTTCCAAGATGAATTCGGAAATATCCGTAGCCACACGCTACTTTGCCCGTGAAAAGACGGGGGCTATAAAAGTAAGGGGAATGATGATCCGAAAAAGGGATACTCCCAAATTTATAAAAGAATTTCAGGAAGCACTCTTAGAAGTATTCTCTAAACTTTCTACCATTTATGAAGTACAGAAATCGTACGAAGAGTTTAGATCCCTTCTTTTGAAATACGAAAAAATGCTATTTGCAAATGTTGTAGATATAGAAAAGTTAGTAGTACGTAAATACATATCGCGTCCATTAGAAGACTATGTGCAGAACAATGCATCCAAAATTATCCTCCAAGAATTAAAAAATGAAAACTTAGATCTCATAGGGGGAGAAAGAATAGAGTACATTGTCACCAACACAAAACACCCCGACCCCACCAAACGATACGTAACACAGCATAAATTCAAAGGAAAGTACGACAAAATTTTTTACAGAGATCTACTCAGGGAAGCCTTTTATGAGCTTGTGGATTCTTTTTTTCCACGTGAAAGTTCTTTGTTTTAGGGGTTATTCTATAAAACTTTTTTTGTCAGAGAATAAACAGTTGGAATAAAAAATAAAATAATGAGTGTTCCAAAGAGTAATCCATAGGATAAAGCAAGACTCATTGGGCTGAGCACAGGATCATATCCACCAATTCCATATCCTGTGGGTAACAATCCAAATATAGTGGTAATAGTTGTCAATAAAATAGGCCTTAGTCTTGATTTTGCAACACTGATAATATTTTCATCATCCAACGTACCATCGTTTTGGGAGGAGGAGATATATACCATAATGATTGAGTTATTAACTATCACACCCATAAGACCAATGAGTGCGATCCCCACAAACATAGAAATTGCCATTCCATGTATAAAGA
>Ga0209550_10006388_pt1 | contig 10976 bp, 6 predicted proteins | sample LauGreSuBDMM15SN_2_FD_187567 | JGI IMG/M metagenome (GOLD analysis project Ga0209550, IMG submission 187567) | Freshwater lake microbial communities from Lake Michigan, USA - Su13.BD.MM15.SN (SPAdes) (version 5) | ecosystem: Environmental > Aquatic > Freshwater > Lake | place: Lake Michigan, USA... | reverse complement strand
GATGCGGTGCTGGGTGACTTTGGAATATCTCGTGTGCTCTCGCCGGACACGATGCTCGCCAAGACTGCAGTCGGCACCCCATACTATATGAGCCCTGAGGCTATCAGCGGTACGCACGCCCACATATCTACAAACAAATCCTGCCTACATTGTGAATCACGCCAAGCCCTGGCTCTCTTGGCGCAGGGAGCGGCTACGATGGCAGATCCGATGTTTGGTCGCTCGGCGTGATCATCTACGAGCTGGTCTGCCTCCGCCGCCCGTTCCCCGCCTCATCCATAGGCCAACTTGCCATGGCTATCTCGATCAATGAGCCCGAAGCTCTGCCAGAGAGCACCTTGGGGGATGATATCCGTCAGCTGGTGCGCCTCAGCACCCTTCTCCCATCTTATCCAGCTTGGGCAGCTGGCCGGGCTGCCCGGAACACTGAGCTGTCTCTGCCCGATCTGATCCTTTTGGTGCCTGATCTGTGCCTCACACCGTGTCTCTGCCCGCCCGCGATGCTTTAGGTGGAGCATTGCCTGCGAAAGGATCCAACGAAGCGTCCCACAGCGGCCGATCTCCTCGGGTCCGAGCCGTTCGCAAGCTGGGTTCAAGGATGTGACGCGCCTCAAGAGAGCACTGAGCGAGGCACGGGGCATGGAGGTCCCGGAGCGGCGGTGATCAGTCGCCAAGGCAGCGGCAAAAAGTCGCCGCGGGAGGATACGGAACAGCCGCCCCTCGCGAACAAGGTCCCACGGCTCGAGACCCTCGTGGTACCCGTGCCGAGAGCTCCGCCCGTGCCTGCACCTGCTCCACTGGTGCTCTCAAGCTCGCCAGCTCTGCCTCCTGCGCTCGCCATTCAGCGGAGCTTGAGCAGTGACGACGAGGATGACGACGCTGGCCTCTCGATTCAAGTGACGCTGAGGAATAAGGTGGCCTGGCGCAGCGGCGCCGGCAGCACTGAGGCATGGAGGCAGAAGGCGGAGGGCGTTCGGCCAGCCGCGGGAGGGATGCTGGGAGAATCGCGAGCCAAGAAGCAGACGGCCATGCGCCTAGGCCGTCATCGGCGAACAGCTTCCGCGCCTGCGGTCACTGCTGCAGCCCTGGCGCAGGCGGCCCAGGCGGCTCAGGCTGTCGGCCAGACGCCTACAGGCTTCTCCGCGTTCACCAGTGGCACTGCGAGAGATCCGCAGTCGGGCGCTTCCGAACGTCTCGAGGAGAAGGACGGCGCTGACTCCCCGTTCACGCGCTTCCGCGCGACACCGACCTTTATTGAGGCGGGAGCTGCCGGTTCTGTATGAGTGTGTGCTGAACATCTACATGATTGTATGAAGGTCTGAGGAGCGGTCTTTACCTAGATTGGGTCTTCTTGAACGAAGACATTTACTGAGGAACGAAAACAGTTGACGAAACCTCGAGACTGTGGAAGACCCTCAAATTCCTCAAATAGGCCGACGAAGGACTGAGAAATCGCCGACCGTCCGTAGAAAACACGCGCAGAATGGAAGGCATCGTCACAAGCGATGAAGTATGCGTGACGCAGCCATGCGTCACGGGTCTTGAACTCAGCTGCACGACGGTGGCGGCCGATCGGTCGACAGATACGTATCCATCGTCGTTGTCATCTGCTGAGTGCTCCATTTCGAGTGCTCCATCCATTAGCATGGCGAGTTCTGAAGATGGCTCCCAGGTGCTGCCCTCGCAGGTGCCGGTAGCTTCTTGGTCGCAGGTGCTCGTCACCAGCGCTTTTGGCTCGCACGCGATGATTCTCAAGGGTGGGGACGGCTTGCGCGTCGAGCGCCTCGTCATCGGCGGAGACGTCGTGGATGATGGCGACCAGACCTGCCCAGCGCTTGCATTCGTCGCCCTCGGGCTCATTGACGTGGCCGACGCGACCGGCGCCACGTTACTTCACATGGCGTGCCAACGGGGGCTAGAGGTGCGCTCGAATGAATCATGACCTCTGATTGCCTCAGATGTTCATAAGCTGCCTCCGAGGTGCCTTCGCTGATGACTTCTGATTGCCTCCGAGGTGCCTTCGCTGATGGCAACTGATTGCCTCCGAGGTGCCTTCGATGGACTCCAATGGCCACCGAGTGCCCTCGCTGATGGCCTCGAGTGCCCTCGCTGATGACCTCACTGATGGCCTCGCTGATGGCCTCCCTCATCAGGCACTTACCAAGACACTCATCAAGCACGGCGCGAACCTCGAGCGCCGTAGTGGCGACGAGTTCACCGCGTTGCACGTGGGCTGCGTCCTCGGGCACGCCGGCTGCGTGCGGCTGCTGGTGGCTGCGGCCGCCGACGTGCATGCGCGCGCGACGCTCGGTGCGACGCCGTTGATCCTCGCCGCCAGCCGCGGCCATCACGACGTCTGCAAAGTGCTGCTCGAGGCAGGCGCCGTCCTGAGCGCCATCGACGAGCTCGGCATGGTGGCGGCGTATTACGCGCAGGTGAGTGCTGATGACCTCTGATGACCTCTGATGGCCTCTGATGGCCTCTGATGACCTCTGATGACCTCTGATGACCTATGATGACCTCTGATGACGAGATCGGCATGGCGGCGTACTACGCGCAGGTGTACAAGCAACACGCCTCTAATGACCCCTGGATGGCCTCTGATGACCACTGATTGCCTCCCTCATCAGGTGTACAAGCATCACGCCGTCTCCAAGGTGCTGAGAGAGGCTGCCCGGGCCGAAGCGCGTGCGGAAGCCATTGCTTCCGTAAGTGCTTCCGCCCGTGCTCTCGCCGATGCCTCCCGCTCAGCCCGTTCTGAAGTCATGGCACTCATCGAAGAAGTTGCGAGAAGGGCCCGGGCCGAGCCGCCAACTTTGGCCGAGGGTTCGTCAACTTTGGTCGAGGGTTCGTCAACTTTGGTCGAGGTTTCATCAACTTTGGTCGAGGGTACGTCAACTTTGGTCGAGGGTTCGTTTTCAGGCCGGGCGGCAGCTCGCCCAAGTAAAGCCGCTCACGAAGAGCCAAGAACGAGCCCGGACGGTCTATCTCCTCCTTAAGGTGCTGGTGGCGTCTGGCCGGAGAAAGGCCTTCGGCCTCGCCCCGCAAAGGGAATCTCGCCAAAATGCAAAAAGCGATAGCTTATGGTACAGTGTTCAGTGGTCCGCTACCGTCAATCGTGTGTTCGGTCAATCATGCGTTATGCGGATGAATAGCGAGCAGTTTTTGTGAGTCTACTGAGCGACTAAGAACGGAAGGTTATGCGCAAAGTTCCGGTGCGCGACGACGGCCCACGTGCCACGAGCGTCGAGCCGAGCGCGAGCTCCACGAGGACCCTCACCTCCCTTTCACCTCCCTTCGTCACACTGAACTACCGTGAGCCACTTAGTGTAACATGCGCTGCTCGCATGCAACGTGCTCTAATCGGAACCCTTTGCAGTCGATACGGGAGGTTGAGGAGCCCTTTCAGGCTCGACGGCGAATCGGACTCCCTGCAGGCTCGAGAGCGCCGCGAGCTGGCGCCCGCGGCGGCGCTCGATGGCCTGCTGGGCGCGCACATCAGAGACGAGCTGCGAGAGCTCGTCTACCTTGAGCTCGCCCATCGCGCCCTCGTCGTACTCGGCGTGCAGGCGTTGAGCCTCGGCGATGTCGCACGGGACACCGAGGGATTCGAGGCACGCGCGCAGCTGAGCCACGTCGATGCCGCCCGACTTGTCGCGGTCATACTTGTGGAACGCTTGAAGAATGTCCTCAGGGTACGGCTCGGGGCCCGCGTCGGTCGACTTGGGCGGTGGCAGCGGCGGCAGCGGCGCCTTGGCGAGCTGCGCGCCCAGCGCCGTACCGGGCGCCCTCTGCGCTGGGTTGCGGCCGTCCGATACGGCCCCGCTCAGGACGGCGCCCATGGTGCTCGGCACGGCGCTCGGCATGGCTGGCGCCGAGCGGTGTGAATGTGAATGCGTGGGCGATGAAAAGGAGCCGGCTTCGATCGACAGAGCGCCCGGTGGAGGCCGGTACGCGTGCGACGAGAGCGCATGTGCACCGTGCAAGTAGCTGGAGACGCGCGTGCCGCGCGGGTCAGCGCTGGCCTGGCCGGGCTTGACTGGGCCAGGCAGCATCCCGAGCTTGACCTGCATCGAGTGCAGCGTGCTGTCGAGCTGCTCCACCTTGCTGATGAGCGGATGGAGACTCTCCGTGAGGAGCCCTCCGAAGCCGTCGAGCGCCGTGTGGAGCACCTCCGTCGCAGCCGGCTCGCTCGGCGGCGTCGTCGGCGGCTCGCCCGCGCTTGGGAGTGGGCTAAGGGGCGGCCGTTTGACGAGACCGTCACGCCTCTGGCTCGGCACGGCGCTGCTCGGCACGGCGCGGCCGACTGAGGCGTGTGCCCGCGTCGTCGTGAGCGCATCCCATACGCTTTCCTCAGAGGTCTTCCCCTTTTGGAAGGTCTGCCTTTTTTGGAAGGGGAGCTCGGGTTCTCGCTGGAGCTGGCGCTGCTGCTGCAGCAGCCGTTGGAGCGCGCGGCTCTCGACCTCGCTCGCATGCTCCAACTTGTATGCCGCGTCCTGCTGGGCGCTGCGCGTTGTCTTGGGCGAGTCGCGTCGGCGTCGGCGCCCAAGAGCCTCAAAGAAGTTGAGTGGCGGAGGGAGCAGAGGCGCGAGAGCGTAACGGCGGCACGTCGCTGCGCGCTTGAGGCGCCAGTGCAGCTCGGCGTCCTCCATCGCCTCGCAGTACGTGCGCACGAACATGGCGATGAGCACGTTGACGAGGAGCAGCGCGACAACGACCATGTACGCCCACTGCCACGCTGGCGCGAGGACCGAGGTCGACGGGGCCTGGTAGCCGAGCGTGGACGGCTCGTAGTACCCAAACATGGACCAGAGCATCGCCCACCACGCCCCCCCTACCGAGAAGTCAATGTTCAGCTCCGGGATGAGGATCAGAGGAGTCGTGAGCTCGTGGCGCAGATTGGGAGCGAGGATGCCGTTACCGAGCACCGCCCCGATCGTGAAGAGCATCGTGGGCTTGAGCCATCTGATGAGGGAGGCAATCAGTAGAGGTCATCAGAGGCCATCAGAGGCCACCAGAGGCCATCAACGGATCGCGGAGGCGCATGAGCCTCGTGATGATGAAGGCCATCAGTGGCCATCAGCCGCAGGGGGCCACCCGAGGGAAAGCAGGGCACTCGCGGCATGTGGCACGCCTCGAGGGCACTTACGTGAGCAGATTGCCTGCGAACATGCGCTCGATGCACGTGACGAGCATGCCAGTGTCGCGGCTCAATGTGAGGAATTCAACCATGCGGATCCCGAGTGCGAGCAGCCCAATGGCGGCAAAGATGCGCATCAACTCAATCTCGAGAGACCACGGGCACTGATCGACGAAGCCGAAGTCGCCTTCGCCTGAAGTGGCCTCGTGGACGTCGTTCTCGTACTCGCTCAGCCAGTGGCGATCGGGGCGCAGATGCCACTCTGGATAGAGGCCCTGCAGCCAGCTCCAAAAGTCGTGCGGATGCATCAGAGCGACGGGCGCTGTCTCGGGCGCTCCGCTCATGGGTGTGTCCGTGAAGCCCGAGATGGCGCTCAAGGCGGGGCTCGGCTCGGACTCGCGCTGCAAGATGAGGATGCACCGCATGGCTGACGCCATGACGAGCGACACGTTGATGATCAGGTCCATCACGTTTGGTCGGGCTCGTCGCTCATCAACCACACGTAGTAACGTCCACCCGAAGAAGACGAAGTGGCGCCAGGCGAGATCCCCACAGAGGCGCGAGTAGAAGATGTTGGCGGCGAGGATGGTATACCCGACGGTGCAGAGGGCGATGAAGGCACGCTTGACCATAGGGATCTGGAAGAAGGCGTACATGGAGCGTGTGCTCGAGAGACTCACCGAGCTCTCCTCGCCAAAGCCGTCGGCGCCCACGACGGCGCCATTGGTCCCCCATCTGGTCCCCCATTTGGAGCTTGGCCACAGGTCGTTGAGCTCGAGCGGCACGATCTGCACGAAAAAGGGTGCGAGCGCGATCTGAAGGGCGAGCGTCCAGATGGCGTGCATCTTGGTCAGCCGCACCGCCCCCGACTCATTCGTGCGCCCCATCCAGCGCTCGTCGAGGATGCCCTGCGAGTGCCGGTGGCCCACGACGTGCAGGTTGGCCATCTGGATGGCGAGGTCGAGGATCGAGAGCCCCTCGGAGCCCGACGAACCGAGCACCGCGTACGGGCCATCGACGGAGCAGAGCACCATCCGCGCGTCCTCTTGCGACTCGACATAGTCGAGGATGCCTGCCGCGCCGTCCTTCAGGCGATCGAGCAGCTCTTGCAGCTCGCTCGCCTTCCTCGGAGGCACGCCTTCATCAAGCTTGCGTCGGCAGACCTCCTGACCAAGGAGCGACAAGCGCAGCGGCGCCGTGCTGAGCGTCCACAGCTGGTACGCGCCCTCGCACGAGCCGTTGAGGATCGACCAGAGCGTTAAGTCGAGCGAGGACGCGCCGTGCCGGCGCGCCGCGTAGTACTCGAAGCCCTCAACGTACCTGTGCGGGGACCGCGCTGTGGTGAGCGCTTGCATGCAAGGCAGACCATCAGTGGCCCTCAACGTACCGTCCCATGAGCCTGCTGTGCTCGCGCCGCCACGGCGTCGTCGCGTGCACATCCTCCTGCGCATCGCCGGGCTTCTGCTGTGAACCTGAACGGCTGTGAACCTGCGCATCGCCGGGCTTCTGCTGGACGCTTTGCATGCCCCCGCCCCAATCCCTTTGCCCCTTCCAAGCGCTCTTCTCGGAGCGGCCTTCCTTGAGCGCCGTATTGAGCGCTCGCAGGTGGCCGAAGGCGTCGTGGACACCGTCGCCGCCGCCCTCGAAGAGGTCAGTCACGAAGACGTCGGCCGGGATGGCGCCGTGATGCACAAGCATGTCGAGGATGCGTAAATCGAAGCGGCTCGGGTCGCTCGCGCGCTTCAGCGCCATCTGGAAGGCAGCCTGCATCGCTGCATGCGTGCGGTGCTCGACGAGGACAGTGTCCCTCAAGACGTGCTCTACCCACTCCTTGTTGCCCCACGTGACCGCGTTGAGTAGCAAGCCGCGCTGTGGGACGTCGTGCATCTCGCGCGCGACGCGCTCAATGAACTCCCTGTGGTTGCCAAACAAGACGATGCCACGCTCCCAAGGGTCCCGTTCGGACGCTGAGACCCACATCAGGTCGCCCTCCAATAGATCGTCGACGCCCGCGCCCACGCCGAGCGCCAGCATGCCGCCGAGCTCGCGCGAGCAATGGAAGTGGAGCACGGTCGTCTCGATCCACGCATTGTCCGTGTTGCGGTAGTCGTCCACGTAGCCCGTGTACACCACATTCTTCTCGACGGATGAGAAGAGCTCCTCGATCAACACCTCGAGTCGCTCGTGCTCCTGGGCAGGCCGCTCCAAGGCGCTCGCCTTTTCGAGGACTCGCTCTTTCATGACGAGCTGTGCCCTCTTCTTGGGCGTCTCCCCCGGCCGAAGCATGCCCCCTTGGACTCCCCACACGCGCTTGGGTGGGTGCAGCACAAAGTACTTGGGACCAATCACCACGTAATCGTTGGGGCGCGGCGGGGAGCTCGCCTTGGCGTCGGCGGAGACCTGGCAGAGCTTTGCATGCTCCTCATCGGTGAACTCGTGATGCTTCGGACGCACTTCGTTCGCGCCCTTGAGGAGCGCATTTGCGAGCTCAGCGAGCTCACCGGTGCGGTCGAGCCCCGATGGGCGGCCGAGCGACTCCGCCCACACGTGCCTCTGCTCAGCGAGGCGCGCGAGGAACTGAAGCTTCTTCTCGCGGGGGTGGTAGCGCGTCACGATGGAGTCACACGCCTGGTTGGCGCCCCACTTGCGGAGCATGCCGCGGCCAGTCATCCCGGTACGCCCACGTGGGTTGAGTGGGCGTCCCGCCTGTACGGCGGCGCCCGGCTCGCGGCTCCGTTCCGGGCAGAACGTGATCTCGCCCTCAAAGGTACGACGGTCCTCCCGCAGCTCGTCTGAGAAGGTCTTGTTGGCTTTGGAGGGGTCCTCGTGCGCCAGGGAGTGCGTGGCGGTCAGAATGTCGTGCGGGTCCGACTGCGCACTCAGCGGAAGGTCGGGATTCCGGTCGCGCGACGCGTTGAGCACTTGCTCCGCTGTGAACTCAATCGGCTGGTACTCGCCGAGAGAGGCCGGCCAGCGCACGCACCACGAAACGTACTCACTGGGCACATTGAAGCGTGGCGGGTAGCTGTCGCTCAGCTTGCCTTTGGGTCCGATCGGCCCAGGCTCACGCGCCATCTTGTGGCTGGTGAGGATATCCTTGACCCTGTCGACGAGTCCCCGATGGCTCGCGTAGAGCGCCGCGTAGCGAGGCTCCTCATCGGCGTTCACGTGCAGCCACGTCACCTTGGCCGCATCGTCACCGTGCTGCAGGCTGAGCCGTTTGGCGAGAATCGGCGAGCAGTGAAAATGGAACGCGGTCGTCTCGATCCACGCATTGTCCGTGTTGCGCGGGTCGTCGACGTAGCCGCGGTAGATGATCGAACCCCCCTTGAAGAGCTCCTTGATGTAGCCTTCCATTTCGGCGCGCCGCGGATCCGCCGTATTGAACTGCGCCGCCTCCTCCAGGAATTCGCGCCGTACAGTCTCCGACACCTTCTCGCCCGCGTCGACCATGCCGCCGGGAAGCGCCCACGCGCCCGTGTCACGCCGCTGGATGGCCACGACTTCAAGCCGGTCATTCTTGTCCGGGTTGAAGCGCGTCACGATCGGGTCCGCCGCATGGTTGGGTCCCCACTTGCCCAGCAGTCCGCGCCCGACCAGGCCGGTGCGTCCGCGTGGGTTCATCGGGAAGGAAGGGTTGGAGGGCACGTACCTGCCATTCGACTGCTGGAAGAGCAATGCGCCCACGGGCTCGGCAGCCTCCTCGTCAATTTCGTCGGTGCCTTTGGCGCGCACGCCGCTTTGGCTTCGCACGCCGCTTTGGCTGCGCACGCCGCTCTGGCTGCGCACGCCACTCCGGCTCACGGTGAAGCCCGCGTCGTACAGCTGACGCAGCAACGTCTCGTCGTACGCCGCGCCGCCACGGGCCGCGTTGCCCTTGACTAGCTGCTTGAGCTCGAAGCTCACGCGCTCATAGAGCTCATCCGCAATCTCGGCCACGTCGGCCTTGTCGGCCCACTTGCCGCCAGGCAGGTCGACTGCATTCTTGGTGACCACGTCGTGCGTGAAAAAGGGCGGGTCGTACTCCTCAAAGGGCTCCGTCCATGGCACCTTGCTATCGGGCACCGGGAAGCGCGGGCTCGTGTAGCTTGGGTGCTTGGAACGCGCGGCCTCATGCACGCGCGGGACGAGCCACCCGAGTGGCAGGTATCGCTTCTTGCGGCCGACGCGAAGCTTCTCGCGCTCGTTCAGGCGCGCCGATTGGCGACGGTACGATCCAACGATGGCCTCAAAGATCTGTCGATCGAATGAGGTGACCAACGGGTCCGTGTACACATAGAGCAGCGACGGCACGGAGTCCTCTCCGGATCCCGAGTCACTCTCCTGCCGAATGGCCCAGAGCACGAGCTTGGCGAGCATGCGTGCGTGGCTCCCGGGGTGCTCGTCAAAGCCGAGCTCGACCAGCTTGGGGTCGGACACCTTCGGCTCCCATGGCTTCTCGCCGCGCAGCACCGCCTCGCGTGCGTACTCGACTAGCCGTGCCACCTGGTTGGCGCATCCTCCGCTCTCGCGCACCACGATGAGCGGGTGATCGCTCTCGAGGATCTGAATGCACTTGGCATACGCGTCCTCACCACCACCGAGGCACACGTGGATGAGGGGCACCTCATCGGGCGTGTCGCGCGCATGCACGAAGGTCTCGAGCATGTGACGAAACTGGACATCGACGCGCGGGGACGCGCTGCCATCCTTCGCGCTGCCATCCTTCGCGCTGCCATCCTTCGCGCTGCCATCCTTCGCAGGCTCGGGTTCGTCAACGAGCAGGTAGTGAGTGTGGCTCGGATCGAGCGCATAACCAGTCGCGTCGAATAGGTCGTACTGCCCCGTAGCCGCCGTCGGATCGTCGGTGATCGCCATTTTGGGGCAGCTTTGGCGACGCTTGACATACCCCTTCACGTTGCGGTGCTCACACTGTGCGATCAGCGCGGCGTGCACGATCGCCTCCATGAACCAGGCGCGCCCCAGTTCGGACTGAGCGAGCCTGGTCTCGAAATCGATGTGCACCTTGAGCAGCTCGCTCCCCTGCGACGAGGTCCAGCTGCGCAGCTCGTCGATGAGCGTCAGCAGCACCCTAGGCGCGTTGACGAAACAGCGCGGCGCCGTGCTGGGCAGCGTCTTGCACGAGAGGAGCACATCGAGTATCCTCTCCACAGTCGCGCGGTACACGCGTGCGCGCTGCCCCTTTGGTGGGACCACCTGCACGCCATTGATCGTGCCCTGCAGTCGCCACTTCCCCAGCTCGAGTCCACGCACCATGTCGGCGGTCTGGCGCACCTTTTCGATCGTCGAGTCGTCGACCTCGCCTGGTAGCCGGAGCGCATTCGAGTCGAGCTCGTGCGTGCGCAGGAAGGACTGCAGATACACGTCCGCGAGCGCCGCGTCGGGCAGGAACTTGGAGTTGCGGAACATGAGCTGGCTCAGCGCGGCGATGCCGATGCATGCAACACGCGATGCTTGCTCTGCACGTGCTCTGCTCTGCACGTGCTGCATCGCCTTGCCCGTGAGGCCAGCGACGCCGTTGTCGAAGCCACCCGTGATGATCCATACGTCCGACGTGCCCGCCATCGAGGCGATCCCTTCGATATAGGCGCGCTCCACCGCTGAGGGCAGCTGCAGCGTCTCCGCCTCGTCCGCGCCAGTGATCGAGAGCACCACCGAGGGCGCGGGCAGCCCCAACGCTGCGAGCAGGTCCGAGATGCGCTGTTCGGTCAGGTGCTTGGTCACCGACACGTACCGGTTGTTCGGTGGGATCGAGTGGGAGTCGCCCGCGCCGAACGCGATCGAGCCAAAGGTCGCGCGGTGCATGGGCTGCTCCTTGGACAACTGCCTTTCCCGA
>Ga0209550_10006386_pt1 | contig 10985 bp, 10 predicted proteins | sample LauGreSuBDMM15SN_2_FD_187567 | JGI IMG/M metagenome (GOLD analysis project Ga0209550, IMG submission 187567) | Freshwater lake microbial communities from Lake Michigan, USA - Su13.BD.MM15.SN (SPAdes) (version 5) | ecosystem: Environmental > Aquatic > Freshwater > Lake | place: Lake Michigan... | reverse complement strand
AACACCGCGATCACATGCTCCGGCAACGCCCGCGCCCAAGCCGTCAATTCGGCCGCATCGTTCGCCGTCCCGGTCGGATTGTTCGGGCTCGCCACAAAGACCAATTTCGTTCGCGGCGTGATCGCACGTGCCATCCCGGCGAGGTCGTGCTGCCAGTGCTGCAACGGCACCTCCACCACCTTTGCCCCGAACAGCAGCGTCACCAGTTTATAAACCACAAACGCGGGTCCTCCGAAAACCACTTCGTCCTCCGGGCCCAAAAAGACATGACCCAACAGCTCGATGATCTCGTTCGAGCCGTTGCCGATGACAAACTGATCCGCTCCGAGGCCGTGCACCGTCGCCAGTTTCTGCCGTAGACCAAAACAACCGCCGTCAGGATAAAGCTCGCTGTGGTCCAATGCCGCCTTCGCTGCCGCCAGTGCCTTCGGCGACGGCCCCCAAGGATTCTCATTCGACGCCAGTTTTATGATCGTTGCCGGATCCAGGCCCAGCTCCCGCGCCACATCCTCGATCGGCTTACCCGGTTCGTAGCTCGGTTGGGTGCGCACCGAGGGTTTGACCAACGTCTCTAGTTTCATCCCCTGAGCGGAACACGAATCAACACCACCAAGAAAGCCCGAAATCATTTTCTTAGGTTCCGCCCTTACCTATTTCCTGCGCTAATCCTCCTCGCTCAGGTATCATCTGCCCACCCACCGGTCACTCCGCCGGCGTCCGACTTTCATTTCGAAACCGGCGAACTCGGCGGCGCCATCCGCCGCCTCACCCCTTGATTTTGCGGCTGTCGACCCGCACCCACGGCATCCCCGCTGCTTCGGCCGCGCGCATTCCAGGCTCCGCGTCTTCAAACACCAGACACCGTTCCGCCGGCACACCCATCCGTTTCGCGGCCAACAGAAACATATCCGGCGACGGCTTCCCGTGCACCACGTCATTCGCCGACACCACCACCGGAAATAACGGCGCCAATCCGCTCAACGCCAGCGACCGTTCTACGATCTCCCGCGGCCCGCCCGAGGCGATCGCCACCGGCCGCGTTTTGGCCACCTCCCGCGCCACCGCCACCACCGGCTCGATCAACCTCACACCCGCGAGTTTCTCCGTGAAAAACGCCTCCTTCTCGTGGAAAACCCGCTCCACGTCCACCGTGAGTCCGTAGTGCTGCCCGATCAGTTCCGCCACCCGGCGCGTCGGCACGCCCCCGAGCGAATAAAACAACTCCTCGCTCAGTTTTTCGCGCAACCCCGCCCGCCGCATCGCCGCATCCCAAGCCACGTAGTGGATCGGCATCGAGTCGATTAAGGTCCCATCCAGATCAAAAATGTAGCCGGCGAAATCGCCCACGGGAATGTCCAGTTTCATGCGTAAGACGCCACCATCTCCGCCCGCCCGCGCCCAGCGCAAGCCCTTCTCCGTTCACTCCCGGCAAACTTCCCCTTGCCATCAGCCAACGGCAGACCCCTCGCTCGAACTAAAAAAATCTAGGGAGTTCTGGAGTTCCGGGGAAAGTCCTCATTCCGCTCCAACTCAGTCGCCGCCGTCCGCACCCACTCTCGCCGCCGCGAGTTTTTCCGGATGCGCCGCCGTCCGCGGCAACGCCAACGCGATCACCCCCGCCGCCAACGTAAACCCGAACGTGCCCCACAGACACCCCGCGAGCCCGCCGAATTGAAACAGCACCCCCGACAACAAGCACCCCACGAGCCGCCCACCCGCATTCGCCATGTAGTAAAACCCTACGTTCAACGCGACTTTGTCGCCGTCTGTGTAATCCAAAATCAGGTAGGAATGGACCGCCGAGTTCAGCGCGAACACCACCCCGAACACCGCCAGCCCGCCCACAATCACGCCGCCCGCCGGCAGCCCTGTCCCGAGCAGCAGCGGCACACCCGCCGCCACCGCCGCGAGCACAAAAGCGAGCCCCGCCGCCACCCCGCCCGCCGGCGCCCGCCCGCGAAAAACTGCCGGCGCGAGCGACTGCACGAGCCCGTAGCCAATCACCCAAAACGCCATAAACGTCCCCACCCGCGCTCCGCTCCAACCGAGCGATACGCTCAGGAAAACCGGCACACCCACCACGAACCAGATGTCGCGCGCCCCGAACAAAAAGAATCGCGCCGCCGAGAGCACGTTCACCGGCCGGCTCTTCGCAAAGAGCTCCCGCCAACCCGCCTTCTGCTTCGCCTTGCCCATCGCCGCCGGCAACACCGCCCAAGCCCCGGCCAACATCACCGCCAGTCCCGCCGCCATCGCCCACAGCGCGCCGGCAAACCCCGCCACGCTCAGCAAAAACCCGCCGAGAAAAAATCCCACGCCCTTCAGCGCGTTCTTCGAACCGGTCAAAATCGCCACCCACTGAAACAGCGCCCCACGCCCTTCCTCGCCGCCCGGCACCAGCACCTTGATTGCGCTCTTCGAGCTCATCTTCGTGAGATCCTTGGCGATTCCCGAAAGCGCCTGCGCCGCCATCACGTAGCCGAGCGCGATTCCCGCCGTCCACGCCGGGTTCAACGCCCCGAGCATCCCCAGCGCCACCACCTGCAAGCCCAGCCCCGCGAGCAGCGTCACCCGCAGCCCCATCCGGCTCGCCAGCCACCCGCCGAACAAATTCGTGACGATCCCGAAAAACTCGTAAAACAGAAACAACATCGCCAGCCGCACCGGACTGAACCCCTGCTGCGCGAAGTGCAGCAGCACCAGCATCCGCAGCGCCCCGTCCGTGAGCGTGAACCCCCAGTAGGCCGCCGTGACGACGATGTAATTTCTGAGATTCATCAGGTGCTAGGGCGTCCCTCGCGGGCGCCCGATTTTTCAGAGCGTGCTCGCCACCTTCCGCGTCAGTTCCGCCATCCGGTTCGAGTAACCCCACTCGTTGTCATACCACGCGTAGATTTTCACCATCCGCCCGTTCACGACCATCGTCGAAAGCGCGTCCACCGTCGCCGACAGCGGACTCCCCTTGTAATCAATCGATACCAACGGCCGCTCCTCATAACCCAAAATCCCTTTCAAAGGTCCGCTCTCGCTCGCCGCCTTCAGCAGCGCGTTCACTTCCTCGATCGTCGTGTCCCGCTGCATCTGAAAAACACAATCCGTGAGCGAGCCCGTGAGCAACGGCACCCGCACCGCGTGGCCGTTTAGCTTCCCGAGCAGCTCGGGGTAAATCATCCCGATGGCCGTCGCGCTCCCGGTCGTCGTCGGGATGAGCGACATCCCCGCCGCCCGCGCCCGCCGCAGATCCTTGTGCGGCGCGTCGACGAGCGTCTGCGTGTTCGTCACGTCGTGCAACGTCGTGATCGCCCCGTGCTCGATGCCGATGCCCTCGTGCATCACCTTCACCACCGGCGCGAGACAGTTAGTCGTGCAGGAAGCGTTCGTTAGCAGATGATGCTTCGCCGGTTCATAGAGGCCGTCGTTCACGCCCATCACGATGTTCAGCGCCTCGCCCTTCACCGGCGCCGCCACGATCACCTTCTTTACCCCGCGTGCAAAATACGGGGCGAGCTCTGCCGGCGTGCGAAACTTCCCGCTGCACTCCAACACGATCTCCACCCCTTGCGCCGCCCAATCCACCTCTCCCGGTTGGCTCTGCTCTGAAAACGCGATGCTGCGCTCGGCGACCTTGATCGCGCCTGCTTCCGCCTTCGCCTCGTGCGCCCAACGGCCTTGCACCGAGTCGAAGGTGAGCAAGTGCGCCGCGCACTCCGCGCCGCCTTTCGGATCGTTGATCAGCGCCCAATCAAACTCCGGCCAATCCCAAGCCGCCCGCAGTGTCAGCCGCCCAATCCGCCCAAACCCGTTGATGCCAATTTTCGTTTTCTTCATGGAAAAAGTCTTCGCTTCCCGCGCCCTAGCAGCCGCACCGCACCTGCCTCGGCGCCTTCTCCGGCTCGCCCGCGCGCACCCAGGCACACGCCGGCTCGATCTGCTTCAGCCGCGCTAGGTCGCGCTTAAAGACCGCATGCTCCAGCGCGCAGTCCTGCAGACACGCCAGATTCGCCTTCAGCTCCCGCGAGGGCTTCGTCGGCAACGCATAGACCACCCAGTTTCCATGCCGCTCACATTCTACCAGGCCGCGCTCCCGCAGATACCCTAGATGCTTGGAAATCTTTACCTGCGGCTCACCGAGCACGGTCTGAAAGTGACAGACACACACCGGCCCCTGCGCCAGCACGTTGAGCAACCGCAACCGCGTCCGGTCGCACAGGCATTCGTAGATTTTGATCAGATCCATGCTCAATCCATATGCTTACCAAGGAATATGAATCAAGCGCGATCGGTGGATCGCGGCAGAAACCGGACCCAAAAAAAGCCGGTTCGCACCGGCCTTTAATTTCGCTGCGCCCGCTCGCTCAGCGCCGCACGCCGCGGTGCAACCGGCTCACCGGCTTCGCGGCCGCCGCCGCGACTTCCGCCTGGGCCTTCTCGTCGAACAACGCCGAATAGATGTAGGGGAAACCGTCGATCTTCCTGCGCTCGATCGCCATGCCCGTGAACCGCTCGATGCTGCGCGCGTCGCGCACGTCTTCTTCCGTCACGAGCGTGAAGGCATCGCCACTCGCATGCGCGCGGCCCGTGCGTCCGATGCGGTGCACGTAGTCCTCGGCATTCTCCGGCACGTCGTAGTTGATCACGTGCGACACGCCAGCGATGTCTAAGCCGCGCGCCGCGATGTCCGTCGCCACGAGCACTTCAAATTTGCCTGACTTAAAACCTTCGAGCGCCTCGATGCGCTCGCGCTGGCTACGGTCAGAGTGCAGCACGCCGACCGTATGACCCTTGCGCTGGAGCCGGTCCGCGATGCGGTCCGAACCCATCCGCGTGCGGGCAAAAATGATCACGCTCTTGAAATCCGTCTGCTCCAACAACAGCTGCAGCAGATCGAATTTTTGCGATGCCACCACGGGATAAAACGCGTGGGCGATCGTCTCCGCGACCGAGCGTTGCCGCCCGATCTCGACGCGCGCCGGATCTTTCAACGCCCAACTCGCCAACGATGCGATCTCCGGTGGCACCGTCGCCGTGAAGAACAGCGTCTGCCGCGTATTCGGCGTCTTCTGCACGATCCGCTTCACGTCCGGCAGAAACCCCATGTCCAACATGCGATCCACTTCGTCGAGCACGAGGATGTCCACGTTGGCCAACGACACGTTGCCTTGCTCCATGTGGTCGAGCAGCCGCCCCGGCGTCGCCGCCAGAATATCGATCCCGCCGCGCAGATCCTCTAGCTGTTTGCCGTAGCCCACGCCGCCGTAGACGATAGTTACGCGCAGATCGGTGAATTTGGAAAATTTCTGAAACGCTTCCTCCACCTGCAGCGCCAGTTCCCGCGTCGGCTCGAGGATCAGGCAACGCAGCTTTCCGTGGGTGCCGAGTTTCTGGATGATCGGCAGAGCAAACGCCGCCGTCTTACCCGTGCCGGTCTGCGCCGAACCGATCAGATCGCGGCCGGACAACACCACTGGGATCGCCTGCGCCTGAATCGGGGTGGGCTCGACATAGCCCATCTCCTGCACCCCAAACGCCAACGCATCCGACAGCCCGAGCTTGGTAAATGCCGTGTCCATCTTCGGCACCTCGATCGGCACCGCCGGCTTGATCGGCGCCGCGCGCGGGTGGTCGTAATTCTTGTCGATGACCGGGCGCTCCCGCGGCTCGCGCGGGCCACGGCTGTCGCCGCGAAAATCATCCCGCCGGCCACTCCCGCCGCCTTCTCCGCGACCGCCGCCGCGGCCGCCACGCTCTCCACTCCGAGGCTGAAAATCTCGGCGCGGCTCACCGCTACTACCGCGGCTGGACCGGCCTTCACCGCGGCCTTCGCCGTTGCCACGCCCATAGCCGCCGCGGCCTTGGCCATGCCCCTCGCCGCGACGCGCTCCGTCGCCGCCTTGCCGGCGACCATCATACTCCCGCGCTGCGGGCTTTGCCGGCGTCGATGCGGCTGCGGCCGAGGCTGGTTTTTTGGCGGGGGCGATTTTTTCGCGCAACTTCGCGAGAAATTTTTTGAGCATAGGTGACGAATTAAACCGCTCAACCTCGCGCAAATACCCCGCTTTGCAACCCCGGAGATGGCCCCGCCCATCAGAGCGTGGCCGGCATCCCGTTTGATCGCCCGGTTATTTGTAACATTTAAAATCAGCCGGCGCCCACCGCCTCACCGGTCACGTGGACCGTTCGCCGCAACCGTCTCTACACCGACGAACTCCGCGTTGCCCATCGCACCCACCCTGCGGCTTACGACCCGGCCTCCTCTGGCAAGAGCCCGTCCCGCACATCAGGTCGATTCATGTGCGCGGGTGCGACCCTTCCCACCGTCTCTACTTTCAACGGTGGCTTCGACGTGCACGCCAACGGGCGCGGCCGCCGCCACGCTTGCCGCTGCTCCAGCCGGGCCCGGCGCCCCCGCCGACGCCGCGGGCCTTTTCCACGCCGCGTTGCTTTGCCCCGCCGGCATCACCTTTCATCTCGTTGCCAAAAGCTCATGGCAGATTCCTCCACCTCAAAGGGCGCAGCGATGCGGCCGTTCACCTCGGGCCTCGCCGGCGCGAATTACCCCCGCACGCTCTCCCTCCACCAAAAAATTCCGCCGCCTTCGCGCTTGGCACCCTGCGCCCCGCGCGTGTTGATCGCATCACGTATCGCGATGAAACTGGAAATCCGCTGGCTAGCCCATCCCGCCCTCGCCCGATAGTTCAAACCGCGACCTCCGACGCACAATCACCTGATGCCCCGTCCGCCACCCACCGTCGCCGAGCTCCACGTCCTCATTGAGGCCCACCGCAAAGCCCGCCGCGTGGTGCTCGGCCATTTCATTTTCTTCATCATCTGTTGCGTGGTGATCATGATCGCCCGCCGTTACCTGAAATTTCCTCTGCAACTTTCTTGGGTCATCATCATCGCCTTTCTCGTCGCCTTCGCCGGTGACCTCGGCCGGTTCCTTTACCGCCGCTACCAACTTCAGCGCCTGCTCGCCGCCCACAATTCTTAACTCCCATCGCCGGCATCGATCGGTTTGGGGCTGAAGCCTGCACCGCCGAGGCCAATGCGACCTACCTGAGCGCGCCAACGCAGCCCTCTTCGCTCCCCTCCTCAAACCGGGCGACCTCGCCGCAGGGCATTGAATCCGCGGTAAAGCCGATCGCCGGGCGCAAAAAAAACGGGACCGGATTGCTCCGGCCCCGTTGCAGGGGGGGGGTTGACGAAACCTCGGTTAGAGGCCCCGCAAACTCTTCTGGCCTGGGCGATATTCGAGCGTGGCGATCAGGCCCAGTGCGAGCACTGCGCCGAAGCCGAGAACGAGGTCCGCGTTGACCAGGGTAGCGAAAGAAAGCAGCAGCACGATCGCAGCGGTAGCGCTAGGGATGATCGTCGAAGCATTGATGTAGTTTTTCATAGGTTTGTCTTTGTTTGAATCCCTAACCCAAGGAGGATCAGGTCCCCTATCCTACCGTATCTCTTTCAATAGTTGAAATCACATCTAACTATTCTAATCATAGTCATAGACTATGGAACTCCACCAACTCCGCTACGTTGTCGCCGTCGCTGAAACCGGCAATTTCACCCGCGCATCGGAGCGCGTAAACATAAGCCAACCGTCGCTTAGCCAGCAGATAATCAATCTGGAAACCGAAGTCGGACGAAAGCTCTTCCACCGCCTCGGTCGCAAAGCAGTCCTCACTGAGGCCGGCGAAGTGTTCCTCGAACGCGCCCGCCGCATCCTGTTCGAAATTGAAAACGCCGCCAAAGAACTGGGCGATCACCCCACCTTAGAACGCCGCATCACCGTCGGCGCCATCCCGACCGTCGCTCCCTATTTGCTGCCCACGCTCATCACCCGGTGCCGGGAGCGTCACCCCAATCTGCAAATCGATGTGCGTGAGGATTTTCGCACCCATCTCACCCGGGCCGCGGTCGAGGGCGAGGTCGACCTCGCCATCGTGGCCCTGCCCGTCAAGGACGTCCGGCTCTCCATCGTGCCGCTCCTCACCGAACCGCTTCTCCTCGTCGTGGCCAAGGACCATCCGCTGGCTCGGAAGCCTCGCGTGAAGGCTCCCGATCTCGCGGGCGAGACGTTCGTCATCCTCGGCACCTCCAGCTCGCTCGCGAGTCAGATCCAGCGATTCTGCGGCGACCATCACTTCGAGCCGCGCGTGGGGTTCCGGTGCGCCCAAGTCGCCACCGTGAAGGCGCTCGTCGCACTTGGCGTCGGCATCTCCATCTTACCCCAAGTTGCGCGCGATCCGGCCGATAAAGCCAATCTCGTCTACATCGCCCTCTCCGGCGGTTCTCCCACGCGCGAGCTCGCCGTCATCCGCCATCTCCAACGCTACCAAAGCCGGGGCGCTGAACAGTTTCTCACGCTCCTCCGCGAGCGCGCCGCCGAGCTCGCCTTACCGGCCTGACGCCACTCCGGGCTCCCCCGCGGCCAACCTCGCGGTTGCGCTTTCCTCAAAACGCCCGACCCTGCCCCGCTTATGTCCGCACCCGCCGCTCTCGTCGAACACCACGCGCTCTCCCCGCGGCGCGAGTTGGCGACCTTGATCGCGCTGGCCGCCGTGCAGTTCACGCATGTCCTCGATTTCATGATCATGCTGCCGCTGGGGCCGCAGCTGATGCGGGCTTTTAGTCTTACGCCCGCGCAATTCACCCACCTCGTCGCGACTTACGGGCTCGCCGCCGCTCTGAGCGGTTTTGCCGGCGGTTTTTTCCTGGACCGCATCGACCGCAAGCGCGCGCTCGTCTTCGTTTACGCCGGCTTCGGTCTCGCCACTCTCGCTTGCGCCCTCGCGCCCACCCACTCCGCTTTGCTGATCGCCCGGCTCATCGCCGGCGCCTTCGGCGGCATCTCCGGCTCTCTCGTCACCGCCATGATCGGCGATATCATTCCTCCCACCCGCCGGGGTCGCGCGATGAGCTACGTCATGTCCGCCTTTCCGCTCGCCTCCGTCCTCGGCGTTCCCCTCGGGCTGACGCTCGCCGGCTGGTTCGACTGGCACGCGCCGTTTTACCTGCTGGCCGGTTGCTCCGCGTTCATTCTGGCCTTGGCCCTCTTCGCGTTGCCCAACATCCGCACGGCCATCAAAAATCACCAGCCGATCCGCCAGATGCGTGACATCGTCACGAGCCGCATCCATCTGCGCGCGTTTGCCGTCACGTGTTTCCTCGTCATGGCCGGCGGCTGTATCATCCCGTTTCTCGCCCCGTCGTTTGTGATCAACTACGGTCTCGCCGAATCCGATCTGCCCAAACTCTACGCCATCGGTGGCATCGCGGCCTTCATCAGCGCGACGATCGTCGGCCGGCTCAGCGACCGGCTGGACCGCTTGCACCTGCTGGCGGGCATCACGTTTTTCGCCGCCGTCGTCGTCCTGATTCTCACCAATCTCGAAACCGCTACTTTCCCCGTCGCCGCGGCGCTCATGGCTTCGTTCATGGTCACGATATCCAGCCGCTTCGCTCCGGCGATGGCCATGGTCACCGACGCCGTCTCCGCCCGCTACCGGGGCGGTTTCATGAGCGTCAACTCCGCCTTGCAACAAGCCTCTGGCGGCCTCGCCAATCTCCTCGCCGGCGTCTTCATCACCACCGGCGCCGGCGGCCGGCTCGTCGGCTTCCCCGCGCTCGGGATCGCCTCGGTCGGATTCTTCGGCCTCACGCTGTTCTGCGCCGCCCGCCTCAAGGCCGCCGCGCCCCACGTCGCCCGCGCCGCCAAGAAATCCGGCACTCCGCCCCTCGCCGACCCCGCGACGTGATTCCGTTTGCGGGCGCCCACACTTCGTCTTCGTCTCCGCCCATGCTCGCCGCCACACCCGCACCCGCCGCCCTCACCCCGACCCGTGCACCCGCGCGCCCGGAGTTGCTCGCGCCCGCCGGTGATTGGGAGTGCGCCCGCGCCGCCGTCGAAAACGGCGCCGACGCCATCTATTTCGGCCTCGAGCGCTTCAACGCCCGGATGCGCGCAAAAAATTTCACGCAGGCCGATCTGCCCGGGTTGATGAAGTTTCTGCATCATCGCGGCGTCCGCGGCTACGTCACTTTCAACACCCTCGTCTTCACCGCCGAACTCGCCGACGCCGAGTCCTACCTGCGCACCATCATCGCCGCCGGCGTCGACGCCGCCATCGTCCAAGACGTCGGCATCTGCCGCCTCATCCGCGCACTCTCGCCCGATTTCCCGATCCACACCTCGACGCAGCTCACCGTCACCAGCGCCGCCGGCGTCGAATTCGCCCGCGGTCTCGGGGCCCAACTCGTCGTCCTCGCCCGCGAAAATTCTATCGCCGAAATCGAAAAAATCCAGACCGCCCAAGCCGAATCGGCGCCCCCGCTCCCCCTCGAAGTCTTCGTCCACGGTGCCCTCTGCGTCGCGTATTCCGGCCAGTGCCTGACCAGCGAATCCCTCGGCGGCCGCTCCGCCAACCGCGGCGAGTGCGCCCAAGCCTGCCGCCTCCCCTACGACCTCATCTCCGACGGCCAAAAAGTCGACCTCGGTGACCGCCGCTACCTGCTCAGTCCGCAAGACCTCGCCGGCCTCGACGTCCTGCCCGATCTGGTCCGCGCCGGTGTCGCCTCGCTCAAAATCGAGGGCCGGCTAAAATCTCCCGAATACGTCGCCAGCATCACCCGCGTCTACCGCCAAGCCCTCGACCAGATCTGCGGTCCTTCCGCTCAAGCGCTCAGCTCTCAACTCTCAACGCTCAGCCCGGCCGCGTCCGCGGCCTCCCCCCACTACGAACTCCAGATGGCGTTCTCCCGCGGCCAATACACCGGCTGGTTCCGCGGCATCAACAATCAGGAACTCGCCCACGGCCGCTTCGGCACCAAGCGCGGCGTCTTACTCGGCGAGATTCTCCGCGTCTCCGGTGAGACGATCATCCTTCGCCCCGCCGCCCCGCTGAAGCCCGGCGACGGCATCGTCTTCGATGCCGGCAACCCCGCCGAGCGCGAAGAGGGCGGCCGCATCTACCAAGTCGAACTGGCCC
>Ga0209550_10006385_pt1 | contig 10989 bp, 5 predicted proteins | sample LauGreSuBDMM15SN_2_FD_187567 | JGI IMG/M metagenome (GOLD analysis project Ga0209550, IMG submission 187567) | Freshwater lake microbial communities from Lake Michigan, USA - Su13.BD.MM15.SN (SPAdes) (version 5) | ecosystem: Environmental > Aquatic > Freshwater > Lake | place: Lake Michigan, USA... | reverse complement strand
AACAAGGTTCAACTGGAACACGAGGTTCGACTGGAGCGCAAGGTGATGCAGGTGCACAAGGAAACCAAGGAAACCAAGGAAACCAAGGAGCACAAGGTTTTAATGGAGCACAAGGTTCGACTGGAGCACAAGGTGCTGGAGGTGGACAAGGAAACCAAGGAGCACAAGGAGCACAAGGAGCACAAGGAACACAAGGTGATGCTAATTCAGGAACTATTACAAATAATACAGAGGACTCTATATATTACCCAGTATTTGCAACATCAACGAGTGGAACATTTACACCTAACATTACAAGTGATACTAGTTATTTATCATTTAATCCTAGAACTGGAACATTAACTTGCCAAATTTTAAATGCTGCGTCTGATATTAAATTAAAACAAGAAGTCAAATCATTAACATTGAAAGATTCAAATAATTTATTAAAAAAATTAAATCCAGTTGAGTATAAATTTATTAATGATTCAACAAAAAAACGTTTTGGTTTTATAGCCCAAGAAGTTGAAGAAATATGTAAGGGAGAACAATTAGGACTACATTATACACAATTAGGACAAGATGGGAAAGAACAACAATTTTTATCCTATTTAGAATTAATAAGTCCAATGATTAAAGTTATAAATAATCTTGTTGAAAAAATGGATATTTTAGAAAATAAAATTAAAGATTTTGAGAAATAATAAATAAATATAATTATATTATAATTATTTATTATGGCAAATAGATTACAAAGTGCAGGAAGAAATTTAGACTCTATATTTCAGGGATACATTTCTGGAGATATAGTTCAATCAACTACTACAAATATTCAAAATGGTGGAATAGATATAAAATCGAGATATGCAGGAAGAGATAATAAATCCGAAAATGCTTCTACAGCTGTAAATGTACTTTATGGTGGTTCAGCTCTTAATGATTTATTCAATAAAATAAATTCTACTTATGATGTTACTATATCAGGAACAGTAACATATAATGGAACAGAACAACTACCAACTTTATCACATAATCCTTCTAATACTCCAAGACAAGCGACCATATCTGGAGGTGTAACTAATATCGGTACTTATTACCCTTCAGATTTTACAATAACTCTTCCAGGAAATTATAGTCAAGGAACTAATTCAGGAAGTTTTACTATAAACCTCGGCCAATTTACTGTGTATGTCGATCAAGTGTATTTCGAACAAAATCCTGAATTTCCTCAGGGTCTAGCTAGTTATAGTATAATAGTGAGTACATCTGGTCCAACAGCTGACTTTGCTACTAGTTTAGAAAATTTCCAAATATCCTCAGGGGGGTTTACTGCTGGTACCCAAGCCTATAATTATGGTGTGACTTATGACTTCAACGCTTGGGCGATATCGCACGCCACAGACACCGGATGGTCTTATAATCCAAATTATGAAACGGTTAATAGTTCTTTCTATTTTTCAGAAGGAGTTGGAGGTGGAGGTGGAGGTGGAGGTGGAGGTGGAGGTGGAGGTGGAGGTGGAGGTGGAGGTGAAGTGGAAGTGACACCAGACTTTAATTAAATTTTATATAATTGTAATATCAATACGTTATATTTTATTTATAATAATATATAATTAGTAAAGTATTTAAATATAAGTTATTTATTATTTTATTATGAATATAATTGAGAAAAAGATTGAAAACAATATTCTTCTGGATGATGATGATACAATTAATAATACAAATGAAGATGAAAATGTATTAAAACGCAAACCAACATGTAGTCTAATTGTAGTAGATAATTTTTATAACAATGCGGTGAATACTAGAAATTTTATTTTAAGTCAAGAGTTTTCTGTAAAGGGTAATTTTCCAGGCAACAGAACAATTTCATATGCAAATGAACATTTAAAGGAGATAATACAAAAATATGTTGAGCCATTTGCCGGAAAAATTACAGCATTTCCTTGCCCAAAGCCTGATAATTCGGACGCTGGTGAAATTTATAATGGAGCGTTTCAATATACAACTTCTAGGGATAGGTCTTGGATACATACAGACAAATGGAATAGTTGGGGCGGCGTATTATTTATGACACCGAACGCACCATTAACATCAGGAACCGCTTTTTATAGATTCAAAGATGGCTCGACATGTGAAGAGGATGGAGCCTTTTTGGATAATCAAAAAGAAGTCGATAAATGTAGCCAAGATTTGACAAAGTGGGAATTGGTAGATAGGGTGGGAAACGTGTTTAATCGACTTGTACTATTTAACGCACACAGATATCATATGTCCCAAGATTATTTCGGCGACACTAAAGAAAACGGAAGACTGTTTCAGGTGTTTTTCTTTTCGACTGAAAAATAAATAATTATGTATTTTACTGTTTAAATATAATATAATATTGTATATTATCTTTAACGAAGACTGGTATTCTCAAAATCTATATTTGGATATTTATGTGGAAAATCATCCACAATTACATGTATAATTTTGTTATTACATTTTTCAAATAAATGTTTGTTTTCTTGATAAAATAGTGGTTTTACTTTATCTACGCGTGTGTGCGTTGCTTCAACTAATACGAACAAATCTACAACGTCATTTAATATATTAAGACGATAAGCGAGCGTATCTAATTCGTTATAAAATGTAACCACAATCAATTATTTTTGGTTGGAATTTTTTTTAAAATAGTAAGACCATTATTATTAGTAAATCGTTCGTGTAAAACCCAATCCTTGTTATTTTGTAAGAAATCCTCTACAGCAGGCCACAAACCCATTTTAATATCTTCTACCGATAATCCAGAACTAGCTGATAAATCATATATTTGTTTTTCAGATAAGTTTGCACGAATCGCTTCACTTGTAAATTCGTCTACAGTTGTATCATGCATAATTATATATTTACGCGTTAGTTTGCTAAATTTGTCTAATTCCTTTTTAAGATGTCCTCCTACATGCCAAGTGTCAATAAATGTTAAATCGACGTTTTCATTAAGAATAATATCCAAATCGCTAATCCATTGATAAGATATATTTAAATTATGTATATTTTTTGTACATTCTAATAAATTACTAATATCACAGGGTGATATATCATTTAGTATAAGTTTTTTTGTTTTACTGTTATTATTAAGTAATCCATATGCTAAGGCCCACGAAGAAACACTCGCCCTTACACCGCATTCTAATATTGAATTACATTCGCTAGCATATTTATACAAAGTAGGTAAATGTTCATAAATATCCACTGGGTTTAAATAATAATTAAATGGATTTTGATTCAAGCATAATGTATTGTATATATCTTTAATCTTTAATACATATTGATTATGTTCTTTGTTTGATAATATATTATTGTAACAATCGATGATTTTTCCAATATTAAAAAACTCGTCATAGTTAATTAATTTTAACCTTTCTTTATTTTTATTTATAAATTCTTCGTTTAAATATAAACAATGTTCTGATAATATTTTATATTCTGCTGCTAATAATCTATCACATCTGATATGTTCAAAAATCATACTTACATCATCGTCCAAGTTTCCGTGAATATTTAATATTATTTTACATTTGGCTAATTCATAGTCTCTCTCATGACCCCATCCTTCAACGATATTCACTGAAAAATGATTACTTTTCAAAAAATTAATTATTTTTTGTCTTCTAGGAGAAATATAACCACCTGATGCTTTTATTATACCAAAATCGAAGACCTTTTCAGTATTTTCATTTACTTTTTGTAACTGTAATAATTCTGATGAGCTACAAATATAAGGTAAATAAGTTTTATATTTAAAATCAATGCCATTTTCATTTAATATGTGAAAATTACTTTCGCTGTAATCATAATAACCAAATTCATTATATAATTGTTGAATGTTTTTGATACTTTCTAATCTATAAGAAATATTCAACGGTTCTGTATTTAACAAACTAAAATCCGTATTTGGAAGCTGCTCAAAAATACTTGTATCAAATACGTCATATACAAACGTTATTTTGGACGGAATTTCGGTTAAAATAGTATTTTTATTTTTCGTTAAATAAATAAAATAGTCTGGATAAATATTATTAAAATTATCAATATATTGTTGAACCATTTTTGTTTCAAAATCAGGAGAACAATAAAAATACCATTTCTGTTTATTCAATCTTAAAATACTTAGCCATTTTGTAAATCTATTTTCCCAAGAACATGATAACGCGTATTCTCTGCCTTTTTGTCTCAATTCGCACTTTTTAAAATGAGTTAAACTAACAATTGCGTCAATTTCTGAACCTGATTTAATTTGAATGCCATAATCACCTACAGTATTTACAAGTCCAGCGACCGGATAATATAAACATATTACTTCTGACATCAGCATCTCTAAAGCAGTTATACATGATGTTTCCTGCCAATGTGTAGGATATAGCCAAAACTCTGCCGTACTCATTTCATAATACAACTGGTCAACGCTGAGTTTACCTAAATAATGAATACTAGGATCTGAATCCATCAAAGTTTTCATTGCATCTTCTTTCGCATTTGATGGAAATGACCCATAGGTTGAAATAGTAAGAGTAGCATCAGGAATCTTTTCTATAATCTGAGGCCATAATTTTAATAAAATGTTAAGTCCTCGATCCGGGCGTGATGTATAAATAAATGTATTTTTTATTTTCTTGTTTTTAAGTATGTTTTTAGAATTTACATTAGGAAAACAAGTAAGATCTAGTCCATTGTTTATCAGTGTTATTTTATTTTTTATTTCAGGATATTTCTCCGAAAATAAAGTTTTATGCCATTCAGTTAAACATACACATCCATCTATATAATTGTTCCATTTGCTCAGAATGCTTGTTTCATTTAATTTGCAACCGTATGGTAACAATAGAGTATCGTGAGCCCAGATAAAAGATTGATAAAATGAACACGTTTTAAACATTTCATAAAAACTAATATATCTTGATACTATTACTGTATGAAAAGGTATTCTTTCAATTAAGTTTGTTAGTTCGTTTAACTCTACGTATTGAATATTATCAATATTTTCGTTAGTAACGTCACCACTAATGTATACATTATAATCTGTTGGAAAACATTTGCTCAAATAGATTACTGCTTTTTCTGAGCCACCCAATGCGTTAGTTTGCATATATGTATAATTCCATTTGATATCCGAAAACCCAGTGTAAATTAATATGTTCTTTGAATTAGCACACTCATTTTTTGCATATTTTTGTGTTTTGTTGGTTACCGCTTTACTAATATAATTGTCCATTATTATTCCGGCATTTGCGTATTCATGTTTTGTTAAGAAGTCAAAGTTTTGTAATTCTACACCATTTTCATTTAAAAATTTAAAATATTCATTCGCCAATAAGATAAATTGCGTATCGTCTTTTGGAACATATTGTAAGAAAAATTGTAAATTATATAGTAAGTTTTTAACATACCATTCTTCAAACATTTTTTGTTTTTTGGTAAATATAATTTCATACATTTTGACAACACAAGCAAAATCCTTTACTTTATCAGCTATTATAATCATGTAATATGGAACAAAAAAATTATATTTGTCTAATGATACAAATAATTTTTTGGAAATATCTGTGTTTAAATATTTATTCTCAAAAAAATCTTTTATATTTAAATAATAATTATATGCTATTTTATGCATTTGTTCACAACAATAATGAACTAACAAAGGATACAAACATTCAAGTCTTTCATTATCATACACAAATGCTTTAACTAAATAAAAAAATCCGTGTTCAGGTTGTTTAAGGTTTTCAAAACATTCATAAATAGATAAACATGCAATATATTTTTCTTGTGCCCATTGATGTTCTTGATTAAGAGTTATTTTATACCATTTAATGGCATCTTCAAATTTGCCGAAATCTTTGTAACTATTAGCACAATAAAAAGCGTAACGATGAACTAATGGGTCTTTTTGTGTTACTGCCACTGCGTGTGCTTTCTCTAGAACTAAGGCATCTTTTAAATACTTATATTGGTCTAAACTTCTACTGCCTGATCTACCTGAAACTACATAATAATCTCCTTCAATAAGAACTTCTTTTGCAGGTCCTTCTTTACAATTAATAAATTCATGAATGACAGATAAATATTCAAATATTTTGTGATTATTAATCATTAAAACTCTAGTGTAACTAGTTCCATATGAAGAACCAAATTTTAAACTATACTCATCAAACAAAACATCTTTAGGGATTTTAATATCACCTACAATTTCGTCGTCTGCGTCAAAAACAAGCAATAAATCTGTTTTTTTATATGCTCGTTTTAATGCTAGTGTTCTGTTATGAGCAAAATTCTCCCAAGCATCATGATATAGTTCTCCTTTTATGTCCTTTTTTGAAAAAAAATCTGTAATTATCTCTGGAGTATTGTCGGTTGAACCAGTATCGCAAATAACCCAATAGTCAAATTTTATTTTGTTACACAGTTTCTCTAATGTGCTCTCAATAATATGCGATTCATTTTTAACAATCATATTTAAACATATTGTAACTTTTGTTGGTGCAATAAACTCCATATAAATAGTTAGTAATAATATATTTTTAACTATTTTAACGTGTAATATTATTTAATTATTGATGCAATAATAATAAATAATCATTAAAATGTTCAAAGTAATTATAATTATTTAATTCATCATGAGTAACAATTACTTCAAACTTTTCTTTAATCTGAATTTTAACAATTCCTCTAAATGCAACATTATGAAAATAATTACATACTATTTTGTCTTTGTATTTTTTTAACAAATGATAAATAAATTTCCAGACATCCCCAGTCCATTCTTCACCATATTTTAGAATGTTATTTTCATAATAATGTCTTATAGGAATCTTTAATTGTTCGTTATAATTTAATGGAATACAATCATCAACAAAAATAGTCCCATCCTTTGTTAATACATTTATACTATTGTTGAAATCATTTAGTACATATTCGCATTGATGCATTCCATCTATAAATATAACGTCGAAAGAATATTTATTATTTTCAGCTGAAATAATTGATGAATTGTCTAATAGATTGATATCGTTAAAAAAATGGTCAGAAGTACATTTATAAATTTCTCCATTATCAACATTATTACATTTTGGGTCTGGGTCAACCCCAACTTTATGCAAAAAATGTGTATTAGAAAAAGTATATCCATTTTCAATGCCAATTTCTAAATATGTATGTGTTTGTGTTGTCGAATTATTTATTATAACGTGTCTTTCATGAACGTCAGTGTTGTAATTTAATTTATCTATATTCGCCGACAATATTTCATAATTGTTTGTTGAAAGATAACATACTTTGAAGTAGTTAATTAGTTTTTCTTCAGCTTCATCCATTAATACAAAACATTTCATTCTATCAAATCCATAATTTTCTAATCGTTTCGAGATATATTCAATGGTAGATTTATTTTCAATAACAATAAAATCATGACTAGAATCTTTGTATAATTCAGTTATTCTATCGATATGTTTTAATAGACCATCAATACCAATAATACAAAATTGTGTTTTATAATCATTGTTAACTAACAAATTACAGTAAAGATGTTTATAATTTTCTGTATCTCTTTGCCATAACTTAGTATGGTCATTTAAATATTTTTCATCCTCATAAGCATCCAACTTTTTCATTTCATCATTAATATTAAAGTTGTTATAATAGATTGGGCTAATAAATTTTGGTCCAATACGATTTATTTCACAATTTCTTATTAAAGAAAAGTTATTGTTTTGGTCATTCATATATTGAACATATCCCATTTTATGTATTTTTGCTATTTTTGTATTCATTGCTGTTCTTAAAATAATTTCATAATCGTCACATATTGGCAAATACTCGCAAAAATTGCCAATGTTTAAAAGAACGTCACTTCTCCAAATTCTTGGATGGTTCGGACAACAAACTAAATGACTAAGAGTAATATTATTTATATTGGGAGTATTATATACATACACCCATTTATCGTTATATTTTTGACAGTAATATGACCCATAACCTTTACAAATATGATTCCCGTACCAAAAATTACTACCATTTTCATATAAATTAATAAAATCCATATAAATAAATCCAACTTCAGAATTGCTCTGAAATAATTCAGCGGATTCTTTTAAAACAAACGGAAGTATTTCATCGTCATGGTCTAATTCTAATAGATATTGACCTCTACACAAACTAACAGCTTCGTTTTTAACATTTCCAATATATCCATTATTTTCAAAACGTCTATATAATCTTACTCGTGAATCATTTGTTAAATGTTTTTTTAAGTATTCGAAATTTTTATCGTCTGGTGAGTCATCCATTATTATCCATTCCCAATCTGTTAGTGTTTGGGATTTTAAACTATTAAATGCTCTAAGTATTTTTTCAAATGAATTAAATGAAGGTGTAAAAACCGAAAATTCTGGACGAGTATTAATGCGGTCTATTTTACAAATATGAATATAGAAACTATTAACTAATTCGTTAAAATCGTCAACAGAATTAAAATCAGAAATATAGATAATACGTTTAGATAATTGTGACTGTAATAACCCGACTAAATCATCATTGTATTCTTCTTTGGTGTCTCCAAATACAATTAAAAAAGGGTAAATCTGTTTAAAAACCTTATTAAGTTTTTCCTTTTTATTTATGATATGCAATGTGCAATTTAGCTGGCTAGAATTACATTTTAAAACATTATCAATATAGTTGTATTTATCATGACGAAAAAATAAAATAAACGGATACTTCATTATATTATATTTTATTATATTTTATTATATTTAAATTGTTTTAATTTTATTTATTAATGCTCATGTGTATGTTTCTTAAATAAACCGACACAATACTCAATTGGTTTAGTATCAAATTAAAATGGTTTTGAATAACGTAATCATTATATATTAGTTGCCATCGTAAGCTGATTTTATTAGAGATAAGTTATAAAGACCACTATTCTTAAGAATTATCTAATTTAGAGAATTAAATAGTTAATTCTCTAAATTAGATAATTGAGCAAATTTATACAAATAATTTATTTTGTTGTAATATTTATATTTATATATACATATGGCTACAATTGGTGATACAGGAGCACAAGGGCCAACTGGGTCGCAAGGATCAACTGGGCCGCAAGGTTCAACTGGACCGCAAGGAGAAACAGGTTCAACTGGAGCTGGAGCACAAGGAGCAACTGGAGCAACTGGAGCAACTGGACCTGCTGGTGGAGCACAAGGTGCACAAGGCAGAACAGGAGCAACAGGAGCAACAGGAGCACAAGGCAGAACAGGAGCAGGTGCTCAGGGAGCAACCGGAGCACAAGGCAGAACAGGAGCAAAAGGTAATGCAGGAGGAGCGCAAGGACCACAAGGCAGAATAGGAGGAACCGGAGCACAAGGCAGAACAGGAGTAACCGGCTCACAAGGCGCACAAGGCAGAACAGGAGCAACAGGAAGAACAGGAGAGACAGGAGCAACAGGAGCAACAGGAGCACAAGGTTCAACTGGAGCTGGAGCACAAGGAGCGACTGGAGCACCTGGTCCCGCGGGTGGAGCACAAGGTTCAACAGGAGCAACAGGGTCAACAGGAGCAACAGGAGCAACTGGTTCAACAGGAGCAACAGGAGCAACTGGTTCAACTGGATCAACAGGAGCAACAGGAGCAACAGGAGCAACAGGAGCAACAGGAGCAACTGGAAGAACAGGCGCAACTGGTTCAACTGGTTCAACTGGAGCACAAGGTTCAACTGGATCTGGAGCACAAGGAGCACAAGGCAGAACAGGACCGACAGGTCCTGCGGGTGGAGCACAAGGAGCAACAGGAGCAACTGGAAGAACAGGCGCACAAGGTGATGTAGGAGCACAAGGTGATGTAGGAGAACCAGGGCCACAAGGTGATGTAGGAGCACAAGGTGATGTAGGAGACCAAGGATATCAAGGAGAGCCAGGAGTTCAAGGAGAGCCAGGAGTTCAAGGAGACATAGGTCTTCAAGGAGAGCCAGGAGTTCAAGGAGACATAGGTCTTCAAGGAGCACAAGGTGATACAGGAGCACAAGGTGATACAGGAGCAACTGGTCCAACTGGAGAGACTGGTTCAACTGGTTCAACTGGAGCAACTGGAGCACAAGGTTCAACTGGAGTTGGAGAACGAGGAGCACAGGGATCAACAGGACCAAAAGGTGATGTAGGTGAGGTAGGTCCTGCAGGAGGAGCACAAGGTGATACAGGAGCACAAGGTTATACAGGAGCACAAGGCGCTGCGGGAGGAGCACAAGGTGACACAGGTTCAACAGGAGCAACTGGTTCAACAGGTTCAACAGGAGCACAAGGTGATACAGGAGCACAAGGTGATGCAGGAGACCAAGGATATCAAGGAGACCCAGGAGTTCAAGGTGAAACAGGAGCACAAGGTGAAACAGGAGCACAAGGTGATGCAGGAGCAACTGGATCAACTGGTTCAACTGGAGCAACTGGTTCAACTGGACCAAAAGGTGATGTAGGTCAGGCAGGTCCTGCAGGAGGAGCACAAGGTGATACAGGAGCACAAGGTTATACAGGAGCACAAGGCGCTGCAGGAGGAGCACAAGGTGATACAGGAGCAACTGGAGCAACTGGAGCAACTGGAGCAACTGGAGCAACAGGAGCACAAGGTGATACAGGATCGCAAGGTGATACAGGAGCACAAGGTGATACAGGAGCACAAGGTGATACAGGAGCACAAGGTGATGTAGGAGACCAAGGATATCAAGGAGACTCGGGAGTTCAAGGAGCCCAAGGTGATACAGGAGCACAAGGTGATACAGGAGCACAAGGTGATACAGGAGCAACTGGAGCAACTGGTTCAACTGGTTCAACTGGTTCAACTGGTTCAACTGGTTCAACAGGAGCACAAGGTTCAACCGGCGTTGGAGAACGAGGAGCACAGGGTTCAACTGGAGCAAAAGGTGATGTAGGTCAGGCAGGTCCTGCAGGAGGAGCACAAGGTGATACAGGATCGCAAGGT
>Ga0209550_10006384_pt1 | contig 10991 bp, 7 predicted proteins | sample LauGreSuBDMM15SN_2_FD_187567 | JGI IMG/M metagenome (GOLD analysis project Ga0209550, IMG submission 187567) | Freshwater lake microbial communities from Lake Michigan, USA - Su13.BD.MM15.SN (SPAdes) (version 5) | ecosystem: Environmental > Aquatic > Freshwater > Lake | place: Lake Michigan, USA... | reverse complement strand
CGGCCGTGAGCGGGGCGATCTGCGACTCGGAGCTTGCGTGGTCTTGCCATGAAGGCGATTTGGCACGAACACTCTTGCCGGACTTGCTCTTGCGTCGTGTGGGCCCGGCGGCCGGTCCGGCCTCTTCGCTGTTGGGGTTGACGCTGCCGTCCCTAGAGGGTTTGGGTGAGCGAGCTCGCTCTGTCGACGGCCCGGCACCGCCGCCAGCACCGCCGCCGCCGCCGTTGGCGCTGGCTGTCGCGACGGCTTGGTAGTCGACGGGCGGGCGCCACGTGGGGGCGGTGGCGGCTAGGAGGGCATGGGGTGAGCCCGCGTCGCCGAGGATGGTTGCCGCCGCCATGAGCAGCATCGGCGGGCTCATAAACTCGCGCAGCTGCGGCGGTAGGGTCGAGGTGGCAGCCCCCGACGCATTGTTGCGTGCGGCGGGCCGGTGGCATGTGGTGAAAAAGGATTCTGCGGCCTGCTGGAGCAAGCCGCCGTGGGCGGAGCGGACGGTGAGGAGATGGCCCGACAACTCGGCGATCGTCTGCAGCCGCGCCTGCGCCAACCGCTTGAGCTCGAGGATGAGGAAGGCCTTGTTGAGGGTGTCGACCTCCTCCCCAAGCGCCTTGGCCCTCGCTATGTCTTTGGGGCGAGCCTCTCCCGTCGCGTTGCGTAGTGCATCACTCGCCTTGAAATAGGCCGCGGCGAGGGTCGCACGTTGCGTCGCCACCTTGTGCGCCTCGCCTAGCACCGCCTTCTCGAAGCGCACCGCCTCGAGCACGAACTGATCGAGCATGGCTGGCTGTGCGGACTGTAGATGACTCTCTAGAGTCCCGAAGCTCGCGAAGTTGCGAAGGAGCGCCGCGAGCGCGGTGTGCTGGCCCATCAGGTATCCTCCGCTCGCGCCGCCTCCGGCTGAGGCGGAGGCGGAGGCGTCAGCGGACGCAGACCCTTTGGAAGCTCGCCGGTTCGTGCTGGGGGTTGCACTCGGGTTGGCGGGGAGGGCGTTGAGGGCATGCACCTCGGTGTCCTCGAGGCGGGCCCACTCTGCGGTGGCGCTCGCGAGGGTGGCCATGGCATCGGCGTGCAACTGCGAGCTCGCGATCGCCTTCTCAAGCGCGAGCTCGACCTTCGTCATCTCCGCCTGCGCCTGCTTGATCTCGTGGATCACCGCCGCCCCCAGCCGCTCCACCTCTTGCGCGTCGTCAGGCAGCGCCACGCTCTTGATCAGCTGCGCCCAGCGGAGCTGCCCCGGGTTGTGGTTGCGGTCAAAGCGCTTCGCGTTTGCCATCCGCACGGCCGTCTCCCAGTCGTCTGCGCCGGGCAGCCCAAAGAAGGCAGCCGAGAGTGAGTCCATCAGCAGCGTCGGCACACGAGCGAGCCGCTCGGCAAAGAGAGCCAGCCCGCGCAGGCGGTGATTCTTGAAGCCCTGATCCGAGCCGCTGAAGAAGCCGCCCTTCTCCGGAAGTGGCGGGACGACCATGCCCGCGTACCGCTCGCATAGCGTGCGCCGGAGCAGGTCAAAGTCTGAGTAGCGCCGGCGCGCCTCGTGCAAGCCCTCGTGCGGATGGCCGGCAGGCGCGAGCATGAGGACGCGGTACGAGGTGTAGCCGGACATGAGCGAGCGCTCAACGAGTGGTTCGATGACGCGTACGCTCACCGGCTTTGGCATGGTGGCGGTCTCCATCTTCGCTCTTTCGTCGCACTTCGGAAAGGCCGAAACCCTCGTGGAGAGAGAGTCTGCGCGTTGTCTTGAGCGCGTCGTGATTTTAGCGTATCGGACGCGAGTCGGACACACAAGCGAACAACTCCAACACCCAACCCAGTTGGCTACCTTGCCGAGACGGCCTCGACGGCCTCGACTGCACCGTTCAACGTCTCGCACATGAGCGGCCATCCGAGGATGCCGCTCACCCATCCCTCGCCGCCATCCCCGCCGCCGGCCGCGTGCGCCTGGGCCGCGTTCGGCTCGTACTCGACGAATTCACCGGGATGGAGCATGCAAAGCTCGGCCGGCACGCCGCCGCCCACCCGCAGGCTAGAGCGCTCGAGGCGCAATTCGGTCTTTGCTTCGAGATCGACGAGCACCCCTGTGCCCGCCGCCGCGTCAAAGGTGCGGCACCACGCTAGCCGGTGCCCACGAGAGTAGGCGGCGAGGATGTACCGGCTCGTGTCCGTCGGGCTCGCGCGTGCCTCGAGAGGCGGCGGAGATGGTGGAGTTGCAGATGTGAAGGCGGCAGCTGTGAAGGCGGCGGCGAACTGCTCGCCCGCCCGCTGCTCGAGGGCGCCCACGACGCTGATGTACTCCTCCTGAAAGTACTGGGAGAGCTTGGCGCGGCGCGCCGTACGGCGCGCCGCTCGCCGCTGCTCGTCCTCGAGCTCCTCCGCCTCGACCCGGCCCACCACCTCCGCCTCGACGCTCGCCGCCAGCTGTGCGGCGAATGGCGCCGACGACGGCATCGGCCGTGCGGGTGCCACAGCCGAGGCAGTGGGCTGGACAATCGCGTTCGTCGAAGTGGCCATCCGCGTGGCGGCCGCCGCAGCGGCTGCTGTGGGCGGCGGCGCAGGCGCTGCGGGCTCGCGCTTGATCTCGCCGCTGCTGCCGCTGCCGCTGCTGCCGCGTCCACGTCCACGGCTGCGAGACTGGGTGCTGCTGCTGACGCCGTTCGAAGCCGTGACGCCCGGCGGCGCCGCCGCGACGCGAGCGATCAACTCGGCCTTCTTGCCGCTGACCTTGAGGCCCTTGGCGCGGCAGACGGCCTTGAGCTCGTACACGGTCAGATCGTCGAGCTTGGCCGCCATCGTCGCACTTTGCGCGCGAGAAAACGCGGCACGTGCGGTGAATACATGCCGTGCCTGCACGGCCGTCGGCACCAGCGCCGCGTGCACCAGCGCCGCCGCGTGCAAGAGGATTGCCGATCGGCTTTGCGACGTTTTCATCGCCGGCTGAGGCGCGCGCGCGCGCGTCGCCGTGGGCATCCAGCGGCGCCGCCACGATCACAAGGGCAACAAGCAAGGGCTACGTTGTGCAGGAGCGCAGCTCGGCGTCGCAGATAACGAGCGCGAGTAGAACACCACGTACAATTGTAAGGCGCTGGAAGGCTGGTGGCGAAGACTTCAAATAAAAGCAGTAACTTACAAAAACTGCGACTACGAGAAACCCCCGTCGGCGCTAAGATGTTCTCGAGAAACCCCCTATTCTGTGAAGGTCGAGGGAAAAGGAAAGCAAGCTCCCCCAGCAGATTCGCCTCTCTTTCCCAAAACATCGCGCCGCAACACCCCCGTGCCGACGCCGTTCTCCCTGCTCTCCCGTTAGCCGGTTGCAGCAGCCGGGTGATATGACTGAGGAGATCGACAAACACATCCTACGCAAGTACGAGATCCAACAGAAGCTCGGCAAGGGTGCGTACGGCATCGTGTGGAAAGCCATCGACAAAAAGACGACAGGCAAGGTGGCGCTCAAGAAGATCTTTGACGCCTTCCAGAACGCGACCGACGCACAACGTACCTTCCGAGAGGTCATCTTCCTACAGCAGATGGACCGGCACGAGAACATCGTGCAGCTCCAGAACGTGCTCCGTGCAGATAATGACCGCGACCTGTACCTCATCTTCGAGTACATGGAGACGGACCTGCACGCGGTGATCCGTGCCAACATCCTGGAGGAGGTGCATAAGCAGTACCTGCTCTACCAGAGCTGCAAGGCTCTCATGTACATGCACTCGGCCGAGCTCGTGCACCGCGACATGAAGCCGTCCAACCTGTTGCTCAACTCCGAGTGCCTCATGAAGGTGGCTGACTTTGGGCTTGCGCGCTCACTGCTGCATGGCGAGGTGACGGACGGCTCTACGTCGCATCCGATCCTGACTGACTACGTGGCCACGCGCTGGTACCGTGCGCCCGAGATCCTGCTCGGCTCGACGCGCTACGGCAAGGCCGTTGACATGTGGAGCCTCGGATGCATCTTTGGCGAGATTCTCGGAGGGAAGCCCATCTTCCAGGGATCGTCCACGCTCAACCAGCTCGAGCTGATCTGCGAGGTTATGGGCCGGCCGAGCGACGAGGAGATCGAGGCGATGAAGTCTCCCTTTGCACAGACCATGCTCGACAATCTCAAGCCCGAGAGCACGAGTAAGCTGCCGGGCTCATGGGCAGTCATCTATCCGAAAGCGTCGGCGGAGGCGATCGACCTGCTCAACAAGCTGATGCAGTGGCATCCGGGCAAGCGGCTGACCGCGCGCGAGGGCATGAGCCATCCGTACTGCCGGCGCTTCATCGACTCCGATCCCTTCGACGCCGATCCTCTCAACCGCGTGGCGCCCGCCAAGGTGGAGACGCCTTTCGACGACAACGACAAGAAGTCAACGGCGGTGTACCGCGAGAAGCTGTACGAGGAGATCACGAAGCAGAAGGCCAAGCTCAACAAATCGGGCAGCCAGCACGACCTCATCCGGACATCATCCAATGGTGTGCGGGTCGTCTGACGAGGCATGCACTGCGGAGGGTCGTCGCTGAGTCGGCCCCGTTGCAGCTGCCACCTCCTCGCAAGCGTCTTCTCGCCTCCTCTCGCCTACCAGTGCGCTCGTTATGAGCGTCCTTGGCGGCTCGGTGACGGTTCGTCGTCGCCGCACCGCTGCTATCAGACTCGAAGAGGCCCCTACCATTACCCTTACCGCGATTATTGCGTCTGTTGGGCGCGGCTTGTGAGCCACGCCCACGGCCTCCAGCGCGCCGCCGCCCTGCGCATGTTTGAGCTCACCGTTTTTCTCGAGTGTGGCCGATGATGATGCATGATCACAGAGCATTATTATGTGTGATGAACTCGAATAAGTAACATATACTATATGATTCGCGAACATTTATATACGCAATACACGGTACTCTCCCGGCGGGAGTAAATGACGGAGTAAACGCCTATAGATACGCCTTCGCCCGGCGCGGGCCCGCGCGGCTACGCGGCTGCGCGCGATCGTGCATCGTCGCACGTCGGCCGGCGCAAGGGGGCGCAACGCACACACGCTCCACAGGAGCACTCCGCGACTCCGGAGCACGCGTGCACGACGTGTCCCTGGTGCGTGCCCGCCCTGCTCCGCGGCCACGACCGCGGCGCTGATACAACGTGGACCCAAGAAGCCTCGTATACCAGTTTTTTTCGTGTGTGTCCCGGCTCCCCCCGGTGTTTTTGAACCGCGGTGTTCTTGAAGATTTGAACCGGACCCACGGCCAAGCAAACAGGTACAGAGCGCGCAAGAAATTCCTCAAAAAGCCCCCCCCACGAGATGATGACAGCGGTCGACTGGCCGCTATGAAACAGCCCCGCGGCTCAGAAACCAACCACGCAAGACATGGCCGAAAGCGGAAAGTTTTCTGGCTCCGCCAACCAGAGCCTCACCCGCACTTGCACTACCCGGTCGCCGCCAGTGGACGGCCACCACACACTGATGCTGCCGCGCTGCAGTGTACAGCGCTCACGGCCGAGCGATTTTGCACCGGTTCTGCACGCACCAGGGGTCAGCCGCACGGCGCCTTCCTGCGCTCTGTTCGGCCCTGGGGTGGCGAAGATGGCGAGCCGTAAAGCAAGCACGCTCTTCCTCTTTCGTGACAGCTCGGGCATAGAACCGCGAGCCGATGCGTACCAGAAGCAGAATAGCGAAGACCTTGACACCAACATTTACGAACAGGTCGCCAAACCGACGTTCATCGCATGCCCCGAGGACATCTGGGCGCCGCGGATTGAGGACGACAATGGCAATGCGGTAGAGGAGATGCACGTCAAGACCCAGTTCGAGCTCTACGTGGAGGGGTTCAAGCGAAGCACTGTGAACATTCTCGACCACGGCGTCATCCTGTGCGTAGTCTGCGTTGGGACTTTCTGGGCCCTCTTCGCTGAGGACGTTGCCCACGGGTGGCCACTTGCCAAGACTGTCGACACTCAAATCGCAATTGTCAACTTCTGCTTCCTGATATTCTTCGTCGCCGAGCAGTTTGCGCGCTCCGTCGTGCAGCGCAAAGACTACTTGTTCAATTTCTTTTGGTGGATGGAGCTCGTAAGCGTGCGGTGCTCGAATGCGCGACCTGGCAGCGCGCATCGGAGCTCTCTCCGCCAATCTAATGCCAATCCACAGCACCCAGGAGTCACTACAAGCCTATTAGCTCACACGTATGTCGCTTGTATGTCCAGGCCGCAAACGCCTCAATGATTTTGATGCTAGGTCCTATCATGTTTCCAGAGGGCCAGTACAAGTGCGCAGCTGCCATCGGCCTTAGCAACCTCGACGGCCTCACGGCTGGTTCGCGCCTTGCGCGAGTGATGCGCCTGCTGCGCGTGCTACGCGTGCTGCGCGTCTTCAACTCGTTGCACAACTCGTGCAAACATCGGTCGAGGGTGGCTAATGAAAAGGCAGCGAAGCAGTCCGCTATTGGCAAGGCGCTGAACGAGAAGCTCGTGCGGTCCATGATCGTTGTTGTGGTGGCGCTGCAGCTCATCTTTCCCCTGCTCAGCTTCGACGAGAAAAACAGCGCTCGGGAGCTCACCCTGGATGTCTTGATCATGGGCGAGAACTTCTCGAAATCGGAGGGCGAATTGTACGGCGCAGCAATGCGCGGTCAGTATCTCTTTGGCGGCCAGCACAAACTCGACCTCGAGAGCATGACATACGCTCGCAACTATCCCACCCTCATGAAAACTGTGATCTCGTCAGAGGCGCTCGTGTACATCGACGACCAGCCAGCATCGACCTTCCAGGGCTGGGATGGCAACAGTTACAACGCCGCGGATTGCCTGAGCCCAGACGCAGATGACTCGTTTGCAGCATGCCCGCCATGGATTCACGAGCTTCGCTGCTCCGAGCTCGAGTACTTCTACACTGAGAAGGGCGTGCACGAAGCTTACTGGGAGGTGCGAGAGCAGCAGATGGCGTACGCACAGCTCAACATTGCCATCACCATCTTCCTCATGGTTATCATTCTCGGCATGTACATTTCCCTCTCGGCCGATGTGACGTTCATGGTGGTGCAACCGATCGAGGGGATGGTCGGTCTCGTCAGGACACTCGCGGAGAACCCCAACTACAAGCTCGAGGGGCAAGCCAAGTGCAAGTACGAGACCGAAGCAGTGCGCGTTGCGCTTGCCAAGATCATAGGCCTGATGCAGCTGGGCTTTGGCAGCGCCGGCCACGAGATCATCTCTGCCAACCTGGCCAACTCGGACCAGGCAACGCTTAACCTGATGGTTCGTGGGAAGAAGATGGATTGCGTGTACGGCTTTTGCGATATCCGCCAATTCACCGACACCGTTGAGTGCTTGCAGGACCAGGTGATGCTCTTCACCAACTCTGTTGGCGAAATAGTACACCAGAGCTGCCATGACAACCGCGGCGAGCCCAATAAGAACATCGGCGACGCATTCCTCATCGTCTGGCGCCCCAGGTCGGTCAGCGACCATGCGAAAGTGGCCGATGGTGCGCTTACGGCCTTCCGCCGATGCGTCCGCGAGATTGCCTCGTCAAGGACACTGCAGCTCGTCACCGATGTTGAGGCGATCCACAAAAAGTTCGGACGCGGCAAGTACCAGACCAAGATCGGCTTCGGCCTCCACTTTGGCTGGTCGGTTGAGGGCCCCGTCGGCTCGCCCGTCAAGGTAGACTGCTCATACCTCTCGGCCGAGGTCAAGATCTCGGACCGCCTTGAGGCGGCCACTAAAATCTACTCATCCAACATCCTCATGAGTGGTCAGTTCTACGACCTTCTTTCGGAACACATCAAGGTGGGCATCCGCCTGATCGACCACGTGACGCTCAAGAACGGCATGAAGCCCTACCGCATCTACGCCGACGACCGTTCCAACCTGTGGCTCAAGATGAATCCACGACTCGTCCGGATCTACGGCGCCGATATAGCCTACGAGCAGTTTTCGAAAATATTCCACGAGGGCATGGACGCCTTCATCAAGGGCGATTGGCCGACGGCGCAGCAAAAGCTTCAGGGCGCGCGCGACTTCTGCCCAAAGGACACACCCACGCTACTACTGCTTAAAGAAATAAAGAAGCGCTCAATCGATCCGTCGACACCGACAGCGCCCGTCGATTGGAAGGGCTACCATGACTCTGATGTCTGAGAGAGGTACATTGAATGTCCGCGCGAAAGGCGAATCGGGGGGTACAGTCAGGGCCCTAAGCGTTCGATTCGAGTTTTCGGCGCCGGATCGCGGATCTGCTCACATGACGTAAAGCGTGACGATACGCGTGCCGGAGCCTTGGCGAGGCGGATTTTTCATATTGCGACTGCTCGCGTGCATCAAAATTTTACAAACGAGGGCACAACAAACACGCCAAGCGAGAAGCCGGCGGAGCCGACAATAAACGGAGTCGCAAGCAATAACAGAACGAAGATGGTCGTCACCGTGTTGTCCGTCTCGCGCTGCTTGCCAAAGTTGACCATGGACATGTCAGCTTCCGTGAGTGGCTGGCCGCTCTTGAGCTGCCCCTCAGTGAAGCCCGTGTAGCCACCCTTGTTGGTGAGGTAGTCCAACACGTCGTCAACGATCGGGATTTTCATCGACACCAGAGAGCTCGATGATCTGATCTGTACCGTGTTTGTAGCAGTCAGATGCGCAAGTGGAACCCTTAATCCGCGCGTCCGCCTTAATCCACCGCATCCGAATGAATTTGCAAGCGGCAGGCACGCGGCGGCGACGATCAGCAACCTCACGAGAGACATCGAAAGTCCGCAAGTTTCGTGCGAAACGAGTGGAAGAAACCGTTGCTGTGAAGACCATCAACATGAGGTTTGGTGTGCATATCTCGGGGCTCACCGGACTGAGGATTTTATTGTTAGGGCACGTGGGGTTTTGTGAGAAAATAAACCGAGAGACCTGCTCCGCTGCTCCGCTAAGTCTCGAAATCTTCGGGAGGTTCTCGAAGACCGGAGAGATCGATGCACATGAGGTTTGAAAGGTGGACTTGGTCTAGCTCAAGCAGGAGGGACCGGGTAGGGACCGGGTAGGGACCGGGTAGCGGGATCCGGGATGCCCTTGTCGCCCGCGCGGCTCAGGGGCTCACGACCGGGCGGATCGGACGTCACGTAAAATACTGCGATCGGATACTCGACGACGTCGACAAGTCGAATTCGGCCGGGCGCCCGCTTGTCCTCAAGGCTTGTGTGTGATTCACTGTGAAGCGACTTGAACTTGAACTTGAACTTGAACTTGAACTTGAACTTGAACTTGAAGCGCTTTGATAGCGCTTTGATGAACCGCAATTTCAAGTCAACACGCGACCAAGTTTACTGCTCGCTCTCTTTCTCTCTTCATCACAGTTCACCACACGCCGTGATCTTGACCGGCTTGCTGACGGCCCCCGTCTTCTTGGTGCCGCATGCTTCCATCGCCTTGAGCACCTCCATGCCCGAGGAGACTTTGCCGAAGACGACGTGCTTACCGTCCAAAAAGTCGGACGGTGCCGTTGTGATGAAAAATTGCGAGCCGTTGGTGTCGGGCCCGCTGTTGGCCATCGAGAGCAGCCCTGGCTCAATGTGCGAGAACTGAAAATTCTCGTCTGGAAACGTTTTTCCATAAATGCTCATACCACCCTTGCCGTCGCCACCCTCCAAATCGCCGCCCTGAGCCATGAATCCCGGGATGATACGGTGAAAGGATGTGCCCTCGAAATGCAGAGGCTTGCCCTTTTCGCCAGTGCACAGTGCCCGAAAGTTTTCGACCGTCTTTGGCACAACGTCTCCGTACAACCCCATCGTGATCCGGCGTGCCTCAGCGCCGTCGATAGACACATCCATGTATACAGAGGTTGTAAACTTTGCTCCCACTTGCGCAGCATTCCGCATCGCCTTATCTTCTGCGGCTGCCGCCTCAATCCTCACACGCTCAGCATCTGCGGCATTCTTCTTTGCCTTGAGCCGCTCTCGCTTTTCAGCCGCAGTTTCCTCCATCCGAAGCCGAGAAGCTGTGCGATGAGCAGCAACATGTCTGGGTGGTGAACCCGCGACGTGAAATGATAGTGCAGACGAGGCTGAATTCAGGAAGAGCGACCACACAATTGCGCGCATGTGATCGCGGTGCGGAAGGAGGAATGCACGAGGAGGGAAGGGCGCTCGACTGCCAGTTGTTCAACACAACGCGTTTGTGAATGCGCCGTACTTCAAGTACTAGCTTCTGCGCTAGGCCGTTGCGTCCCTTCCGCCCCGAGTGAAAACGAATAGTGCCAATAGGCATAGGACCTCGGGAACAGTCTGCCCGATACGGCGCCAAAAGTTCAACATTAATTCCAAGCCCCACAAGTTCGCACATGAATATGAGGCATGTCCATGGGCATTGTTATACTCATGTACAGCATCGCCATAATGCCTGGCAGCGCTGCACGCTGCAGCATCGCCGCAACATGCGTCCTGTCATGCTGATGCTCATGCAGCCATCGCCACTTGATCATTTCTCCTCGTCGCCCTCTTCCCCATCATTCTCTTCGTCGTCGTATTCGCCCTCCTCGCCCTCGTCGTAGTCCTCGTCGTAGTCCTCCTCCTCGCCCTCTTCGCCCTCATCGTCCTCATACTCCTCCTCGCCCTCCTCCTCGTCATCGTACTCCTCTTCCTCATACTCCTCGTCATCGTACTCCTCCCCGTCCCCCGCTTTCTGCGCCTCCGCCTCGGCCTCGGCCGCCTCCGCCGCCTCACGCATCATCTGCGCCAGCTTCGTTGCCGCCTGTTCCACGCGCCCCTTCTCCTCCATCTGCGCCGCCTCCACCTGCATGGCGGCCGCCTCCACCGCTGCTGCCGCCTCCACTGCCGCTGCCTCGGCCGCTGCAGCCTCGGCCGCCGCAGCCTCATCAGCCGCCGCCTGGGCAGCCGGCGCCGCCGCCTCGGCCGCCGCCGCCTCGGCCGCCGCCGCCTCCACCGCGGCCGCCGCCGCCTCGGCCGCCGCCGCCTCGGCCGCCGCCGCCTCGGCCGCGGCCGCCGCCACGGCCACCGACGCCTCGGCCGCCGCCGCCTCGGCCGCCGCC
>Ga0209550_10006383_pt1 | contig 10991 bp, 5 predicted proteins | sample LauGreSuBDMM15SN_2_FD_187567 | JGI IMG/M metagenome (GOLD analysis project Ga0209550, IMG submission 187567) | Freshwater lake microbial communities from Lake Michigan, USA - Su13.BD.MM15.SN (SPAdes) (version 5) | ecosystem: Environmental > Aquatic > Freshwater > Lake | place: Lake Michigan, USA... | reverse complement strand
GTCGGGCTTCTCGGCGGCGAACTGCTCCCACATGGCGACGGCGGCGTCGAACTCGCGGCGGGCTTGGTAATGGCGGTTTAACTCGTCGAGCACATAGCCGAGTTGCTCGTCGGAGAGCTGCAGGTTGAGCGCCTCGTGGTAGGAGACTATGGCGGCGGCAATATTACCGAGGCCTGCCAGCGCGTCACCGTGGAGGGAATGGATCTCACCGCGCTGGGGCTGCTCGGGGGGGTAGTCGGCAAGCCACTTTACGCAAAGTTCTGCGCAGGTTTTGTAGTCCTCACGCGAGTAGGCGGTGGCGGCGAGCCGGTAGCGGGCGTCGGGCACGAAGCGGCCCTCGGGGAAGTCTTTTAAGTAGACGATGATTTGTTTTTCGGCCTCGCCGGAGCGGCCTTCGGCGAGATCGGCCATGGCGGCAAGGTAGCGGGCCTCTTCAATAAATTTGCCTTGAGGGAAATCGGTCGCGTAGGCGACGGCGGCTTCCTTGGCCTCGGAGTAGCGGTTGAGCGAGAAAAGGGCGTTGGCGCGCATCAGGCGCATGGGCTCGGAAAGTTCGCCGGAGGGGTAGTTGTCCATCGCCAAACCGAGGAAGGTGAGCTGACCTTCGAGGTCGTTGCGCGAGCCTGCGGCCATGGCGGCGAGGTAGAGCGCCTGGGGGCCAAACTTGGAGCCGGGGAACGCGCGGGTGAAGCGATCCACGGAGTCACGGACTTTTTCAAAACGGCCGGTGTCGGCGTAGCAGCGGATGAGGCCGAAAAAGGCGTTCTCGCGTTCGGCGGATTCGGGGTAGTTGGCGAGGAGGTCCTCGAAGAGAAGGGCGGCTTCCCAAGCGCCGCCGCGTTCCTGAAAAGTGTAGGCGAGACGGTAGCGGAGGGTGGCGTCGTAGCCGGGGAGTTTTTCGACTTGGTCGAGGGAGGCCTTGGCTTGTTCGAGGCGGGAGTTGAGGCGGCGGATGGCGTCGGAGTCGGTGGCGGAGGGCCGGGTGATCGCCTGGATGCGGGCGAGCGCGCGCTCGAGGGCGGCGTTACGTTTCTTCTGCTCGGAGATGAGGGCGTCGCGCGTGGTGATGGTGCGGAACGCGGCGAGGGCGCCGGCGTTGTCGCCGCCCTTCATGAGGGCGTCGCCAAGCTGGAGAGAGAGGATATTGAGGCCCGCCAGATTGTCCACGAGGGCGAGGTTGCCACGGAGCAGACCGAGCCCGCGGCGGGCGTCGGCGCTGTTGCCGGCGCGGACGTGGAGGTCAACGAGGGCGAGGGCGGCATCGGCCCAATCGCGATCGCGGGCGGAGGTGGCGAGGAGACGGTTGTAGGTCTCGATGGCGACGGGGAGTTGGCCGGCCTGGTTGGCAGACATGGCGCCGTAGAGCAGGGCCTTGTCGCGATAGGTGGCAGATTCCTCGGCGGCTTTGAAAACCGGGATGGCCTCGGCGTATTTTTGCTGAAGCGCGAGGGAGAGGCCCTGGATCATGCGGGCCTCGGCTTGGGCGGCGGGGCCAACGGAATCGAGTTTCTCAATGGCGTCACCGAGTTCGGCGGCGCGCGGGTAGAGTTGCGATTGGAAGTTGGTGTTGGCGGCGGTCAGCAGCAGGCGCTCCAATGTGAGACCGGAAGGAAGGGCTTCGCCGGACTGGGCGCGCTTGATAATCTCGTCGAGCAGATTGGCGGCGTCAGCGGGCTTCTTGGCCTTCAGGTTGAGCTCAACCTCAGCGAGCTGGTTCGCAATCGGGATGGTAACCTGCGCGGAAGTGGGGATGGCTCCCAAGAGGGTAAGGAGCGCGAACGCGGACTTAAGAAAATGAAACAGGGGACCGGCGACGGTTCTGCGGGGCAGCGGCATAGAGGGGAAATAGATGGCTAGCTCGGAGCGTGATAGGGTCAACACCTTGATTAGAATGTTTCTATAAATCTTCTTCATCGAGCCGCGCCGGCGGCCAGGGAGAGCGTTTGGTAGCGGCGCACGCCGAGCAGAGAAGGGTGCCAGTTGGCAACATCGGGGTGGAGCAAATGGGTGCGTGCGCCAAAAAAGATCGGGGCGATGGGCGCGTCGTCGAGCAGGATGCGCTCGGCTTTCTGAAATACCGCAAACCGCGCGGTCGGGTCGGTGGTGGTTGCAGCGCGGGCGATGAGCGCATCGTAGGCGGCGGAGCTCCAGCCAGTCTGGTTGTTGCCGCCGCCGGTCAGGAACATATCGAGGTAGGTGTTGGGGTCGTTGTAGTCTCCGATCCAGCGGGCCCGGGCGATATCGTAACGCAGTCCCTTCATTGAATCCAAGTAGACGCGAAAATCCTGAGCCACGAGCGTGACCTCGATGCCGAGTTCGCGTTTCCACATGGCCTGGATAGCGGAGAGGATCGTGGTGTTGATCGCATCGGTGTTGAGCAAAAGCTCCAAGCGGGGGAAGCCCTTGCCTTCGGGAAAGCCTGCGGCGGCGAGCAACTCGCGCGCGGCAGCGGGGTCGTGTGGCTGGCGGGCCACGCACTGGTAGCCGCCAGTGCCGGGCGGAGTGTAGTTGAAGGCGGCGACGCGCGAGCCCTGTAACACCGAGGCGGCAATGGCTTCGCGATCAATCGCGAGAGCAAGGGCGCGGCGCACCCGCACATCCGCAAGGGGCAGACGGGTGACGTTGAAGCGCAGATAAAAGGTCTCAAGGAGCGGGTCCACCCGCAGGGGCGAGGGCTTCGCGGCCCGATATCCGGCGATTCGGTCAGGCAACAAATCATAAGTGGCATGGCGCTGCCCGGCGCGATAGGCGGCCTCGTCAGCGGGGATGTTGTCGGTGGGGAAGAAGATGACGCGCTTGGGGCCGGTCGCAGGATTCGAGTAATGGGAAGGTTGGCGAGTGACCTCGATGCGGTCGTTGGGCGCCCAGACGGCGAGCTGGTAGGGGCCGTTGCCGACGTAGTTCTCCGGGCGGGTCCAACCCGTGCCGCGCTGGTCCATTCTTCCAAACTTCAAAATGGTCGGAGGGTGCACCGGGAACCAGGCTTGGTGGGCGGCGACAGCCAGCAAGTAGGGCGTGGGCGCGGCGAGTTCGATGATCAGGGTGCGTGAATCGGGCGCGCTCACGCCGACGGTGCCAAAATCGGTGGACTTGCCGGTGTTAAATGCCTCCGCACCGCGAATGGGGAAGAGCATGTAGGCGTATTCCGAGGCGAGGGCAGGCCGAAGGATGCGCTCATAAGAAAATACAAAATCGGCCGCAGTGACCGGCTCGCCGTTTGACCAGCGACTCTCGGGCCGGAGATGGAACGTGTAACGTAGTCCATCGGCAGATACGCCCCAACTCGCCGCCGCCGCTGGCACCGGTTCGCCCGTGGCTTCATCAATCGCGGTGAGTCCCTCGCCGAGCGCGATGATGATGTTAAACTCCGTAAACGCGGTGGCGAGTTGCGGATCGAGATCGCCGGGCTCCGCACCGTTGCCCAACAAGAGCGTCTGCGTTGCCCGAGCCGCCAAGACAGGAGTTTCGCGGGGCCGGCACGCGGTCTCAAGTAGTGCGAAGGCGAGTGCGATAGAGACGGCAGGGAAGGAGCGGACGAGAAAGAGTGCGCGCATGATCGGATTGCGAAGCTGGCCACAGATCCGCCGCATGGCGAGGCCGGCTTGCGTTGCGCGATTGCCTTGTGCGCACCCCCCGGCACCGTGCGGACCATGAAATGGTATTTCGTGCAGGATGGTCAACGTATCGGCCCGGTCGAACGGGATACGCTAGATGCGCGCATCGAAGACAGCACGGTGCAGGCCGATACGCTCGTCTGGCGCCCGGGCCTCAACGACTGGCGGTGCGCAAGCGATGTTGCCGAACTGGAAGTTCCGCCGTCGCTGCCCGCGATGCCTCCGCCCCTTCCGGTCGCCGGCGAGCCGATTGCCGCCAGCGAAACCCACGCCGAGGAGCTCCGTGCCTGGGCCGAGGAGAATGCCGCCGCACGCGAACCCGCCGAAACGCCCGCAGCGAAAACCATCCGCTCGGAATTCGGGGGATTTTGGCCGCGCTTTGCCGCAAAGATGATCGATTTTATGCTACTGATTGGCATCGGGCTGCTGCTTGCCGAGGCGGTTGCGGCCCTTTTCTACGAGGGCACCATCCCGATGCCGCCGGACTGGCGGGGCTTCTTGCGCGCGCAGGGCTTCATGTCGCTGTTCAACGCAGCCGTCGCCATCGGGTTCTCAGTGTATTTCATCCGTCGCTTCGAAGCCACACCCGGCAAATGTATGCTCGGCTTGCGCGTGGTTCGGTCCGATGGCTCGCCCGTCGGAGCCGGTAAAATCATTCTGCGTTACTTCGGCGAGCAGCTCAGCTCGATACTCTTTCTTTCCGGCTACGTCATGGCCGCCTTCGACGAAGAAAAACGCACCCTGCACGACTACCTTTGCGACACCCGCGTCGTAAAGGGCGGGCGTCCTCCGCGTTGATGTTCGTCGCAAGCTAGAAAACACCCGAAGACCCAAACCCCGCCCGGCTCCGCTCTCTTCGGCCACCGCCTGCGTTGGCTCGATCTCTTCACCGCCCTAGGATTTTTTCCTGCTCACTAAACGCATCGGCGGGACAATCACGGGCTTCTTTGTTTTACCCCGCTTCATGCTCTTGGCTTTAACCTTCACCACGTATCTCCAAACCTGCCCCGAGCGTTCATCCGCCCAGTAATTTGACCGGCGAATCAACTTTTACGCAAAACCATCGCATGAACTCCCCTCACAACTGGAAATTCTACCGCATCGGTGGTCTCGATCAGGCCGCCCTAGAAACCGGCGCGGACCTCGCCAACCTCAAGCACCTCGACCAAAAGCTCTGGGTGGCCCTCTCCTGCCCGGTTAAAGGCCTTGAGCTCGACGAAAAAACCCTCGCCCTCATTGATACCGACAATGACGGCCGCATCCGCGTCCCCGAGCTTCTCTCCGCCATTGAGTGGTCCGGCCTCGTCCTCAATGACCTCGGCGTCCTCCTCAAAGACTCCGACTCCGTCGCCCTCTCCGCCTTCAATACTTCTACGCCCGCCGGCCTCGCCGCCCACACCTCCGCAAAACGCATCCTCGCCTCGCTCGGCAAGGCCGACGCCTCCGCCATCACCCTCACCGAGGCCTCCGATACCGTCCGGCTTTTTGCATCCACCCACTTAAACGGCGACGGCGTCATCACCGCTGACTCCGTCACCGCTGCCGATCTCAAGCTGCTCGTCGCCCAGATCATCTCCACCCACGGCGGCGTGCCCGATCGCTCCGGCGCCGCCGGCATTGATCAGGCCCGCCTCGATTCCTTCTACGCCGACGCCACCGCTTTCGCCGCCTGGCAAGCCGCCGGCGCCTCTGCCGATGTGCTCACTCTCGGTGCCGGCACCGCCGCCGCCCTCGCCGCCATCAACGCCGTCTCCGCCAAAGTGGACGACTACTTTTCCCGCACCCGCCTTGCGGCCTACGATGCCCGCGCCCTCGACGCCTTGAACCGCTCCGAAACCGAGTATCTGGCCCTCGCCGCCAAGGACCTCTCCGTTACCGCCGCCGAGGTCGCCGGTTTCCCCCTCGCCCGTATCGCCGCCAGCCAGCCCCTCCCGCTCCTCACCGCCGTCAACCCAGCCTGGGCCGCCGCCCTCGCCGTCCTCCACGCCGCCGCCGTCACCCCCGTTTTCGGAGCCGCCAAGACTGAGCTCACCGAAACCGAGTGGACCGCCCTCAAGGCCAAGGTCGCCGCCTTCGCCGCTTGGGGCGTCGCCAAAGCCGGCGCAGCCGTCGCGCCCCTCGGCCTTGATCGGGTCAAATCCATTCTCGCCGCCAACCAGCAAGCCGAACTCGCGGCTCTCATCACCAAGGATAAATCCCTCGAGCCCGAATTCACCGCGATCGCCTCGGTCGAGAAAATCCTCCGCTACACCCGCGATTTCCGCGCACTCTTGCACAACTTCGTCAACTTTTTCGACTTCTACTCTCCCTCCCGCCTGGCGACCTTCCAGGCCGGCACCCTCTATCTCGACAACCGCTCCACCGAATTCTGCATCGGCGTCGCCGGCCCCGCCCCGCTCGCCGCCATGAGCAAGGCCTACATCGCCTACTGCGACCTCACCCGCGCCGGCTGCGCCCCGCGCAAGATCGCCGCCTGCTTCACCCAAGGCGAAAGCGACTTCCTCTTCATCGGCCGCAACGGCATTTTCTACGACCGTCAGGGCCGCGACTGGGACGCCGCGATCACCGCCATCGTGGATAACCCCATCAGCGTCCGGCAGGCCTTCTTCTCCCCCTATAAGAAGTTCGTCCGCATGATCGAAGAGCAGGCCGCCAAGCGCGCCGCCGCTGCCGAGGACGATAACAACATCAGGCTCGCCGCCGCCGCAGAGAAAACCGCCAACGCCGAAAAATCCGCCGCCGCAGCCGCCTCCCCGCCCAAGAAATTCGATATCGGAGTCATCGCCGCCCTCGGTGTCGCCGCCGGTGCGCTCGGCACCGTGCTCGGAGGTCTCATCGCCGGCTTCCTCGGCCTCGGCGTTTACATGCCGATCGGCGTGCTCGGCATCATCCTCATTATCTCCGGACCCTCCATGGCCATCGCCTGGCTAAAGCTCCGCCAGCGCAACCTCGGCCCGCTCTTGGAAGCCAATGGCTGGGCCATCAACGGACGCGTCAAAATCAACATCCCCTTCGGGACCAAACTCACCGAACGCGCCGCCCTCCCGAAGAACAGCAAACTCGATCTCAACGATCCCTACGCCGACAAGAAAGCCGCCCGCCGCACCCGCGCCACCGTCGTCATCATCTTGTTGATCCTGACCGCGGCTACCACCGCCTTCGCTTGGTATGCGAAAGTCTGGCCTTTCGTGCCGGCCGCCTAAACCCCCGCCCGCGCTTCAACCCTTTCGCTCCCTTCGATCTCATGCCCGCCATCTTCCGCATTCCCCTGCTCCCCTGCCTGCTCGCCGCCTCCTTGCTCGCCAACGCCGCCTTCATCGCACTCTCGCTGCGCAACCAACCCGCCACCGGGCTTGGCTCTTTCTTCAACGTCTCCTCCCCGGCCGTCTCACGCGCCGGTAGTCCCCGCTCGTCCAGCACCTTTGATTCCCCGGCCATCCCCGCCGCTCCAGTCGCACCCGAACTCGCCTCCGCCCTTGGTCGCACGCTCAACACCCGCGATCCCGCCCAACTTCGCGATCTACTCCGCGCCGCCGGCGTCGAGCCAGATCTTGTCAAAACCCTCGTCAGCGCCGCCGTCTGGCGCAGCTACGAGGCCCGTTTTAAAGCCCTTCAACCCGCCACTCCCGGCGACGAATCCGAGTGGTGGAAGGACCCGCTCAATGCCCCTCGCACCCCTGCCGAGCAACGCGCGCTGAACGAGAACCGCCAGGCTCTCCAGCGTGCGCTCCAGTCCGAGCTTTCCGGCCTGCTCGGCGATCCCGATTCCACCAACGAGTTCGCGAGCAACCCCGCGCTGCGTAAACGCTACGGCGCACTCCCGACCGAGAAAGCCTCCTCCCTTCGCCGCATCGAAAAAGATTATCAGGATCTCCTCAACGAACTCCGCCAAAGCACCAACGGTTTCGAACTCCCCGCCGACCGCGAGGCCATCCGCCTGCTCGGGGCTGAACGTGAGCGCGATATCGCCGCTCTCCTCACCCCCGAAGAGCGCGCCGCCCACGATCTGCGAAACTCCCCCACCGCCAACACGCTCCGCTGGCGCGCGACCCAATATGACGCCACCGAAGCCGAATACCGCCAGATCTACGCCGCCCAAAAAGCCTTCGACGACCAGTTCTCCGACAACCGCGATCCCTTTTCCGGCGGCGGCGATCAGCCGCAGCGAGGCAAGGATTACTGGGACCGTCGCCGCGCGGCCGAACAGTCACTCAACGAGCAGATCCGCTCCATTGTCGGCGATGAGCGCTACGTCTCCGCCCAGCTTAAACAGGACCAAGACTACACCACGGCCGTCGCCGCCACCACTCGCCTCGGGCTCGCTGCCGACACCCCTGACCGCCTCTACGCGTTGCGCACCCCGACCGTCGCCGATTCCCAGAAAATCGCCGCCAACCCCGCGCTCTCCTCCGCCGAAAAAAAGGCCGCCCTAAAGAAACTCGCCGCCACCACCCGCGCCGAAGTCCAGCGCGCCCTCGGCAAGGACGCTGCCGAGGTCTATTTCAAGCGCGGGGCCATGCAATGGCTCAACCAACTCGACCAAGGCTCCCCCCTCACCCTGAGCACCGAGGGCCGCGTGGAATCCGGCACCCGGATCAAGTAGCAGCTCCTCCTTTCGGCCTCCACCAATCGACCTCAAATTTCATCCTTTCAGCCTCAAGTCTCCGCGCTCAGGTCTCAGGTCTCAGACCTCCGGCTTCAGGTCTCCGCGTCTTGTTCTTAAATCTGCCTCTTCGTCCGCGCAGCTCGCGCGCGCCCTCGACAAGCGCGCACGCGCCGCCTTCTCTCTCGGCTGATGCCCACGCCGAAGAAAAAACCGCCTTCCGCCGCCGCCGTTTCCCGCGCCGATCCGAAAGCCGTCTCCGCGCGTATCCCAAAAAAATTCTACGAGTCCCGCACCAACGAGCTGCGCGAAGCCATCATTCAGCTCCAGTTAGATCTCAAGCCCCAGCCTTACAAAATCCTCCTCATCATCGCGGGCGTAGCCGGAGCCGGACGCGGGGATGTCATCAATACCCTCTCCGGCTGGCTCGACCCACGCGGCGTCGAGACTTTTTCCTTCCACGCCGCGACTGACGAGGAGCGCACCCGCCCCTTCCTTTGGCGCTTTTGGCGCAGTCTTCCGCCCAACGGCCGCATCGGCATCTACGCCGGTTCATGGTATACTGAAACGCTTTCCGAGGAGGCGAAAAATAAGAAGGACCTCGCCGCGCTCGACCAAGATCTCGCCCGCATCCGGCTCTTTGAAAAGGCCCTCGTGGACAGCGATACCCTCATCATCAAAGTCTGGCTCAATCTCGACAAGGATACCCAAGGCCGCCGTTTCAAAGCCCTCTCCGCCGATCCACTCACAGCTTGGCGCGTCACCGACGAAGATCGCCGCCACCACCGCATCTACGACCGCCTGGAGCGCACCGCCCTCAACATCTTAAAAAACACCCACCAACCAGGCGCCACCTGGACCGTGATTGACGCCGAGGACGAGCGCGCCCGCAACCTCGCCGTCGGCGACCTCATCCTCCGCCGCTTCACCGAGCACCGAGCCCGTCTCGCCCGTCTCGCCGCCACCCGCACCCCCGCCAAACCCGACCCCCGCCCCAAACCGCTCCGTCTTTTCGGCCGCCGTCGTCTGCTCGGTCTGCCTCTCGACCAGGATCTCTCCGCCGAGGACTACGAGGAGAAGCGCGACAAATGGCTCGGCCGCCTCAATCTGGCGGTGCGCTCCGCCCAAAAAGCCGCCCGCTCCATCGTCTTCGTCTTCGAGGGCTGGGACGCCGCCGGCAAGGGCGGCGCCATCCGCCGCCTCACCTCCGCGATTGATGCCCGTGACTTTCGTGTGCACGCCGTCGCCAAGCCCACCGAGGAGGAATATTCCCACCACTACCTCTGGCGTTTTTGGCGCCACCTCCCGCGCGATGGCCAGGTTACCATCTTCGACCGCTCCTGGTATGGCCGTGTGCTGGTCGAACGCCTCGAGGGCTTCTGCCGGCCCGACGAGTGGCGGCGGGCCTTCGCCGAGCTCAACGACTTTGAGAAACAACTCACCGACCACGGCACAATTGTAGTTAAATTCTGGATGCATATCTCGCGCGACGAACAGCTCGCCCGCTTCCGCGCCCGCGAGGTCACGGCCTACAAGCAGCACAAGATCAACGCCGAGGACTGGCGCAACCGCCGCAAATGGGACGCCTACGAGATCGCCGTCGGCGACATGCTCGCGCTTACTGATACGCCCAACGCCCCCTGGCACCTGATCCCCGCGAATAACAAGCGCTACGCCCGCCTCCAGATTCTCCGCACCGCCTGCCGCCAGATCGAGGCGATCCTCGGCGCCTGAGCCTGGCTCACGTTTTACCCTAGCTTGATTCGGATCGGTGTAGGAGCGTGCTTGCACGCGGTTTCCGGGGCTCGACGCAGGTTCTCTCGTTGCGGGCCGGCTGGGCGTAAAATCGCACGCAAGCCCGCTCCTGCCTCAAGCTGCAGCACTCGCGTCCAGGCCGCTTCCTTCACTTCCCCGGCACTGCTTCCGCCGGAGCCGGCACAGGGGCGGCGCTCTTCGGGGCGCTTTCCGCTTTTGCCGCAGGCGACTCCGCCTGTGTGTCGCGCGCAATACGGCGCACATCGAAAAAGCTCACGTAAAGGACCATCGTAAACAGCAGCGCCACGAACACCGCCTGCGCGTTCATGATGAAACCCGGCGGCAGCGGACGCCCGCGCAATTTACCAATGGTGGCGAAGAGCATATGGCCGCCATCCAGCACCGGCAGCGGCAGCAAATTGAACATCGCCAAATTCACGTTCACTAAAATCGTAAACCAAAGCACGAGCCGGATATCAATCTGCGCCGTTTGGTGAAAGCCCCGCGCGATGCCTACCGGTCCACTCAGCTTGGATGGCCCGAGATCGGAGTTCGGATTCACTAGGCCACTTAACACCCGCCAGGTCATGGTCGCGTTATCCGCGAGTTGCTTGATCGGATGCGGATGAATGAGGACGAGCGCATTTCGGTAGCGCACGCCGATGCGATAAGCGGGGCTTCCATCGGGATTTTTCTCCAAACGAGGCGCGACGCGCAGCTCAAGCCGGTCGCCGTTGCGCTCGACTGCGACCGTCACCTCGCGGCCTTCCGCAGCTTGCACGGCAGACGTCATGCTCTCACGAGACAGCATAGGGGCCCCGTTGAGAGCGAGGATGACATCGCCCTCTTTAAAGCCTGCTCCTTCCGCTACCGAGCCAGCCACCACCTCGTCGATTCCCATGTCGTCCGCCGTGGAGATACCAATGGTGCGGAAGCCTTCCTCGCCGGCCAGCACCGGATAGATTTTCACCGTGGTGGAGACTCCGGCGCGTTCAATGGTCAACACCGCTTCGGGTTGG
>Ga0209550_10006381_pt1 | contig 10993 bp, 14 predicted proteins | sample LauGreSuBDMM15SN_2_FD_187567 | JGI IMG/M metagenome (GOLD analysis project Ga0209550, IMG submission 187567) | Freshwater lake microbial communities from Lake Michigan, USA - Su13.BD.MM15.SN (SPAdes) (version 5) | ecosystem: Environmental > Aquatic > Freshwater > Lake | place: Lake Michigan... | reverse complement strand
TTCCTTTCTCAACATACGGGTATTGCCAACAAAGAAAACTTTGAAATCAATATACAAGATGGAAATGTGTTACTCTACGTACATCATGTAAACAATGATGCAGACATGATAAAAGTAGCGGTGGATATTTTGGATCATTTCAAAGAAAGGTTAGATGAGATGGGTCAGGATATTGAAGTAGAGTCAATCCCAAAGGAAGTATTGGATAAGATCAATGAAAATTATTGTACGTTCAAAACAAAAAAGTTAACTATGATCAAACATGTAAAAGATTTTCAAACCAGTATGACGAAACAATTGGATAGTATTGACCTACCTGATCTACAGCTATATTTGTCTCCACGATATGCTTCTGCAGATACATTGATTTATTGTGAATGCGGTTATAGTTGTAAAACAAAGCAAGGTATGTCTGCTCACAAACGGCATTGCAAGAAAACTTAAATAGATGGTTTGTTGATAACTAATGAGTTGTACTGGAAATGGTCGTTGCATGAAACGTTGTACTTGTAAATCTATATGTTCCTGCTTAGATATAGGGCATGAACATATTTCATTTGGTATACATTCCTTTTGTAAAGTAGAGTGCAGACATCATTGTAAACCTACGAAATGTTCAAATCCATGTTGTAAAGAAATCGTGACTAATGACAAATGTAACGGGTGTAATATTTTCAAGATTGAGTTTACAGAAGTAGAAGATGAATGTTGTATTTGTTACAAAAAAAAGTACATGATAGAAACCCAATGTAAACATCGTTACTGTTTTGATTGTTTGATGGATGATCAAGCAGAAGTAGTGGTGTGTTTTCTATGTAGAAGACCGTTGGAATTTAATCCAATCTAAGTAAGGCATTATGCGCATTTTTTTCTTTCATTATTTCACGTAACTGTTCGTATACATCTTTGGTATGTGTTTCATATCTTTTTTGTAGATTGGTTAAACTTATCCAGCCATTTTCAAAATGTATGACCAAATCGTAACATTCCATGCAAAGTGGTTCAAACCTATCTACTGTTCTACAAATGTCTTCCTTGTCTACACCGGTTTGAATCATTGTTTCAATACATGATGCGGATGATAACGATTTATCTGTACTTTAGAGCATATGGTACATTTCATGGGTTTGTGTTCTACTGATTGTTTAGTTTGATCACGTTCCTCACGACCGCCTACGTGAAGCATTGAACATCTTTCATGTAAAACAAGAATCCATTGAAAAGTTTTCCTTCTTCACTTGCATCAAATGAAACCATAAAAAAGTAAAATGGATTACAAAATGCTTATTGAACTTTTTTCAGGACTTGTACATTTTTAGTCTATGAAATAAATATGGCATGCTGCATTATGATTTATGGAGTAGAGTATATCCGAAGCCACATGGATAATATAAGAAAGTGGCAGACGATGAATCCAGGTATAGAGTTTATCATTACTACTGTAGCAGAGGAAGAGGAAAAGGCCGCCATTGAAGAAATCACGACTGGCTTTGAAGTCGTTTATATAGAAGAGCCGATTATACAGTGGTGTAAACATGAGCTACAACAATTCGGCTTACCTATCCATTTTTTATCCGATGTGATGCGATGGTTTTGTTTGGATGCAATTAAAGATCGTGCTGAAAAGGTATTTTTAATAGAAGCGGATGTTGTTTGTTTGAGAAAAAATTGGATGACAAAGTATCCGCCTATAGAGGCTCTTACTTTATTCGGAACGGACCGTGCCTGTGCATTGTTTTGTCCGTTTCAACTTGCCATGGATTCATTGATGGAAATTCTTACTTTTTATAGAAATGTATTTGAGTATCTCATTCAAGAAAATATATTCGTAGGTAATTTTGATGATTTCATGAGGTATGATGATGTGGATAAACACCTTCCAGAGACGTATCATGCCATCCTAGCAAAACCAATAGAAGAGCGAAGTACAGAGGAAGAGGAACGGAATTATTTGAATAGTATTCCATATGGATTGTTGGGGTTTGGACAACGTTATTACTTTGGAATTCATCTACAAGAGGGTGTAGAAGACGTCATGTATAGACATTTAAAAAATCAGGAATGGAGAGAAAGAAAAAGAAAAACAAAACGAAAACGGGGAGGAAGAAAAACACGGCGTTAACGTCTGGTTTTTCTTTTTCTTCGCCTACGTGTCCCTGCCGCTTTCGGCCAATCTACACGCATTGGGGCTTCGGCATCTACATGAATGGTGCACGCTCTTGGAAATGCATAGGTACGAGGTTGAATGAGTTTTTCTAATTTGTTTATTATGTCACGAATATCGGGATAAGTACCTTTACTTTTACCAACTGTACTTAAATATTTTGCATACAGACCCCTGTTCATATCAATGATTGAATCCTCGCATAAACTATCTTCTACCCAGGATGCATGTGATTGTTGTAAGGTATCAAAAAAATTAATGGGTAACGCTCCGCAATCTATACAATATTTTATAAGTTTCATGTCCGATTCTTTACATGGTGTATCCACATATTCCCAAGGATACCCTGCATTTTGTTGTTCCTTTTTGGTTTCAGGTAATTGATCTGTAGGATAGATGCATCTTCCGTAGTCAATTGCTTTTGCAGCATACCTATTGTGAAAAGAAAAGGTATGTTCCCTTGTATACTTGTATTCATAATACTTATTTTCTGCGAATGTAAGTATGAGATTAGTATCATGTAAATCATTATGTGAAAATCCTGGGATAAGAGGTAGTACAAAGTAGACTTGATACAATACGCAAAGGATTTCGTGTTTCAACTCTTCCGATGGCTCTCTTTTATGTAGATTTATCAATTGTTGGAAAGGAATGGCCTTGTGTACTTGTTGAACCACGATACAAATATTTTCAGGGACTGAAATGGACCGTTCTACAGAAGTATTACGTAACCGTGCAATCACCGGTAGGGCGTCCGCAGGATGGTATTGCATGAGTTTTTTATCGCCTGGTGCATATTCATAAACGCCGTAGGTTTTTACAAAGAGAGGAAAACGATACATAAAAGTGTTTAGATACTGACCTACTAGCCATTCATAGTATAAATTATCCGAGGTTCTGTCAAGGTTAGACTTTAACACGACGTAGCTGTCGTAGCCGCCTACACTACGTTTCAATTCTCTTACAAAACCATTTTTGGATACACCACCAATGGGACGAATAGATGTAATACCGGCTTTACGTATATCTTGGAACCAGGATTGAAATACTTCTTCACCACGACCGAACAAGACACATTCCCCTGAAACGGGACAGATTTGTTGTATGGACATACTGTAATGAAAACAAAAAAACTGAAAACAAAAATGAACCAAATGGGTGGAATGAAATTATTAGCACAAGGTACCCATGGAAAGATTTATGAAGTAGGGGATAAAGTGATGAAACAATTTCAAAATAGAACAAAATGTGACGAAATGGGATATGAATTTGAAATGCAACAAGATATACATGGGTTGTTGGAAAGACGATCTATGATCAAAGTACCGGAATCGTCCCATTTTAAAGTAGAGGATGATACCTGTCAATATATGATGGATCGTATTTATCCAGTACATAAACACTTGTGGTTTGTAGACATGACGTTTCCAAAGGGTGAACGGGATGGACAAACAACTACTTCTAAACAATTGGGGTACATGGATGCAGCCAGGGAAGTAGGAATCACGCCGAATGAGTTAGCCATGATTATTGGTGAATTGTTTTCCGCTTTACATTTTGTATTACAAGTAGATGGGTATGATTGTGAATTGATTGTAGGGAAAGGTGGTCTCTATTGGATTGATTTTGATAAGGTGACCAAATTTGATTTTACCACTACACAAACACTGAGACGTAAAGTAGCCGAGGATATGTACGAGGAAAAGGTGATTACAAGTAAGGAAAAGTTGGCAAGGTTTCTATTTACTTCGTTTATTAGTATGTCGTTGTTACCCGTAGAACCATTGATGAAGAGTTACTTTTTAATGGGATATAAAAAGTATGCAAGGTCTGAATTGATTCCAGACATTACCACAATGATAGATGAGTATTCTATTTAATCGTAATTAAAAATTGAAACGTTACAATCGGAAAACACGTAGAAAATGAATCTCTTTACATGGCTACAAACTATTTCAAAATGCATCCTCATAAGTAAACTCTGGTCTTTGTTTGCAAAAAAAGAGGTATGTGAAGATGGTTGGGGACAATGGGCTGTGATTGATGAATTAAAAAATTGAAACGCTTTTACATCATGGTCTTGAAGAAAATGAATCTCTTTATTCTTTCATTGATTCAAAAGGAAATTGCGGAATGCATGATGGACAAGCACGTTAGTAAAATCTTGCTGGAAGCTGTTCAAATGCTTTGCACGGCTCTCCATGTACTGGAGGCTGGTAAGCATACGGCCATTTACAAGATGGCACATAAAAATCATCCCGTTACGATATGGTGCCGCACGTCCCGCGAAAACTTTGAATGGACGCTGAAACTTGTGGACTGCCTACATGAAGAGTGGCGTCACAGGTACCAGCATACCAAGGTACACAAGTCTTACGAAGTGGCCATGTACCTCAAGGAGCATATACCTACGAATTTTCCAAAGCAGGGGCTTACTGATTTTGCGTTGGCCATGCCGGATGAGTACAAGACGGACGATCCAGTAGAATCGTATCGTGCGTACTACTTGTCCAAGCGTCCGATTGCATCGTGGAAGAACCGTTCGCCACCTGTATGGTTTAAATAGATGCAATCTTAATATAAAATTTAACGTATGGAATCTTTTTATACTTTAAAACATCAATAAATACGTTCCATCCTTTTGGAAGTAGATTGGGTTGTGAAAATAGTTCATATGATATTTTTGTTTTTTTTCTATTTCCAACTAGTTCATGCAAATAATTCTTGTATAACCATTTATACAAGTTAGGATATTCACAACTATTCACAATAAAATGTATTTTATGATAGTCATCTAGTCTGAACTCTGTATGCATTTCACGCGCCAATCCAAAATCAATCACCGTAATTTTTCCTGATGTATTGATTAGACAATTTGATAAACTAGGATCTCCATGAATGATTCCACAATCATAAACAGCTATAAATTGTCTTCTTACTCTTGCAAGTAATGATTGTACACATGGTGTGGTAAATCTAACGTCAGTTGAATGAAGGTTTGCATCTACAATATCATAATCTTCTCCAGATATAGCTGCAGAGGCTTTTAAAATGTCTATTTTTTTCTTATCCCAATCACCATGTACAATAGAATGAATGCTTACTGCATCCGCAAAATATTCCATAATAATTAAATTCACCTCAAATGAATTTTTTTCATGTATAATGGTAAACTCTTTATTTCTTGAAAATTCTAAATCTGCTACTAATTTTGGAGGTAATCCCGGTACAGGTGATCTAACTAAATATAATGGAGAAGGGCATAATTCATACCCTTTTTCTAATCCCCGTTGATACAATAGTTGTTGCATATGAAATTCATGATCGGCCTTTGCTTCAAGAGTAGGAACTACATAGTCCCTATCACCTTTTGTTCTCATGAAATAAGTTTCTCTTTTTGAAACCAAGGGTACTACTTTTACAAGAAATCTATGAACAGGTTCCCCTTTTTCATTTCTAAATCCAAAATCATCTTCTACGGTTGCAATATACGTATACCCAAAAGCCCCAAAGGATAAACGTTCAAACGAACATACGGATAATAATTTATCGTATACTTTCGGATCTTCTTTCATAACACCTCTGGTTTTGGTCTTGGTCTTGATTGTCTTCCTTTTTGTCTTCATTAGTATACTGCATCAAAATATTCCGTCATCATAACATGTGCAAGTACAGGCCCTACCCACCATAATTCACGCAAGGCACTAGTCCACTTAAAAAAACCATCTGCAATCGTAACGATAGTCATGAGGATAATCGCCACCTTTTTTTGATTCGTATGTAGCCAAAGACTTCGCTGATAATGTCTCGGTACGTGAATGCAGGCGAGATACGTGTACGCCATCCATGGATGGTTAACCCAGGCTAAATGCATGAGGGAGATACCGATGGGACCGCCTGGTATATCGTGACGCATATGATACATGGATCCGGCAAGGAGAAGACCTGTTTTTACAGGTAAAGGTAGTTGATAGACAAGTGGTGTAAGGGCGCCATAAACCACTAGACTTTGAATAGGTGCATCTATTAAATCAGTAATGCCATGCGGAGCAATGATCGGCAGCATTTCTTTTCATAGAGGTTAATTGTTTATGTTTATTTTCTGTTTCTCTTTGTCTTTGTTTTTGTTTTTGTTTTAGGGTTTGTTTTGGGTTTGTTTTTCTTGGTTGGTTTCTTACCACCCTTTGCAAAAGGATTCCATTTATTTAATTTTCCCATAATACTTGTTTGTTCTGGAGGTGTCGTTTGACCAAAAAAAGGTTGATCAGTTTTAGGCTCCTCTTTTTTAAACATATTTGTAAACTTTCCAAACATATCTCCAATGCTCATACTATCTACTTCTTTTTTTCTCCGTTCATGTTATACTTTGCCGAATGAGGAGTAAATAACTCATCGTATTCATTTACCGTACAGTGATACGTAATACTAACTTGCTTTAATTGTTCATTACAATATTCTCGCACTGCATGTAATTGTTTCAATGGATCATGGATAGATGGAAACCCTGGATTTTCCTTCAAGTACTCTATCCATTCTTGTTCCGTAAATCGTGGAAATTGTTGCGTTATCGCATGAAATGCCTCAATTCCACTAATACTAATCAAATCCAAAATATGATAAATATCTACCGCCTTTTGATGCTCCTTCTCCTGCTTATAAATCGTCGCTGCAAAATCTTCCTTGTTCAAGTTACCTAACATGTACGTGACGCGCACCTTACGTGCTTCTTGTTCACGCATTTGGATTCGCTGACGCGCTTCATTCGCCGTATACTGAATATGTTCCAGTAGACGCCGGTGAATCCTCGCCAAACGACCACTCAACTCTGGATCTATCAGGCGAAGCATACGCAGTATCCAACCAATTTCTGGAATACCACCACACTGTACATCTCCTATATTTCGCAAATTCATTCCATTACGCGCCATTTCATAGTAGTGGGGGTTATGAATCTGTCCCGTTTCAATCTTACCCGTTTTCCAGCTGAACGCAGTACCACATACAGTACCCGTTTGCTGCGACGTACAGTACATTTGGTCACATCCATCAATCTTATAAATGCGAGTACCGCACTTGGGGCACGGCTTGGTCTCCTTCTTAATCATTTCCGCCGTCAACTTATCCGACTCTACACACGTATGATTCTCTTCCTTTTTCGTTAAACAATCGGCACATATTTGTGTTTGACACGTACCACACTTGTAATGCGTGGAGAGGAAGCCGCGACAAGTATCCATCGGGCAGGACATGATGAATTTCTTGCGTGGATCCAGCGTGACGACATTCGCACTGTCTACATATTCATTCATGAGCCAAGTAGGGACAGCTTCCCCTCGCATACGGTACTGGTTGGCGTGAATGGCATTGGATAGCTTTGTTATTTTTTTCTTCAACTCGTCCATTTCTCTGTTATAAGTAATGTTCTGTCTGGCAAGTCGTAGCCTCTCCTGCTCCGCTTCTACGTAGGGCTGGGTATCCGGTAATTTACCCATTTCAATACTTGTCAATGAATTCATCATGGTTTCTTTGTAGGTGGTGAGAACCCAGGATCGGTTCAAGTGACGGACCATAAAGTGTGTGGTGAATCGCGCGTTACAGTTCATGCATTTTGGCAGACCAATACACGTCTTGAGAAGAAAGGTACGAACGCATTCCTTGCAACACTTGAGGTCGCAGGAAAAGCAGGGGACGGCTGCCCGCGTGCTTTGGTTAAAGGGAGCGGTGCACACTTGGCAATCCATTTTACGATGACTATAGTTTTTATATTTCAATTTTAACAGTAAATCTATAGAGGTAGTATGGATTTAGAAGTAGACAATTATACCAAAGAAGAATTAGTAGAACTTCTTGGATTAAACATTGATGCAGTAACCCATGCGTCTATCAAAGAAGCCGTGCGACAAAAAATAATAGAGTATCCAGGCGCCAAACAATCGGCCTTTTTCAAGGATATTGAGGAACGTTTACTAGGTGAAACCAAAGAAGAAGAGATTGCAAAAACCGTTCAAGTAGACGTAAAGAGGGGAACCATTAACCCCGATTTAAAACAAACCATTACTCGTTTAATCAATGTAGATTCGGCGTTTCGTATCGCTAGTCCTACCAACACGTCAGACCGATTCATTTTTCAATTGACGGAACCTTTATTGAATGTAGTGTCGGTTTCCTTGTATTCGTTAGAAATTCCACAATCTTGGTATACCTTTTCTGCGGCCAAGGGAACCGTCAGCTTTATCATTTGTATTCTTACGATCGCGGGCGATGCAAACAAATATCCAATCACGATAAATGAAGGAAATTATACGACGGTGAGTTTATACACAGAAGTCGTAAACAAAATCAATATAGCGATGGCTGGTATCCTTACGGCGTCAGCGGTGTACAATCATAATACGGGTATATTAACCTTGGTGTTTACACCGGCTACCCCTGTTTTTACGATTCAATTGTTCTGGGTAGATAATTCAACCCCTTTGTTGGCCAACAACAAGTTTAATTCTAATTTAGGTTGGTTGCTTGGTTATCGCGTATCCATTACATCGTGTGATCGCGACAGTATAACTGGAATATGTAGTGCAAAGGCAGAAAGTTTAGTAGATACAAGTGGTACGAAATATTTATTGTTATCCTTAGAAGATCATAAAACAAATCGTATCAATCGCAGCATTATTGCCGTAAGTAACACGCCGAATACACCGATTGCCATGCCGTCCTACTTTGCCCAAGATACAGCGCAGTACAGGACATCGGCGACTACCATTCAAGCGATTCCAACACGTAATCTTACCAGTAAACAAATTTATACCATCAATGCCATCTCGGATCAAACTATGACCAATAATGCAATTGAATCGTATGATTCCAGTAACTTTTTTGCAAAGATTGCCGTAAAGAGAACAGATTGGGCAAAAACAACTCCTACGGGTGGTACAGAAGCCATAGATGGTGTCCCCGGTAAATTATTCGTGGAAAACGGAGGTCCTCTTTCCTTACAAAGTAGAGAATATTTTGGTCCTGTCAATTTACAAACGTTAACCATTGGATTGTACGATGACAAAGGAAATTTATTGGGAATGAATGGAATGGATTGGAGTGTTAGTTTAACCGTAAAAAGTATTTATCAATACTAAAAAAGGTTATGTGTTTGGGTGCATAGATCGTGGACTCAAAAGTCACTTTCATATTCGGGATCTTCCGCCGACATGGTATCGTCCGTTTCTTCTTCTTCTTCATAGTCATACTCCGGCTCCTCATCGTATCGCTCTTCCAAGTCATGAGCTACATTATACGCAATCCATCGTCTTCGCATTTTATGAATGGCGAGACACATACGGTGATGCGTAGACATTTTTGGAAGAAAGGTGACACCAATGTACGTTTCCGGCTTTTGTAAATCTACCCATCCGTAGGGAAGAGTATGGACGATGACGGGAGGCGGCTCTACAATATCTTTAATGTGGCTGAAACTGAGTGGTGCGTCAGCCTTGGGTACAGCACACAGCTGCGGGAACTCTTTGCGAAAATCGGTGCGGAACTTGCGAGACATTTTATGAAAGAAGGGGTCTGTTGCATTTCAATTTTTTTAACAATGTTTAGTATGTCACTTGCTACATTGAAAGCAAAATCACTTGCCGTGTACAGCGTTCATTCCGATAAATCCGGATTTTCTTTAAACGGGGCGTTACGTCAACCTCCTCTTGGTGAAAATTTGGGAAGAAGTGTCACGCGCACACCCTTTCGTGGTCCAGCGCCCATGGGTCACGGTATGGGAAGTAGGTGTCGCGTAGGGGGATGGCGCGCGCGTACCTGCGGCGGGACGTACCCTCTGAACATACGCCGATCTTCTTTAGGGACACCTCAAACGTTAGTGAAACAGTCCGTCATGAATCAAAAGGGGATGATTGAAACCAAGTACACGGGTATTTTACATGGTGCTTACCCTAGATCGCACGTGTTCAATGTACAGACCGTGCCGTATATTGAACGTATTGGGAAAGAAGTATTGGCTTGTCCTATAATCAAAGGCGATTATACGCAAGGGTTACAGGCTAATAAAAAAGCAAGATGTACACCTTACACCAAGACGGTGTTGGATATGGATTATAAACGTTACTATGAGATTCAAGGTTCTTCCTGTAACCAGCTAGGTGAACCGTTCAAGAATTTTACGGCATGTGGCACGATTGCTTAAATGTCATCTATGTTAATGTCCATGTCTAGGACAACATCCGTCTTTTCTACGTCTACCTTGTCTACGAAATCAATATCATCCTTTTGTTCAAAGATACGCCATGGGCCATCCATGGTAAGAAGACGCGCCACTTCTGAATCCGAATAAATTTCTAGCAGATCACAATGTTTCTTGTTCGTTTCAAAGGAACGTAGACCTACAAGAAGCCATACGCCTACCTTAAGAGGACTGCGTTCCTTTCCGAACTTTTTACGTACGTGACACAGTAGAGTACCACCTGGTACCTTCACTTGTAGGATGCCATTTCCCATATTTTTTTCTAGGATGGCAACAAGTTCACCTTCTTCTTCTGGAGGACGGAAATAGTTCTGAGAACGTTTAGGCATTTTTGAATTTCTTTTTCTAAATGGGAATCAATTTTTTTGTAAACATATAGTATGTCTAATGCTTGGTTAAACCACGTTCGCCAGTTTCGCAAGAATAATCGCCATTTAAGCTACAAGCAATTATTGAGTCAGGCCAAGAACACCTATGGCGGTGGAGATTCCATGCAGCAGATGAACCAGCAGAACCAGCGCCAGCAAGGTGGTGTGGGTGAGGGTGAGCAACCCGCACCTGCCGCCCCTATGTCTGGTCTT
>Ga0209550_10006377_pt1 | contig 10996 bp, 9 predicted proteins | sample LauGreSuBDMM15SN_2_FD_187567 | JGI IMG/M metagenome (GOLD analysis project Ga0209550, IMG submission 187567) | Freshwater lake microbial communities from Lake Michigan, USA - Su13.BD.MM15.SN (SPAdes) (version 5) | ecosystem: Environmental > Aquatic > Freshwater > Lake | place: Lake Michigan, USA... | reverse complement strand
CCCAGAGGCTAACCCCTAGGAAATTACCCAAAAATGAAGAATTTGTATTCAAGTCGGCACCAAATAAAATCGGCCGCTAAGCCGCGCCAATACTGGCTCTTACTGAAAATTTACCCGGTTTAGCCGGACACTAGTGAAAATATTCTTCAACACACTTGACTTTACTTTCCAACAAGTTAAACTCACGAAAAGCAGAAAACATCTGTTAAACAAGATTAAAAGAATAAGAAATAGAATATACAGTGGCAAAAAAGAATTAAAAGACGTCGCCACAAAACGAATATAAGAAACACAGAATTGCAATACAGCAATAAGAAATACTGTGGTAAGAAAAAAAACAAAAGACATCGAATCAACATCGAATTGAACGTTGAATCACACCATTAAATATTGGTTTTAAGAAGCACCCAACCACAAGGGGCTAGTCAATGCATCAGAAGCATCGTCATCTGCTATCAATTTCTGCATTCAGCGCTTTTACAGCTCTGTTGTGCCTTCCTGTCGCACACGCTCAAGAAAGTTTCAAAATTGGTGTGCCGGCTTCACTATCAGGCAGGTATGTTGCTTATGGCGTACAAGCAAAAAATGGCGTCGAACAAGCGTTAGCAGTTTGGCGCTCGGTGCGCGGCGATACCGTCGACGGGCGCAAAATAGAATTGATTCTTTCCGACACGCAGTCTGATAACGCTATCACCGTTTCGATTGTCAACGATTTAGTACAGTCGAAAAAAGTTAATGCCATGATTGGACCAGACGGCTCGAATGTGGCTGCTGCTGCTGTGCCACCTTGGAAGAAATTTGCAGAGCGACCCATTTGGCTGATGCCTGGTGGCTCGAGTACAAGAATTGAAAAAGAAGTGGGCCCCGACCCTTATTTTTTTCATACTTATGCTTGGGCCTACTACTACCATATCAACAATACTGCGGTACTGAAAGCGAGTTTGGGTAGCAAAAAGAAGGTTGCGTTTGTGTACACCGATGGTGCCTATGGCCGTGCGCACATTGATGATGCGCGTCGCTATGTTAAAGAGGCAGGCTTTGATATTGTTGCCAGTGAATTGGTGCGCGAAGGCGCCTCTGATTTTAATTCAGCCATCATCAAAGTTCGTGCCGCGCGACCTGACGTGCTCTATACCCTGATGCAAACAACTGACGCTGTGCAGTTTGCCAAGCAAGTGTATACGGCCAAGATAGGGGTTCCGTATTTAGTGGGCACCGCGCAGGCACAACTTCCTGAGTGGCAAGACGCCGTGGGTGAAGCTCAAAACTGTTGGACAGGGGTGACGACCTGGGTCACTGGCCTGAAGTTAGTTGCCGACCCGCGCGAGCCAAAGTTGTTTCCTTCAGCAGCAGATTGGGAGACCGCTTGGCGAGCTAGATATAACAATAAAACACCTGAGTTTCTCGAGGTGGGCTATTACGTGTCAACCATTCTGGCTCTACTAGCGGTCGAACAAACAAAGTCCGTTGATCGAGAAAAAATCAAAGCATGGCTTGTCACGCAAGACTATAAAACCCCTTACGCTTCGAGCAGCAAGTTTATGCCAAGCGAAATTGCTCTGCATCAGGCTTTTGGCACCATGGTGGTATTTCAACAAGTTAAAGAAGGTAACAAATTCGTCAGTAAGGTGGTGTATCCAAAAGAACTCGCCACAGCCGAACTACAAGCTTGCAAGTACTAATCGCTAAGGCTGCGCGATGAATTTATTGCTTCAGTTCTTAGTCGATTCCATTCTTCTCGGCGGGCTATATACGCTGATGGCGATTGGCTTTTCGTTATCTTTTGGCGTGACGCGTATTATTAACTTCGCGCATGGTGAGTTCATCATGCTAGGGGCTTATGGTGCGTTCTGGCTCTTCAAAATTTGGGGGGTTGACCCGTTGATCGCAATGCCAGCAATCATTGTGCTGGGGTTCGCGACTGGTTGGCTTGTTTTTAATTCTCTGATTAAACGGGTATTGGCTGCACCCAATATCAACCAAATCCTTTTGACCTTTGGCATAGGCTTAGTCATTCAACATATTGCAGTGATTTTGTGGTCGGGTAACTCGCGCTCAACCACGCCTGAGTATGCACTGCAGGCCCTGACGCTGGGCGAGGTGTTTATCCCTTATGGTCGATTGATTGGCTGTGCCGTCGCAGTGGCACTCGTCGCGCTACTGATCGCTTGGCTCAAAATCACAGAGGGTGGACGTGCAGTTCGCGCGGTAGCTCAAGATGAAGACGCCGCCACACTAATGGGAATCAACGTCAAGGCGATTTACGCCTTATCCTTTGCAATCAGCTCTGCCCTTGGTGTCGCCACAGGCGTCGTTGTGAGTTTCATCATTACCGTCACCCCTTTCATGGGGTTCCCAATGCTTGTTAAAGCTGTTGCCATTGTTATTGTTGGTGGGCTAGGCAGTATTTTTGGTATGGCGCTCGGTGCTTTTATTCTGGCCTTCACCGAGACCGCTTTTGCGTATTATGTCCCTGAGGGCTCGGGCTGGTCTGAGGGTGTTGCCTTTGTGTTGATTATGGTAATTTTGATCATACGGCCTCACGGTCTGCGTGGCCAGGCAGAGGCTTGAACACGATGCGTCTTGATTCTTTACTTCGCTATGCTGGCTTTATTCTAGCTTTTGCAGTCTTGGCGATTCCGTTTTTAGGGCTTCCGGGGCTTGCCGATATAGTCTTCAGAACTTGCACGCTCGCGATTATCGCGATCAGCTGGAATATGATGGCTGGCGCAGGCTTAATCTCTTTGGGGCACTCGGGCTTTTGGGGCATCGGGGCTTACACCGCTGCCTTGTGTGCGAATCATCTTGGCATTGCTTTCTTACCCTCTCTATTTTGCGGTTTAATCAGCGGCGCGCTTATTGGTGTTGGGCTTGCTCTGGTGACGGGACGACTGCGTGGCATCTATTTCGCCATTGCCACCCTGGCAATGTCTGAAGGCTTTCGAATTATCGCGATCATGTTGCCTGACCTGACTGGTGGTGCTCAGGGCGAGTACCTGAAGTCGACGCTGTTTCCGGGCACACAATTTGTCTATATCGTCGCTAGCTGTGGTGCGGTGTGTGCGGCTGCAGTGTCTTGGTTGGTCAGTCGCTCTCGCTATCACTATGCCTTTAGAGCCATGCGAGCAAATGAACAAGCCGCACAAATGGTTGGCATCAACCCGATGCGCTATCGGTTGACCATCATGGCACTGTCTGGGGCCTTAGCCTCTTTCGCAGGTGCAATCAATGTCTGGAACGGCGGCTATCTCGATCCGAATGTGGCCTTTAATCTTCACACCACCTTGATGGCTCAGATCGCACCGATTCTAGGGGGTATCTATACCATCGCGGGGCCAATACTAGGTGCACTGGCAGCCATGGGCTTAGGTGAAGGGACCCGCTTGTGGCTCGGTCAGATCGAGGGTGTCAGTCTGCTTATTTTTGGTGTCACCCTAGTGGCCTGTGTACTGTATCTTCCAAAAGGAATTTACGGCGGCCTAGAACGTTATTACGCCTCAAGAATGAGGCCAGTCTACGGCAATCGCGCTGACTTAAAAGACCCGAAACCATGAGCGAGTTGCTAGCGCTTTCAAATATTCATGCGGGGTACGGTGATTCGACCGTACTGCAGGACCTCTCGATCACTGTGAACACAGGCGAACTTGTCTGCCTGATTGGCGCAAACGGTGCAGGTAAATCAACCACGACACGAGTGTTGACAGGCCTACTCAAGCCTTGGCAAGGCGAGGTTCGCTTTGAAGGGTCTAGCATTGACAACATCGAAGCCCACGACCGCGTTAACTTGGGGATCAGCCTAGCCCCTGAAGGCAGACGCGTCTTTCCGAGCCTAAGTGTGAATGAAAATTTGCTCTTAGGTTCTTATGCGCCTCGCGCACGCTCAATGCGCAACAGCACGCTAAGTGAAATGTACGACTTGTTTCCAAAGTTGAGCTTGCGTCGTAATCAACAAGCGGGCTCCATGTCTGGGGGCGAGCAACAAATGCTTGCGATCGCCCGTGCGCTGATGGCTCGACCGAAGTTATTGGTTTTGGATGAGCCCTCTCTTGGACTCGCACCAAAAATCATTATCGATGTGTATCAGGCAATCGTTCAAACCGCCAAGCAAGGCGTCAGCATCTTGTTTGTTGAGCAGAACGTTCACGCTGCATTATCCATTGCTCACAGAGGCTATGTACTGGCCAACGGCCACATTACGCTGGCCGGTTCAGCAGCCGAATTGCGAGAATCAAAAACGGTACAAGAGTCTTTTTTAGCACCTCGCCGCAAACGACCTGAAGAGGCTTTGCTAGGCAACAAACAAATAACCCAAGCGCACAACGAGGTTTTAAAATGAGCGCTGTTTTACAGATATCTGGCCTTAGCAAGCATTTTGGCGGTCTCAAGGCCATCGATGATTTAAATCTTGTTGTCGAAGACGGCCAATTACTCGGAATCATCGGAGCCAATGGTGCCGGAAAAACCACCCTTTTGAATCTGATTACTGGGTACTTAGCGCCCACCGCGGGTTCGATTCTCTTTAAAGGCAAACCAATACACGGGCTAGCGCCCTATCGCATTGCTCGACAAGGTATCGGCCGAACCTTTCAAATCGTGCAGCCGTTTGCCGAGATGTCGGTGCTTGAAAACATTATGGCGGGTGCCCTGTTTTCGACCAGCGGAGATCACCTCAGCCTGAAGCAAGCCCGAGCGGCCTGCGAAGAGCCTCTGCATCTTGTCGGACTCGCGCATCAAGCCTCACTACCAGCTGGGTTATTAACCCTGGGGGCCAAAAAAAAACTCGAACTGGCTCGGGCTCTTGCCACCAAGCCAACCTTGCTTTTATTAGACGAAGTAATGGGTGGTCTCACTCATGAAGAAGTCGACGATATCATGGCTGTGCTGAGACGGATTCAAAAGACTGGCACCACAATCGTCATGATTGAGCATTTGGTACATGTCATCGTCGAGCTTTCAGACTATGTCTTTGCAATGAATTTTGGACGAGAACTCGCGCAAGGATTGCCTGACGAAGTGATTGAAAATCCTGAGGTGATTGAGGCCTATCTTGGCACTCCCATCGATCAACCCACCTCACCTCTTTATAAGGGTTAAGTCGTTTCATCAATATTTTCAACATCCTTTTTGAGACTCAACACTCATGAGCAGAAATACCATCCTTACAGAGCAAGACGGCGCCGCCTTTATCATCACTCTGAACATCCCTAAAAAACGCAATGCCTTTAGCATTGAAATGATGCGTGAGATCGCCGAAGCTGCTCTCGAGGCCGAGAGCGAAGCAAGCGTAAGGGCTGTCATCATCACCGGTGGTAAGCAATTTTTTTCCTCGGGTGCCGATTTAAATGAAGCCATGCAAATAAAATCTACCCGCGATGGCGTGAACTATATGAAGAATTGGGAACGCCTCAACGATGTCATTGAAAAGCTAGACAAGCCCGTGCTTGCGGCAATCGAAGGGTTTTGCATGACAGGTGGCTTTGAATTTGTTTTGGCTTGTGATGTCCGCGTAGCAGGTAGTGGTGCGAGTTTTGCCCTCACCTCGTCCAAAATTGGTACCGTACCTGGTGCAGGCGGCACACAGCGCTTGCCTCGACTCATCGGCACGGGAAAAGCCTTAGACATTCTCTTTTCAGCCGAAGCGATTGATGCGCAAGAAGCCTATCGAGTCGGTATTGTCGAACGCTTAGTGCCCGCAGGCGAGGCGCTTGCCCAAGCGAAGGCGATGATCCGCGTCTATGAGCAGCGCGCGCCGCTCAGTTTGGCCTACGCCAAGCGTGCCGTTCGGGCAGGTGTTCAAATGGATCAAGCCTCAGCAATCGAGTTTGAACGCTTTCTTGTGACCGCGATTTACGGTACCGAAGATAAAAATGAAGGGATCGGCGCGTTTCTTGAAAAGCGCAATGCAATTTTTAAAGGCCGCTAGCGTTTAGATTGCTGTATTTTTAGATTGCTGTATTTTTAGATTGCTGTATTTTTAGATTGCTGTATTTTTAGATTGCTGTATTCAGAGAGTACGCACTCATGTCATCAAACGAAAATCGTACCTTGCGATTTGCTGAACAGCTGATCGCTCTGGGCCACTCAAGTTTAAGTGCGTCAGACACTGAACAAATACGACGCTTAATACTTGATGTGCTAGGTGTCACTCTACGTGGTAGCGCTCTGCCTTTGTCTCTCAACATGCGCGATTGGGCAAGACAATTTTCTCAAAGTGGTGAAGCGCCAGTTATCGCTAGCGGATTCTCAACGGCACCTTCTGTGGCTGCGTTCATCAATGCCACGGCTGCACATAGTTACGAACTAGACGATACGCACGACGCCTCAATGAGTCATCCAGGCTCAGTGGTGATAGCGACAGCGTTGGCGATGGCGGCTGGTACCTCAATCAGTCAGGCCAAACTGTTCTCGGCAATTGCAGCAGGCTACGAAACAATCGCGCGAGTTGGAATGGCGGCCAATGCCTCACTCGTCATCAAAGCCGGCTTTCATCCGACCGCCTTATTTGGCCCGTTTGGCGCCGCAACGACTGCGGCAATCTTGCAAGATTTAGACGCGCCAACCCTCGCCTGCGCCTGGGGGCATGTGTTGTCACTCACCGGCGGTTCGATGCAATTCTCGGATGAAACGCAAGGCACTGAAATTAAGCGCCTGCATGCGGGTTATGCTGCGCAAAATGGAATTCTTGCTGCTGGTATGGCGTTCAGAGAAATCTCGGCACCCTCTAGAGCACTTGATGGCAAGTACGGGCTCTTGGCTATGTATGGGCATGATATTCGCCCGAAACATTTAGACTTCACTCTTGGCGACAGACTCCAGACACACGAAATCAGCATGAAACCTTATTCATGCTGCAGACTCTTTCACTCGTTAATTGACGCGCTTGAACAGGCAACCAACGGATTTAGTCTGGATATCAACAAAATCGTTCGCCTTCAAATTGGTGGGCCCGCAGTGTTACTTGAACAGCATATGCTGCGCAGACCAACCTCTGTGATGGCGGCTCAATACAGCTTGCCTTATGCGACGGGTGCCACACTTGCTTACGGTCCTTATCGTTTTGACGCCTACGGTGACAAATACCACCAAGATGCAGTGATACTTGGCCTCGTCGATAAAGTTGAGTGCCATCGTGACCTAACGATTGAGACCACCTACCCCGAACACATGGGAGCCTCGGTCGAAATTTATCTGAGCGATGGCTCAACGCGTCAGGCACTCGTCATGGACAGTAAAGGGACAGCACATTTTGCGCTCTCCAACGAAGAGATTTTGACTAAGGCGAGTAGCCTTGTTCAAGAGCCGTACCCTCAATACGACATGGCTGCCGCTTACCGAACAATCTGGGATGGAACACCCCAGGCAAGCAGCCAACTCTTGGTCGATTTGTTTAAAGGCTAACCGTCTTTGAGCTTTGGGTGACTAAGTTCAGTTGCGTAAGTGAGATGGCGTCTTGTACCTTAGCGGCGCGAGGAGTTAAAACGTCACGCCTTACTCGCGCAGCGTCTACGCTAAACCAACTACTTTTGATGATCTCGAAATCGAGGTTTGCGTTTTTCTCGGAAGGCGTTGCCGCCTTCTTTTGCCTCGTCTGTACCATAAAATAGTGAGACCGCCTGAAACCCTAAATTCGCGATACCTCGAATATTGTCACTATCAGCATTAAACGAGCGTTTTGCAATCGCGATTGCAGTGGGGCTCATCTGCATGATCTCTGCGCACCATTTATCCACCTCAGCATCTAACTCTGCATCAGGCACCACTTTATTGATCAAACCCATCGCAAGCGCTTCGGCTGCACTATAGCGACGACACAAATACCAGATTTCGCGAGCTTTCTTTTCACCCACAATACGCGACAAATAGGCCGTGCCATAGCCCGGATCCACCGAGCCAACCTTGGGCCCCACTTGACCAAAGATCGCGGTATCTGCCGCGAGCGTTAAATCGCATATCGTCACAAGGACATTACCACCGCCAATCGCATAGCCTCGCACTTTTGCAATGACTGGTTTAGGCACATCGCGTATCGCTGCATGCAATGCTTCAACCGGCACCCCTAAAGTACCGTGGCCAGCACGCGTTGACTTCTTATCACTTGAGTCACCACCTACACCAAAGGCGCGTCCAACGCCCGTCAACACAATGACACCAATCTCCTTGTTCCATCCAGCACGGTGCAGCGCATGAGTCACTTCTTCATACGTGCCCATACGAAAAGCATTCAGCACGTCAGGACGATTAAACGTGATTGTTGCAACACCATCCTTTTCGTCATAAAGAATATCAAGGTATTCCCGGTCTTCGCTCATGACTGTCAATCTCCGAACATTAAAAATGTTTCTTAAAGTTACCCACCATAGAAAAAACCAACACCTTCTTTAGAACAACTAGTACCTGCTAAAGAAAAGCTAGTGACTTTCTAAAAAAACGTTAATTCTCTGCTATAGGCAAGCTTGTGACCCGCTATCAAGACATTTACATATTACGAGCGGGCCGTAAAAAGTCACCGCCCTGCATAGACGGATGCGAACGTTCGTACTGCTTGGGATAGAAAAATTCTTCACCGAGTTCGACAGCTGCATGCCATGGCCAACGGGGGTTATACAGAAGCCTTCGGCCCAAAGCGACCATGTCGGCCTGACCACTCTGCAAAATATTCTCAGCTTGCTGAGCCTCAGTAATCAAGCCTACTGCAACAGTGAACATCCCGGTTGCCGCTTTGATTTGCTCGGCAAATGGCACTTGATACCCGGGCACTGGCTTAATCCTTTGCTCGGGCACAGCCCCACCACTAGACGCCGTCACGTAATCACAGCCTAACGCCTGTAAGGCCTTCGTAAAAGCAATGCTATCTTCGATTTGCCAACCACCAAGCGCCCAATCCACCGAAGAAATTCGTACTCCAAGCGGTTTGTGCGAGGGCCATACAGCACGAATCGCTTTGAAAACTTCAAGCGGAAACCTCATCCGATTTTCAAGACTTCCACCGTAGCGATCTGTGCGTTGATTAGTAAGAGGTGACAAAAAGTTATGCAACAAATAACCATGCGCGCCATGCAACTCGAGTAACTCGATACCCAGACGATCTGAGCGCTTAGTCGCGTCAACGTAATCTTGAGTGATCTGTTTGATATCCGCGTCATCGAGTGCCTTAGGCATCGTACGCTCTGGATAAGGCAGAGGTGATGCGCCTAAGGGTATCCAACCGCCCTGCTCGACCGGAATCGACATTTGCTTTTCCCAGGCCACAGTTACCGAACCTTTACGTCCGCTATGCCAAAGCTGCAAACCAATACGAGCCCCTCCCTCTTTGCGACAGAACTCAATGATCGGAGCAAGTGCTGCCTCGTTAGCGTCTGACCACAAACCCAAATCGCGCGGACTTAAACGCGCCTCTGGGTTCACAGCTGTGGCCTCAATCACTAGCAAACCCGCGCCCGAAACGGCCATCGTCCCTAAGTGCATTAAGTGCCAGTTGCTCGCACAACCTTCGTTTGCAGAGTATTGTCCCATTGGCGACACCATAATACGATTCGGTATCTCAAGGTCGCGCAACTTGAAGGATGAAAATAGCTTAGACGACATGTTCAATCTCCTGAATTATTGTCACACGAAGCAAATATCAGTCGTCTACCTCAAGCGCGAATGGTAGCCATCGGATCAATCAATCCCGGTAACAGGTCTTGATTGCTTGTCTTGTGTCAACTTTATAGTTATGTGAACAAACGGTATCACAAAAGCATAATGAATACGATGTTTTTTTAATTCAGAACGCCATTCAAAATTTTCTGACAAATACTCCAATCACAATTCAGAACAGAGATCGACATAACACTTCACAACAAACGCCGAGGCAAGATTCAAGTAAAAACGTCGAGGCGATTTTCAAAAACAAGTGCTGAGGCAAGGCCTAAAAACAAACGCTGAGGCAATACCTAAGAAACTTCATGAACAGCCAATTATTCTCTCCGTTCAAACTGCGCGATCTGCTCGTAGACAACCGAATTGTAGTTTCGCCAATGTGTCAATACAGCGCCGAAGACGGCAACGCCACCGACTGGCATCTGATGCATATCGGTCAATTCGCAGTGTCGGGCGTGGGTCTCGTAATCTTAGAAGCTGCGCACGTAGAACCAAGAGGCCGTATCACGCATGGTTGCCTGGGTCTGTATTCGGACGATAACGAGCAGGCGCTCAAACGTGTGATTGATTTTTGTCGTAAGCATAGCGACGCTGCGATCGGCATACAGCTGTCACATGCGGGGCGAAAAGGCTCTGCATCCTTGCCGTGGATCAAACGCGGCACTGCGCTCACTGAAACACAAAGCGCATGGCAAACGATTGCCCCTTCCGCGATCGCGCAAACTCAACATTGGCCAGCTCCTCAGCCGATGAACGAGGCAGATTTTGAGACAGTACGTGCGGCACATGTTCAAGCAGTTATGCGAGCAGCGCGTATCGGCATTGATTTAATCGAAGTGAACATTGCGCATGGGTATCTTTTACATAGTTTTTTATCTCCCCTTGCTAATCGACGCACTGACCACTTCGGCGGCTCGCTCGAAAATAGAATGCGCTATCCCCTCGAAGTGTTTGCTGCAATGCGAAAGGCATGGCCAGCGCAGCTTCCGATGGGTGCGCGGATCACGGCAACTGACTGGATCGAAGGGGGCTGGACGACTGAGGATGCAGCGGTCTTTTCAAGTCGCCTCAAAGATCTGGGCTGCGACTTTATTACCGCCTCAAGCGGAGGAACCTCTGCGCAACAACAAGTCCCGCTTTACCCCGGACATCAAGTCGAGTTTGCTGCAGACATACGCAAAACGGTCTCGATTCCGACAATGGCAGTCGGCATGCTCTATGACCCCCGTCAGGCCGAAGACATTATCGTTTCAGGTTCTGCTGATTTTGTAGCACTCGCACGCGGTATGCTGTTTGACCCACACTGGGTTTGGTACGCAGCCTCAGTCTTAAATGCACAAGTCAAACATCCCGT
>Ga0209550_10006376_pt1 | contig 10996 bp, 11 predicted proteins | sample LauGreSuBDMM15SN_2_FD_187567 | JGI IMG/M metagenome (GOLD analysis project Ga0209550, IMG submission 187567) | Freshwater lake microbial communities from Lake Michigan, USA - Su13.BD.MM15.SN (SPAdes) (version 5) | ecosystem: Environmental > Aquatic > Freshwater > Lake | place: Lake Michigan... | reverse complement strand
GTTGTACTTGGTATTGATCTCTTGGAACTGCTTGACGTACTCATCGCTAGTGTCATTTGGTGATGGATTACCAGCTGGAGTCTGAGCGCCATTGAGAACTGCTACCGGAACACCAAGTGCTCGTAGAGTTAATGGGTCTGAACCAACTGATCCAAGAATCCATTGTGGGGCGTACCTGGCTCCAGCAGCAACTGCAAGTAGCGGAGCTGTTGCCGAAGTTACGCCAAAGAAGACAACAACTTGGGCTCCACCTGCTGCAAGCTGGGAGACCCAGGTCTGTGCAGTGGCAGCGCTCTGAGAGCCTGATGTATAAGGGATGGTCACGTCAAACTTAGTTCCCGCTGCCTTAAATGCACCCATTCCATCAATTCCAAACTCATCGTTCTGATAGACAATGCCGAGTTTCTTTCCAGCATGATTCTCTTTGAGGAATTGGGCAATTATCTTTGCTTCCATAGCGTAGGAAGGAAGAACCATGAAAGAGGCTGGATAGCTCGTCTTCTTTGCAAATCCACTAAATCCAGTGTTGAGGAAGAGGCTAGGGACTCCGCGCTTGGCAAGGCCAACAGATTTGTGAACTGCTGTGAAGTTTGCAGTTCCAAGTGGTCCAACTAATGCAAAAACTTTATCCTTTAAAATTAATTCGTTCGTCTTAGCAATCGACAACTGTGGGGAGTACTCATCATTTTTTTGGATGAGTGTGATCTTTCGGCCATAGACTCCGCCATTCTCATTTACGTACTTGAAGTAGGCGTTCATGGCGTTACCGATTTTGTTATAGCCCGGGGAAGCTGCCCCTGTAAGGGGAAGAGTGATACCGAGTTTTATCTCACTGCTGCTCACTCCCGTCTCTGCATATGCTGGAAGCGCCGTTGCAATGAGGCTGCCTGCTGCGAGCACCGTGGTGGCGAGCCAGGCTCCCCTTCTGCGCGTCTTTCTGATCATTGTTTTCCTTCCATCGAGGGTTGTTAAACTCCCGTTAATCTACTCTTAGCCTGCTAGTAATCAATGCTCTGAGGCTTTTTTATGGTGGTGTCTACGCAGGTTCTCCCCTGGACCATTGGGGGTAAAGATTACGGAGAGGATCAGCAAGAGGCTCACAATAAGACCGGGAAGATAGTTACTGAAGTTCTCTCCACCCCCCCAACTGTTGGCCAGAACATCTGCAATCTCAGGGATTGCCACCAGGATCAGCGCTCCGAGGAGTACTCCTGGCAGGCTCGAAACGCCGGCGAGCACCGCCCCTGTGACTAGGGCAAATGAGAGCGTCAGGGTGTAAGCCCCAGGGGCGACCAGACTTATAGTCATGGCGAGCACCGCTCCGGCTAGTCCGGCCAGGGCCGAACTGATGGTGAAGGCCAGGATCTTCATGCGCGATGAGTGGATCCCCGATAGCTCGGCGGCCAAGGGGTTACTGCGGATCGCACTCCAGGTTCGTCCGAAGCGCGATTGGAGAATGTTAGAGGTGATAAATAAAGAGAGCAGGGCCAGAAAGGTAGCGATCCAAAAGAACCATTTATATTGAGTGAACTCTTCTCCAAATCTCGCCGGAGGAAAACCAACATCAAAGAGAATCCCAGGCACTCCTCCCAGAAATGCAAATTGATTAGCAATCTCTGGAAGACCCACAGCCAGAGCCAGAGTTGTTCCCGCCAGATATGGTCCAGACAATCGGGCAGCTGCCGTTCCAAGGAGAGCGCCAAAGAGAGCTGAGAAAAATACTGCCATCAAAAATGCAAACCAAACCGGGCTCTCTAGTTTATTAAGGGTCAGAGCCGCGGCATAACCACCAACTGCCATCATGGCGCCATTGCCAAGTGATATTTGGCCGGAGTAACCAGTGAGTAAGACTATTGATGCTAGAGCAATCGTATACATCGCGATCTGTGCTCCTTGATAAACACGAAGCTCATCTATGCGATCACCGATAAAAAGCAAGAGCCAACCAAGGAGGATGAAGAAAGCTATTTTTTTACGCACGGCGCACCTTGCCTCTAGCCATAATTCCATCTGGCTTAAGAAGCAACACCACGATGAGCACTGCAAATCCACCGATAAATACCAATGAGGTCCCGATGTAGTTCAAAATAAAAGTAAGGCCAATTCCAAGGGTTAATGCACCGATAACAGAGCCGACCATACTTTCAAGGCCGCCGATAACCGCTGCAATAAATCCAAAGACCAGTAATAGATCCAGTGAATAAGGTGAAAGGAAGTTGTAGGAGGTCACTAACATCCCAGCGACTCCGCCAACTCCACCGGCGATCGCCCATCCAATGGTTCTGGTTTGCGCCGTCTTGATACCCGCTAACTGCGCAATCTCGGGTGCGTAGGCTGAGGCGCGAAGTGATAGGCCCAGATTCGTGCGTTGAAATATTATTGCCAGAGTGATCAGAATCAAGGAGACCGTGGCGATAATCAGGAGATTTAAAGCTGAGAATGGAATCGTCGTTTGGCCTATAGTGAAACCATCTTTGGATGCTGGCGCCTCAATTGATTTGAACTCCCCGCCCCAGATCAATCCCACAATGCTCCTTATTAATCCGAGTAAGCCCAACGTGGCAATTACTGGAGCAACTACGGCTGCAGGCCCTGAGACGGCGCGTTTGAATAAAACTCGCATGAAGAAAAAATCCACGCCAGCTCCAAGTAGAGCCCCGGCAGTGATGGCACCTGCTAAGCCAAGCCAGAATATTTCAGTTCGGCTAGCTATCTCAAAACCAATATAAGTAGAGAGCATCGCCTGACCTGCTTGCGCAAAATTAACTACGCGAGTTGATCTCCAGACCAGTACGAGAGCAAGGGACATGAGGGCGTAAATAGATCCGGTCGATACTCCTATAAGCAAGGTCTCTAATAATTTCTGCATCAATATCCCAAATAAGCTGCTCGAAGGGCGGGATCATCTAATAACTCACTAGCTTTGCCAGAGGCAACAACCTCACCCAGGTTAATGATGATTCCGATATCGGCGATCTCAAGTGCGCTCATCGCATTCTGTTCCACCAGAACTACGGTCAGCCCTAACTTGCGACGCAGTTGATCTATGGTGGAAAAGATCTGCTCAATAACTAACGGGGCCAAACCGAGTGAGGGTTCATCTAACAATAGTAACTTTGGTCTTGAGACTAGAGCTCTACCAATTGCCAACATCTGTCGTTCGCCACCTGAGAGAGTATCTGCGCTATGGCTCATCCTCTGGCCTAGTATCGGGAAGAGCTCAACTACCTCTGCGATGGCAGCGTTGGTATCGTTCTTATTATTTCGCCAGATTCCACCTAATACTAAATTCTCTTTCACACTTAACTCAGGGATGACAGATTTGCCTTCAGATACGTGGCTAATTCCACGTCGTACTAGTGCATCTGGTCGTGCTCCGAGCATTTCGCACTCACTCCACTGCGCACTTCCAGATGTTGCCTTGTTGAGTCCAGAGAGTGCGCGAAGAAGTGTGGTCTTTCCAGCTCCATTAGAACCAATAACGGCTGCAAGTTGTCCGACTTCAACTGAGAATGAGACGGCGCGCAGAGCCGCAATCGCCCCATGAGAGACGCAGAGTGCACTTACCTGTAAGCCGCTCATGGTCTGGCCTTTGATTTGCTCCCAAGATAGGCCTGAATGACCGCTTGGTCTTCTCTGACTTGAGATGGGGTGCCAGAGGCAATTATCTCGCCAAAGTTTAAAACGTAGATCCGATCACAAACTGACATCACCACATCCATATGATGCTCAACGATAATTATCGAGGTCTGAGACTTCAGGTTACTTATTAGGCCATTGAGCCATTCAATATCTTGCGGCCCCAGGCCCCCTGCTGGTTCATCTAGTAATAATATTTCTGGCTCTGCAACTAGCGCCCTTGCAATAGAGACTCGCTTGGTATCTGGATAGGCCAGGGTATCTGCGCGGCGCTGGGCAATCCCACCTACATAAACTCTTTCGAGTGCTGTCTGCACGCGCTCCTTTAACGCCTTCTCATCTGCCTGGTTTGTCCCAGAGGCAGCTCTTATCAAACCTGACTTGGCAAATTTATTAGCACCAATCATCACATTGTCAAAGACACTCAGATCTGGAAATAATCCAACGCCTTGTAAGGTTCGAGCAATCTTCAGCTTGGCTAATTTATGGGGCTTAGGCCATTTGATGTTCTTGCCATAGAGCTCAAGTGATCCAGAGTCTGGAGTGATGATCCCGCAGAGTGCATTAAAGAGTGTGGTCTTTCCTGCGCCATTAGGACCGATGAGTCCCAAGACTTCACCTTTTCTCAATTCGAGGTTGACTCCATTGAGAGCTTTGAGGCCACCAAAATTTACCGAGAGATTAGTAACCGAGAGCAGAACGCTATCTGTCATACGCCCTCTTTCTCATCGAGAATTGAAGGCCTTGTTTATTAGTAGACATGAGGTGCGTAGATTCTAGAGACCCGAGGCCCAATTCGTGTGAGAATTTCATAATTAATAGATAACGATGCTGCGCCCCAGTCATCGGCTGTGTACTCACCACCAGATCCATCCCCAAAGACAATGACCCAATCCCCTGATTTAGCCCCTGAAACTGGACCTAAATCGACTACAAATTGATCCATTGAAACTCGACCGATTATTGGCGCACGTTTGCCATCGAAGAAGACACCGGCACCCTGCGCAATCCGTGGAATTCCATCGGCATATCCCATTGCAACAACTCCGAGATAGGTCTGCTGTGATGTAACGGCCGTTGCACCATATCCAACCTTTGATCCTGCAGGAACTCTCTTTACAAGGTGTAGCTTTGCCCGCAGTTGCATAGCAGGTTTCAAAACTAAACTCTTACTATCACCAAGAGTTTTTATATCAGGTGATAATCCATACATCGCAATTCCAGTGCGTACTAAATTAAATGTGGCATCAGGATTTTTAAGGGTTGCTGCAGAGTTAGAGAGATGCTTTATCGGTGGGTTGATCCCAACGGCGGCAAGATCTGCAACCATTGTATTAAAGCGGTTGAGTTGATCGGCGTTCTGCCTCTCTTCAGGTTCATCGGCACGGGCAAAGTGAGAGAAAACTCCGACTACATTCACATCTGAAAAATCTAAAGTTAAAAACTCCTGCCACTCATCTAAAAATCCACCTCGTGTCATTCCAGTATCGAGTTCGATGTGGATACGCACCTGAGATTTAAGTGCTGAGATCTCTTTGAAGGCTGCAATACATGCAACAGCCACATCGATATCGTGTGTGTGCGCTGCCCTAAAATCTGATCCCGGAGGCAGTAACCAGGCCAAAATGGGAGCGCGCACTCCATGCGTGCGCAGTGCAATCGCCTCTTCTAGTAAGGCAACGCCTAACCAGTCAGCACCGCTTTTTTCGGCGACTAAACCAACTTGGATTAATCCGTGACCGTAGGCATCGGCCTTAACAACGGCTAGTAGATCAACGCCGCTCACTGTTTTTAGGTGTGAAATATTTGCAGCGATCGCCGCAGTATCAATTCTGGCTTCGGCACGGTGCTCCATTATCACCGCTCCACTATGACCATCGCCGATGCAATTCCAGCATCGTGGGAGAGAGATAAGTGAACATCTGCGCCATCTACTAAATCAGCGATTTCCCCGCGAAAGAGAAATACTGGCTTTCCGCTCTCCAAATTAACAACTTCAGCCTCATGCCAACTAAGACCCTTGCCCGCACTCAACGCCTTAGCGAGCGCTTCTTTTGCCGCAAAGCGTGCTGCCAGTGATGCAACTGGCTTTGTGCGCTCTGCGGGGGTAAAGAGTTTTTCAAGTAACCCAGGTGTTCGCTCAAGTGAGGATGTAAAGCGCTCGATATCGACGACATCAATGCCGATTCCATCAATCATGGCGTTGAGTCTAGTGCAGTTGGCTCTTAGAGGGAACGTATCGATCTACGGCGATGACCGCGACCAATAATGCACTGCCGATAAAGAGGCCACCCAACAAATCGGTAAACCAATGTGTGTGACGAATCAGCGAGACGATACAAATAGTTAATGAGATTGTTACCACACCAGCAGTTGCAAGGCGGCCCTGGTATCTATCGACCTTTGCATATCTATAAATCAAGTAGGCCAAAATTCCCCATGATAGAACTGCATTCGATGCATGGCCACTCGGATATGACATTCCACCAGCATGTATTAAATCGATACCGTCACGGGGCTTTGTGCGACCCAAAAAGAGTTTGAAAACCCCCACAACTAAGTTAAGTGCAAGCAGTGAAAGAACTGCCAAATTAAGTGGGCGCCATGTTTTAAATTTGTAGGCAATAAATGCCGCCGACAGAAAAAGTACGGTTGCAGTCAAACCTCGCAGGCCTAAGTCATCAAGTCGCCTGAGAATGAAACCTGCTAACCCAGAGAACTGTGGCTTGGATTGACTATTGATTTCGATGTCATAGGATGCAAGCGGACCATTGGTCAGTACTTGTTGGCTCACAATGAGAAAGCCTAAAAACAGAGCTATAGACCAGCGAAGGGCACGAAACATCTGCTCTTTGCGCATTTATTCAACCGTGACAGATTTAGCTAAATTTCTTGGCTGATCTACATCGTTACCACGTGCAACCGCCATCTCATAGGCAAAGACTTGTAGTGGAACCGTTGCAAGAACTGGCTGGAAGAGTGAAGGTGCTGCCGGGATTCGAATGATGTGTTCGGCGCCTTCAACGTGGGCACCCTCTTCGGCGATAACAATGACACGGGCCCCGCGTGCCTTTACCTCTTGAATATTGCTCTGCATCTTTTCATCGAGGGCGTGTTCGTGGCCGGGGGGAAAAATTGCAATCACAGGTGTGCCTTTATCAATCAAGGCGATAGGACCATGCTTTAACTCACCACCTGCAAAGCCTTCGGCGTGAATATATGCAAGCTCTTTTAATTTCAAGGCACCTTCGAGTGCGACGGGATATCCAATATTTCTACCTAAAAATAGGACAATATTATTATCGGCAAAACTGCGAGTTAATTCGCGTAATGGTTCAACGGTTTCAAGAATCTGTTCGATCTTGCCTGGAAGTGCGAGAAGTTCGGCATAGAGCTCTACTACTTCCCCGTCCTTAAGTGATCCATTTACCTGAGCTAAGTGCAGACCTATCAAATAAACGGCAATCATCTGAGTCAATAGCGCCTTAGTTGATGCCACCGCGATCTCTGGACCGGCATGGGTGTAGAGAACGGCATCTGATTCACGTGGAATCGTTGAAGAGTTTGTATTACAGATCGCTAATACGCGAGCACCTGCCGCCTTTGCATGACGAAGGGCCATCAACGTATCCATCGTTTCACCTGATTGGGATATCGCTATAACTAAGGTGTCCGAGGTAATAATTGGGTCTCGGTATCGAAACTCACTTGCAATCTCAACCTCTACGGGAATCTTTGCCCATTTTTCAATGGCGTACTTTGCGACCATTCCCGCATGATAAGCGGTTCCGCATGCGATAACAGTTATCTTTTTTAACGATCGAATCTCATCGGCACTCATTCGCAACTCATCTAAAACAATCTGCTTGTTATCACTCAAGCGACCAATCAAGGTATCTGCTACTGCCTTAGGCTGCTCAAAGATCTCTTTGAGCATAAAGTGTGTGAAGCCACCTTTTTGTGCAGCCGTTGCATCCCATGAGATTTCATACTCTTTAGGTTTTACTAAGAGGCCATTTAGATCAGTGATAACTACCGTTGTCGGGGTAATAGTTACTACTTCATCCTGACCAAGCTCTACAGCGCGCTTGGTGTAGTCGATGAAGGCGGCGACATCAGAGGCCATAAAGTTCTCTCCCACGCCAAGACCGACAACGAGGGGAGAGTTGCGGCGAACGCCGACAACTACATCCGGCTGATCTGCATGAATTGCAACAAGTGTAAATGAACCACGAAGCGCCTTTACCGCCTCTCGCATCGCCGCCGCTAAATCTCCGTGATGCTCTTTGCGAAGATCGCTGAGTAAATGTGCAACCGATTCCGTATCTGTTTCAGAAGAGAATTTGTGCCCTCGAGTTTCAAGCTCTTTACGCAGCTCCGAGTAGTTCTCAATAATTCCATTATGGATAACTGCGAGCTTGCCCTCGTTATCTAGATGCGGATGTGCGTTCTCATCGGTTGGTCCGCCATGAGTTGCCCAGCGTGTATGACCGATTCCAGAGTGAACTACGGGAAGGGATGCATCTAAAGAGTTTTCAAGGTTTGTAAGCTTGCCAGCTTTTTTCTTTATAAATAGCTTTTCCGGAGTTCCCAGTGCGATACCTGCTGAGTCATAACCGCGGTATTCAAGTCGGCGTAGACCTTCAATCAGGGGCGTAGCTGCAGATTGTGGCCCGCTGTAACCCACAATTCCGCACATAGATCCTTACCCCAGTTCGCTTTTTACAATATCTGCAAGTTGTCGAGCAACTTCTTCGGCAAGGCTATCACTGGCAGCCTCAACCATCACTCTAACCAGGGCTTCTGTACCAGATGCTCGCAGTAAAACTCGCCCACTATCTCCAAGTCGATCTTCGGCCGCCTTTACTGCCGATGAGATTGCAGCCGATTCTTGAAGCTTTTCTTTTTTAACATCCTTAACATTTATTAAAACTTGTGGGAAGCGCACCATAGTTGCAGCCAGCTCTTGAAGGGTTTTGCCAGTGCGAACAACTTCTTGCATGATGTGCAAGGCAGTTAAAACTCCATCGCCCGTGTTGGCCAGATCGCGCATAATCACATGGCCCGACTGTTCTCCACCTAATGAGTAATCATGTGCAATCATGTTTTCTAATACATATCGATCACCAACTGGTGTAGTGACAACATCAATGCCAGATTCCTTCATGGCATGCATAAAGCCTAAATTACTCATTACGGTTGCAACAACTGTATTGGCCTTTAACTTACCGCGCGCCTTAAAGCCACGCGCTAAAATTGTAAGAATATGATCGCCATCAATCTCATTTCCTGCGCCATCAATTGCTAAACATCTATCGGCATCGCCATCATGGGCAATACCAAGGTCTGCGCCCTCTTTGATTACCGCTGCGCGTAATTGCTGCAGATGTGTTGAGCCACAATCCTCATTTATATTCCAGCCATCAGGTTTATTAAAGATTGCAATAACTTCGGCGCCAGCTCTGCGGTATGCCTCGGGTGCAACAACCGATGATGCACCGTTGGCGCAATCGACAACTATCTTTAAGCCCTTAAGTGGGGTTTCAAGCGATGCTAATAGATGCTTTAAATATCGCTCCGGAGCGCTCTCATCGTTCACTGCTCGGCCAACACCCCGGCCCGTGGGACGCTTCCAATCCTCACCCATTCGCGCCTCAATGCGCGCTTCAATCGCATCATCTAACTTGCCACCACCACGGGCAAATAACTTGATTCCATTATCGGGCATTGGATTATGGGATGCACTAATCATGACGCCAAGATCGGCCTTAGATTCTGCAACAAGATGTGCGATTGCAGGAGTAGGCAAAACACCGACACGATATACATTGATTCCGGCACTTGTTAGACCGGCAACAACGGCCGCCTCTAAGAACTCACCCGATGCCCGTGAATCTTGTCCCACAATTGCAGTTGGACGGTGATCTTTATTAGAAGAGCTCTCCACTAAAACATGGGCAGCGGCAACAGAGACATCAAGTGCGATTTCAGCGGTGAGGTCGATGTTGGCTAAGCCACGGATTCCATCGGTACCAAAGAGTGCCATTGGAACTCCTCTACTTATATGTAAATTAGCGCTTGCTGTATTGAGAGCGCTTACGTGCCTTCTTGAGGCCGTACTTCTTGCGCTCGATAACACGTGCATCACGTGATAAGAATCCAGCTTTTTTAAGTGCTGGACGGTTTGCCTCTTCATCAATTTGATTAAGTGAACGTGCAACACCAAGGCGTAGTGCGCCGGCCTGGCCAGATACTCCGCCACCATTGATACGAGCAAAGACGTCGTACTGGTTTTCAGCACCTACTGTGCGAAATGGCTCTGAGACTGACTGTTGGTGAACTTTGTTTGGGAAGTAATTCTCAAGTGCCTTACCGTTAATGATCCACTTGCCAGTTCCTGGAGTTAAGCGAACACGTGCAACAGCCTCTTTACGACGACCTGTGCCGCCACCTGGAGCCTTGATTGCAGGGCGGTTAGTTGCAGCCGCTGGAGTTGCTGATGTGTATGAAGTCGGAACTTCATTCTCATCGAGATCGTTAATAGTTGAGTTCTCTGACATTTCCATCCCTTACTTCACGATTTGTGAAACTTGTTCGAATACATATGGCTTTGGTGCTTGTGCTGCATGTGGGTGGTTTGGACCCGCATAAACCTTTAACTTTGATGTGATATCGCGGCCAAGACGGTTCTTTGGAATCATTCCCTTGATCGCTTTTTCTACTGCGCGAGTTGGGAACTTCTCGATGAGCTCACCATAAACAGTTGATGTTAAGCCGCCTGGGAAACCTGAGTGGTGGTGTGCCCACTTCTGCTTTGCCTTATTACCTGACAAGGCAATCTTTTCTGCGTTAATGATGATGACGAAATCGCCCATATCCATATGTGGTGCAAAAGTTGGCTTGTGCTTTCCGCGAAGTAGAACGGCGGCATGCGTTGCAAGGCGGCCCAAGACCACATCTTGTGCATCGATGACATGCCACTCACGGACCGCATCACCTGCTTTTGGACTATATGTACGCACGCTCTTGCCTACCTTCTATTTCGAGTTATTTCTTCAAGCGCCCGTAAAGAGCGCAGAGGAGTAAGGGTACCCGTGCGCGGGGCACGGGTCAAAATGGCGTTTTTGGCTCCACAATCAAGGCTCAGTAGGGGTATTCAACATGGCGAAGGCTCAAGCCGCGCGCCTCAAAGACCAAGCTATCGGGCACGCGCTCCTTGTTAGCGAGCATCCCCGCAATCCAGTCGAGATTATTACGACCCTCAGCTACACACACCACAGCGCCAACTAAGTTGCGCACCATCGAATAGCAAAATGCATCGGCGGCGATATCGGCGATTAAGTAGCCCTCTTCATTG
>Ga0209550_10006374_pt1 | contig 11000 bp, 6 predicted proteins | sample LauGreSuBDMM15SN_2_FD_187567 | JGI IMG/M metagenome (GOLD analysis project Ga0209550, IMG submission 187567) | Freshwater lake microbial communities from Lake Michigan, USA - Su13.BD.MM15.SN (SPAdes) (version 5) | ecosystem: Environmental > Aquatic > Freshwater > Lake | place: Lake Michigan, USA... | reverse complement strand
ATTAAGGGAGGGGGTAAGGGGGAACCGCTAGGTTCCCCCCCTTAAAATCGTAGAAAAGTATTGATCAATGGGGTCATACCGAGGATTTTGTAAGAGAGAAGAAAAGAAAGAATAAGGAGTCATGGAATGCCAAGCTTTGTTTGGAACATGACTAATTTGAGACAAAATATGATTACTATGACCGATCACGGGAATGGGACCACCACTACCACCACCACCAGTAGCAGAAAAAGAAGAAATATCAGTTGGAAACCAAAGAAAGGTAGGACACGCAATCCCGGCCAAATGGAAATGGTCTTTCATGAGCGTATATTTTTCTACAGAATAAGCAGAGAAAATCACAAACACGATATTCGAAATACAATCGTCGGATAACTTGGATTCTTCTATTGCATGAATAATAAAAGAACAAGCGCGAATAATGTCACTGCCAATATGATGCTGGTGATAAATTGGCTTCATCATATCAATCATGGTCTTAAAAGAAGAATCAGATAAAGAGACAAAATGAACAGTAGAATCGAAACATAAAAGGCGTTTATTGGACTCAAATACAGTAGACTTGGAAGCGATGGCGAGAGCCATACTCATAAAAACATAAAATAGATCAATGTCCGTGGAAAAGAGAGACAAATCTAATAAAGGAACAAAATAAGAAAGAGGAGAAATTTGAGACAAAACGGTTGACCAAAGAGATTCAATACGCTTGATCTCCAAAGGATGAGAAATCCGTAAGAATTGCTTCATGAAAAAGCCCATATCGACAAAAACGGGATTCTTGGATTTATGGGTCAACCAAGCGGCTTGAATTTTCGCAGCACACGTATTTCTATCTTTGGAATTCATGGTGGCAGTGCGAAGCGAACCGCGACGATCGATATTCAATAGAGATTGCTGCTGAGACATCATAGCGTTCATGGGAATAGAAAGAGGATCGATGGAATCCCATAGAGGAGCACATTGCTTGATTTGTAAAGTATCCCAGGCCTTGGATAACCGAGAAATGACTTGACGGTATTCTTTTTTGCCTTTCCGCAGTGCTTTTTGAAATCGCTCGGGATTGTCTACAGAAGATTGTAAATAAGGAGCGCGGAAAGACCGAATCCATTGGACGGCACATTTATCGAATAACCATCCGAAGGACGAAGATTCGCGGGGAATCCAACGAGCGACGAGAGACATATCATAGTCGGCAGGAGAAGGACGAGGGATTTCCCAAGGAGTACCGAATTTGGAGTTGAATAAATCGAGAGCGTCGGCCCATTTTTCCGAATCCAGATGTAAATAATGATTCATCAGACCGATACAAGTATCAATCAAAGGGTCGTTGTCTCGTTTATCGGAAAAGGAACGAATACAAAGACAAAGAGCTTTAATATCGCGCCAAGAACCGTAAGGAGGGGCTTTATCCAGGGGCAAAACCATAAAATGAATACATTTGGCGGTGGGTATAGGGAAATGATAGTTCCAAATGAATAACATTTGATACGTTAATTCTCGTTCACCGAGCCCACCATAAATGTCACGTGTATAAACGATATATTTGTATAGCTGCTTCAAAATATGAAAATGAGCTTGCTGAACAGAGGCGTTAGTAGAGGTCATGATGATTTTACGTAGAGAAATAATTAAGGATTGTAATTTGGTCATGAAAGTTTTGGGGTCTACAGTTCGAAACGAGGAAGTATAGATGTCTAATAATAATTGCTGATGAGAGAGAAGAGATTCCATTTTTTTTCTAATTCAAATTCAAATTCAAATTCAAATTCTAATCAAAAATCAAAAATCAAATCGACAAAAAAAGACGGAAAAAAAGAAGAGTATTGTATTTAAATACAGTAAAAAGAAGTATTCAAGTATATTTTTTACGAGTATTTTTATGAACAATCGGGATATTCGACTTCATATTCCATCGAACGCGTTTGGTCACTCGATGTTTATGAACATCCGCAGCACCATCTGAGACACCACCCAGTTCGCTATTGGAAGAACCAGGACGTTTCAGAGCGGATTTGAACGAATGCTTGTCTTCTTCATAGTAGAAAAAGAAGAGGGTATGTAAAGAATGGAAAATGAAAATGGAAGGAGGTAAAACGATGGAATCTAAAATAGGATAGGAAGTCCAAAATTGAGAGAAAGAGTGTTCGTTGAATTGACCAATTTGTTCAGGCTCGGTATGAATATGAAATAGACAAATGTCTTTCAAAATATAATGAGTAGTAAGAGAATTACTTTTTTTATGGTCTTGAACGAGGCGTAATAATCGTTCCTTGGTCAGAATACGGGGGTCAGAAGGAGAAAAAGGGATGGATTCATGGATGACGGAATCGACTTCACGGGATTTATTAATGTAATAGAAGGCAAGAGAAATCGAAGGAATGGGTTCACGTAAACAGTTATGCTCAATAGATAATAAACGTTGATTTTCTTCAATCCAATCCATATTATTTGGAGGAAAGGGAGAAAAGAACAATAATAAAATAACGAATATAAAAGGAAAGGAATAAGTAATTATGTCTCAAAACCGCGTAAACCAAAAGTGTAAATAAATCAACCTAATCCATCAATACATCAATAAATCATTTATTGTGCCGATATATACGTAAACAACAAAAAACGTACTAATTATGTAGCTTGTATAAGCCATTTATTTTGTGAAAAAAAAAGTTGTAAAAATAACCAAACCACAACAACCAACTAATTCAAAAAAAAACAAAACATAATAATTGATTATAAGTACGGATAACCAATACTTGAGACAGTATAGATTCAATCGAATCTTTTTGATTCTATTGAATAATAATATACCCCACAAAACAATTGGCTAAAAATTGAAAAAATCCAACCACCACCAATCATTACTATCTAACTATCTACTATCTACTATCAATCAAATAAGAATAATAATAAGATTCAGATTAAGAATAATCGAACAACCAATACACAACAAATATGATTAATAATAATCGAGATGTAAGTGATGTATGTATTCCTAAACTAAATAAAGGAGAAATGGAAGAGATAATCAGAAATATAATAGAAGATACGAAAATAGGAGAAATAATACAGTACCGAGAAAAGATATGGAAATACGATCAAACTAAGAAGAGAGTCATTATGCGAATCGCATGGAATCAAGAACACGCACAATACAAAGATATAAAAGAAAGGTTACAAACTGGCAAGAATGTAAAAATAGTGAAATATCCGGAAATCATTCATTTATTTATTTTACAGTAAAAATTGAATCAACAATCGAACAACCAATGTTAAATATGTAAATATCAAACATTCATCCATAAAAATTAACCCAACCAAAATGAAACCTAAGTTAGAGGACGAATATTTCATAAAAAATATGGCGACGGAACGAGAAATGAGGGAATATAAAGTAAGACAAAAAAGTTATTTGTATACCAATCGATTTAATGATAAGACGTATGAAGAGAATCGAAATTTCTGTAATCGATGTGGGTTGGTAGGTGTCTACAGCTGTTTATATCCGTTACCGGAATCAGTTGAATCAAATGCGAATGTGTATGTGCTGGAAATGAATAATAGTCAGAAGAAAATCATGGCGATAGGAAGGATAGTGAATGAATATAGAGATGATATTTATAGAATATATGAATCCCATATCTACAATAATAAACACTATCGAGTGAAAGAACGAATTGAAATAAGTAAAATGAAGGAAGACGAACAAGAGATGATAAAAGCGTTGGAAAAACAGTGTTTCTATGGGAAAGGACATTTGATGAGAGGGAAAGATTTAAGAAGTTTTCCATGGTTGAAAATGGCGACTTGTGCGAAAAATGGATATGATCTACTGGAAAAAATCCGAAATATGTTTGAGAAAAGAAAAAGAATATAAATTTTATAAATCCAGTTATTATAAAGTGATATGGACCCGTATGAAGACCCATATAAAATAACAACATACGAAGAACAAGAATTATATACTATATTAGGGTTTGATTCTCAACAACCACCATCTGATGAAGATTTAGAGGACAAAATAATAGAAGAATTGAAGAATTATCGAAATGATAGAACAACATCGGGAAGAAAAATGTTCCAATTTTTAAAGGATATATACGAATATTTTTTTACCACAAATTCGATACCATCGACCCAAATTCCAAGTCCCGCTGTACCCAATGGACCCACTGGAAGTAGTGGTGAACAAAATCAAAATCAAAATCAAAATAGAAAAATACAACCTTTACGGCAAATAGATTTGGAAGAAAATGATTTTGACAATGAAATAGTGGAGTACAACGTAGATCACTATGTAAATATAAATAACAATGGGGTGATTACGAGAACGAGTGATTTCCATAAATTGGGTTTAAATAATTTGTCTCAAAATGAGTTAGAGGCGAAACTAATACAAGATATTCAAAAATATAAATCAATCAATACAACTAGAGGACGAAAGTTATTCTATTTGTATACGGAAATATATAAACGACTATTTGATACAACCTCATCATCCCATCCGTCCCAAAGAAATGATTTTGTATATGGCGAACGAGACAATTTAATGGATATACCCAATATAAAATTAGAACAAAGAAACACACCGCAAATAACCCAAAACAATATAGTAACTAGAACTAATTCACAAGTCGTGTCTTCTAATGAACAAGGAAAATTAAATACCACCATGACAGAAACAGAAGAAGAAAAAAATAATGTAACGTATTCTAAACAATTGGATTATACAGCAGGAAAGATTAATCCAATATTGAAAGAGACATTTAAGCGAATCATCAGTGTAGATAGTCAATATCGTGAAGAAACGTATCCGAATTCGACTGACTTTACATTGAATTTCACGGAAATGCTGAAAGATGTGGTATCGATGAAACTATATGCTGTCCAAATCCCAATCACGTGGTATACGATCAGTAGCACATATGGTTCTAATTTTTTTTACTTGAAACCAGTAGAAACTGAGAATACCTATGCGATATACAATAATCCGAATCATGAATATAAGGTGGAGATCGCCCCGGGAAATTATACACCAACCACCTTAACAACAGAAATCAATAATAAAATGAAGGCGTTAGGAACCATATATACGGACGTCAGTTTTGGTGAAACTGGATTTAGTTATGGAGAGTCGGATGCGATAAGTAAATTAACCATGGATATACAAAAAGTGTACAATGAGTCAAGTTACGAAATGGATATAAGTGGTGATAATGTGCGAAAAATGCTTGGATTTACCAAGACAAATAGTATATCCTTGAGTTCTACAGAATCCATTTATTCCTATGATGTATCTTTAAATAATAGTGAAAGGAATAATGATACGTATATAGTAAGCCCAAATAATAATACTATTCAAATAGAACAATATTTGCCATCATCTGAAAACGGAATACAACCCGAAACAATACTGAATACAATTACAATCACAATGCCACTACATCCAGTAGAAGCAAAAGCAACACCGGCAATGCTTTTGAATGAGTTAAATACGGCATTCAGCAATAATATAAATTTTACAAGCAATACGAAAGTGGAATATATATTGGATACCAATACGAATAAATATAAATATCGATGGAATATTGAATTGAATAGGAATACTACAGTGAATCAAATCAATTCAAAAATACGGATCCGATTTCCGAATAGCAACAATGACCCAAACCAAAATAATGACAATGATCCGAATAATCCATCCAAACGACTTTGGACGGGCACGCCCAGTGCGTTCGGTATGAATACAACAGAAATAGGAGAACTAAGCACATTTACAAATACAATCACAGAAAATATAGGAGATGTATTTCTATTGAATGAACGTATAATATTTCGTCCGAAAGTAGATTTATCAGGAGGTGTATATATTCAAGAAACAATCAATAGGGATAGAAATAATATTATTCTACAGTTTGATGGAAACTATAATGTGACAAAGTTAATAACGGATATCCGAAATCAGTTTGCGAATAATGCCCTGTTACGAAATAGTAGCATAAGTGAGACAAATAATAATACTAATAAAATGGTTACGATGAAAATTAGTATCAATAAAATATATACTACGGAAGACTATCGTATAGTGTTTTATGATATAGATAGCTTTATAAAATGTACGAATTCATCGAAAAGTTATCGGAACGCGACCCCCGATACAACCTTAGGCTATATATTAGGATTTAAACAATTAACAGAATATAATTTATCGAATTCAAATAGTATCAATATAAACTCACAGGATTATTATAAAAATCCCGATACACAAATAAGCACAGGTAGTAAATACTCCATGACAATAGAAGGAGAATATAAGAAAAAAGTGGAATTAAGTAGTGATTCTGTATTGAATATATATTTATACAATTATTTCATGATCATATTGGATGATTTTAATCAGAATCACTTGAATGATGGATTAGTGACAATAGCATCGCAAGATAGAAGTGTAACATTACCATCGTATGCTAACCGGAAAAACTATAGAGGATGTGAAGATCCGATAACGGGAGAAATAACGTTTAATACTATAGGGTCTACTGCTGGATTAACACAAAAACAAATATATTCAGTAGAACAAATTATAATGGAACAAAATAAAATACGTAACAAGATGAGTTCGGGACCGTTTGTAAAAGATATGTTTGCTCTATTGCCAGTAAAGACGTCGGGAGCGGAACCGGGGTCTATTTATAATGAATTTGGTGGAACATTACAACAACAAGAGAGAGTGTACTTCGGTCCGGTGAATATTCGTCGTATAGCAATAAAATTAATAAATGACAAAGGAGATGTAGTGGATTTAAATGGGGCCAATTGGTCATTTCAGTTAGTATGTGAACAATTATATCAGAAATGATTTGATTTTTTCAATGGAGAAAAAGTAGAGGGGCGTCTTTAGGGGAGGGGGAAATAATAAATTCTTCGTTGGTTTATATAGAAAAATACTAATAATGTCTCAAAGTGATTATATACAATTACAACGAAACGCAACCATATTACGAAACCAATCGGATTTAGAAAGTATTTTAACTTCAGATGAGTTAATGAAATTCAAAAGCTTTGCCATCAAGAACACGACTGTAAATACCAGACCTACCTATGGTCAATTACTAACAACCGGAAAACAAAGAATCATGAATATGGAAGTGCCCGTGAATAATTGTTCGCCATTTATAGTATGTAAAAATACAGGACAACGACCGAACCGTAAAGTAACAATGACGGATTTAATGGGTAAAAGAGGATATACGCGACATCATGGATATAATGAATATATCATGTATAATAAAGTGAACAATAAAATAGCGCCCTGTAAAATGTTTAAGAAGTGCGATGAATATTATTATTTACGGAGAACGAATCCGGAATATGAGGATGACGATATTGAAGTCATCATAGGTGGAGTATAATAGTAATATCAACCACCACCAAAACCACCACCACTACTATAATAACAACAATAATAAAAATTACTACTAAAAGTTACATAGGAATATAGTAGTGACGAAAATATAGAAAAATGAGAAGAATACGAATATGAAATGAACATCGCCTAGGATAAAAAAAGCAGGATATAGAGAGATATACAAAAACATATATTATTTTAGTATATCAAAAAATATAGTTAATAAATATAGAAATTATGTCAAATAGTAATCATTTAGATGACATAAAGAGGAAAAATCATATACAATCGCAATCAGGGGTTGTAACTATACGTTGTCCACCGAATGAAAGAAGCAATCATCCAGTAGGACCAACAGGACATATAGGGTATAGAGGACATACTGGGTATAGAGGACCTACTGGCCCTACTGGACGTATAGGATATAGAGGCCATACAGGAGAGACAGGATATACAGGAACGATAGGTCATACTGGTCCTACTGGGATGACAGGACCGACTGGTATCAGAGGACATACTGGTCATTATGGAGCGGCGATGTTTAATTTTACTACGGAATATCAAGATATAGAACATCCTACGAATAATTCAATACGGAAAATAGCGAATAACTACAATGCTTCGTACGTAATGACTGTAGAAAAATATAATTATGTAATACTTACATTCCAAGCGCCCGTAAATGGTTCTAATACAGTGGTGGGTTTGAATAATAGTAAAAATAAAGATGAATTTTGTCATAGTGTGCGATTTTTGGAAAATTCCATGGATGTGATAGTAAATGGGAATTCGACGAAAATTCAAAAAATCGAACATTTGAATTATGATTCAAGAGATATATTTTCTATTATAGTGGAAGAAAGTAGTGTAAAGATATCACAGAACAGCACACTGTTATATAATGGTAAAAATGAGTTTCCACGAGATTATTTTCAAGCATTATTTAGAATATCGCGTGAAGGAAGTACTATACGAAATATCAGTTTTGGATATATATCGCTAGGAGTTACAGGAAAAACAGGAGCACGTGGAGAACAAGGGCCGGTAGGACCAGCCGGACCAGCGGGCCCGGCTGGGATAGGAGGTGGAGGAGGTGGTTCCAATGGAATGACGTTATATTTATATAACCAAACCGCATCATCTACAGTTCAATATAATGGGAAAATAGAACAAATACCTACAGTAACCGATGAGAAAACAGTAGATTATACATTCGAAAGTAGTAATAATACGATATTAGACGCGCCCAAATTATTAATCAGCTTTACATCGGAAACTGATTTGTTGAATAATTGTTCTATAATACCGGGAGGAGCGTGGAAGATTCAGTTTTATGCGAGTAAAACGATAACAGAAAGTCAAGTGGAATATTATACCAAATTATACGTAGTAACCAATACATCCATAAATCAAATATATAGCACGGAATTAAGTCCAGTGGCGATAACAAATATCAGTAAAACGTTGTATTCTAGTTCCTTTACCTTACCGGAACAATATTTACCAACGGAAAGTTGTAAATTGCGAGTGGAATTATGGATAAGACGAAGAGATAATAGTAGCCCCACTATTTATTTTTTCTTCGGTAGAAATTCATTGAGTCGTATTGAGACACCATTGTCAGTAGCCAATACAAAAGACTTACTATCCAATAGTATCATTACAGTCGATATTAGTGCTACGAATGTGAAGGCAACTAATGTGAATACATCTACGATACAATCGAGTTCGGTGAACGTGGTCGGTACTATCACGGCGAGTCAAATGATCGCTACACAGAATGTAAAAACAGATACAGTAACCAGTTCAAAAATAGATGTAAGTAATATTCGAGTCAATGATATACGAGTGAATGATATAAGTGCGGTATTACTAAAAAGCACGAATATAGAGAATGCGAATACAATTAAGAGTAATAAAATAAATACGACGACGATAGATGTAAGTAATATAAATGGTACATTTTTAAAAATACCGGATATATCCGCAGGCACGGTAAAAACAACGACCATGACTGCGAATAATGTAGTGATATCGAATGATATAAGCGTGAATAAAGTGAAATCGAATATAATAGAGAATATAAGTAGCATCACGACATCTACGGTTGTGGCGTCTGATATAAGTAGCAATACCATGCGTGGAGAAATAATCAACAGTGCTACATTGAATAGCTCTACAATCAATACGAATATAATAAAACCATCAAACTACGATCAATCGTCAATCGGTGCTTCAACGGATCGTTTTAAGGAGGTTCATGCGACGAAATATTACATTCATGGAGATATTGTCAATTTACAAGACCGTCAAATAATCCAGGAAGCATATACAGATATAAGTGGTTTCCACGCAGCAAAATATTCAAGTGTTGGTGAAATAGGAACATTGGAACGACCATTCAGAAAAGTATATGCGGATGAGTTTCAAATGACGAGTCAAAATACGATTTTAGGTCCAGACGGACAACCAATATTAGCAATAGGTGAAGATGGTGTCATAGATGTCCCGGCTGCTCGTATAGGTGGTGTGAATCCTGGAACTATTACTATATTAAACGCATATGAAACAGTGGAATTATTTAATGCGGCTACAGAACCATTTGAGAATCCGTTCAATGGAGACGCCTATATAGTCGCTCAGAATTTATATGTATATGTAGAAGAAACCGTATCGTATAGAGATGTGGGAGAAGTAAAAGGACCGAAAGGAGATAGAGGCGCGGTAGGTTTACCAGGAGAGCTAGGTCCTACAGGAATGACGGGAATGACAGGAATCACAGGTAAAACTGGTCATACCGGACAGACCGGCTCTACCGGTTCTACAGGTCATACAGGCCCTACTGGAATAGTAGGAGCAACCGGCTATACTGGTGATAAAGGTGAAACTGGACCATTTGGAGTAGGACCAACGGGTGAAAGAGGATTTACAGGTCCACGTGGGTCAGATGGAAGTTCTGGAGGAACGGGTTATACAGGACAAACCGGTCAAAGAGGACCTACAGGTGAAACCGGTCAAACTGGACCAGTAGGAACCGGACCAACCGGACAAAAAGGAAATGACGGAGATACAGGTCAAACAGGAATACCAGGACCACCTGGACCTCTCATTACGAGTTTAGTTGTAAGCACTACAACCATCAATATCAATAGTCGTGAAATAAAAACAATTGATATAGAGAAAGTGAATAATGATTATATCAAGATAGGTTCTATAGTAACTATTAGTGATTTATATAATGTTACATGTTATTTTAAAGTGTTAACTACTTCACCTAGTACATTTGGTAGAGATTATGTAAGTATTCAAGTAGAAAATTTATCGGATTCCACTGCTGTGTTAGTTTCAGGGTCAAAATTAGCCTTAGTAGGACCACGGGGGTTAACGGGATTTACGGGAACAACGGGTCCACTGGGATATACCGGAACGACAGGAGAAACCGGTGAAACCGGCCCTACAGGATCTACTGGACAAACAGGTGAAACCGGTGTTACAGGTGAAACCGGTCCTACCGGTCATACGGGTCCACTAGGATATACAGGACCTACAGGTCCAACTGGCGAAACAGGCCCGACTGGCGAAACAGGACAAACCG
>Ga0209550_10006373_pt1 | contig 11002 bp, 11 predicted proteins | sample LauGreSuBDMM15SN_2_FD_187567 | JGI IMG/M metagenome (GOLD analysis project Ga0209550, IMG submission 187567) | Freshwater lake microbial communities from Lake Michigan, USA - Su13.BD.MM15.SN (SPAdes) (version 5) | ecosystem: Environmental > Aquatic > Freshwater > Lake | place: Lake Michigan... | reverse complement strand
TATTGAAATGACGAAACCCTTATTCGCGGACCGAGTCTCGATGTCGTCCATCCATCGCTTCCTCCTAGTGCTGAGAGTCGCCGCCATTTCTGCCGTTCCGTGGCAGTCCGATGCTCCCAAGAGTCAAGATTTTTTCAGCAAGGACTTTTTGGTTGACCATGTCAACTTCATCCTCAACTTCTACGAGCCGCGAGTGCTTGACTCTACCGGCGGGTTTTTTCAAGGCTTCTTCCAGAACGGGACTACGTTTGATGCACACTTCAAGCAGATCGTGAGCAGCGCACGCATGGTGATCAACTTCATGCGCGCGAGCAATATCACCGGACGGCCGGAGCTGCTCGCGCTCGGATCCCACGGTCTCGACTACGTCGAGAATGTGCACTACCAGCGCACCACGGATCAGTACGCCTTCTCGATCCTCGACGGCAAGCCGGCGGACATGACACAACAGGCCTACGCGTATGCCTTCCTGCTCGGCATGCATTCTTCGGTCGTCAAAGCAGGAGTCGCCAGTAACGACTCGAACGTAGTCCGTATCTTCAGCCATCTGTGCGTGCTGCCCAGAGTGGCGTTTGCGTCGCTCGCCATGCTCGAGCCTGCTTGAGCCTGCGGCGTGCTGAGTGGCGTACTGAGCGGCGTATTGAGCGGCGTACTGAGCAGCCCCCGATCGAATCGCGTGCCCCGCGCAGCGAGAGGTTCTTCTACCTAGGCGACCAGCAAGCTGCCTACCTCGACACGATCGCCGCCAACGGGACCGTCGACACGTACCGTGGTCAGAACTCGAACATGCATATGTGCGAGATGCTCATCGCAGCGTACGAGGCGACGAACAACCGCACGTACCTCGCGCGCGCCGAGGCGCTGGCGCACACGTTCGCGGTCGTGCTCGCCGCCAAGGCTGGGGGCTTCGTGTGGGAGCACTACGACGAGCAATGGAACATCAACTGGAACTACAACATCAACGACCCGAGCAACATCTATCGGCCCTGGGGATTCCAGCCTGGTCACCAGATGGAGTGGGCGAAGAACCTGCTCAACCTGAACCGCCATGAGCCGGCCGCATGGAAAGTGCAGCGCGCGCGTGAGCTCTTCGATGGCGCCTGGAGCCTCGCTTGGGACGATGCATACGGTGGGCTAGTCTACGGCTTTGCACCCAACCGCTCGTGGTGCGACACGGGCAAGTACTTTTGGGTACAGGCGGAGGCGTTTGCGACGGCGGCGCTGCTGCATGAGGCGACAAGCAACATGACCTACCTGCACCAGTACAAGCGCCTATGGAGCTATATTTGGCAGAAGTGGGTCGATCACAGGTACGGAGCATGGTACGGGTTCAACCTGACGCGCGAGAACGAGCTCGTGAATGATCGAAAGGCGATCGCCGGCGCCAAGTGCGACTATCACTCGATGCAGGCGTGCATCACGACGCTTACCGTCTTCGAGTGAGCCGTCTCGAAAGCGAGGAGCTACTAGTACGTGCATGGTGCCAAAGTGGGCCGTCTCGAAAGCAAAAGGCTTGAAAGTGCCACCTTGTCAATCGATGCGGGTGATGTGCAAAAGTGTCGTGTTGGAGGCGCGCAACATGTACGGACTACGGCGTAACAGCTCTGTGTACGTATATTTCTTTTGCGTTCATGAGTCTAGGACAACCGTCGCCGACGCCGGATCGGATCTCGAGCGGAGTACGTGTGGCTACTCATCTGGGGGCTCCGTTCCGACAAGGTTTCGTTAATCTCACGGCCCCTTAACTGAGGCCACTGCGACGCTGGCCCGTGCTTACCCGCCTCCCCCCCCACCTTGAAACCCAGCAGAACCTCTTCTGTGCCTCGGCCAAGCTGAAAACGCTCCCCAACCACTCGCCTCTTGAACTGGTCACACTTCACTGCTCATGCGAAGCATTTCGCATGCACGCTACCTGAACGGCCAGCTCGCGAGGATGACGATGAAAGCCAAGAGCCCGAGCAACATGCCGAGCAGCAGCAGATGCAAGCGCTGACGGGCCCTCTGATGCGCCCCCGGCAGCTGATGCGCCTCTGGGGACACCAGGGACTTGAGCCCAGGTGGCAGCTTCCCAAGGAAGCTCTGGGTGAACTGACGCCAGCGCAAGGACCGCTGCTCGAGCTCGCCGCTGCTCGAGCGACCTCGTACCCGCGGGTGTGACGCGCCGGTATGGCGTTGGTATGGCGTGGGGGATTCCACGTCGCCGTACTCGTGCAGCTGCGGTGAGCCCTCGTTGCCGCTCTGCCACCGTTCTGCCGCCGGTGCAGCACCGGTTGATCGCGGCCGCTTGACCGCACGCTCGTCCTCATCCTCGCTTTCTGAGGGTCTGCTGTGGCTCGTCTGCACATTCAAGGCTGCAGCTTTAGGCCCCAGCTCCTCAATAAGGGCAACGTCCTCGTCCTCTGGATAGGAGTCGTAGACATAACTACTGCGAGCTGCCGCTGGCGAAGATGAGCGTCGTCGCCGCTGTCCGATCGTCGCGCGTCCCAGCAGAGCACTTCTCATCCTCGAGCGAAAGGGATCGCGTCCGCCCCTCTCGAGAAGCGTGCAGTCGTCCCACGCTCGCTTTGTTTCAGGGGCACGAGCATGTGTGTTCGAGCTCGTGGCAAAAGCGCGGTGTCGGGCGCTGATCGACCCCCTCAAGCAAAGCTCGATTTCAGGTTACACTCACTCAGCCCCAACAGTCACACCTATTGCAGTACTGTACTGTTAAATACTTGTGGGGTTCAACGAACCGCCCCTCGCCAGGGGGGAGTTCAATCCGCCCGATGGTTACCCGCCTCGTTTATATTGAAGAATACGGTGAGAAAAAAGACAAAAAACTTTTCTTTTGAAGCCGTTGCTAGTCTCATTGACCGTTACTCGCGAAGTCCGCGCTCTGCAACCTCTTTAGGAAGGGGGAACACTACGAGCCCCTACCCCGTCGAGCGCGCGTCGGCCCCTTTGTTGCGCTCGACCCCCGAAGTCACAAGCATGCTTGCCGTGACGGCCTCTCTGTTGGCTCTTGCGCGTCCCGACCGCAAGTTCCACCATTCATTTCGCCACTCGAAATTTCGTTTTGCCGACATAATGGAGAATCGCAAGAATGACCTCTGCCTCGATGGCAATTCCTTGCCCACTGTCACGGAAAGCTGGTGTCGCGGTCAGGTGGGCGATGATCATTCAAGTTTATGCCTGGGCGTGGCTACCATTTTGAATGCTACGTGCGCAGAGCTCTTGGACGAAGAGTTTCTGCAACAAGTGGTTCGTAGGGTAGGCCTCGCCAATGATTTTCGTGGTGCCCGCATCTTCGGTGCCGAGGCGAACCATATGAGGCTTGCCGCCACTAACACGATAAAAGGCGGCATGTTTCAAGACCCTCATCAGCTGGCCGCCGCGCTCGTCCATTTTGGTCGCTCGCCAATCCCGATTCGCACCTACCTCGAGCTCGGCGTGCTGTCTGCCTGGACGAACGCCATCATCTCTGCCTTTTTCGCGCGCAAAGCCGATGGTCGTCATGAGTTTCATAGCTACGCCGTCGATGTCAGCGCACAATGGATTTCGAAGCCGACGTTGACGATCCTGTCGGCACTGAATGGGAGCTATGTAGATAGGGCTTCGCAGACGTACAAGCAGATGATCGCAGAGACACAGACCAGCCCGCGCTTCGATGTGTGTTTCATCGACGCTGACCACTCCTACGACAGCGTGCGCGCGGACTATGAGGAACTCAAGAGGAGGTGCGTGAGAATGATGTTCCACGATGTGGTAGATTTTGATTGCTTTGTATTCCATAGCTGGGGAGGAGGCGTGCCCGCCTTTTGGGCAGAGCTGGTGTCCAATGTCAACCGCAGCAGGGTGAACGAATTCACCGCTCAGCCTGGAATCTTCCCACCAGTGCTCGGGATCGGCGTGCTCTCGCCTAGCTCCGCGACGGGAGATGGGCAAGCCGACAGCTCAACATGGCAGCGCGCTCCCATGGGCGCAGGATTCTATGGGAGCACGCCCAAGGCTGGCCTCTATAAGTGGCTTTGCAACACGGGAGCTGCGCGTGCGAAATCAACGCCTCTGCAAGTGTTCTGCGAATCGTGATAGTGGAGAGATCTCTGCTCACTCCCGGCGCATTGGGATGATCCCTACCGCCGGATGCCCGGATACTGCACTTATACTGTTAGGCGCGAGTGTGTCAGATGGTAATCAGGCGGGGGGGCTGCAGATAGTCTCCAGAGTGCACCTTTGGACATCTCGCTTATTTGGGGCCTTGTTTTGTATGCTTTTGAACCCGGTTGCCGGTACCGCGAGGAACTGCGTCGCGACCTCCTCCCCCTTTCTGCAATGAATTCCTTTTGGGAAAAGGTCTGCATGTGTCTCATTTCGGGAGTCCTGTATTGTTTTTACGGTTGTGCTCCTTGCGTGTTGTGTGTATTCATTATGAAAAGGTCAGTTGGGAGGCTCGTGATCGCCTTCCATGTCGGGCTGCCAGGCGACGCCAGCGGTGGGTGCTGGGCTGGATGCGCGCGAATACCTCTCCAGCGAGGCGCAGAGGCTTCTTCGTGAGACGGCCGCGCTCCCTTCGATGGAGGCCCGCGAGCTCTGCAGAGTGCGGTGGCTGATCTACCGAGGCGACGAGAACTATGGCCTCGGCAATGTGCTGTATGACGTGGCATCCGCGGCGGCGCTGGCGCTGGCGCTCAACCGGACGCTCGTGTATGGCGCGGATGCCGTCGACCGCAAGTTCGGCACGCTTCTTCAGTGGCCGGGGCTGTTGACGATGAGAGACGCGGATGAGCTGCGTCGGCGCGCCCAGTGCCACCCGGAGCGCTGGCAGCTCAGCGCACAGCGGCGGGTCGTGTTCGCGCCCGACAAGTGCACGTTCCAGCGCACGTGGCGTCGAGAGCGCTCCGGCAAGGGCCGCTGCTTCAAGCGGCTGCTCGGCATCGACTGGCTCGAGGAGCGTGCGCCTGTGATCGAGCTGAGTAAGGTGCACGCATTCACCGGTCTGCAGACTCTGCTCAAGTCGGCGCATGCACCGCTGAGGGAGCGCGTGCGGGCGCTCACAGGCGGCTGCTTGCTGGCCGGCAGCCGACCCAATCTCCATGGGGTGATCCTCGCCTCGCTCATGCAACCCTCCCCGGCCGTCCTCCACGCAGTACGTTGGGCTCTGTCACAGCAGCAGCAGCAGCAGCGCCAGCATGCGCACGAGTCCCACGGCTGGACGGCAGGCCGACTAGGAAAGAGCCGATACCTTCCTTGGACGCCGCCCCAGATCGGCCTCCACGTACGTGCCATGAACGACCACCGAGCCAAGAATCTCACCGGCGAGATGCAGGCGATGCAGATGCAGAACGCCTTGATTTGCATTCACCGGGCGGCGAAGGCCATGGCGGCGAAGGCCATGGCGGCGGCGGTGATGGCGGCGGCGGCCGCGCCGCCCACGGGAGCCAGCCATCCCTCGAGTTACACCTCGCCTGCGCGAGATCGGCGAGATCCGATCTCCACCCACGAGATCGGATCGCCACCGGCATTCCTCTCCGTGCTTGTGATCTCGTCTTCGCCGGAGCTGCGCACCCTGATGGTCCGCTGATGGCCTCTGATTGCCTCCTGATTGCCTCCAAGAGCCTCTGATGGCCTCTGATTGCCTCTAATTGCCTCTAATTGCTCCCTAATCAGGTCCGCCGCCTCTCAGCCCGCTTGCGACGAGGGCTCGCCGAGAGGAGGCAATCAGAGGCACTCAGAGGCCAGCAGAGGCCCTCAGAGGCACTCAGAGGCCAGCAGAGGCCAGCAGAGGCCAGCAGATGGCTCGCCGAGACGAGGCAAGGGGCGGGCGAGGGCGCCGTGTTGGGCAAGGGCGTGGCCGCCCTCGCGGACGCTGTCGACAGTGATGATGCGGCACTCATACTCCCTCTGGTCTTTGACTGGCGCGAGTACATCGGCCGCGCCCCGCGCGCCATCGCCGACAGTCTCGCCGCGTCGGAAGCGGCCGCCGCGGCCTTTTGCGGCAAGGTGAATGCGTCGGAGGCGTTCCGATGCAATCGATCGGCCCATACGCGCGATTGGGGGCCGGAGCCTCATTGGGTAGCGGTAGTGGAGCTGCTGCTCCTAGCCGTCGTCACCGACGTCGTGGTCGGTGCGGGCTACCCCTATTTCAAGGTGTGCAACACATTTGCGCAGATTGGGGCCGCTCTCGCTGATGCCGCGCCTGAATGGCTTTGTGCGCTCGGCCCGACGCGCCGCCGTGCACAACAGGCGTCGCGGCGCTGCGGCGCGGGCGCGGGAGTCAGCGCCGGCGGTCGCGCCGGTCGCGCCGGTGGAGATCGTGTCGAGCCGCATCGCATCCAGCTGCTCTGCGCGTCACAGCTCTTCTCGACGGATTGGGGTTCGTCAATGTGGAGATCGCTCAACGGCACCGCCAAGCGCGGCTCGGACAATGTCGTCGATTGCGGCAGCCCAATCTGCATGCCGACGCCCCTCCACCCAGAGCTATGGAGCGACTTGCGAGGCGATACCTGTGCGGCCGACGACGACACGGGCGCTCCACCCAATTTACTCTTTGGCATTCCCATCAAGCCCTTACGAGGATATCAGTGAATTCACGTGTTGGGCACCGCGTACGCGGGCAGCTCGGGCGCTGCACGGACCGCACGGGTTGATAACTTAGCCAAGTAGTATCTAGCAGTGTGTGCGTCCTCTTTTACACTTTTTGTGCCACGGTCTTTGCTCACTCTGACTCCTGTCAGGCACGGTGCCACGTTACCGTATAGAGCTATATCGCTCCCCAAGGCCATGCGCATTCCCGCGGCCGGGCAACGTCGCTCACGACTCACGACTGGCCGCTTGAGCGTACTACACACGTCACCCGCGACACTGCACTTCGTTGTACCGACCTGCGTTGTTCTCTCCTCTATTGCACGCCACAGGGTCATGCCTCATGCATGCTGTGCGCATTCAGGGCGTTCGGCTCGGCTCTCGCATGTTTTGAGTGCACAGCCTAGAGGGCAACTGGAGCATCCCACTTGATCTTCGTCTTCTTGTAGACCTTGCTGGCGTCTGAGGCCATGGCGATCGCCTGGCGTGCCGCGATGATGTTGTGGTCGTTGGAACGATAGCATGATTCTGATGTGATTGAGCTGACCGAAGACGAGAGCGAAGATGCCTCCGAGGACGTTTCGCTCCGATTCGGCACTGCCTTGGCAACGACGAGCCCAGCGATGGTTGGTGCGCATACGATCGTCTGGGTCACGTTACCCCGTACAGCCGTGATCGGTATCGGTGGAGAGGTTCCCCTTGCCGCAGTGAAGTCGTGCGCTTGCTCGGCCAGCTGGCTCGGCGGCACTTTTGTGTTTGGGAACGCTTGGATGGGTTTGGGCGCTGCTCCACTCAAGGGCCGCGACGATTGGGCCGGGATCGATTGATTCGAGTATTGGTAGTATTCCGGATGATCGTAGCGCGCCGAGAAAATCGGCATGGTCATCCTTGCGGCCTCCATCGTGGGTAAGTAATGATCGAGATCTGTAGCACACATTCACCACGTGTGAGTGGAGTCCAAGGAGTCGCTCTCATGACATGGGAAGGGAAGTAGGCAGAGGCAAGACTCACCGAGGTTTTCGAAAGCGGCCAGGATGTCATCGGGCGTCAATGCCTTTCGGCCCATGGCAATGGAGACATCGTTAGCTTCGCTCGTTATGAAGCAGATGAACTCGCTCACCATCTCCTGCATCAGAACTTTCGCGTCGCGTGCAATCTTGGCGTCCTTGGGTAGCTCCATGGCCATGAGACGCGCAACGTTGGCCATCGGCAGCAACCGGTCTTGCTCTCGCAGAGGAGGGGGAGCAGGAGCGGGCGCCTGAGCCGTGCGCCCCGATGCGCGCGGTTTAGGCAACACACTCGGTGCGAGCCGTGGCGCAGGAGCGAGCTGCCGCATGGTGGACCCTTTTGCGCGTCCAACAACAGTCGCACTCGGAAAGCGTTGCACGTCAGGATGCGTGTGGCGCAAGCCCTCTGTCTGCTCTCCATCATCTGCGACGAGGAGGTCCGCCAGATCGTTCAGATACGCTTCATCTACCCTGATTGGGTGCGATGGCTGCTCGAGGAGAAGACAGGCCATTATGCTCGACGGCCGTCTCTGAGAATGTGTGGGCCACTCAGCGGAGACCGCGCCAAAACCGCATTGTGTGCTGACTGGCCGAAAAGTGTGCAAGGTATGCTGAATGGCCCGCGCGCTGTGGACATACGGTTGAGCTAATAAAGAATTTATCATGAGAAATCGAATCTGGGTATATCTCGAGTGACCCCGCGGGGGCCTGAGAGCGACGGTCCAGCCAGAGCGCAATTGCCAGTGCGACGTGTCGGCCGCTGCCTGCCGGGCGCGCTTCCGCGCGGGCCACGGCGCACCGACCCGCGGACGTTCGTCAATAATCAATCTAAGTTCAAGGTCCTCTATCCATTCTCAACCTTCAATTTTATCTCTACTTGTATTTTATCCCGGGTACTGAAGTCAAAACCTCTCGAGTTTCTAAACTTGTCCCAGGCTCTTCTCGCGGCAAGGGGCTGGGAGCCCCTTGCTCGCGGACACCAAGACTCAAGGGGATCGCGTCTTGCAATCGCGTCTGGTCAAGGCTGCAGCGTTGAACGCAGGGCCGTCGATGGATCACCAACTCAGATGCATCGCCTGGTTCGCGGCGCTGACGCTCGTTGCGGCGCACGGTTCGGGCGCGTGGCTAGACTTGAGGCACCACAGTGCGAGCAGTAGCTATTCGGGCGTGCGGGTGCGCGCAGCGCTCTTTCCCTTGCGGGTGTCGAGCCCTTCCGTGAACATGACCATCAACGCATGCGGGTGCCTGCGCGTGCGTTGCCGCAGTATGTTTCGGAGGCCTCGCACAGTCTCACACTGATCGGTTCGGATGACGGCTTGTCGTGGTTCTCAGCCACTGGCTTTTGCGATGGGCCAAAGATGACGCGCATCCACTTTGACTTTTCGTCAAAAGGCGGTCCGGCTGACGCGACGGCCACGTGGACAAAGGACGGCGGTGTGGTCCGCCTCGTGTGGGACGATGGCAACACGTGGGTGCTGCAGGCCGCCACGTCGGATTCTAACTTGGTGCCCGACGCGACGATGCCCACGGCGTTTGAACAAGCCGCGGGCTTTTGGTTCCCGCTGGTGGGCATCTTCACGTCCAACGCACTGTTCATGGCGCCGTTCTCAGCCGTGCTGGGAAGGGTGCGCGCCAAGTCGCTGGGTAATCTGAATCCGCTGCCCGTAGCGTTGACTGTGCTGTCCTCCTGGTTGTGGCTGCAATATGGGTTTAGCATTGCGAACCCATACATCGTCGCGGGCAACCTGCCGGCGCTCACCGCAGCGGTGTATGGCCTTCTGATGATGCTGCCACTCATGCACGGAGCGGATGATGCCCCGGCGCTGCGCATGGTGGTGGGCCTCTTCGTGACCGGCAGCTTCGTCACATTCTGCCTCTGGGCGTACCTGATCTTTGTGCCTGTGGAGAGCTCCGAACGCTCTTCGGTCCTTGGCTCCTATGCGACTTTGATCTTTATCATCCTCGCTGCCTCGCCGTTGTCGTCCATGGGCACTGTCATCGCGAAGCGCGACGCCTCGCCCATCTATGCGCCCATGACCGCCGCGCAGTGCATCAATTGCATGCTATGGACGGTCTACGGCTTCGTCGCTGCGCACGATGTCTTCGTCTGGGGACCAAACCTGACTGGACTTTCGCTGGGTCTGATGCAGCTCGCTCTCAAGCTGTGCTATCCCTCGAGCTCCAACGAGAAGAGCCGGCTCCCGGGTCGTGATGCCGAAGATTCGGACGATCCGGTCCTTTAATTATGCTTGATGATGATGATTGCATGCGAGTCCTTGACTTAGGTCCTTGAGCCACTTGAGAGCCGAGGCAGCCCCCAGCGCCCCGTGATGTCACACCAGCACTGTCAGTCATCCGTAAGGTACTGCGAGGCCTCCGGCACCAGCGCGTGAGTGTACAATGAGCGGTGGTTCGAGGTTTGCGCCTGTGCCCTGTCGGTTCACGAATTCCTGTGGACTTCGAGGGTCAAACTTGACGCAGTGCGGAGTCTCCCCGGCGCCGCACACCACGTCGGCCTTCAATCAGCGTCATGGATCCGCTCCTCGAAATCGTCGTCGACGACATGAAGCACGAGGGTTTCGGCCCGACCAAGTTCACCACGTACCGCATCTCCAGCGCCATTCGTGGGAGCTCCTCGGAGAAGCCCGCCTTCTGCCGGAAGCGCTATTCAGACTTTGAGAAGCTGCGCGACGAGATGCTCGATGCGTGCCCGGGCTGCGTGATCCCTCCACTGCCCGTCAAGCAGACGCTTGGCAAGTACGCCGAGGACTTTGTCGAGAAGCGCCGCGAGATGCTCGAGCTCTTCCTGCAGCAGGTGTGCTCGCATCCGCTCGCAAGCGTATGCGAGAAGCTCCACACGTTCCTCACCTGGCCCGAGCCGATCCGCTCGGCGATCGTGGAGCGCGCCCGGAGCTTCGAGATGCCCCTGACGCCGGCCGCATACGCGACCGGCGACCCGCTCACCGAGGGCAACAAGCACCTCGCCGACTTCGAGAAGCAGATTAGCTCCGTGCGCGAGCGGTTCAAGCACATTCGAGACAGGCAGGATGCGGACGCGACGGACTTCTTCCAATTGTCTCAGGGCATCAAGGAGCTGGGCGACAACCCGCTGAACATGGTGCTGAACTGCGCGCTCCCGCCCTACACGGAGGGTCTGCAGAACCTCGCCACGCACTACAAGAAGCAGTCGCTGAGCGTCAAGCAAGGCCTCCTGCCAAAGCTCAAGTTGTATCGGCAGGTGCGCATGCTGATTGCCGCCTCTGATTGCCGAAGCTCAAGTTGTATCGGCAGGTGCGCATGCTGATTGCCGCCTCTGATTGGCCTCTGAGGCCTTCGATTGCCTCTGACTGGTGCTGGCGCACCTCGGCGATGACGAGAACCACGAGTTGAAAGTAGTGGTCTGACGATTTACGTTGAGGACCCTCTCTTGTCGG
>Ga0209550_10006372_pt1 | contig 11003 bp, 19 predicted proteins | sample LauGreSuBDMM15SN_2_FD_187567 | JGI IMG/M metagenome (GOLD analysis project Ga0209550, IMG submission 187567) | Freshwater lake microbial communities from Lake Michigan, USA - Su13.BD.MM15.SN (SPAdes) (version 5) | ecosystem: Environmental > Aquatic > Freshwater > Lake | place: Lake Michigan... | reverse complement strand
ACAGAAAAAAGCCTGAGGCCCTTGGCATGTGGTCATCCATTTATGTTAGCAGCCGGACCTGGCAGTTTGGCACTGTTACGAAAATACGGTTTCCGAACATTTGCCCCTTACATTGACGAAACTTATGATACAATTCAAGATAAAGATCTTAGGCTTGATCACATTCTCGAAGAGATGAAAAGAATACAACAGTTGCCCGACTATGAAAAATTTCAGTTGATCAATCAGTGTAATTTGATTGCAGAGTCTAACAAGAAACACTTTTTTTCAACAGATTTTTTTAATCACATAGTAAAAGAATTACAGGATAATGTCACTACTGCATTTGAACAACATCAAGGACAACTTGATTTCTCAGTCTGGTGGACAAATCGAAAATGGCGTAAGAAAAATTCAATAACTGTTGCTAAAAACTCTAATAAGGGCAAGTTAGCAAGTTGTTTAATAAAGTTATATCGACGCAGTCGTCAAGGTAAAATTATTTAGCAACTGGTATAATACCAGTCCACTCTGGACCTGGATCCTGTTCTTTGTACACCTTGACTCTGGTATGCATTTCGGTATAAAAACTATCCAGTTCACCGTTCCATCGACCCTGCAGTTTTTTAATGGCCTCCAGACAATCTGTCCAGTTGCGTAGATAATAATTCTTCACAAGATCCTGGTGCAGATCTATATAGTGATCCACTCCCAACATCTCCAGAATAGGCGTGTCTTCGATCAGGCAGTAAGCTGTGCTGCTTTTTCCTGCGTCGGCAAAATAAAAAGTATCCAAGGGCAACAGCATGTACTTGGATTTTACTTCATCTGTGATTGACTCTTCAAACATTATGTTCATGCTGCTTCTGGCTCCAATTTGATCTGCAGTGGATATCCTTCTGATCTTGCACTCACTGTGATCTCGATGCCTTTTTGTTCAGCCACTTCATAGGGCAATACAGCAACCACAGCTGAACCAGATTCATGTATGTTCATGGTAACTGCCTGTGCAGTGTCAGCTGTGTATTCAAAGTGCTCGATCAAGCTGCTGATAACAAATTCAACCGCAGTACGTTCATCGTTGAGATAGATGATCTTGAACAAGGGTGGTTCTTTTAGAGAGATAATAGTACGAGTTTTTGTGTCTACATTGGCCATTGTGTGATCCTTGAGATAGACCCGAGTTGCCCCGGGCCTGTTTATTTAAGCAAGAGCTGGAACATAGTTGACAGCAATCTTCTTGGGCTTTTGCGATTCAGGAATGTTTCGCTCCAGCTTCACAGTCAAGATGCCATCTTTTAGTTCAGCGTCACGCACTTCGACATATTCTGCCACTGAGAAGGTGCGAACAAAGCTGCGCCCGCTGATGCCATGATGCATGTATTCAACTTCTGCGTGAGGTGCAACATCTACTGTCTTCTCACCTTTTACAATGAGCGTGCCATTGTTGAATTCAACATCAATCTCGGCCTGTACAAAGCCAGCCACTGCCACACGAATCTCGTAGGTTTCGTCGCCAGTGCGTACAATGTCATAGGGTGGATAGTTTGTTGAAGCTGCCGAATCAATTTGGTTTACAATACGATCAAACAATCGATCGATTCCAATTGAGCTACGGTAAAAGGGGGTGAGGTCCAGAGTTGTAAATTTAGTCATTTTGATCTCCTTATATTAAGCAAGTGACTATGCAACAAGACCCTAGTTAGGCATCTTGTACATGTATTTATTATACTTGAATCTGACGTAAAAATCTATGAGTTTTGGCGATGCTGTACTTCGTGATCAGACAGTAGTCGCCAGGGGCATTCGAAATCTTTGATTGGATTACCCGAGGTGTAGGTGGGCTTTGGATCAAATGTCAAGCCAAAGAACAGATAATGTTTGTCGTCGTCAAAACACAGGGTAATAGTATTTGCACGGAATTTTATTTTAATTGCGATTTGATATCGGTTGGACCATTTTTCTATTTCTTCAACGACTATATGAGCAATAGTGGAATAAGACCGGATACTTGGGACACAGCCTAAAATATCAAACTCTATCAGCATCAGTACATTTTTTTAGGAAGTTCTTGACTACGCAGATACTTCTTCCAACGTGATTTGGCCTGAGCAGCCTTGACCTTGCGGCGAGTTGTGGGCTTGACATAGGTTTCGCGTTCACGTAATTCCAACAACAGGCCAGATTCGGCAATCTTTTTCTTGAATTTTCTCAGTGCCTGTTCAACCTTGTCATCCTGTACGTATACAGTTCTACCGTTTAATTTCAATGTTGTTCCTTTGTTAGTGTAGCAGGATTATTTACCTGCTGTTGATCTATGTATACGCATTTAACAGCATCTGCTTGATAATGTTTCAGATCAAACATGTGCGGCAACAACACACGTTCCAGTTCACTTTGCAGGGCTCTAGCACCTGTTCCTGATGCAATAGCACGTTCCACAATGGACAAGATAGCTTCATCATCAAAGGCCAGATCTACACCATCCTGCTGAAACAACCAACGATACTGATCAATCAGGTTGTTCTTAGTTTCAATCAAGATTCTTACAAGATCTGCCTTGTCCAACTGCTGTAGAGCCACAGTGACAGGAAAACGGCCAACAAATTCTGGAATCAGGCCAAACTTGACCAAGTCATCCGGAGTAACAGTAGCAAGATCCACTGCTGCATTTTTTGACTGAACGTCATTGCCAAATCCAATACCGCTGCCCACTGTGCGCAACTTTATAATCTTGTCCAATCCCACAAATGCACCACCTGCAATAAACAAGATGTTGGTGGTGTCAATTTCCAACATTTCACCTGCAGGATGCTTGCGACCGCCCGACACTGGCACACGACAAGTAGTGCCTTCTACCATTTTCAACAAGGCCTGTTGTACGCCTTCACCGGAAACATCTCTAGTAATACTGGCACTTTCGCTCCTGCGTGATATCTTGTCGATCTCGTCCACGTACACAATGCCTCTCTGTGTCTTTTCCAAACTGTTGCCAGAGTTGGCATAGAGTCTAGCAATCAAGGTTTCCACATCATCGCCCACATATCCTGCTTCGGTGATGCTGGTGGCGTCTGCTATGGCAAATGGCACATCTAAATATTTGGCAATGGTCTTGGCCAACATGGTCTTGCCACAGCCGCTGGGGCCTACCATCAAGATATTGGCCTTGTTGATTTCTCTGTCAGGATCTAAATTGGATATGCGTTTGTAGTGATTTACTATGGCCACTGCCAAGGTCATTTTGGCCTGTATCTGCCCCACCACATACTGATCCAGGTACTGTTTCAGTTTCTTGGGATCTTGGCCATCTGTCAGTTGTTTTTGCACAGCATCTGCTGCATCGTCATTCTTCAGCAGATCTTGACAGAGATCCACACATTCATTGCAGATGGCCACACTATCGCTCACTATCAACTTTTTTACTTGTTCTTTTTTCTTTGCACAAAAACTGCACACATTCTTCAGTGCATCTGACATCTAGGTACCTTTTGGTTGGAGTTTAGTTTCGATCTGTTGTTGTTCTGCTGGGGTCAGTAGTTCTGGATCATACTCACCCGACACAATTCGATCCATGAGATATTCTATATAGGCACTGTTGTAAGTGTAGCTGTCTGACAAACTTTTGTCAACTTCTATCCATTTGAAACCATTGTATTTGAACAACCTGCTGGGTGTATATCCGGTGTGCAGAAACTGATAACCCTTGACCGGATTGTCTGGCAAGATTTGACCAAACTGTACTGCTTCGGTTGTTGGTACATCATGTGCCCAAGGCAGACTGGTTATCAGGCCGTGTGCCAACAGTTGCCTCTGTTCTTTGAGCGTCTTGTCAGGATTGGCAGTTTTCCATACACGCTTGGCTTCCTTGTCTGCTTCACTTTCGTCTGCAACATCATCTAGATCTTCTTCCTGTGCAGGACCAACAGTGGTAATACTGACAGGAGTATAAGCAAATGTTACATCAGTATTGTTGCTAAGATATCCATGAGCATATGAGGTTGGTAATTTGTCATCGGACGTAGACTGCGGTACCGCAGATTCTGGACGACGTTTTCTGCGTATGCGAATTCTGTGCTGTTTGACGCCAGGTTGGTATCTAAGTGTTTTTTCTTTGGCCAGCACAGGTGGCTCGCCTGGTGCAGGCGGTTTGGGTAATACTCGCCTTACCCAAGTCATGCTTTCTGTAGCGGCCAACAGCATCATCACTGCCAAGGGATCAAACACAGCCACAATCAAGATAATGACCCAGCGCACTGCACGTTCTAATATGGTCTGATCTGTGCTATCATATACCAATTCTGCAATGTACTTGATGGGACCAACTTCCACTTCCAACTTGCGGAATTCGGCCTGCAGTTCGTATTTTTTCTTGGTCAATGTTTCTATTTCCAAGTTGGCTGCTTTGATCTTTTCTTGTTGTTCGTTTACCTGAGCTTCAACTGATGCTGTATCACCCTTACCCAGTTGATTACGCAGACGATCAATCAGTCGGTTTGATTCTGCAACCTGTGTTTCTACTGTGCGCCGTACACGAGCAATTTCTTCTCTGGCAGCTCGTATGACAGGATTGTTGTTGGCTTGTTCTAACTTGGCAACAACTTCTGTGCGTTCACGGGACCTGGCAGCTTGCCATGTGCGTACTGCAGCAGCGGTACCAGGACCCCAGTTGCCATCCACTGCTGTGCCCACCAAGGCCTGAGCCTTGTCAATTTCCTTGGCATCTATAAACTTCTGTAGCTGCTGTGACTCCTGTTCTATCTTGGCCAACTGCTGTTGATACAGTCCAGTTTGGCCATCAATTATACGGTTTTGTTCATCAATGGCTGGTTGTACACGAGCCAAGGCAGCATCAATGCGTTGTTGTTCAGTTTGTATCTGGCTGTTGACATTGGCATCAGCACCTGTGCCAGTGGTTTCCAAAGTCTTGGCTCTGGCTTCGGCCTTGTCTACAATTTCTGTCTGGCGTGTGAGTTCTACATCTATGCGTTGTAGTTGGGCTGCATTTTCTTGTCCCTGTCCAACTTGCTCAATGTGGGCCTTTGACAAGAAGCCAAAGATACCCATGGAGGTGATAAACATCAGGACCACCACAGCCGGTACCAGATATGCTCGCATGGCCCACTTCACTTGCTGCCAGTATTCATGCAGCCATACAGTGATAGACAATTTGGCCACTTCTAATATGGTGCCCATGATCACAACAGGAATCACACTGGCAGCAAAGATAGCTGTGAGACCCACAATGGAATAAAAGGCAGCCACAGCACTAAGGCACAGGGCCACTGCAAACATGAGATAGGTTAGAAACATAGTTGATTATTTACCGTTTAAATGCTTGGCGTCACTGGCCACTTCAATGCTGTGTTTGACCGAGACCCAGGTTGCAAAGGTCTGATCCGGTACTTCGAACCAAATGTCGTGCGATATGTTCACATACATCCAGTGTCGTAGTGCATGGCTCAAGGTCTTTACTCGCTTGAATCGTTTGAATACATTGCGTTTGGTACGCCAGTTTCGGCCATACAGTAGACGACATTCGTTTATTACTGCATACCACTGTTCGGCTGTGTAAATCTTGAACCAAAATCTGTGCAGTGGCAGGGTCGTTATTTTAAGTGGATCCATTGACATCGACATATTATAAGAGGTCTCCATTTTGATACATAACTTCATGCTTTCACCGGGACTGTTCCATGTTTCGGGCATACCCTTGTCGTGTTGTCTGCCCGAAGGCAAACGGTTTAACAAGTTTTGTCGAGATCTCAAGCAGCCAGATTCTCGACTGGCCGGTGCCACACCTAGTAGACTCATTGTTCGTACTTGCCACGGCTGATTCCGGATTTGCCAATACGTGAATTTACTCTGATCGTTCCCTGTCACTGCCATAGTATTATAGCACAAAAAAGCCACCCTGCGGTGGCTTTAGGCAAAGTCAAACACTGTTGCGTGGGATCATTTTCTTACTTCTTTGGTCACATCTGGCCACCAATCTGGATCCGGATTCAACTTGTTCTTGTACAGTTGCTTGATACGTGTTTCATATTCTGCCTTGCTGCCCTTGACACGTTCACTGACCACATCCAGCACATAGTTCAAGGTCACTGCATTGGCACTGAGTGTGGCACATCTGGCACTCACTTCATTTTTCAACAGATCCAACAAGATGCTTTCACTTGATTCTGCCAGCACTCTCACAAACTTCTTGGGCACATGCAGATCGATGGTGCTGTAGACAAAATCATAGTGTGGTGCTGGACAGCAGTGCAAGATATACTCATCCAGAACTTCGATACGCTTGAATCCATCTTGGTCGTACCAGACAGCACGATTTTCTGTGAGTTCATCAGGCTTACCCAGTTTCTTGACAAGGCTTTTGACAAATGCCACTGGTTCGTCGTTGCGCCACTGTGATAAGGGGTCTTTGGATTCTGTTAAAATATCTCGGATTTTCATAAAACTATTTATGTGATATCCAAAATCCCAGTCTACTGCCTGCTGGACTGGGATACCAAGTGGTGTTTTCGGGCTGTGGAATAGGATCATCCTGCCAGACTGGATATATAACATCGCTGTTGTGGTTGCCAAAATCATCATTCCATCGCATGTGAACTTCGATAATTTTTGAGCCTACATATTCTATGTTGATCCAGGGTTGCCTAAGATACATATCACCCAGCACCGCAGGAAACTGATATGTGTTGTGTATCTTTTCCCATCTGCAGAATCTATCCAGTCTACTGCTGTTTCTGAATCCTTCCACTGCCAAGACCCCGATGCCATGATGAAAGTCCACTGAGACGTGGCGTCCTTCGAAATACTCTGTCCAAAAAAACCCATCTGGCACAAGATCTACATCATCAGGCGTGAGCCAAATTTTTTCTGCTCCGCGACTCATCATGCGTAGATTGGTAATGGGCCGCACCACATACCAGCCTGCACTGGGCACTGGTACTGCTGCTGGTGCAGCTTGATGTCCTAATTTTCTTGCCAGAATCAATTTGTCATAGACCCACAAATCGTCTACGCAAAGATTTGGCCAAACGTCTTTGTCATCTATATAAATCATCTAGAGTCTGTGTTGCGTGTCATGCGTGTTTGTTCATGGATGGCCAGTACCAATCATTTCTGCAATCACATGCCGTTCTGCCAGCATGAGATTCAATCGTGCCAGGGCAGCATCGTATTCTGTGCGATCTGCTAAGATCCAATTGGTAATGGCCAATTCCTTGTACAACATACCACAGTGGGCCGTGTGTTTTTTAATTTCTTCGTCCAGCAGTAAAATTCTATCTTTTAACATTATCATGTTCCTTTAATTTTAATTCTTCAACCAACTGTTGAATTTCTTTGTACCAAGCAGGATTGTGTTGTACAATTTCATCCAGTACAGTATCTAACTCTGCCAGGCTTCTTTTAGCCAAAGGTTTGTTCATTCTTAATCTCCTATGTACTCGCCCAGTATCAGGTTGCCCTGCAGATCTTCCAAAACCATAAATCCCACTGAGTCATCGAACATATCAGGGTCCAGATAAAACATACGAATTGTACTCAAACGGTCAGCAGGTATCGGTGATTCCAGTGCCAGGGGGAAATATTCATCGTGTACACGATCATGCTTGCCGGTGGCCTTGAACTTTTCACGACGCACCCACTTGTGTTCCTGTAATGCGGTGGGTAGTAAGGTCTCCGGCGAATTAAATCCGCCATAGATGCTGGTAACGATCTCAGGATGCTGGGTAATCTCTGCTACCAAAAATCGCTTACAATCTGCTGTGGTGATTTTACTCACAGTTTCTCTCCTGGTTCAAAGCCACGGAAGCGTAGGAAGCGTGGGAATCTGAGACTGTAGGTGCCGTCTTGATTCTGTGTCACTGCATCCGCTTCAACTTCCACCACGTCGCCAAGTAGCTGATCTCGGGCAAGCCAATATTCATCGCGATCAGCATCGGAAAGACCGCTACCCACATTAACACTAATATTACGACCATTGTCAACTCCTTCACACACTATAGCACCCAATCGTCCGAGATTGCGACCGGTACCTTCTTCAAAACCCACAATCTTCAAGTCTACTGTGATGACCGGTTTCCATTTCATCCAGAAGCTGCTGCGTCTGCACTCATAGGGTGCATCCAAGTCCTTGATCATAATGCCTTCAAAGCCCTGTGCCACAGCATCATTGGCAAATCGACGCATGATGTCCTGACCTTTGCTTACGTCCAAATCAACTTCAATACCAGACATGACTCGTACACAATTGGTAGTGTCAAATACAGCACGGAATTTTTCCAGCAGCTCTAAACGCTTGTGCTGCTGTGCATTGTGAAATCCTTCTTCAAACGCTCGCAGGGGCAGTAGATCAAACACATGGTATACCATGTTGTCAGTTCGAGCATTGCCTTTGCGATGTGCCTGCTTCATGAGCTTTTGGAAGCTTTCGCCCACAATCTCACCATCCAACACATAGCTGCCGGTCGCTTGAGTGCTGACAGGAAGCAGTTTGTAGTTGGCGTCAAGTGCTTCCGCAATTTGCGGGAAGTTTTCAAATACCTTGCCGCTGCGACTGTACAAGGTCACGCCTGACGAGGAACACACAGCAAGAACTCTAACACCATCCAGTTTAACTTCCAGGCGTTTACGGCCTTTCATCTTGGCCGCATGCTCGGTTGAGTCCTGTGCCAGCTGGCAAGAAAACACAGGGATGGCCCAGTCTGTTTTCTTGCACACCTTGTTGATGGTCTTTTCACTGATGCCACAGCGTAGATCTTTGATGATCACACGCCGACACAGACCGTTCCATTGCTCTGTGTCAAAGCGTTGACTCATTGCTTCAATTTGATCTCGGGCTCGATGTCCTGTGATGCTGCGAGTACGCAGACCTTCCAGCAGGGCCCAGAACTCTACCCAGGGGTTATCCAGACCTGTAAGGTTGCTGGTCTCAGGCACTTGCCTTACGCCATATACAAAATAGGGGTTGTATGCCAGGTAGCAGTTGTACAAGAAGCATTGGGCACTGCTACTGCCTAACTTGGCAGCTATCAGTGCTTTTTCAATTACTGCTTCTTTGTGCAAACGACTATCGCTGGACTCTAAGTCTTGGATCCAATCTGCTGCCACTTTTAGTCCATTAAAAACTTCTGATGTATAGCTTCTCATTGTATTTACTCTGGTTGTGCTAGTCGTTCTGCGACTAGTTCTTTCTGAAACTGCTGAAAATATTCGTTTTTGTTGAGCCAGCCTCTCACTGCTTCTGGGCTACCATAGCTTTGATACGGTGCGTGATTTACCAGCCAGCGAGCGTATTCTCCTAATAATTTGATATTTACAGAGTCTGCTCGACCAGCAGCACCATATAGATCATTGCACAGCACAGACATCATAAAGCCGCCGGGCTCAAAGCCATGCACAAAATAATTGTACAAGGATTCTTTACTTTCCTCGGTCACCTGGTACCTATCAAAGTTTAATAGTGTAGAATGGTTATTCATCGGTTTCCCTAAGTTTTGCTATTTCCAAGGCTTGTGCTACTAACTCGTACCCGCGGCCGTTGCTTACTTCCCATTGTCCTTCAGTAAACAAGTAATCGTATTCTTCACCTTGAAGATTTTTCTTGTAGTTGTCCACTGTAGGGTACAGACTGGGCGGAACAAAAGGCTCGCCACCGTCTCGACTGTAGTAGACAGTCACATCATCTTGAGGGTTGTCAGAGTTATGTGTTTTAGCAGGATCCGGAATACACTTGGGCCGTAGACTACTCATTTCGCCCAGTAAGATCAACAGTTCTGCTTTTTTCTGTGTATCATAGTGGTCCACTAGAATTTGGCCATTGTGAGTCAAGTAGCCGTCCCAGTGACAATAGACCTGGCTCACTGTACCGTCTGCGTGTTCTACTGCAATGGTTGAGCGTGTTCCCATTACGAGTCCTGAGCTTGTTCGGCTGTTTTGGGGTCAGGAACATATGGGCTCCTTCCGTGCTCGACCGCTGCCATAATAAACTTGCCGTATGCTTTATGAAACTGATCAAAAGTTTTCATCTTGCTGGGATCTAAAGGAATTCGATATACTATCAGAGCCGCTCGCATCAAGGCAACAGGATACAGTACATCTTCCACGCCAGGCGGAATTTCTTGCACGGCTGTTTCGAGTTCAGACGCAGGCACACGTAGTAGGGCAGTACCTGCAGCAAGCTGGGCAGAATCCGTTGTATCCGGTGTCGGAAAGTTATCTAAGAGATGTGTGGTGAAAAGGTCAAGGCGGAGGTGTAGTTCTACATTGTCTTTGACATCACGACAGTGATTCAGCAAGCGAACTGCTTCGGTGTATTTGTTAGAGTCCATTGTTGCTCCGTTGTGTCAGTATACAAGTATTATAGTTGAGATGCCATTCCTGGTCAAGCAAAAAGTTCAATCATGACCATGGTCGCAGCAAATGCTGTCAAGCCCACGAAAGCACCAAGGGCACAGGCCAACGCTGTCAACACAAAACCTTTGACTGTAATAATCATTTTATCTCCATGACTTCTTCGTAGTGTGGTTCAAGCGAACCAGAATAGCTGCCGGACATTTTGACTGACTTGGGTATCTGCTTGCACTTGCAAAACCAGCCCGAGAACGAATCGTAGTAGCCTTCAAAACGAAAAGGTTTTAGTTGGGTCTTGCAATGTGGGCATACAGGTTTCACATTATCTCCGATCTGGGAAGTATTCAAACAAGACGAACTTGGCACGGTTCAGTAACTGACGCTGGTCTTCCAACAGGTTGGCCAATGTGTCGCCGTCATACGGGCCATAAGAAACCATCTCTTGTGCATCCGATAACATGCCGGCCGCCACCATTGCAGGTCCGGAAAACTTAAAGGTAGAGCTGGATTCTACTGCTTCACGCATGCCTTTCTCGGTCACGCCAAACATACGCACTTCACGCTTTTCTTGCTCGGTTAGGGCTTGGTAAGTTGCTGTGGTCATTTGTTTTCCTTTTAGGCTAATTCGTCAGCTGCGGGCACACGCACATATTCGTCTGCGTCAT
>Ga0209550_10006371_pt1 | contig 11003 bp, 2 predicted proteins | sample LauGreSuBDMM15SN_2_FD_187567 | JGI IMG/M metagenome (GOLD analysis project Ga0209550, IMG submission 187567) | Freshwater lake microbial communities from Lake Michigan, USA - Su13.BD.MM15.SN (SPAdes) (version 5) | ecosystem: Environmental > Aquatic > Freshwater > Lake | place: Lake Michigan, USA... | reverse complement strand
ATTCTAGCCCATCATACAAGAATTTTATTTACGGGTATTCTTTCGCCTCCCAACTTGGACATCAGCCTTCAGGAACTCTGAATGCCTCTCGGCTTCAGACGATTCGTCTAACCTTGAATATTGCCTTTCTTCCAAGCGACATGTGGGAAATTAAGGTATTTGTGACAACGCTCCAATGGCTGCGCTTTCAGAATGGTATGGCGAATCCGATGTTTCAGAGTTAAGCTTACTCCTCCACTACGTAGTTTTAAAATTGAACTCCATAGATTCCATTTAACACAAGTCCCCCAATGTCAGCAGAGGCAATCGTGTGCTCGGCCTGCGCCATTTGTTTCTTTCCTATTTCTCTGCCAGTCATATGCCTTGAGCACTGTATTCAGTGTGAGAAAGCCTGGAGCGGGATTACACCGACATATCCATATCCTGTGAAGGCATGTTGTAAGAATGGAAGCTTCCTTCCTTGCTGTCCTTATGCGCAGCATACGCAGCAAGTCCAAGGAACACAAAACTCTTCTGAGAAAGATTATCTATCTCAGAAGGTTATGACCTCTCCTCCAAGAACACCGACCAAGATAAATTTCAACATCTATTCTAAGTTTTGAGCCTAACAGTCGAAGCCTATTAGGCAGTTTTGAGAATGTTTCTTATAATCGTATATGGGCTAAAATTTATTTTGTATATTGCCAGAGCCTTTGGCATATCAATATAGAAGGCGTCATAAATCAGAATGGTTCCAGCAAATCCAATAATCATTTTATCGTAATAATTCATTTCTTTAATATCGTGTAAAAGGAAGTAAATCATAATAAATACGCCAACAGATATCTTGAATACCATATTACTTACTATAAATACGATTCCGTGATGGTCTTGTTTTTTCGTAATAATTAAGATGAACTGGATGACAAATGCCAGTTTTAAGAAAATTAAGTATACGTGAAAGGGGGTCATTCTTATTCTACTAGTCCTAAAGAAATAGTTAGGACACAAACAGATGGCATCGGCAAGCCTATTAAAAATGCTAGTGTCAGGACTCCAAGATGAGCGCCTTTTACCGCCGAAGGGTCAGCCGAAGGTGGATGTCTTTCAGAAATCATACGTAAAAGCTGGGCGGTTTACTACAGAAACATATCGTGTAGATTTCGATAATCAACCGGCATTCGGGACAACTGCTCGTATCACCTTACCACGCAGGGGACATCTTATCAAACGAGTATTTCTGGTAACAGTTATGCCAGATATTGCCCTAACACAAGCGACGGCGAGGGCGTGGGCTGCTGCCAATAATCTCCCCTTTGCGGGACCGACCTTTGGGTGGACAAATTCTGTTGGAAATGCCCTTCTGACTTCAGCTTCACTCACGATTGGAGGAGCACCGATTGACGCCTTAGAAAGCGGCCTCTTAGAAGTCCTTGACGAATTCACCACACCTCTTGAGAAAACGACCACAGTGAATCGCATGATTGGACGCTGGGACCACGGATTTACACCGAAATCTAATGGCTTTGCTGGCCAACAGACTTTGATTACTCCTCTACCTTTCTGGTTCGCAAGAGGAGACCCATCGGTAGCGTTGCCGATTGACGCCATAGGTATCGACCCAGTCCAAATCAATATCGGATTTAACGTAGTAGACCGACTCTATACCACAACAAGCAGAATAAAGACAAAGGATGCCTATAGTCAAAACCAAGTCACACAGGGTGACACCATACAACAAGTTCCTACCAGTGGCTCATATATATCAAATAAATGTAAGATTCAGTTTACGGAATATGATACATATATATCATCACAACCGCCTGCTCCCAATGTAGGTCATCTGGCGATGCCACCGATGGCATCGAGTCCTTTTTATGTGTTGGACCCCACTGGTACAGAAGTCTATGGTCTTAACGGAAATCCTGAGAAATCTGTGAGAGTCCGTCAGATTCCTGGAATCAAGATGGCAGATTCCTTTGAGATTGCCGAATCTTATTTACTTGTCGAATATGTGTATATTGACAAGCCAGAGGCAAATAGGATTCGTCTCTCTGATTTAACCTATCCAATCCTCCAGCATTATTCTTTTACACAAGATACCAAGGGCGCCTCATCAACACGACTAAACATGAGAGTGCCGAATATGTGCCGACAACTCTTTATCACATGTCATCGCAATGACGCTGATTTACTCAATGCCCCCTTTCTCATGACACGAGATTTGAGTGGGTCTTTTATTGCTGACGCCAGTGGAATAGGCCTTGTCGCTCCTTGGTGGCCTGATGCTTCAGGGCTTTGTCTGAATGCTTATTTGCCGCTAGTTCCAGCGTATTCTTCGGTAGATTCTGAGCCGATAACAAGCTTGAGTCTGAATTACGATGGGCGTATAGTGAGATACGCAACACAGAACCCAGCGTTTTATAGGAGTATTCTACCGAGTTTAGAGCAACGAAAGAGTCCATGGCATAATAAGTATATCTATAATCTCCCTTTTGGCACAAGTCTTGAAGAATATGGAGTAGGTATTCCAACAGGTCACGCAAATTTAGACAAGATTCAGAAGATTGAGCTGAGTCTAGGCTTCAGACCTCTTCGTGGTTCTGTTTCTACAACAAATGTTCCTACATATACTGTCTCAGTATGGGCGGAAACATATAACATCTTAAAAGTGTATGGCGGTCGTGGTGGCTTACTCTTTAGTTATTAAGTCTAAGATACATCCTGAACTATGATTTCTAAGATAAAGGTGGAAGAGGGAGCTGGTGTGACGCCAGCATTAGGAAGATTATCTATTACAGTAACTAATACTTTTGTATAGTATTGTGTTCCGTCGTATGTTCTATAATAATTGCCTACGTTATTCGTAGTATAATCTAAATTAATGAGGAGGGTTGTAGAGGCCTGTGATAAAGATGTTGCCGAATTAATATAGAATCCAGGGCGTGTTGATGTGTAACTAAAGGGATTAGGGGTTACAACGTCTGTTACTGAGCTTAGGGTGCTGTTTCCTCCTATAGTTTGAATGACTTCTAAGAGTGTTCCTGGTATAGATGTAGTGTTAGCTAACATATTATTTTGAGAAGAATCTAAGAATTCTGTGGTAATTCTAGGAGAATTAGCACCAGTCTGTGTAAATGTATAGACGATTTGTGAGCCAGGGAAATTTGTCAGAACAATAGGACCAGAAGATGCGTTAGTGGCATTTACTGTATTTCCAAGATTATCTGTACACGCAATGCTTAGGACTTGTGTTGGTTGTGTTAAAGGAGGAAAGGTATACCTGAATATGCCAATATTACCTAGAAGTCTAAACCCTTCATTTAGAGTATTAATATATATTCCATAGGAACCTTGTGCTGTATTAGTATTTGTCATAGTTAGAATATTCCAAGTTGCCCCAGCATCGTTACTTATATAGGTCTTCTCATTCGGCTCTTGCGCTTTATTTATTCCAACAATAATACAAGTGCCATCACTTGAAACACTAGTGGAATTATTTGATAATATTACACTACCATTGGAAGGTAAACTGGAAATAAGGTTACATGTGACACCAGTATCCGTAGTCAAATACGCCCCATTATAAGGAGTAACAACTATGGCAGTACTTCCATTCAATGAACAAGAAACAAAGAATGAGGCTTGTGTTGGATCAGCTGGAATATTCATTCTTGACCACGTGACACCAGTATCTCTAGATACATATACGCCAGTTGAAAGGTCAGCACAATACATTACAGAGCCATCAGAAGACATGGCTACATTCCAACCACGAGAACTCAAAGTAACACTTGTTACTGTATTCCATGAATTTCCACCATCTGTACTATACGTTAATCCACCAAGATTGAGTGATAATACTATATTACCATTGGCAGAGCATGCCAATGATGGAGTATTTCCAGTAAAATTACCTGGCGGAGTAGTGTTTGTAAAGGTTTGCCCACCATCAATACTTTTCCTTAGAGTACCGCTCCTTGTTCCATACACAATACTACCATCAGATGACATACACATAGTATTTAAATATTCATCGTGTGCTGGATTTATCTGAAACCATGTATTTCCACTGTCAATGCTTTTATATAACTTACTATTTTTTCCAGATACTATGATGATATTATTATCCAATCTAGTTACAAAAGAGTAGTATCCAACAGAAGTTATCACATTTATCAATTCCCAAGCGTAAACTACTGGCGCTTGAGCGGTAGAAACATTAATGCTAGAAGATGTGAATACTCCAGAAGGGGCAGTGGCCACAATATAGATGCTGTAGCTGGTGGAAGGAGTTAGACCGGTGAAATTGGCACTGTATCCAGAAACGCCATTATCGGTAGAAGGAGTAGTCTGGATACCGTTAAAGAAATAGGCATTTGAAGTGGTGGTATTAGAACCGGTCCATGTGAGTGTGAGGCTTGTATGCATTAGGTTGGTGGTAGCAAGATTCGTTGGCGTGGCATTGATTGGCGCAGCCGATGTCGTAACGATTACAGAAGAAGTTGCTAGATTTGTTCCTGCGTTATCGTATCTAGAAGTGACAGCAATGATATATAGTGTAGAAGGAGTTAGCCCTGAAAATGTGACAGTGTGGCCTATTACTGCGTCATCTATGGAAGGAGTTGCTGTTACACCATTGAGTGTATACGTGTATGTTGTTGAAGCGGAGCCGCCGGTCCATGACACGACACACTCATCGTGAGTAATAGAAGAGGCTATAAACGTATTTGGGTCAGAATTGAGTGTAATTGTTTTAATCTCAATGGATGCCGTTGTTAAGAGGTCGGCTGTACCAGCAGCTAATCCACTATATCCTGCGGGCATTTGACGAGGGGATTGTGCCCAGGTTATTCCATCAGATGAATAAATGATAGAGCCAGAGCCACCATATCTTCCACCGCTTGCTACCCAGAGTGAGCCGTTCCATGTCACGGATGAACACCACCAATTTAAGAAAGAATCTGCCGAAGGGGAAGAAACCCAGGTAATTCCATCCATGGAATATATTACTTGATTGTTATATCCATTCTGTCCTCCAGCAACCCACATAGAGCCGTTGGTTGCTAGACAGGCAGCAGAGTTTAGTAATCTATTTGCGGCGGCAGTCCAGGTGATTCCATCATAAGAATAGCTCATTATTTGACCTGCCGCAACCCATATGGATGTTGTGGAAGCCCATGCCACATTGGCAATACTGCTATTCTGTGGGTAAAGTAGATTGCCTGAGGGAGAGACAGTCCATGTTATTCCATCATATGAATATGCTAAGCTATTTGTGCCTTTTCCACAAGCCACCCACATACTCCCATTCCATGCCACTCCTGTACAGTTTTGTGTAAATATGCTATTTCCTGATGAAGATGGTGTCCAAGTGATTCCATCATAGGAGTAAGCCATCCTATTCGCCCCTCGGCCGCCGGCAACCCATAGAGCACCATTTGACGCAACCCGAAAGATTTCTAAGAATATCGTAGCAGAAGGAGAGGCATACCACATAAATCCGTTTCTAGAATATAAGAGTGGAGTACTAGAATTAGTTCCAGCAATCCATAGACCATTGTTATATGACACAGTAGTTGCCCCTTGAGCCACACCTACGAATTTACTGGCAGAAACAATGGTGTCCCATGTTATACCGTCATAAGAATACTCCAAGCATGAGGGGTATCCTACTGTTCCAATAAACATAGGTGTATCAACGGGGCTAATCGCCTTTACAACAAATGGATATGTTGTTTTAGGGTTCATACTTGTGATGAATGCCGTATTTGTACTTGAGTCAAAGCTGGCCAGGGCTCCAGAAGGTAGAGTATATATATATTCCGTTCCTGATGAGCATCCAGTCCATTTCGCCGTTGCCGTTGTATTTGTTGTATTAATTACTGTTAAATTTGCGATTGGCCCATTATATTGAACGGTGGGTTTTGCGGCAGTTGTTATGGTGAGTGAGGCAGATGTTGAGCCGATAGCATTCGTAGCGGTTACGGTTAAGCTATAGGATAATGAATGGACTAGACCAGTGAATGTTATCGTTCGCCCTGACAGTCCATTATCAGTGGAAGGAGGGATGGGAGACCCATTTAACACATACGCATAAGATGTCGCACCATCACCACCTGTCCATGACGCCGTTATAGAGTTATAGGTATTAGTAGATGATAGAATCATGGGAGAAGGAGGGGGAGGAGGGCTAGCTGTGCGTGGATTAAATATAGATGGCACAGAAGAGCCGCCTGAATTGGTTGCTACAATACTAAATGTATAGTCTGTGCTAGGTGTTAATCCAGTATATCTTAAAGATTTAGTTAAACTAGTATCTGACACAGGTGTAAAAGTATTACCAGAGCCATCTGTTAGACTGAAGCTATACGACGTGACTGTCGAGTTATTATTCCAAGTAATTGTAAATTCTGTTGTTCCTGTTTCTACTGTAGTACTCACATCAATCGAATACGCAGGGTATGCTCCAGATGATGTTGAGCCAAGTAAAGAATAATAGGGGTTTTGAGATTCATATTCGCCGTAGCTACCAGGGTCGGTTCCATTAGAAGCATCTTGCTGTATACATGTATAGAGTTGATTATTTATTCCACTTATATATATTTCTCCCACGTTTTTACTATTACGGGGCGTCCAAACACCCATATATACATTAGTATTGGCAGACCACTGTGAAGGTGTGAAAGTCTGCTCGCTCGTCGAGGTTACACATGTATAGATGATTCCATCATAAAGAACCGTCTCATTCACAGAATACTGTGCTCCAGGCGTCCATTGTCCTTTGAAGGGAGGAGGGAGAGTAGTAAATGATACTGTACCTGTCACACTGCCTACGGAATTTGTGGCAGTTACGCTCACGGTATAGGGTGTAGAATGTGTTAATCCAGTGTAGACAATAGTCTTTGATGATAGACCATTGTCTGTAGAAGGGGTAATAGAATAGGAATAGTTTGTTGCTCCCTCTCCACCTGTCCAGCTTACAGTTGCGGTGTACGAGGTGCGGCTCACTGTAAGAATTGGCTCTGTTGGAGGAGGGGTAGGCAGTGTTACGATTATACTGGAATTCTCTGAAAAGCCATAGGAATTCGTTGCTATGATTAGGATAGTATAGGATGTATTTGGGTGGAGTCCACTGAGCACAGCGGTCTGTGCGCTTACACCAGTATCTACGAGGGTATAGCTAGTGGGGCTTATCATATTTCCAGAAGCATCTGCCAACTCATAGGAATATGTGGTAGCATCAGTTCCACCACTCCACACAATGGTGAATCCATCTGACGTGGGCGTACTACTCATATCATAAATAGGAAAGGGCTGACTTCCTGCTAGGGAAAGGGGAGACCACGTTAATGGTGTTTGAGACGGGTCAGGGTGCATGCCTGGGGAGACAGCCTGAATACATACATACAATGTATTATCTACAGGATTTAAGATAATATCATCTGGAGAATATGATTGACTGGGCTCCCATGTTCCAGTATAGGTCAGTGTGCTAGCAGACCATTCTGAAGGAGTGAATGTCTGGGCATTCGTGGGAGTTACGCATGAATAGAGTATGCCATCTGAGCCAAGAATGAAATCATATGGGTTATACTGAACACCCGCAGTCCACGCACCCTTATAGCTGGCTTTATCAGACGATACTATCACAGGCGAAGATGATACAGATGCTGAAGAGTTAATTGCCGTTACTATTAGAGTAAGCTGTGTAGAAGGAGGGAGACCACTATAGACAACTGTATTCGAGCTCACTGTAGAAGGTGTAAATGTATTTTCAGAAGCATCTGTCATAGAATAGGAATAGCTGGTTGCTCCATCACCTCCTGTCCAGGTTGCTGTGATTGTGTTAGAGGATACTGTTGTGCTTAGACTAGGTTGTGTTGGAGGAGGAGGAGGTGCCAGGGTAGTTACCGTGAGAGGGGCAGAGGGAGTTGAGCCAGAGGCATTGATAGCAGTCACTACAACAATGTACTGCGTAGATGCCGTTAGACCAGATACTCCAATATTCTGTGCTGACATGCCAGTATCAGTAGAAGGTGTATATGTTCCGCCACTCAAATCTGTTATGCTGTAAGAATATGATGTCACTCCTAGCTGAGATTGCCAAGACACTGTGAAACTTGTATCAGTTACAGAAGAAGGCGTTAGAATTGCTAAAGAAGGAAGCGCAGTCGTTGTGAATGCCAGAGGGCTGTAGGCTCCATTTGCGTTTATAGCAAAGACGGCAATTCTGTAGCCTGCTCCAGGTGTAAGCCCTGTGAATGTAACAGATTGACTTGTTAAACTATTGTCTATAGAAGGTACAACGGAAACATCATTTAACACAAAGTCATATGATGTCGCTCCTTCGGCACCAGTCCAACTAAAGGAAATTTCGCCTTCCTGAAAGCTGAGAGGACCAAACGTCAGTGGGCTAGGTGCCCCTCCTGCTAGACCAATTACACTCCAGTTCGCCGTATCTAGAGAAGGGTCTGACTGTCCTGTAGGGGTGGCATTTATAGAAAGATATAGTTTAGAATCAACAGGGCTTTGTACAATGATATTTTGAGGATATCCGCTGCTATAATTGTAGGATGGGCTCCAAATTCCGAAGTAACCAACTCCATTTTGAACGACAGACCACAATTTGGAATCTTGATTGGTGGGATTGGTAAATAGGAGCGGGTTTCCTACTGTGAGCTTTCTCCAGTATTGTACAGTTCCAGGGTCAGTTCCTGAGACATATCCACCATTGGGGGCTATATTTATTCCACTTAGATTAATTAATCTTATACATAGTAATACCTCATTTTCTAAATAATACAATGGTCCAACTCCAACAGTTTCAAGAGGAGGTCGTACAATATCACCTACACTGTACATTGGTAAATTTGGGTTATATAGATAAGTGCCAACTGAACCGGTATTATCAGATATTTCCTGGCTATGGAATGGAATCTTGGAAATCTGGTCGGCAGTTGATACCAAGCAAGAATATATTCTGGAATCATATACATCATCTCTCGCCTTAATGACAAGGTCTGTGCGAGAATATTCCACAGAAGGCTGCCAGTACCCCTTGAACACAGGGAGGGCGGTTGTGAGACTAGTGGTTGTAGTAACAGAGCCAAGTATATTTGTCGCTGTCATGCCAACTGTGTAAGAGGTGTTTGCCAATAGTCCTGTGAACACGGCAGACGTCCCAGACACTGTGGGCGTGGCAGCAGACCCATTTAACACAAAGGTAAAGGAAGTGGCATTTACTCCACCAGTCCAGTTTAGAGTAAATCCATCCTTTAGAATTGCTGACGATGTGGCAGTGATGCTAGTAGGAGGTCCTGCGGTTGTTAGAGTAATGGGGGCAGATGCCATTGACCCTAGGGTGTTTATTGCCGTTACTACAACAATATAGCTAGTTTCACCAGAGAGGCCAGATAAGACAATAAACTTGGAAATAAGACCACTATTTACTGTCGGCACTGTGGGCATTCCATTTAGAGTATAAGAATATGATGTTGCTCCAACACCACCTGTCCAATTAATCTGAGCAGTAGATGTAGTCACATTTGTTACACTTAACACAGGCTGTGTAGGAGGAGGGTTCAGTGTGCTTACACTAAAGGGGGCTGAAGCAGCAGTGCCCTTGGAATTTGCTGCCGTCACCACAACAGTGTATTGAGTACCAGATAATAATCCAGAGAAGGTGGCAGATAAACTGGTCTGTCTAGTAGGAACAACCGGCATTCCATTTAACATAAACCTATAGAAAGAGGCAGCGGTGAATCCTTGCCATCGGACCGTGAATCCATTTCCAGTTACAGCACTAGAGTTTAGACCTGTAGGTGCTGAGGGAAGAGGTTGGATAGAAATCGCCGAGCTGGCATAGTTGGCTAGAGATGTATAGATATAAGGAGCTAGGGCGTTAGAGCTTGCTGCCGCCTGTGCCAGGGCGGATGCGGAACGAGCATTTGCCACTGCGCCAGTAGCTAGGGCCAGTTGTAGAGAATCTGATTGGACGGTGGATATATAGGAAGATATGCTTGATACGCTAGATACAGCAGACACGCCTGTAAGTGTGCTCTGTGAGGCATATGTAATAGAAGAAATAGTGGAAAGACCAGCAAGGGAGCTGACAAGTGCCACCTGTGTATCATAGGCAATTGATGCTAGATGAACAACTTCCTGGGACGCTAGGGCGGCAGTTTGTGTGGATACAGCCACAACAATTCCAGCAACTTGGGCAGTTACCACAGCAATTGAATCAGAAAGAGGAGAGGCGTTCGCCTGAGAAAGCGTAGATGTATGTGCCGCAGTGGACGTAGAAAAGAAGATAGTATTCTGCTTCAGAGTAGATAGGGAATTATTATAGGCGACCGTTCTGGCTGCCAAGTAAGCGCTAGTATCCTGAAGAGTACTTTGTGCACTCTGGATATTCACTAAGCTCTTACCACTGGCGATTTCTGTATCTAGACGAGTCATGGCCACGTTGTATGCCGCCTGGGCTGAGCCCATGGCCACGAGAGTAGATGCGGTTGCTACCTCAGCTTCCACGAGGGCAGTGGCATATGTCTGAACAGATTTTGAGATGGAGGCGGCGGCAAGGTTAATGCTTGTCGTATCAAGAATTGCCTTCGCTAGAGGATTTACTGTTGCTACTCTTTCTTGATTAATCAGGGCAGTACCAGCTTCAATGCTCTCTCGTGTCGCCTTGGCATAGACAACACTGGTGGAATTCACGGTATTCTGAAGGTTTTGAATGGCGGGTAATCCTGCGCCACCTGCCACTGCTGAGACAAGGGCAGCGACGGATGTGCTATAGTTGAGCTGGGCAGCGAAGGCAGCTTGGGCGGCTACAGCAGATTTCTCATACAAGCTAGTAACTTGTTGAATGAGGCCGTTCGCCAGAGCGCCCTGTGTTGTGCTGTAGCTTATTAAGGAAGCAGACTCCAGAATATTCACAGTGCTAGGGTTAGCAGTTACTCCAGCCTGGGCGGTTGATACAGCTACGCTAGCGGCAGAGGCCGCAATGGCGGCCCTACTAT
>Ga0209550_10006370_pt1 | contig 11004 bp, 11 predicted proteins | sample LauGreSuBDMM15SN_2_FD_187567 | JGI IMG/M metagenome (GOLD analysis project Ga0209550, IMG submission 187567) | Freshwater lake microbial communities from Lake Michigan, USA - Su13.BD.MM15.SN (SPAdes) (version 5) | ecosystem: Environmental > Aquatic > Freshwater > Lake | place: Lake Michigan... | reverse complement strand
CTTCTGGTGGTTCAACCGAAGGTGCTAGCAAAACGTTTGCAATACCTTCTGGTAATCCTGAATCAGAAACATAGATTCGAACAGACTCGACACCATCGCGGATAGACATCGGCATGTATTGCTCGAGAATGTTTAAGACTTTAGACTGCGAAACTGTATTTGTGAAGGATGAAACTGGAGCTGCTAACAAAGTAGTGGCAAGCAACCAAAGCACTATCGACCAAGCAAGCAATGAGAGTGTGGCTCCAGAAAAATTATCCAGTGCTCTAATTGGTGACCAACTAAAAATATTTCTCAGTCGTCGCCCAATAAATCCACCGATCGCGCTGCCAATTCCGATTCCAATAAAAAGTGTGGCAGCGCTTAATCCAGTTCGAGTTAATGAAGTCTCTGTTGATGCGCCACTCAGTATTTCAATTAACGTTTTGCCAAGCCAGGCTCCAAAAACTAATCCAACTAATGAAAGTGCACTAACAAATAGTCCGCGCCGCCAGCCAGACACCAGAATGAAAACCGCGAATGCGATCAGAATTAAATCTAGATAAAGGGGATTCAACTTGAAACTTCAGTGTTGGGGGCTGGTGCGGGCAGTTCAACAATATGAGACTCATCCCAAGAAATAGACCAGCCTGCGATATCTATCAGGCGACTAATCAATCCGCCCGTGAATCCCCAGATCAACATTGATTCAACGTTAAATCCAGGGCCAAAAGATCCATTTACGTGACGAACCCGAGTGCGATTCTTTGGATTGATCAGATCTAACAATGGAATTTGGTGGACTGCTTGAACTTCGTTCACATCGATTTTTGTAATCTCATGTGGGGTATGCCACCAACCAAGAACCGGAGTTACTTTGAAATTAGATGGTGGGATCCAAAGTTGTGGAAGTTCGCCGAGAATCTCAACTGAATCTGGATTAAGTCCAATTTCTTCTTTAGCTTCGCGAAGCGCAGTTTGCGAAAGCGAACTATCTCCTTCTTCAACTCGGCCACCTGGAAAAGCTGGTTGCCCCGGGTGTGCCTTTAGGTGAGATGCGCGCTCAATGATTACGACTTCACCAAAATCTTCTCGTGGTCCAAACAGGACAAGGACTGCTGCTTCTCGGGTTGATTCATCTGGCACGGCATGCCTTGATAAATCACTGGGCTGCAAAGTGGGCATTCGAGTGATTAGTTGGTTCATCCAATCTGGCGCACTCATCTCAATCACCAGTCTTCACTAGTTTGGTAGCTTCAGTTGGATCAGTTGGGCCTTCCCCAAAAGATGGACACATGCTGGCAAGTTCGCAAGCACCGCAGGCGGGTTTGCGAGAGTGGCACACTCTGCGGCCCAAGAAAATCAATCGATGATTCAGCATGATCCAGTATTCAGATGGCAGTATCGCCATGATGTCGAATTCAACTTTTACTGGATCGGTATTTTTAGTCCAACCAAGTCGCCTGGCAATTCGACCGACGTGAGTATCTACGGTTACGCCAGGAACACCAAAAGCATTTCCTAAAACGACATTGGCGGTCTTTCGGCCAACTCCAGGCAGTGTGACCAGTTCTTCTAAAGTGTTTGGGACCTCTCCCGCAAAGCGTTCAATGATTGCTGCTGACAAGCCTTTAATTGACATTGCCTTGTTGTGATAAAACCCAGTTGACCTAATTATTGCTTCGATGTCTTCGATTGGAGCAGCTGCTAGATCAGCGACATTTGGATACTTGTTGAATAACACAGGAGTAACCATGTTCACACGTTTGTCAGTACATTGCGCTGACAAAACCGTTGCAACAAGTAGCTGAAGCGGATTTTCATAATCCAATTCGCATTTGGCTTCCGGGAACATCTGAGAAAGTTTTGTATCAATTGCAATTGCGCGAGTCGTTAAGGCTGCTTTTGATTCGCGCGGGGACATTACCTAAGACTAGATGAAGAATTTACGAGCGCGTTTTGATAACCGCTCAATATCAAGAACCTCAACTGATCGAGTCTCCAGCTTCAACCAGCCACGACTAGCAAAGTCAGCAAGTGCCTTGTTCACTGTTTCGCGTGATGCACCAACTAGTTGCGCCAATTCTTCTTGAGTTAGATCGTGGTGGACATAAAGTCCATCGTTTGTCTTGGCGCCAAACTTTTCGCCCAATTCCAAAAGCGCCTTTGCCACACGACCCGGAACATCAGCAAAAACTAAATCTGACATAGTTTCATTTGTGCGTCGCAGTCGATGAGCTAAAGCTTTTAAAAGCGCCTTCGAAACTTCAGGACGCCCCGCAAGCCATGGATACAAATCTGTATTACCTAGTCCAAGAACTTTTGAGTCAGTGACTGCTGATGCTGTTGCAGTTCTGGGTCCTGGATCAAAGAGCGAAAGTTCACCGAACATATCTCCAGGTCCTAAAACCATAAGAAGTGATTCGCGGCCATCACCTGAGGAATGACTTAATTTAATTTTGCCTTCGGTAACTATGTAAAGCCGGTCACCTGGGTCACCTTCTTTGAAAAGGTCTTGACCCTTTTTAATAGTCTGCGCAACCATTGACTGCTTTAGTGCGATCGCAGCTTCTTCGTCTAAAGCAGAGAAAAGCGGAGTGTTATCTAAGTTGCTGTCAATCATGTCCGCTTCCTCTCTGCTACATAGACGTTAAGAATTAGTCGCGAACTTCGACAATTACTTCCACTTCAACAGGAGTGTTAAGCGGCAATGACGCAACACCTACTGCTGAGCGAGCATGCTTACCTGCATCGCCGAAGGCTTGAATGAAAAGATCGCTTGCACCGTTGATTACAACTGGCTGCTTTGTAAATTCTGGAGTGCTCGCAACGAAGCCCACAACTTTAACAACCCGAACAACTTTGTCTAGGTCGCCAATCAATGACTTGATGGCAGCGATTGCGTTAACTGCACACTGGGCAGCGCACTTGGCTGCAGTTTCTTCATCAACATCTTTGCCAAGAAGGCCGGCAGCCATAAGCTCACCAGCAACGAAAGGAAGTTGTCCGGATGTGTAAACCAAGTTTCCCGTGCATGCTGCTGGTACATAAGACGCAACTGGTGGAATAACTTCTGGAACTGTGATTCCTAGTGCGGACAAACGATCTTCTACTGCGCTCATGTTTTTTCCTAGTCTTTTGGTCGCTTGAAATAAGCAACAAGATTCTCTGAGTTCATTCCTGGAATTACTGCAACCAATTCCCAGCCATCAAGTCCGAAGTTGTCCAAGATTGCCTTGGTGTTGTGAACCAATAAAGGTGCGGTCAGATATTCCCACTTAGTCATATGACGAGCATACGACAGTTAGTGGCTTAGTAAAAATTCGAAATTAGGCCCCGCGGACGAAAGCCACTGGGTCTATGGAGTCGTAATCCTTGCGAGCATTCATGAGTAATTCTCGCCAAGATGTAACGTTTGAGCGTCTCCGCAACAGAGCGCGGCGCTCACGTTCGGTCATCCCACCCCAAACACCAAATTCGATTTCGTTGTCTAGCGCGTCAGCTAGGCATTCAGTTCGAACCGAGCAGCCAGCGCAAATTACCTTGACTCGGTTTTGAGCGGCGCCTTGGACAAATAAAAGATCTGGGTCAGTATCGCGGCAAGCTGCGCTGCGACTCCATTCTGCATTCCACATTGACGATTTGTATCCCCTCATACTTGGATGAACGTCCTTCGATATTTTCCCTTGCACAAAATGCTAGGGCAAACACCAATTGCTTAACTATTGGGGTAGGCAATGGGTCGTGTCAATACCTCAGGTCAACTTTTTTGTATAAACGCAAGCACGGTATGCGTGAGAAATCCGCACCTCTGGCCAAAAATTAGGGGCTACCATTAAAGAACTATGGAAAATGGCTTTGGCGTACCTGGACTGAGTCGCTTTGGCCTTTTGACAAAAATGGCGACTTTCGCGGCGCTTGCCGGTGTAATTGCCGCGCTTGTAGTTCTTCCAGTGGTCGGTGGAGTAGGCCTTGCTACTCGAAATAGCGCTCAGGCGTTCACCGGGCTACCAAGTGATCTAACGCAAATTCCGCTACCGCAACAAAACACTTTGCTTGATGCTGATGGCAACGTTCTTGCCGTTTTGTATGCGCAGAATCGAATTGAAGTACCAATCGAAGAGATTGCCCCAATTATGCAGCAAGCGATTATCGCAATCGAAGATCAGCGATTCTTTAATCACGCTGGGATCGATTTCAAAGGAACTCTGCGCGCTTCAATTTCAACTGGTGCGGGTGGTCAGGTACAAGGTGGTTCCACAATCACTCAACAATATGTAAAACAAATTTTGTTTACTGCAGCCAAGACTAAGGAAGAACAAGAGGCGGCTGTTGCTGTATCTCTCAATAGAAAAATCCGCGAAGCTCGGTACGCAATCGGGCTTGAAAACAAATTGTCAAAACAAGAAATTCTTGAGGGCTATCTTAATATTGCGTATTTTGGCGCTGGGTCATATGGCGTTGAAATTGCATCTCAGAGATACTTTTCAAAATCTGCTAGCGAACTAACTTTAAGTGAAGCTGCAACCCTGGCTGGTCTGGTTCAAAATCCATCGAAATACGACCCAACTCGTTTTCCGGAGCGAGCAGAAAATCGCCGTAATGACGTTTTAAATGCGATGGTGCGCGTCGGATATATTTCACAAGAGCAATCAGATCAGGCAAAATCTGTGCCGGTCGTAACTGATCTTAAGCCTGATGAATTATCAAACGGTTGCGTCAATTCTTATGCACCTTTTTTCTGTGATTACGTTCTTACAGTTTTGAAGAATGATCCTGCCTTTGGTGAAACCCAAGAAGTACGAGATCGGCTTCTCGCCGTCGGTGGATTAACTATCAAAACCACATTAAGTCTTGATGCCCAAACTTCATCACAAAAAGCCGTCGATGAAAAAATTCCGTTTGACGATGAAAGTGGTAAAGCAGCTGCTATCACGATGATTCGCCCTGGCACGGGTGAAATTACGGCAATGGCGCAGAATCGAAAATGGGGACGAAGCGGTGTGGGCTATACAACGGTCAATTACAACGCACCAGTATCAGCCAATGGAACTGTTGGATTTCAAGCTGGATCAACCTTCAAAGCTTTCACAATCGGTGCCGCATTCAAGATGGGTTGGGATCCCTTCAAAGTTATTAATGCTCCAGCCAAAAAAGAATTTAAGAATTTTAAAGAATGTGGAACTGGCGATAAATTTGCGCCATACTCAGTTAGAAATTCAACTGGTTCGGGCGCGTTCGATATTTTTAGTGGAGCAGCGTTTTCGGTTAACACTTACTTCGTAGGACTTGAAGAAAAAATTGGGCTCTGTGAACCACTTGCAATAGCCAAGGCTTCTGGTGTGCAACAAGGAAATGGTGAGGATTTTGCTGGATATCCTTGTTTCACACTTGGTTGCTTTGACGTTACAACCCTTGACTTGACCGAAGGAATGGCAACGTTTGCAGCGCATGGAGTTCATTGCAATTCGATTGCAATTTCTGCTATTACAGATCGATACGGCAATGAACTTGAAGTCCCAGCGGCCAATTGCATTCAAAAAATTGACGTTGAGGTGGCAGATAGCACTACTGCTGTTTTAGCCGGCGTTATAAGTGGTCCACTTGGTGGCAGAACTGGCCGCGCTATGTATTTCGATCGTCCCGCTGCAGGTAAAACAGGAACTACAGATAATTCAGCAGCTGTCTGGTTTGTTGGATACACACCTGACATGGCAGCATCAGTTTGGGTTGGCGATCCACGTGGTGGCCAAACAAACCCAATGAAAAACATCCGCATTAATGGGCAGTACTACGGTCAGGTTTTCGGGTCAACTATGCCAGGACCAATCTGGCGTGATGCATTACGTGGCGCTCTTGAAAAAGTGCGAGCAACTCCGTGGAATCTTAAAACTTTGTACGGTATCAATGCCGGTGGATTTGGTAATCCAATTACGGCAAGTAAAGAAGTTTGCGCTGGCTTGGAAGAGTTAGAGCTAATTGAGTGTGAAACGGAGCAGGCTCTCAAGCTGTTTGCAGATGAACTCAAGGATGGAACCATGATCATTGACCCATTAACTGGAAAAGCCATTCCAAACCCTGCCTTAGTTGAACCAACTCCTAGCGAATCCCCCAGCTCAGTTCCGAGTTCATCGGCAACACCAACGCCATAAGGGCAATGGTCCGATTTCTATTGGTGGTCTGACAGGGTATAGATATGACAAACCTTAAAGAGCAAATTCATACTGACCTAACTGTTGCTATTAAGGCAAAGGATTCGCTCACTTCTGGCACGTTACGTATGGTGCTATCTGCGATCACAAATGAGGAAGTGTCGGGAAAGGAAGCCCGAGTGCTTGATGAACAAGACATGATCACTGTGCTAAATCGCGAAGCAAAGAAACGTAAAGAAGCCGCTACAGCTTATGACGATGCATGGCGTCCAGAACTTGCCGATAAAGAACGCGCTGAACTAGAAATCATTCAGGCATATCTTCCAGCCGCGCTTTCTGCTGAGGATTTAGCAAAAATTATTTCCAGCGCGGTTGCCGAAGTTGCTGCAGGTGGCGCAACGGGTCCAACTGCAATGGGAGCAGTGATGAAGATTGTTTCGCCACAGGTATCAGGTAGAGCCGACGGTGGCGCAGTCGCTGCCGCTGTGAAGTCTGCCCTAGCCTAATTCGTTCTGACTGAACCCGACCCAAAGAATTTTTGTTTTATGCTCAGCCATAGTGTGTGCGTGTGAGTAGTTCAATCAAAACCAAAGTCGCTATTGGTTTAGGAATTATGTATGTTGCCTGGGGCACTACTTACATTGGTATTGCTTTCACTATTGAAACTATGCCGCCACTTTTATCTATGTCGTTTAGATTCGTAGCCGCAAGTTTGGCATTGTTTATATTTATCGGCCTTCGTCATGGCTGGGATGCATTGCGATTAACCCGCAAGGAATTGGCAAGCGCGGTATTCCTTGGTGTGCTGATGCTGGGTACTGGTTTAGGGACTATGGCTTTTGCGCAAAAGGTTGTTCCGGTTGGCGTAGCTTCATTGATTGTCGCAGCGATGCCAATTTGGACTGCGCTGTTTCGCACGCTCGATAATGACCGCCCAAAAATCTCTTCGCTGATTGGAATAGTTGGTGGACTGCTTGGTATTGGAATCATTATGTTGCCTGGGCAAACTATTGCGCGGCCTGATTCTGGCGGACAAAGTGTGACGCTCTGGATGTTCATAATTTTGTTTGGAAACTTATGCTGGTCGCTTGGCTCATTTCTTGCGCCCCACATGGAAACTCCAAGTAACCCGTTGGTTTTGAGCACTTACGAGATGGCAGGTGCTGGTGTTGCACTATTTATTGCCGGAATGATTCATAGGGAATCGATTTCGGATTTTTTGGATGCCAGTGCCAGATCTTGGGGTGGCTGGATTTACCTAGTTACCGTAGGTTCCCTGATCGGATACACGGTTTATACCTGGCTACTTGAAAACGCACCAATAACTTTGGTTTCGACCTACGCGTATGTAAATCCAATAGTTGCAGTAGCACTTGGCATTGTGATTTTCAACGAAACCCTAACATCAAATATTGTGGTTGGTGGCTTCGTTGTTATTGTCAGTGTTGCAATTGTTGTTGCTGTCGAGTCTGTTAAAAAACAAAATCTTTCGCAAGCTCAATAACTCTTTCCAGCGCCTGACGTTCCCCGATACTGATTCGAACCCCTTCACCTGGGAACGGTCGAATTGAAACCGCAATTCCTTCACTGCGGAGAGCAAACTCTTCAGTGCGATCACCAAGTGGCAACCAAACAAAGTTTGCTTGACTAGGTGGAAGTATGAACCCAAGTGTCGCTAACTCAGACTCAAACCAGCGTCGTTCGGCAATTACTTCATCAACACGTTGAAATAATTCTGCTTCATGTTCAAGAGATGCTACAGCAGCCACTTGGGCGATATTGGAAACCCCAAATGGCACCGCAGTTTTGCGTACCGCATCCGCAACATTTTTAGGACCAATAAAGTATCCAACTCGCAAACCAGCAAGTCCATAGGCCTTTGAAAACGTTCGCAGCACACCAACATTTGAATTGGCTTTCATAGTGGCTATTCCGTCAATTGCATTGTCATCGCGATTGAATTCAACATATGCTTCATCAATTACAACCAAGATGTCCTTGGAAACTTTCGCTAAGAGTTCATTTATCTGTTGTTGTGTGACGATTCCACCTGTTGGATTGTTTGGAGTGCAAACAAAAATAACTCGAGTCCTTGGTGTGATTGCACTTAACATTGCGGTCAAATCATGCTGGCCCTCACGTGTTAATGGAACCTGGACACTTAGTGCGCCAGCAATTGTGGCAATTATTGGATAGGCCTCAAATGAGCGCCAAGCGTAAATAACTTCATCGCCCGCGCCGGCTACTGCCTGAATGATTTGCTGACATACGCCAACTGACCCAGTGCCGGTTGCAATCTGATCCATCGGGATTGAGAATTTGTCGGAAAGCGCTTGATTTAGTTTGGTTGTAAACGGGTCTGGGTAGCGATTAATTTCATTGGCCGCATCAACTATTGCAGCAACCACACTTGGCAAAGGTGAATGCGCAACCTCATTGCTGGAGAGCTTGAACGCAGTTAGGCCATTTACTGACTCTACTTTTTTTCCCGCTTTGTAAGTTGGTAGCTTTGCCATTTCAGGTCGAAGCTGCGGATTAACTGACTCGCTCATCCTCCGAGCCTACGACTAATTACCACAACTGACACGTCGTCACGATTCCAAGTAACTGAATCTTGACGCGCAGTTGAAACGATTAGGTTGGTAAGTTCCATTGAATTGAGTGACTGCTGGCCCGAAATAACTGAGGAGATAAGGCCGCGAGTTCCAAACTCTTCACCTTTTTCGTCTTGAGTTTCAAGCAGCCCATCAGACACCAAAACTATGCGATCACCAGCACCAAAAAACAGCTCTTGGCTTTGCCAGTCGCCCCCAAACCCACCAAGCATGGGACCAGTTGGATTCAGACTTGTTATCAGATGATTCTTGTCGATCCAATAGCCGGCTGGATGCCCAGCATTTACCCACTGGGTTGGAGCGCTTATGTCATTGGGTATTTCTAAAATCACCGCGGTAGCCAGGAGCGCATCCACATCAACTAGTCCTGCTGAGACTCTCTCCATAACGGCAATTGGCATGAACCCAGCCGATAGGGCTGCGACCATCACGGCCTTGATCTGTAGTCCGAAGACACCTGCCTCTGGACCGTGTCCCGTAACATCCACCATTGCCAGCGCGATACCCCGCGGAGTTCTAATCACATCCCACCAGTCCCCTGCAATTGCCCCACTTGCTGGCAAAGTCTGTCCAGCGACATCAATACCAAGGTTGGTTGTATCCATTGCAGTTGGTGACAGGGCTTTTCGCATTGAAGTGACAAGCGGCGCATCTTGCTCTAGACCTTGCCAAGCTGCGCGAGCTAAATCAATTTGAGCTACTAAGTTTTGCCGCATAGATTCGGCATCGGCTGCAGCTAATTGAATTTCAGGTGGGTTAGCAACTTCGATAACTTGATGGATTGTTCCACTGGCGACCATCCGCAACTCGTTGCGCATTTCATCAAGTGGTGCAAGCACCCAACGTTCTAAAAAAATCCAAGCAAGTGCTAGCAGCAAAAGGCTGATGAAGATTGAAACACTTAACGCAGATGACAGTTCGTCAGCGACTTCATCCAGTCTGATGTCTTGCGCAAGTGACTCGGATATTTCGGCGCGAGCTTGTAGGTATGCGTAGCGTTCCCAGACCGCGGCCGCTAACACCAGAACTGCAAAGAATGCAATAAAGAATTGAAGGCGGCGGCGTAGCGTCATGGTGAAATTCTAAGTGGAAATCGCTGCTAGATAAATCAGGCTTTAGTCAACTCTGCCATCGCTTGGGCAAATAGCGATCCGTGACGATCGACTTGTTCCTGCGTTGTAGTTGGACACATTAATGCCATGTTGTGAAAAGGTGTCATGAGTACGCCACGGTTGCTCATAAACAAATGCATAAATTCATCTAACTCATCATCGCCTGCGTGCATAGCCTGAGTTCCAGTTTTTGGCGCAGGATAAGCAAAGCGGTATTCGGCGCGCGCACCTAATTGCGAAATAGACCACGGCACACTGTATTCATCAAGTGCTGCATTTACTTGATCCGTGTAGCGCGTAGCAAGTTGAATCATGTGTTCAAAAGCTTGTTCAGTTAAAACTTCGCCAAGTGTTGCTCGCATGGCTGCTAATGACAAGGCATTTCCCGCAAGTGTGCCACCGATCCCACCGACATCAAGTAAGTCCGCTTCGGTGTGGGAATTGATTAGATCTACAACATTTTGGGTAAAGCCATACGCTCCAGATGGAATGCCTGCGCCGATACTTTTTCCGATGATGAAAATATCAGGCTCTAAATGGTCGCGTAAAGTCATGCCGCCATAGCCAGCCGAGATGGTGTGAGTTTCATCGATCATTAGTAGTGCGCCGTATTTAGTGGCTAGTTCGCGCATACCTTCAAGAAAACCAGGTTCTGGCAAAACGATTCCGATATTCGTTAAAGCCGGCTCAGTTAAAATTGCAGCTACATCGCCATGTTTCAAGGCAGCTTCAAGCGCAGGCAGGTCATTGAATTCAACAACTCGAGTGGTTTGATCTATCGGTACTGGTGGCGCCACATTTCCTGGTCTTGAAACGGTGTTACCGCTTTGGTCTAAAACCCCAAAAGTTTCATCAACTGAGCCGTGGTAGCAATATGAAAAAACTAGAATTTTGCCTCTGCCAGTAGCAAGTCTTGCCAACCGGATTGCCCATCTATTGGAGTCCGTTGCCGAAACTGTGAAAGACCAAAGCGGTACTCCAAACCGACGTGTTAGCTCGGCTCCAACCCATTGCGCGTCTTCGGTCGGCATCATGGTTGTTATGCCACCGAGATCTTGAATTCGATCGATTATGGCTTTGACGCTGGCATCCGGTGAGTGACCGGTCATAGCCGCCGTGTCACCTAGTGCAAAGTCAATGTATTCG
>Ga0209550_10006369_pt1 | contig 11004 bp, 3 predicted proteins | sample LauGreSuBDMM15SN_2_FD_187567 | JGI IMG/M metagenome (GOLD analysis project Ga0209550, IMG submission 187567) | Freshwater lake microbial communities from Lake Michigan, USA - Su13.BD.MM15.SN (SPAdes) (version 5) | ecosystem: Environmental > Aquatic > Freshwater > Lake | place: Lake Michigan, USA... | reverse complement strand
CTTAAGTTGTACAGCCCGTGATTATGCTCTTTTTCTCCAAATGTTATTGAATAATGGTACGGCCAATGGAAAAAGAGTTTTGAGTCCATATTCTGTTTTCTTGCTCACTGCGGCCAATCAAACGCCTGATTTAACACCCACGGATAAAAGTGAACAATTTAATAGCCTTGGGTTTGGTGTCATTACTTCTCTGGGCGAAGAACGTGGAAATGGTTTTAAAGGTCGATTCTCTTGGGGGGGCTATTTTAACACCAATTACTGGGCCGATCCTAAAACAGGAACAATCATGGTGCTTTTAAAACAAACCCGGTTTGCTCCAGATGGTGGTTCCGCTAATCTTTTTACCAGATGGATAACCGCTGCAATGGAATAATTAATTTTTATTAGTAAAATACCCTGAGTGATTTCAGTTTTAATTCCTACGTTCAATACTGTTGTTTCTCCTTTGGTAGATTTTCTCCTGAGTCATAATGATTGTTCATCCTTTAAAATGGAGATTATCATTTGGGATGATGCTTCAACCATTGCTTCTTTAGGTTTGTATGATAATGAAAATATCTCTTTTTTTCGATCTCCCGTTAATATGGGGCGATCTAAAACCAGAGAATTACTTGCTGAAAAGGCAAAATATCCTAACTTACTATTTCTTGACGCCGATGTCTTACCCGTTTCACCTTTTTTCTTAGCCCAATACTTACAGCATGTTTCTGAATATTCCATTTTAGTCGGGGGAATAAAGTACGAAAGCGAAAAACCTGAAAGCAACAGATATTTTCGCTGGTTTTACGGGAAGGCAAGAGAGGAAATTTCAGTAAAAAATAGACTATTAAAACCTTACGATCACTTTATGACAGGAAATTTCCTGGTCCCAAAATCAATATTTTTACAGTTTCCCTTACACGATGTTATTACAGGTTATGGACATGAAGATACCCTTCTTGGATACAAATTTCAACAGGCAGGTATCTCAATAAAGCATATTGATAATCCCGTTTTTCACCTTGGATTAGAGGAAAATGAGGTTTTTTTTGCTAAAAGTAAAGAAGCAGTTTCCTCTTTATTGCGTCTAAAGCAATTGGGTCTAAATATTCCGTCTAAACTTCTAAATGGTTATAATTTATTGGAAAGAATTAAACTTGTTACCTTTTGTGCGGTATTTTATCCTTTTTTTGAAAGCAGATTTTTAAAAAATTATATTTTTTCTGGGAATATTTTTTCCTTGTTTTTCTTTGATACATTCCGATTGCTCTATTTCTGCAAATTATCTCTTAAAAGAGGGAAATAAGTAGCAAATTCGGCGATAAGCTTCTCTTCTTCCTTTTCCCAAACATACTTTTCCGCGGCTTGTTCTGAAGCCTGAACCATATTTTTATATAGGCTTTCATTTTCCCAGATATTTTTGATGATAGCAACGAAGTCAGCAGTTTCTATTTTCTCTAAAAGATAGATACTTTCATTTTCTCTTGCCAATAATCTATATTCGGGAAAATCGATATGAATAGCAGGTAGTCGGGCCTGAAGGTAATCAAAGGTTTTATTTGCTAAAGAATAATAGTAACTTAAACTGTTGTTTTCTAATAGGTTAATTCCTATCCAAGCATTTTTTGCTATATCAATTAAATCCTCAGGTTGAATCATTCCTTTGAAAATTACCTGTTTTTCGAGCCCCAATTCTTTGGATAGCGTTTTTAGTTCCGCTGATGTATCACCGTCACCGGCCAATATTAAGGTCCATGTTGGCAGCGCTATCATAGATTTTATCAGAAAGTCAATACCTCTTCCCTGGTGTAGCATTCCCTGATAATATATCCATTTATTTTTCCTTCTTTCATCTATATCTATAGTTCCAATGGACTTTTTTAAAGGCACATTTCTTATGGTTACAAAGTTCACACCATATTTTACAGATAAATAATGAGCTAGAGATTCACTGACAGTCATAGAAAATGTGGCAGAGGGAATGGTGTACTTACCAACCATTTCCCAAATCCATTTTTTAATTTTGTGGTTCTGTAGTTCAGGTAATTCGGTGAATAATTCGTGAGAATCAAAAACAAAAGGCTTAGAATAAATAATGTGATATAAGAAAGTTGCTGGCAAAGTATCAAAATCTACCGCATAAATTACCTCTCTTTTCCTTGAACATAAATAATGAAAAAGACGAAGATTAAATTCAAGGTAAAACAAAACGCCCGAAGAAAAATAGTTACTTAAAAGATGGGTTTTAAAGGAATAGGAGGGAATTATTTTGGTCTTTTTTTGTCGGCCGACGAGAATAATTTGATAACCTTCCTTTTGAAGAGAGGTGGCAATCCTTATCATCCTTTGATCGTATTGGATATCGTTGGAAACCAGCAGCGTTATTTGCATAGATTTTTACTTAATTAAAAATAGTAATCCTTCTCTTTCTATGATGATTCCCTGGTCCAGCCATACATGTAGTTTTTGTAATAATGCTTCCCGAACAACACCATGAAAAGGGGCTGATAAAACCGAAATCGATAAGGGTTTTTCAGTCAGTTGTGCTCTTATAACCTTATCTAATTGCTCAATTTGAGCGTTAATTTCCGAAGAATTATCTTTTTTTGAAAGACAATTATCACAAATTCCACATGGATTCAGTCTTTTTTCACCAAAATACTCAACCAATGTATTCATTCTACAATGTTGAGCTTCAACGTATTTTAATTGAGATTCCATACGAAATTTGGCTCTGTTCTTTAAAAATGAATATCGCTCCGCATCTATATGAAAATCATTCTGACCAGCCCTTTCTTTAATAAATTGAAGTTGAGGTTTTTCCTTTTGAGGCCTGTAGGCTAAAATCTGGAGTTTATTTAAATATTGAAGTTGTTGTTTTATTTTTTCTATCGACATATTTAAAAAATCACCGAGTTTCCGTTCATGAACATAAACATAATCCTGAAAAGCTCCCTGATAGGTTCGCAATAATATTCTTAGGATAGGCTCTAAATTTGGATTTTTAAGTTGGAAATCATAAAGTTGTTCTCTATTCACTAAAATCTTGAAACTAGCGGGTACATAAACACTTTCAGAAAGATAAATCCACCCTTCTCGGGCAAGAATGGACAAACAATTAAAAGTTATAAGGTAATCGAATTTATACACGCCACTAAACTGAATCATATCAAAATCTAAAGATTCCTCCTGAGAACTTCCTGCCGCAAGTTGAAAATAATTGGCCAACGCTTGATATATTTTTTTAATAACATTAATTTCCGGATAAGTTAGTGCGAATAATTTTTCTATATTATGTTTATCATTAGGCTGAAAAAGTAAAACGGCATAAGATTTAAGACCATCGCGACCCGCTCTTCCAGCTTCTTGATAGTAAGCCTCCGGGTTATCAGGTAATTCCCAATGAATGACCAATCGAACATCCGGCTTATCAATACCCATACCAAAAGCATTGGTAGTGACCATTACTCTTATTTTATTTTGAATCCACAAATCTTGTTTTGACGATCTCTCCTCCATACTCAAGCCAGCATGGTAAAAGTCGGCTGATATTCTATTTGTGGTAAGTAAAGCAGCCAAATCTTTTGTTTTTTTTCTATTCCTTACATAAATAATAGCGGTACCACTTAGTTTTTGTAATATTTTCAGACATTCCTTTTCCTTATCTTCTGTTTTTCTCACAACAAGAGAAAGATTATCTCTTGAAAATGAATCTTTAAAAACCTCAGGATTTTTAAAATCAAGCTTATTTTGAATGTCTTGCGCTACTTCCGGAGTGGCTGTAGCTGTTAATGCAAGGATGGGTATTTTGGGGAAATGGGTTCTGATGTCTGCGATTTTTAAATAGGCAGGCCTGAAATCATAGCCCCATTGAGATATACAATGTGCCTCATCCACGGCAATGAATGCGATGGGCAGTTGTAATAATCTGATTAAAAATCGTTCTGTAAAAAGTCTTTCGGGTGATACATATATAAATTTTACTTGACCATAGGTGCAATTATCCAATAATCTGTCCATTTCATTTTGTCTGAGTCCTGAATATAGGGCAACGGCCTGAATATTTCGTTTTACCAGTTGTTGCACTTGGTCTTTCATGAGAGCAATTAAAGGGCTTATAACCAGACAAACACCTTCTTTACAAAGGGCGGGAACCTGATAACAAACTGATTTCCCCCCTCCTGTTGGTAACAAAGCGAGGGTATCTTTACCCTCCAAAATGGCAGAAATAATCTCTGCTTGCAAAGGTCGGAATTTTTGGTACCCCCAATATTTTGATAATATTTCTAATGGTGTTGAAATGATATTTGTTTTTTACAAATTTAAGGCTTAAAATTAGGGTAAATCATTTTTTTTAAAAGATTTCATTTTTTTTTAAGTAAGGCATGATAATTGCATTCTAAAAATTAAGATCAATAATGTTGTGTTTGAAATTACTATATTTCAGCATGAAAATTTAAACAGATGATACACAAACCTTTTTTAAAGTTTTTTTCTGCTTATTTACTGAAAATTAAGGTAATAATGGTCTTTTTACTGGTATCGCTGTCGATATTGGTAAAGGCGCAGGAGGCTTTCTTTATACCCTTACAATCTGATATTAGAACATCTGACTCATTGCTTGATAGTTTAGTAAACAAATCCTTATTTACCACTTCAAAGAATAGCATCAGAAAAATACTCACAAATGAGCCTGATTCCTGGAATTTGATTATCCCGTTGCAAAATGAATCTAACTGGGTTTTAGCTTTAGAAAAGGTAAAAATATGGGATAATTTGGCCAGTATAGAAACGGCCTCGGGTAAAAAGGTAAGTTTGCCGTCTGAAGGTGTTCATTATCGGGGTACGGTGAAGGGGCATAAAGGCAGTCTGGTATCGATGAGTATTTTTGAAAATGGGATGACAGGTTTTGTAAGTTTTCCAGATCGGGGAAATTTTCAAATGAATCCAAATACCTATGTTTCAACAGGTTCCTTTATTAACCATGTTCTTTATCCCGTGTCATCTTTGCCCATAAGAAAGACTTATGAATGTGCCGCGGCAGAGGGAGAACCTTATCGTGCGGAAGAATTAAAATCTTTTGGCACCCTGAGAGCAGAACCAAAATGTATAAAAGTTTACTATGAGCTTGATTATGATATTTTTCAAGATAAGGGTGGAGTAACGCCATCTTTACAATTTTTAACTAGTCTTTTTAACCAGGTTGGTACGCTTTTTTCAAATGATGGCGTGCAAATAAGGCTTTCCGGAGTGAAAATATGGGATATTCCCAGTCCATATAACGGTAGCGATTCAGAGGAAATGCTCACTCAGTTTGGGGCAACAAGAACCTCATTTACAGGAGATATTGGTCAATTGATTTCGTATAAAGCCAGCGGAGGTATCGCCTGGGTGCGTGGGGTTTGTTCACCTTCGCGTTTTCGTTTAAGTTTTGCGAGTATTGATGACTCATTTCAAAATTTCCCAACTTATTCATGGAGTGTTTTTGTAATGGCTCATGAATTGGGACATACCCTCGGCTCAAGTCATACCCATGCCTGTGTATGGAATGGCAATAATACAGCTATCGATGGATGTTATTCTACGGAAGGTGGTTGTAATAGTTTTGGTTTGCCCGCCGCAGGAGGAACCATTATGTCCTATTGTCATTTGAGAAGAGTAGGGGTCAATTTTTCTCTCGGCTTTGGTGTTCAACCCGGAAATGTTATTCGCAACACGATTGCCCAGGCTTCCTGTCTTACAAATTGTGATGCTACAGATTTTGCATTAGACGCATCCTCGCTGATTTTTAACTTTAAATCAGCGGGTGGAAAGAAAATCCTCAATATCACCGGAAATGCAGCGTGGAATATATCAAAAAACAGTGGTTGGTTAACCTTAAGCCAAAATACAGGAATAGGTGCCACGCAGATTGAATTAGTCTCAGCTATTTATAATGGCTCATTAAATAGAAACGATACCCTGTTTTTGACGGGTGCCGGAAAATTGATTAAAATAGCCGTCAATCAGGAGAAATTTATTGCAGCGGAATGTCCTACAGCCTCTATCGGCGTAAATAATAATCTTTTTTGTGAAAATGCGAAGGTAAATTTTAATGCAAATACCCAAAATTTAGGGGGGTATAATCTTCAATATGTATGGCAATCAAGGATAGATAGTCTCACCTGGAATACGGTGTCGACAGGCACTGACAGTACGTATTCTTTTATTTCTCAGCCAGGGGGTGATTTTACCTATCGTTTTCAACTGAGTGCCCCAGGGTCCGATTGTCCATTAATTACTTCTGCACCTGCCACCGTAAGAGTAATTATTCAACCCCAGGTGGCTATTGAAACAAATGATTCAACGACGATTTGTTTGGGAAATGCCATTACCTTAAAAGAGAAATTGTTCGCACCATGGACATCAACTTTGCTTCGAAGACAGTGGTTTAAAAGCATAAATGGTATCGCCTGGGATAGTTTGCCCGCATCGTCAGAAACAAATCTGGTCTTATCAGGAAATGAACCTACTTCATCATTCTATCAACTCAGAGTGAGTGTCGATGGTCCGTCATCCTGCCAAATAGCTTTTTCTCCTGCATTCAAAGTGGATATTTTAGATACTCTTTTAGTAAATGTGGTTGCTAATGATTCTCTAATTTGCCAGGGCAAACCCCTTCAAATCATTTCTATTGCTCCAACGGGGGGTAGTATTGGATTTGATTATCAATGGCAACAACTAAACAGACAGACGCTAATATGGAATAATTTATCCGGTGCTAACTTATCGGCCTACAACAATAATAATCTGAATACAGGTTTTTATACCTTTAGATTAAAGTATAAAAGGAAATTAGCTTCTTGTCCGGAGCTGATATCCAATGAATTACCTGTAAGGGTAGATACCATTCCTTCCGTTGCTGTGCTTTTTCCTTCCGCAAAATTATGCCCCGGGGAAAGTATTAGTTTAACAGCCACAGTGGCGCCAAATCTGCCAGGTATTTATATCTGGCAACAAAGTTCCAATGGAAATAATTGGAATAATTTATCTGGATTTAATTCTGAGGTTTTAACCTACCAGGCGCCTGCAACGGGAAAATCTTATATCAGAGTTAGATTCTTACCCTCAAATTATGCCAATTGTGACTCCATTTTTTCAAATATTGGCCTATTAGAATCTGATACCTCAAATTTGATTTCCCTGGTTTTATCTTCTCCAGCCGACACGCTTTGCTTAGGTGGTGCGAGTAAAATGACCTTAGTTCTAAAAAGTCTAACCAATTTATCTGAAGCTATAACATATAGATATGAGGTTAAAAAGGATACAGGTGTTTGGCAATTATTATCTGAAACTAAAGATACTTCTTTACTTTATTCAACGAATGGGGTAGGTAATTATGCTTTCCGTGTTTCGATAGAGATTAAAGGAATAACTTGTAACAGACTATTTTCTAATGAAATAAAATGGAATGTAGGGGAAACATCAATGGTTTCATTACCATACAGAGAAATTAATTTATGTTTTGGCAGTCCTTTTAATCTAACCCCGACGATCAATAGATTAGGGGTTGGTCGTCTAAATTTTCAGTGGCAGCAAAGAAAAGATTTTTCCGATTGGACTGATTTATCAGGTGCGACTTCTTTGTCGTATAATGGAAATGATACCATAAACGGAGCTGTTTATTATAGATTAAAATACTTGAACGCTGGAATTGGTTGTTCTCCCTTTTTTACCGATAGTGTATTGGTTCGTAAAAAAGGAAATACCATCGTACGCATTGGAGCAAGTACACTGAATCCCTGTTCCGGAGCGTCTGTTATATTGGCGGCTAATACTTTACAACCTGAAACAGAGCCGTTTTCATCTGCCTGGCAGGAATCAAATGATTCTATTTCCTGGAGAACCATTGGCAACAATTCATTCAATTATGGTTTAACCTGGAATCAAAATACGCCGAAGTATTTTAGATTTATTTACAAAAGCAGTGTTTCTGGTTGTGATTCAAGCTTTTCAAATGTTTTAAAATTAGTTCCAAAGGTAGGCATTACAGCTACCATAAGGACTGGGAATAATGTTTTATGTAATGGGGATACACTGGTAAGAGAAGCAAACATAATAGGTATTACAGGTACTCAAGGTCTTCAGTGGCAATGGAGTAAAGATGGTAATAGTTGGAATGTTATCAATGGTGCGACAGGCTTAAGACTGCGTTGGGTTCCCGATTCGACAGGAACTATTTTTCTTCGACTAAAAGTTTGGGATAATCCTATTTCTTGTGACACCAGTTATTCTGTAAGACAGGAAATTAATATTTTTAATAATCCTGAAATTAAGATTATCCCTGCTTCAGGTACCTTTTGTCAAGGTCAGCCTATTTTATTAACGGCCCAATTATCTGGCACAACCTTATCCATTCCCGTGTTTTGGCAACAAAGCAGAAATGGAACAAGTTGGGTAAATATTCCTGGCGCTGATTCTACCAATTACCGCTTTCCTGCAGTAGATTCAGGTCTGTTTTATTTCAGAGTAATTACCGGAAGCATAGGTGGTAATTGTGCCACAGGTACTTCGTCGGTGTCTAATCTTTCCGTGATTCCAACGTTTGCCGTAAGTGGAACGGCTTCTAAATCTGAAGTTTGTCAAAATGATAGTGTTACTTTAAGAGCTAGTTGGAGGGACATACCTGTTCAACCCTTTATTCAATGGTATTCAAGCAGAGATAGAATAAATTATACGCTTATACCGGGTGGAGAGAGGGCTGAAGTCAGTATAAAAAGTAATGAACCAGGTATTATTTTTTATAGAGCACAACTCACCGTGCCAGGTTATTCTTGTGGTATCGTTTTTTCAGAACCTATTCCTGTATCATTTCAAGGCGGACTTTCTGTGTCAGTGAATGCAGACCAGTCCATTTCTTGTTTAGGTTCACCGGTCGTTATAAGATCAGTGGTAACCAATGTGGGAAATACCCCCCTTCAGTATCAATGGGAATCAAGTGCTGATAACAAAAGTTGGGAACCTATTCTGGGGGCTATTGCTGTTACCTATACTGTTCAAGCGAGTGTTCAATCAGACAAATTTTATAGATTAAGACTCATAAATAATACGTTGGCTTGTCCGCTAACTATTTCACCATCTGTAAGAGTTTCCATCACTTCCATTCCCAATGTGGTTTTATCTGCCAATAAATTGACGGTTTGTGCTGGTGAGGAGGTTAGATTGCAAGGTATCTCTAATAGAAGCTTTAATTTACCCGTAACCTGGAGATGGTTTAGAAGGGTTGGAACAGGTGCATTTACCCAAATAGCAGGAGCTAATGATTCTTTTTATATTGCACCTACTCAGATAGCTGGAAAAACCAGTTATCAATTGCGAATGCAGGTGGGTGATGCCATTTGTGCCAGTTCAACCTCTACATCTTTAGAAATTACGGTTAATCCAAACTTCACCCTGTCCCTTCAACAAGATGCTGATGAAAAATGCGTAGCAAATTTCCATCGGATTTTCGCTGTGGTTACCGGAGCAAATCGCGATTCCTTAACCTTTAAATGGCAAAGAAGTTTGAATGGTTCTCAATGGGAATTTGTAGACGTGCCCTCCTTTTTTCAGTGGTATGCACCCGTCACAGAACCAGGTTATTTCTATAGAGTAGGGGTTCAAAATCTGGCAGGTTCTTGCGGGCTATCCTTTTCAAATGCCATTCAACTAACGGGTACAAAACTCCCTTCAGTAAGTATTCAGTCACCTATTAAATATGCATGTAAAGGCGATTACGTGCCTATTACTGCCACCGTTTCTGATAATTCCTTCCCCGTATTGTATAGATGGCAATTCAGTAGGGATAATAAGTTTTGGAATACCATAGCAGAAGCGGGTTCACTGACAGAAAGATTTAATATAACCACAACAGGTATTTATTATTTCAGAGTGCAGATTTTGAAGTTGGGTTCCACTTGTGTGGCTTATTCTAATACATTAACCATTAGGGGTGTACAGACAAATACGGCCACCTTGACGACCAATCAAGGTGAAAACCCCATCTTATGTCCAGGTGTCACTACGACCTTGTCTGCTTCCATGGGCGCGAATCTGTCTTTTCCTGTAAAATATAGGTGGCAATATGGAGTGGATGGTATTAACTGGACAAATATTAATAATGCCGTGGGCGATAAACTGGCAGTTAATCAATTAACTGGCGACAAAGCAGGTTATTACAGAGCGGTACTTCAAGTAGATAGTAGTTTATGTTCTGTAGTCACCACTCCAGCTATCTATATTAGGTCTGCTGGATTTGATGACTTTACTACGAATATTCAGGATACTTTACTTTGTTTTGGTGGTACTTCCTTGATTGAGGTTAAATCACTGGGAAATATTCAAGGATTAAGATTTCAGTGGCAACAATTGGAATATGTTGGTAATTGGTTAAATCTGACAGGTCAAACTGGCTCCACGCTTAAGGTTTCAGCACCAGATCCAGGTGTTTTGACCTTTAGGGTTCGTGTTAGTTCCAGTGGTTCTTCTTGTCCTGAATTTTTTTCCAGACCTGTAGTTATTACCCAGCTCGGAGCTGCTAGCGTAGCTCTAAATCAGGTAAATAATACCTATTGTGAGGATGATGTGCTGAATCTAACCATGAGTTCTAATATCATAGAAGAAAATAGATTAAAATATAGGTGGTTCACCAGTGTGGACGGATTAAAATTTGATTCCATCGCTGGTGCAAGTGATAGAAGGTATCAGGTACCAACTTCTCGGGCGGGCGTTAATTATTATAGAGGCACTTTGCAGGCAAAAGGAGGAAATTGTCCTGAAACAAGCGCTAACCCTATTTTGGTTAATGTAATTACTCGATATCGGGCAAAAATCACTACGGTCAAAACACAATATTGTGCCGGAGAAGCCTTTGAAATGAGGGCGCCTGTCACACCAAATTATTTAGGAACTATTCGATATGCCTGGCAGATAAGTGCAGATAGTGTGCAATGGGAAACTATTCCAGAGGCTAATAGTTTCATTTACAGGTCATTTGTAAACCCTGGG
>Ga0209550_10006367_pt1 | contig 11006 bp, 8 predicted proteins | sample LauGreSuBDMM15SN_2_FD_187567 | JGI IMG/M metagenome (GOLD analysis project Ga0209550, IMG submission 187567) | Freshwater lake microbial communities from Lake Michigan, USA - Su13.BD.MM15.SN (SPAdes) (version 5) | ecosystem: Environmental > Aquatic > Freshwater > Lake | place: Lake Michigan, USA... | reverse complement strand
CTGGGATCTCTGCCCGCGGAAGAGAAAGCGAGCGCTGGAAAAATCATTGGTGAAGGTAAAGCGGCGATCACTGAATCTTTACAACGGGCAACTGCCAAGTTGGAAGCTGATCGTGACGCTAAAGTTTTATTGGAAGAAGTTGTAGATATAACACTTCCCGTTGATCGCGCTCATCGCGGTGGACTGCATCCGATCTCTATAATCAAAAATGAAATTAGTGAATTCTTTATCGAACAGGGTTACAGCGTTGAAGAGGGGCCCGAACTTGAATCAGGCTGGCTCAATTTCGATGCGCTGAATATGCCAGCAGATCATCCCGCGCGAACAATGCAAGATACTTTCTACATCGAACCTGTTGATTCAGGAATGGTTCTGCGTACACAGACTTCCCCAGTTCAGATTCGCTCCATGTTGGAAAATGAGCCACCGATTTACATGATCTGCCCAGGACGCACCTTCCGCGCTGACGAATTAGATGCCACGCACAGCCCAGTTTTCCATCAAGTTGAAGGCTTAGTTGTCGATAAAGGCATCACTATGGCGCATTTAAAAGGCACCCTAGATAATTTCGCACAGGCTATGTTCGGCCCAGATGTAACAACACGTTTACGTCCATCATTCTTTCCGTTTACTGAACCAAGTGCAGAAGTAGACATTTTTTTTAATGGCCGCTGGATTGAATGGGGCGGATGCGGGATGGTAAATCCAAAAGTCCTGGCAACGTGTGGGATAGATACCGATATGTACTCCGGATTCGCATTCGGTATGGGGCTAGAACGCACGCTTATGGTGCGCCATAACATCACCGACATGCACGACATTGTTGAAGGCGATTTGCGCTTTACTCGTCAATTCGGAGTAGGTCTATAAATGCGCGCACCGTTATCTTGGATTCGTGAATTCGTCGATATTCCAAAAACGATATCAGCGGACCAAATTGCCGAAGGTCTAATTCGCGTTGGCTTTGAAGTTGAAGAAATAATTGAAAGTGGTGCTGGCCTTACCGGACCACTCAAATTTGCGAAAGTTCTATCTATCGAAGAAGTAACCGAGTTTAAGAAGCCGATTCGCTATGTAGGTCTTGATTGCGGAGAGAAGGAAGTCCGTTACGTAATTTGCGGCGCAACAAATTTCGCTGTGGGAGATCTAGTTGTGGCCGCGCTTCCCGGCGCAGTTCTTCCTGGTGATTTCAAAATTGCAGCCCGCGAAACATATGGCAAAACTTCAAATGGAATGATTTGCTCTTCACGCGAGCTAGGACTTGGTGAGGATCACTCTGGAATTATGGTCTTTGCAGAAGGTGACGTTGCAATTGGAAGCGATGCCATTGCGGGTCTAGAAATCAATGACACGATCTTTGATATCGCAGTCAATCCTGATCGTGGTTATGCGCTAAGCATTCGAGGAGTAGCGCGAGAAGTTGCTGGGTCACTTGGCCTCAAATTCGTAGATCCCATAGATGCTCTACGCGAAGTCAAATTTGAGAACACTGGCACAGGAGTTTCTGCCAAGATCGAGGATCCAGCTACTGCATCAGTCTTTTATCTGCGCACTCTCTCCAACTTTGATCCAACGGCTAGAACACCTATGTGGATGCGCCATCGCATCGAAAAGATGGGAATGCGATCCATCTCTCTAGTTGTAGATGTAACAAACTATGTGATGCTTGAACTCGGGCAACCTTTACACGCTTTTGATAGATCTAAGATTTCTGGTGGATTAACAATTAAGCGTGCGGGTAAATCCCAACCATTCACAACGCTAGACGGCCAAGTGCGTCAGCTAGATCCGGAAGATTTAATGGTTTGCGATGACAAGGCACCGCTGGCACTCGCTGGCACAATGGGTGGCCAGAGCTCTGAAATCTCAGAGAGCACCACCGATATTGCGCTGGAGGCGGTGCGCTTTGATCCAGTTTGTGTTGCAAAGAATTCTCGACGACACAAACTTTCATCCGAGGCTTCACGACGTCTCGAACGAGGGGTAGATCCATCACTTGCTGAGTTTGCCTCAGCAAGATTTGTTCAACTCTTAACTGCCCATAGCTCAGCCAAGCACGTAGCAACTGTGGTAGTCGGAAAACCTAGATATGCGCCGTTGATTGATCTTGATCCAAAGTTCATTCCAAAACTCTTAGGTCTTGAGATAACCCCTTCAGAGATAGCCCGCGTCCTGCGCATAGTTGGTTGCGATGTGGATGAGAAGAGTTTCGTAGTAGACCCACCATCTTGGCGTTGGGATCTGCTTACTCCAACAGATTTAGCTGAAGAAGTTGCCCGCATGATTGGCTACGACAAGATCCCTTCGATACTTCCACCGCGTCCAAACCACTCTAGCCTCACTCCAACACAGAAGCGTCGCCGTGCTATCGCATCAATGTTGGCTGCGCGCGGTCTTGCTGAAGTTCAAACATTCCCATTTACTAATCAAGAGACAATAGATCAGATGGGCTTTGTCGGCGAAAGAGCTGCTACCTACCGAATCGCAAATCCAATGTCAGATGAACTACCGTTGATGCGCGTTCACTTGGTACCAGGTTTAATTGAAGTAGCCGCACGCAATATAAGTCGCGGAGCAAAAGATTTTGCTATCTTCGAAATGGGTTCAATTTTCAGGAGTTCGCAGAAGTTGGTTCCAGCAGTTTCGCCGTTGATTGGATCTAGACCCGATGCTAAGACGATCTCTGCGATTTACTCGAGCGTACCTCCGCAGGCTTTCCATGTAGCCGGTTTACTTGTTGGCAAAATCGAAGAAGAGAATTGGCAAGGTAAGTCGCGCGCTTATACCTGGCAAGACGCCATCGCTTACGCCCAAGATATTCTGCGTTTATGTAATCTGGAGTGGACGGTAAAGCGTTCTGATTTTGCGCCTTGGCATCCTGGTCGATGCGCAGAGTTAATCGTTGACGGTAAAGCAGTTGCGCACGCGGGAGAAGTTCACCCACGAATCATCGCGAAGTACGGTTTACCTGAACGTAGCGTCGCCTTTGCAGTTGGTTTAAGCGCACTGCCGGATTCGCAAATCGTCTGTCCGTCTCGTGTCGGCACAATGCCTGCCGCGGTACAAGATGTTGCACTGATTGTTGACGCCAAGGTTTCGGCGCAAGAAGTTGAGCAAGCGCTGCGCAAAGGAGCGGGGGATCTCCTTGAGTCCATCACGCTCTTTGATCGTTATGACAAGATCGGTGACGGTAAAATTTCTCTCGCGTTTACTTTGACCTTCAGAGCTTCCGATCGCACCCTTACCGGCGCGGAGGTAACCACGATGCGAGAAGCCGCGGTCTCAATGGCAGAAAAGGCTACTGGAGCGGTGCTGCGCACAAACTGAATCTGAATAATTATGCATATGTATGCATAATTATGCTATTGTTCACTTATGAAAATCGGGATCATTGGAGCCAGTGGGTACGCGGGCGGGGAGTTGTTGCGCCTATTGGCAGCCCACCCAGAATTTGAAGTACGTACTGTGACCGCTCACTCCAACGCGGGCGAAGAGATAACCATGGTGCATCCTCAGCTAACGCGTTATGCCGGAGAGAGATTTGGTGCATTTAACGCAAAAGATTTTGATTGTTGCGAATTAATCTTCTTAGCGCTTCCTCACGGTGAAAGCGCTAGCGTCATCGCTTCTTTGCACAGTGCCGCAAAGATTGTTGATTTAGGGGCGGATTATCGCTTGGAAGATAGTGCGAAGTGGAGTAAATACTACGGTGGAGATCACGCCGGAACTTGGACTTATGGCGCACCTGAACTTCCCGGAGCGCGTGAGTTAATTGCGCAATCGAGCAGGGTGGCAAATCCAGGATGCTACGCAACTGCCATTGCACTCGGAATTGCGCCAGCTGCAAAAATTGCAGATATCGAAGATGTAGTTGTCGTCGCAGCCTCTGGCACAACAGGAGCAGGGCGCAGTGCAAAAATTAATCTAATTGCCAGTGAGGTTATGGGAAGTCTCACCTCCTATAAATTTGGGGGAGTACACCAACATACCCCGGAGATAGAAGAAGCGATCTCCCGTGCAACTGGTAAATCATCCAAAATTTCATTTACCCCAATTTTGGCGCCAATGCCCCGTGGAATTTTGGCGACGATCACTATGAAATTGCAATCTGGAGTCACTAGCGATCAAGTTCGAAAAACATACGAAGAGGCATATGCCGGCGAAGAGTTTGTTCAATTGTTGCCTGAAGGTCAAATGCCTAAGACTTCTTCGGTGCTAGGTAGTAATTTTGTGGCGATGCAGGTTGCAGTCGACGATCACACCAATCGCTTGATTGTCAGCGTCGCGATCGATAATCTCGTAAAAGGAGCAGCAGGGCAGGCTATTCAGAACGCGAATATCATCTGTGGTTTCGCCGAGAATCTGGGTTTAACCAGCCAAGGTATTGGCGCGTGAAGTTACCAAATGGCTTTACCGCTGCCTCGTGTGCAGCAGGGCTGAAGAGTTCAGGTGCGCTCGACTTAACTTTGGTCGTAAATAATGGACCTAACTTTGATGCCGCGGCCGTTTACACCTCAAACCAAGTAGTTGCTGCTCCTGTTATTTGGAGCAAACAAGTCACTAAAGACAAAATCGTCAGGGCGGCAATTCTTAATTCTGGTGGAGCTAACGCATGCACCGGTCCGCAAGGCTTTGCAGATACCCATCAGACAGCTGAATGTGTTGGTCAGTTGCTAAATATTTCCTCTGGAGAAGTAGTGGTTTGCTCTACCGGTTTAATCGGTGAATTGCTTCCGATGGAGAAAATTCTAAGTGGGATAGATGTGATTTCAAAGAGCCTTAAAACCGATTCTCTAACAGATGTAGCACAGGCGATTATGACGACCGATAGCGTTGCCAAGATCGCCACCCACAAGAGCGCCAACTTTGAAGTATCCGGAGTTGCTAAAGGGGCCGGAATGTTAGCTCCCGCTTTGGCGACAATGCTTTCGGTAATTATGACCGATGCCGTTCTTCCAGCTAACGCGCAAGAATTATTAAAAAGAGTATGCGATAGGACCTATAACCGAATTGACTCGGATGGATGCACCTCAACCAATGACACGGTCTTGCTAATGGGTTCAGGTGCGAGTGGATACGAGCCTGCCGAGACAGAGTTCGAAGATTTCCTAATGCAGGTTTGTGGATCACTTTCCCAACAATTAATGGCCGATGCCGAGGGTTCGACAAAGACGGTCGCCATTAACGTAATGGGCGCAGTAAATGAAGAAGAGGCAGTTGAAGTGGCTCGTGCTTGCGCTCGAAACAATTTACTTAAGTGCGCAATATTTGGTGGTGATCCCAACTGGGGCAGAGTTCTTGCGGCAGTTGGCACTTCGCAAGCGCAGCTGAATCCGTTAAATATCGACGTGACCTTAAATGGTGTTCAAGTGGCGAAAGCAAGTGCACCGTTTGCTGATCGAAACCAAGTTTCCTTTGCCAATCGACTCGTCACAATTGATATCAATCTGAATATGGGCGATGCCCAGGCAACGGTGTTTACCAACGATTTATCTCATGACTACGTCCACGAGAACTCGGCGTACGCAACATGATCGTCGTTAAATTTGGTGGTCACGCCATGCAAGATGAAAACGGTTCTTTTGCAAAAGCGATCGCATCCGCCCAGCACGATGGCGTTGCGTTGGTGATAGTCCACGGCGGTGGGCCGCAAATTGATGCAGCGCTACAGGAAGAGCAGATCACTTCAGAATTTATTGGAGGTTTCCGCGTTACAACTCCAGAAATCTTCGAAGTGGTCGAACGCGTTCTCGCTAGTGAGGTCGGACCTGCGGTTGCAAAGGCTCTACAAAAAGCAGGGGTAAATGCAGTCGCACTTTCGGGACGAACCTCTGAATCGCTAATTGCCGAACCTTTGCGTCAATTAGTTGACGGCACACCAGCTGATTTGGGATTGGTCGGGGTAATAACCGCAGTAAATCCACAAGCAATTAAGAACGCACTCAAGGGCGGGCAAGTTCCCGTCATCTCACCAATTGCCATTGACGAGAGCTTCAAAGGTGGACTAAATATTAATGCTGACCTCGCAGCTGCTGCAATTGCAGGTGCTCTAGATGCGCAATGTTTAATCATTATGACTGATGTGGCTGGGATATACCGTTCGTGGCCCGATACCTCTTCATTAATTTCAGAAATAACATCCATCGAGTTGGAGGCTATTAAAGGAACATTTGCCCAAGGTATGGCGCCGAAAGTGCAGTCTTGCTTGGATGCAATTAAAGGTGGAGCCAACTCTGTAAGAATTATCGATGGAACCGATCCATCAGCCTTCGCAGCTGCGTTGGATAGCCACGGAGGAACGTTGGTGACGAAGTGAAAAAAGTGAGTAAGAGCGTTACTAATTGGAACGATGTAATGCAGGGGAATTACGGTGAACCGACAATCACGCTTAAATCCGGCAAAGGTCTCGTAGTTACCGATGTTTCAGGTAAGAGGTATCTTGATTTTCTCGGCGGAATAGCAACGAATGTATTAGGCCACGCACATCCAGTCATTGTTCGCGCTGTTTCTAAGCAGGTGGCAACGCTAGGTCATGTAAGTAATTTTTACAGTCATCCTTCAGGAATTGCGCTTGCCGCCAAGCTGCAAGAGTTGACTGGCGACAACACAGCGCGAATTTTCTTCTGCAACTCAGGTGCGGAAGCGAATGAAGCAGCGCTGAAACTATCGCGCAAGACAGGACGTTCCAGAATCGTGGCTACGACTGGTTCCTTCCACGGGCGCACGATGGGAGCGCTTTCGCTTACAGGACAACCTAGTAAGCGCGATCCGTTTAAACCGCTTTTAAAAGGCGTTAAGCACGTGAGCTTTGGAGACATTACTGCGATGCGCAAAGCAGTAAATAAAAAAACTGCAATGGTAATTGTGGAACCAATAATGGGTGAAGCCGGAGTCATCGTGCCGCCATTTGGATATTTAAAACAATTGAGAGATCTGTGCAGCGAACATGGAGTTTTGTTGGTATTTGATTGCGTGCAAACAGGTATTGGGCGCACTGGAACCTGGTTTGGATATGAAGAAGAGAAGATTCGCCCTGATGTAATAACTCTGGCGAAAGGTCTGGGCGGAGGATTGCCACTAGGTGCAATGATCACGCTAGGAAGTAACTCGCCACAATTCGCACCCGGTGACCACGGAGCGACTTTTGGAGGAAATCCCGTTGCAGCAGCGGCAGGATTGGCAGCCATTGAATTCATTACAAAGAATCGACTGCTTGTATCCGTCAAGAGTTATGAGAAACGATTAAAAATTAAATTAGGTGCGATCAGGGGAGTCGTCGACGTAAGAGGCCGCGGCCTCCTTCTTGGTATCGCACTAGATGGGAGTTATGCGAAGGCTCTCGCAGCCAAATTATCCCAAAGAGGAATTTTGGTTAATGCTCCGAATGACGAAACAATTCGAATCGCGCCCGCATTAATTGTGACAAAGGTGCAGATCGATAAGTTCATAACCGTTTTCAAAGAATGCATACAGGAGGTCGATCGTGGCTAAAGTTCTTAATTCATCCTCAGTTTCCGCTCGACGCGCGAAAGCGATTTCGCTCATTAAAGCCGGAGTTGTACATTCCCAATCTGACTTGGTAAAACTATTGAAGAAGGCGGGCTTCGCTGTCACACAGGCAACTGCAAGTCGTGATTTGGAAGAAGTTGGTGCCGTGCGATCTCGCAATGAAATTGGCGAACTCGTTTATCAGATAGGAGCCAGCTCTGATGGCGCGATATCTAAATCAATGCCTCTGCCTTCAGATCTAATTCTCTCCGTTGAATCATCTGGAAATTTAGCAGTTGTCCGTACTCCACCCGGCGGAGCCCAATTCTTAGCCAGTTCATTAGATAATTCAGGCATTAAGAGCATCATTGGCACTATCGCAGGTGACGACACGGTATTAGTTGTCTCCAAGAAGTCCAACGGTGGAGCGGATTTAGCGAAAGAATTACTCTCCTTCGGTAATTCATCAAAGAAAGTAACTGGCATAAGAAAGGTCAGAAAATAATGGTGCTCTGGGGTGGAAGATTTTCTGATGCACCAGCTGATGCCGTCTTTGCGCTCTCACGTAGCGTAGATTTTGATTGGCGACTAGCTCCGTATGACTTACGCTCATCGCTGGCCCACTTAAGGGTTTTACAAAGTGCAGGACTCTTGAAAACAGAGGCGGCGAAGCAGATCGAATCTGGATTGCGAGATCTGATAGCGGATGTTGCTTCAGCCAAGTTTCTACCTTCCGCAGCAGATGAGGATGTTCATAGCGCGCTCGAACGCGGACTGACTGAGAAAATTGGAGAATTAGGCGGTGCGTTGCGCGCCGGTCGCTCTCGAAATGATCAAGTTGCTACCGATTTAAAACTATTTGCTATTGATCATATGCTCGATATCGCAAACCAGATCACCCTCCTGCAAGAAGCACTCATCGCTAAAGCCAGCGAATACAGCGACGCGCCAGCTCCAGGATTTACGCATATGCAACACGCACAACCAATTTTATTTGGCCACGAAATTGCAAAGCACGTTCATGCCTTTGCTCGCGATATTGATCGCATCTCAGATTGGTTGGCCCGAACATCGGTTAGCCCGCTAGGTTCTGGAGCACTCGCTGGTTCTGGTTTGGGTTTAGCACCTGAAGTCACAGCGAAGGATTTAGGATTTACAACTTCCTCCGCAAATAGCATTGACGGGGTTTCAGATCGTGACTTTGTTGCTGAAGCTCTCTTCATAATTTCAATGGTTGGCGTTCATCTCTCACGCATCGGTGAAGAGTGGTGCATCTGGGCAACTACCGAATTTGGTTGGGCGAAAGTTGCTGATGCTTACTCAACTGGTTCATCGATCATGCCGCAGAAAAAGAATCCTGATATGGCAGAGTTAGCACGCGGTAAAGCCGGTCGCTTAATTGGAAATTTAACTGGTGTTCTTGCAATGTTAAAGGGCTTGCCCTTTGCCTACAATCGCGACCTACAAGAAGATAAAGAACCACTCTTTGACAGCATCGATACTTTGCGACTGGTTCTTCCAGCTGTTACCGGAATGGTCGCAACAACTACCTTTGATCGCGAGAAGATGGCGGCAGCCGCGCCGCAAGGTTTTTCACTTGCAACAGAGGTCGCAGATTTCTTAGTCCGCGCTGGAATCACTTTTGCACAAGCCCACGAAGCCGCGGGCAAGTGTGTAGCCCTCTGTGAATCTAAAGGTTTACAACTTCACGAGCTAAGTGATTCGGACTTCCTTGGTGTCCATTCTTCACTGACTCCAGAAGTGCGCAGTTCGTTAACGGTGGCGGGTGCGATCGCGTCACGAAAGACCATCGGTGCTACCGGGGGAGCCGCGTTAGCAAAACAACTAAGCGATGCTGCTGCAGAAACAAAGGCCCATAAGTTGGAAATATCCACCCAGATCAAGAGTTTTTCCGAGATGATGAGCCAGTGAGTTCAGCTGTTACGCCGCAATCCAAAGCGCTTATTGATGACCTAAAATGGCGTGGTTTATTCTCACAATCAACCGATGAAGCAGCGCTAGTTTCGGCCCTTTCAAAACCAACAACTTTATACATTGGGTTTGATCCCACAGCGCCAAGTCTTCACGTCGGTAATCTCGTTGTACTGCTGGTTCTGCGCCGCTTTCAATTAGCTGGCCACAATCCCATTGCCCTCGTTGGAGGAGCGACTGGTCTGATCGGAGATCCCAGCGGAAAGAGTGAAGAACGCTCGCTAAACACAACTGATGTTGTCGCCGCTTGGGTAGAGCGAATTCGTGCTCAGGTTTCCAAATATCTTGATTTTGATGCTGCTGGAAACCCTGCAATTGTGGCGAATAATCTAGATTGGACAGCGCCACTTTCAGCGATTGAATTTATGCGCGATATTGGTAAACACTTTAGCGTTAATCAAATGCTTGCTAAAGATTCTGTTTCTTCACGATTAGAAGGTGGCGGAATTTCTTACACCGAATTCTCATACCAAGTTCTCCAATCTTTAGACTTCCTTGAGCTGTACCGTCGCTTCAATTGCACGCTACAACTTGGTGGTTCTGATCAATGGGGCAACATTGTTGCGGGGCTAGATTTGATCCGTCGCGTCGAGAGCGGTAGTGGCCACGCACTTACGATTCCATTGCTCGCTAAGGCAGATGGAAGTAAATTTGGAAAAACTGCTGGGGGAGCGATTTGGCTAGATCCCGAGATGACTTCTCCCTACGCATTTTTCCAGTACTGGTTAAATACCGATGATAAAGATGTAATCAACTTCTTAAAGGTTTTCTCATTTAAATCAAAGAGTGAGATTGAGGCTCTTGAAAAATCTCATAAAGAAAACCCGGGCGCGCGGGAAGCGCATCGCGCTCTTGCTCGCGAATTAACTTCACTTGTTCACTCTGAAGATATTTGTAATCGAGTCGAAGCTGCGGCTCGCGCGCTATTTGGTCAAGGTGAATTATCAGAACTAGATGAGGCAACTCTTGCATCTGCACTGGCAGAACTTCCTCGAACCACCGTCAAAAGCGGTGATGCGATTCCAACCTGGGTCGATCTATTGGCCGCAACTGGTGTCGTTGATTCGAAATCCGCTGCCCGACGGATCGTCAAAGAAGGCGGAGCTTATTTAAACAATGTAAAGATCTCCGGCGAGGACTTCGCACCCGAAAAAAGTGACTTTTTATGCGGTAAATATGCGGTTTTGCGTAAAGGAAAGCGCGATCTAGCAGCAGTGGAAATGATCTAAAAACCATCCCTGCCAGCGTTTTTCGCGATTTTTACGCGTAAATATTGCAATTTTTCCTGATTTTGCAGTATGACCAATCCCACTGGCGATTGGGTTTAGCCGATTTGACCCCTCACCCCCTAGCGCCTATAGTTACGCTCCTTGCTGTGGAACGGACGAATTAGGCCGTACAGCATCTTCTAGATCTAGCCCTCACTCAGGCCGGTTTGACCGTGCTCGCGTGAATGGACTAGATTTGGCAGTCTGCCCTGAAAATCGGTCATAAGCCGAAACGCAGTGCGCATCCGTACCTTGAGA
>Ga0209550_10006366_pt1 | contig 11007 bp, 5 predicted proteins | sample LauGreSuBDMM15SN_2_FD_187567 | JGI IMG/M metagenome (GOLD analysis project Ga0209550, IMG submission 187567) | Freshwater lake microbial communities from Lake Michigan, USA - Su13.BD.MM15.SN (SPAdes) (version 5) | ecosystem: Environmental > Aquatic > Freshwater > Lake | place: Lake Michigan, USA... | reverse complement strand
GCGGCGCTTCAGCTCGACGGCGCCGTCGCGTTTCTCTTTTTGGAAGATGCGTCCTTTCCAGCCTTCGCAAAGGCCCCAGCAGCCACTTCTAGCGCCGCCTCAGCCGAGCCAGCCACCTTGCGCGACCGTCGATCCTCTCTGAGGCCCATTCCTGTGACGAGCTCGTTGACAGCGCCACGAAGCCTCGTGTTCTCCGACCCTGACAGCTCCACACCCTCTCCGTGCGTCATGCTGAGTGTCAATCTGATGCTCGCTGCAGCCCCCTGGGGCACTTCACTCAGGGGGAGGCTGATCTGCTGCTCGAGCATATTTGCGCCGGGGACGAGCTGGATCTCAAAAGTGCCGCGCCCGAGCACCGTGGAGGTCGCGTCCGTGCCGTCCGCGGACTCCTTATCGTACACCGTGACCGAGATCGTCGGACGGCTCGACTGCCACGACGAAGCGTGAGCAGTGTACGCGTCTGGCCAGCGCACCACCTCCACGCGTCCATCTAGTGCATTACGCAGATCCGCGGTGCGCAAGAACTCCAAGTCCCCGTGATGAAAGACGACGTATGGGTCTGCGCCACCCTCGACGTCCGTATTGGGCAGACCACGCGCTTCCAACTCGGTGATCGTGAGGCTGTACGTCTCCGATACGATCGGCGGCTGCAGCGCTGACGCGGCATCCTTGAAGGGGGTGGCCTTGCTGTCCTTGGTGCCAGCAGCTACGTCTTTCTTGAGCCGCGCGCTCACAAAGCTCATCGAGAGGGGCGTGAACTCGGCATTCGGGTTCGGAGATTCGCGGGCGACTGAGACGTTGAGCTTCACGTCTGAGGGCCCCCTGAGGGTGACATGCAAAATGTACGTGCCGTCGCCGACGTCCGTCACCGGAACGATGGTGTCCTGGCCAGGCGGCATGTTGGGGCCCTGGAGGCGCCCGTTGATAGAGCTGCCGCCGGCGTTGCATTTGTTGTCGAACTTGTCGTAGCAGATGAGCCGGACCTCGTACGGATAGGTCGCGTACAGTGGCGATTCGGGCATGACAAACTTGCACAGCTTGGGCTCGGGCACGCCTGCGAGCACCCTGAAGCCGAAAGGACTGCCCTCGATCTCACGCCCCGCGATGGTGACCGAGATCTGCGTGTGCCCCATCACTCTCGGTTCAAATGGCGCCTCGTATGACGTGAGCCCCCCCTTGACCTCCGATTGCGCCTGCAGCTCCAGCCGTGGCCCATCGGCGGGAAGAATGACCGTGATCCGCAGTGGTAAGTCGTCATCATTCGCGGCGGCAGGATTACCAAAGACGTCCCGAATCAGCGGGCGCACGAGCACCAGCTCGCCGGCGCCCACGGTGCCGTTAGCCGGCACGATAGCGCCCACGCGACTGCCGGCATTGGTCGGCTGCGCGGGGTGATCTGCTCTCAGTGCCACCGCGGTCTTGATCGCATTGGCACTGACAGTCTCCTTTCGCTGCAGGGTCTGTTGCCCCTCAGTCTGCTGCACTGCCTTGTAAATCTCGTAGATGGTCGAGCCCGACGACGACGCATCGCCCGCAAGCACAAGGACTCTAAAGGGTGAGCCTGGGAGCTGCAGCCGAACGACGCCGCCCTTCGCCGTCTGGTTCTGCTGCGTCGATGAGTGCTTGGATAAGAGTTTGGCAGCGGCGCCCTCCGGGTTGATCGCGTACCACAGGTACAGATCTTGATAGCCCGCCCGCTCGGGAGTGAAGGTCATGTCAACCCCGCTCTCGGTCTGGCTGCCCACAAACGGATCGGACGCCGCCTGACGCCACTGGTTGCGGGAGCTGCCCGTTCCGACCTGCGTCTTGCCAAATTCCAGCCCCACGCCCCCAACCGCCACGTTATCGAATCGGTCGAACAGGTGTAGCGCGATGGTCGTGGACTTACCCGCATTCAGCAGGTGCACCTCCTCATCCGCTTTGCTGGTATCATTTACTTTGTCGGCTTTGGCTGCTTTGGATGCCGGCACCAGATTGCGACCGTCAAAGAGCAACGCCTTGTCCAGGAGCAATTTCGTGCGGCTCATGTCGGGGTCATCGGAGACGAGGCGCAAAGTGTATGGGCAGCCGGCCAACGGCTCGTCCTCGATGAGCATGCTCACCTGAAAGAGACCTGAAACCTCCGATCTCCACATGAGCTCGTACGTGCCGTTTCCAAGGTCGATAGTCGAGCACGCGACGTGAACGTCGGTGCACGTGCACTCGAAGCGAGCGCCGCCGCTCACACACGCGTTGTGCATCTTGTCGAATGCGGGGATGAGCAGGTGGCATCCCTGCGCCTCTGCCTGACCCACCACGCCCAGCAACGGACACGGCGTTCTCGGCGGCAGCCCCGTCGACGAGGCGGAGGCGAGGCCAGGCGAGACTTTGAGGAGGAAGGGGCTGCCGGGCAGCGGCATCCCTTGGTGGCGCAGCCCGATATGCAGCTCATACGTCCCCACAACGCCGATGGAGTATTTCACACGGTGCGTCTCGATGAGTCGGCCTTTAGCATGCAGCCTGCCGGGCTCGACGCCGCCGTACGCAAAGCCGATAGCTTTTGGATCGGCGGCCAGCTCGTTGGCGAACTTGCCGCCTTTCTTGTCCTTGACGCTCAACAACTTGCGCGTGTCGCCATTCGTGCCGATCTTGGCCTGCAGACCAGCGATCGCGCCGCCCGCAGAGCCCTTGCCGCTCGCACGACCCACGCTCTGATCGACGGCAAGACGGCGCGCCCACGCGCGAATGTGTAACTGACGGTCCCCCGCGGGCAGAGCCGTGTCGAGCGCCACAAGCTCGCGCCCGTCCTTGGCAACCGTCACCCAGCCAACGGCCCGGCGTGGTGAGCGCGGTGAGCGTCCTGGTGAGCGTCCCGGGCTGTGGCGGGAGGCGCTGCTGCGCGCGGTCTCAAGGGTCTCTTCTAGCCATGCGGGCTTCGCTCGATAATGCTCCTTCCAGCATGCCATAGTCGCCTCGAGCCCCTTCAACTCGTCGCACACGTCGTTCACGGCGACTAGCGCGCGGCACGCGCCGCTCGCATCGTGCTGCACATCATGAATGTAGACGCGCTTGCCCGGCAGGAGCTCACCGAGCCGGTCGCTGTCGAGCCCGAGCCCGCTGCGCACGATGAGCGGGCTCTTGCTCGTGATGATGCACGCAGCTGTCTTGAGGCGCGGCACCTGCTGAGGGCGGACTGCGACTGCCGTCACAGCATGGACGGTTTTGGGCGGTGGAGGCGGGGTGGAGGCGAGCCCTCGTTCATTCGATGGGGTGGCGGCAACATTGGCGGCCTGCACTGACTGCACGATCTCCAACTCCACCTGCAATGAAGCTGCAGCTGTGGCCCCCTTCTTGGACTTACTTCCGCCGCGCCGCACTGGCATCGCCGAGGGCTCGCCGAAGGACTCCTCGTCTTTTGCATGGGCGGTGGTGTTTTTGACGCTCCCGGGGGAGTCCTGCACGCCAGCATCCTGCTCCATGCGGACCACGTGCACATCGAGTTCCTCTGCGTGAGCCACTTGCCCCTCGCTGTCGCGGAACTGGATCTCGAGCACCTGCTGCACGCGAGCCACGGCCGCGTATAGGCTCTCCCCTGTGAGGACACATCTCGCAGCGTCCGCGATCGGCGTGCGCACAAAGCACAACGCGGGCGAACACGGCAGGTCCTCTCCATAGAGGGAGATGCGGATGGTGTATCGCCCGGAGACTTCGAACTTGAACTGCACCGTGTACGTGCCATTCTTGTTGTCGATGACCTTGGAACGCACCTTCACGCCGCCGTTTCGAATGGTGACGACGAATTCATCGCCACCTTCACTCCGCCTTTTCCCGTTCGCGTCGTGTGCAAAGATAGTGAACATGCTGGCTTCGCGAACGACCGCTGTTTCCAAGTTTCTCCCCGAGGCCGTGCAGTGCCTCGAGCTGGCCATCATCGGGCGAAGGGGCATAGCCGCCGACATGCGCCGGCCGAGCACCGCCTGGTCGAACTTTTGCCGCGTTGGCTTCTCCGGTCCCGAGGTGCTCGGCGCCGCATCCTTGCTCTTCGTGATCACCGCAGCAGCTATGCCAAGGGCACTGCCGGTGGGGCCCGCGGAATTACCCGCGGAACCGGAAGCTAGGGCGACCGGGCCCGATGGACCGGAATCTAGGGCAACCGGGCTCGATGAATCGGAAGCTTGGGCAACGGCCGCAAACACGGCGTGGGCATGTTCGAGTGCAGCCTGCATCTCGGTCGCAAGGGGTTCCTTGCTTCCTCGGCTGCTCTCGCGGGGTGTAAAATACTTGCAAGCGTCGCCCGGCCGCCCGGCTGCAAGCTCGCCACGGCTTCTCGACATCCGCGGAGAAGGCACGAAGGATGCGCGCGCTGACCTCTACAATAGTAGAACAGGCCATCGCGGAAGCCAAGATTTGGTTCTTTTGGACGTGTGTGGCTGGATGAATCGCTTGGATGCATGCACAGCATCGATGCGAGCATGGGGAGCGTTTTCGCTCGGGTAAACTTAGGACCCCTCCCCAAGTGGCCCCAATTTCTTTTGCGCGTAGCCGAGCGTACTGACCCACCGGTACCGCTTCACCGCCGGGGGGAGACGAATCACACAGACAAGCTTCACCGAACCATCTCACCAACGTATGACTCGACGTTGCGCTCCCAGGTCGGATTCGCCGCGGCCGTAGCGCACGCCCGTCTCCGCCTCCTCGCGTCTCGACTCTCGAAAGGGCTCTCGAACTCATTGGGGGTGTTCCGGCCCCACCGCCGGACGCTCTACGAGTCAGCAGCGCGCGCCTTCATTTCTCTTTTGAGCAGGCGCGGGGAGGCGCTGCGCGCGCTCTGCGCTGCGCTCTGGGAGCGGGATGGTCAGGGTACCGGGTACGGGCAAGGTGTGCGACGATTTTTGTCTGTAAAATGAGAAAAAAAGGGTTCATTTGGAGTCAAAAGTGTTCACAAACAAACACTGCGTTCTCAAAAGGCCAAATGGCCATGACTGGGGCGCTCACGGGCGCGCTTCGACAGACACGGCTGCTGCTGCTGCTGCTCATGCTGCTGCATGCGCCGCACGTACCCGCGCCTTTCGAGTGGGAGTGGGCCGATCAGGAGGATACGCAGCTTGATCCGTGGACGCCCTGCGACAAGTGGCAAGCCGATGGCACGAAAGTCCGAGGCTTTTGTCGCCTTTCGTGCACCACACGTTGGTCATTTGCGCCCAAACGGTTGGACTGCCGTCAGCTGCCAGCGGCTCCTCTTCTTCGACGTTCTCACTCGCGCGGCCTCGAACGGTTTCAGACAATGTCGCAGCAAAGCTTCTCCGCGGTGAACTCAGGTCAGCAAGCTGATGCGGATGCCTGATGGCTGTTGGCAGCATTAGTATAGGGTAGGCTCGAAGAGTAAAAAAAGCGTCGCTGCGTTTCACACTTTTGATACATTTAATAAACGGTCGCTCTCAAGGAGGGCGCGAGCCGGCCGCCGCGTCCGTGTCCGAGGCCTCGCCCGCGGTGGGGCAGTCGCACTTTTGGACAAGCTGCAAAGTCAGCAAACGGTTTCCGGGGTGAGCACCTCCAGCCTCGCCACACGATACGTATGCCCAATCCAAGGTTCCAATGGGTAGTCGCGTGCCCAGAATGTGCGCCTCGATGTCGCATGCGCCCTGTACAGCAGTCATCGACTCGTCTGGCTTCGAGCGGCTCAGAATCCATGCAGGATGAGAGAGGCACGAGCGTGGCGAATGTATGAGCCACACGCCGTTAGCAGAGCGATACGAAGGCTGCGATCCCGAACCCGACGCCGATGCCGAGTGTGGGTCCAGCATGAAGAGCGCGTTCATGTCTGAACCGTGACCATTTGCACACGCGAAACCGGTGAGGTTGACCGCGCACGGAGGTGGGATGTGGCGGGCGGGTTGGTGCACCACAACCGCTGCAAGCTCGTCGAGTGCGTCCACGGCACGCTCACTCAGAGGTCTGCGTGGCACTGTGCTGTCTGCTCTTCCAAGCTCAGCATCGGCAACGAGCCAGAAGCACAGGAGCAGCGAGAAGATAGCACATCCACCTACAACGAGCCGCTGCCGCTGCTTGGAAGTTCGTGAGAGCTCTGGTAGTCCTGCAGCTCTGACGGCACATCTCTCGTCGTCGTCATTCTTACTTCTCCTCATTCGGAGTCGTCTTTACTCGAAGGCATGGTCAGAGGCCAGAGCTCTGTTATGGAACTGTGAATTTCACAGCGACCCCGACCGACCGGACCTGAAAGTGGAGTTCATTCCATCACTCGGTCAACTCGACCAACCGCCACACGGAAGATCCGTTAACGGTGCGCGTCATAAACCTTGACACGCGCGCTACACGGCAACGAGCTGCTTATCCAACCTTGCTAGTTGCAACGGGTCGACGGCCTCGACATCCAGCGTGGCAACGGGCTCACCATTGTAGAATTGCTTCTCGACCGATTCGAGCACGGCGGAGTGCAGCGCATCGAGCGTCTGCTCCACGGCGTGCACCTGCACGGCCACGTACCGCGGCCGCAGGCGCTTGCACCTACTGGCCGAGACCTCTAGCTCCTCCTGGACGCGTGCCAGCTGGCTGAGCATGGTGTCATGCAACGCTCCGGTGGTGCTGAGAGGTCCACTCGCACCTCGGCTGCCGACGCTGTCGACGCTGCCCTCGCCCTCCTCGCCCACGCCCACGACGGCGCTTGGCTGGCACGCGAGCCAATACTGTAGCAGCTCGGCGTGCGCGGCGGCGTCGAGCGAGAGCACAAAGGGGACTGTGACGGCCGTCATGCCGTGCGGCAGCGTCGAGAGGGCCTCCTCGAACAGGTGCAGCTGCACATGCGAGCCCTCGACGATCAGCGGCTTGCCGTCGGCGAGCGCCTTTTCCAAATCCGGCAGGATCGCATCGCATACCTCGGCGGCCTCGGCACGGTGCGCGGCGAGCAGCGCGTCGGCATTCTCGTAGTGGCGCGTCCATAAGCGCGACAGCCCGGAGAGCGCCACACTCGGCGGCGGGCTGTTCGCGCTCGCTCCCACAAGTGAACCTTCGTCGCCCGCAGCCGTCGCCTCGCTCGCACTGCCAGACAGCCACGAAAGCATGCGAACTAGATCAGTCTGCAGCACATTGGGAATGTTGAGCCGCTCTGCGAGCTGCGTTGCGAGCGTCGACTTGCCAATGCACCCGGTGCCCGCGATCAAGATGACGAGTGGCAGGCGTTGCCGATGGAAGGAAGACATCATGCGGAAACGTCGGATGTACTCCCCGCCGTAGCCGTTGGCCGCCATGAGCTCGAAGAGACTTGCTTCCATTTCGTGCTGCGGCACGTCCAGCCGCTGCTGGTCGACGAGCCGCTTCTTCAGCTCCAGGGCAAGCCGGATGGCATCGTGGTAGCGCATCTGCGTCACCGTGAGCACGCGCGAGACGAGGAAGCGCGAGAGCACGTAGTGGTGAACGGGTGCGTCCGCGGCTTCGGCGTCCTCGGACAGCCAAACGCGTACCTTGACGAAGTCGTACTTGGACCTGCTCGTCAAGTCACCCAGCGCGCGCTTTGTGTTGAGAACCTCCATTTTTTGTGGGCCGCTGTGAACGCGTAGGAAAGAAAAGGTGAGCTCGGAGCAATCAGGTCTTCTACATGTAACCACCGTCGCCTAGAAAGCAGAATGGGGTGTGGTGTGAAATTCACAGGATTCCCGCATTGGGCTTCGCGATGCTGCTCGCGTCGGCAGACTCTGCTAATTTCCAGTTGGCCGTCGCCGCAGCCATTGACATGCCGTCGAGTTGCGTACCTGCCGATGCAGTCTTACTCTCCATCGTGGGCGGCGAGTCCGTCGAGCTCAGACCGCTTCAGTTTGATCGCGTCGCTTCCCTTCGCTGCCTGCTGCGACGGGTTGTCTCTCTTTGCTACAACCACACTGACGCCTACGGAACGTGCGTGCGCGCTACGCAGCCGGCCGTTGTGAGCCGCGAAGAACGCTATCATGCGATGACCTGGATGAAGTGGCACTTGCTACGCGTTGCGCTGCGCACGGCTCGCACGGCCTTTTTCGTGGATGCGGACGTGCTCTTGCTCGGCAACCCATTTGCGCACGAGAGCGTCGCGCGATTTGCCACGGAGCAGCCGCGGCCCGCGCAGCTGCTGCTGCACCAGTTCGAAGGGCCCGGCTCAAACCCTCTCAATGGTGGGCAGATCTGCTCGAGCTCCTGGAACGAGGCCGAGGCCATTCGTACAGTCCTGAGCGATGAGCCGTCAAGCTATGACAGCGCTACGCAGCGGCTCGACCAGGAGATTGCGTACTCCGCGCTGACCCGTCGCGGTGTGCCTACGGCTGAGCTGCCCCGTGCGTTCGCTGGTAACTGCTGGTATGGGCCCGAGGTCGTCCCGTGGTGTCAGCTCGTGACGTTTCACGCGCACTGCACTGGCAGCTTGACGGAGAAGATCACGCGAATGCGGCTTGTGCTTCGAGAGACGGAGGCGAGATGCGCGTCTGCCGGACGTGGATCGGGATCGCGGGTGCGCGGGCTGCTGGCGAGGAGGAGGATGCTTGAAAGTCGACCTAACGCGTGACACAGCTGCGGCCGCCGTTAACTCGTCCCCCGCCGGTACACACGAGTCACGACATGCACAGCGCACGCCGGTGTGGCGTGGTGTGTAGACCCTGTACTGTACCGGGCAGCGGTACCGGCCCGCGGTTGTGCCACGCCGTGACACTGTGTTATCGGTCGCTTGGGTGACAAATCAATAGCATCAGACAACCGTCCGGCGTGACGGGCCACACGCAACACGTTTCCTACCGGTACTCACTCACTCCACGGCCGCCGAATCAAAATAGACTTCAGACTCTGTTTGGGTTTCACGTCGGTCGTCGCGTCGGTGGCTCAGGTGGCATGTGTGCTCAGCAAAAGAGTATTCACTTGCAGAGGAGAGGCCGAGTCAGCGCCGGCTAGGGCGGCGACGAGGGCAGCAGCGAGGGCGGCGGCGAGGGCTGCAGCGAGGGTTGCGGGTAGAAGCGAAAGCCGAAGCTCAAACAACCTTCGTATGTATGCATCGAGCTCCTAAAGCTCACGTCCTCGCTTCTGGACGAGCAGTTGGATTCCGGCCTTCGGTTTCTGCACAACACCCGACGAGATGGCCTCGGGATCAGGATGCCCTTCCGGGAGCTTGAACTCGCAGTCGCGCACGAGAATCGCAAGCATGACGGTCGCTTCGATCATTGCGAAGCGCTGACCGACACAGTTGCGCTGCCCACCGCTGAAAGCAAGCGTGCGCAAAAGTGACGTGCCGCTCCTCTTGCCTTCTGAAGTCAGCGGCATCTCGCTGCCATCCGCGCCGTCTCCGCCGTCGCCGCACGGCAGATCCAGGAAGCGCGCAGGCCGGAATTCGTTCGCATCGTCTCCCCAGTTCAGCGGCGAGCGCTGAATCCACCAGATTGGCACCCAAGCCATCGTCCCCGCCGGGAAAAGGTGGCCGTCAAGGTCGAGCGCTGACTCGAGTGTGCGGACTGTAACGGGCGCTGGAGGGTAGAGCCGCAGAGCCTCACTTATAACTGCCTGGCAGCGCTTCAGCGCCGCCACTGACTCATACGTGATGCTTCCGTCCTTGCCGAGGACGCTGGCGATCTCAACGGCACATGCTCTCTGCTCCGCAGGATGCCTTGCGAGCAAGTAGAGAGTATAAGATAGCGCGATGCTCGTCGTATCGAAGCCGCCAAAAAGGAATGTCAGTAGGTTATCTGAAAGTGCCTGTGCGCTGAGTGTCGACGCCTCCTTGGACTCCAACATGTACTTGAGCAGGTCGTTGTACTTGCTGCTACTCGTTGTGGCGCCATCTTTTGAGCGCGCCGCAACGATCGCGTCTATGGTTGAACGGAGAACCGTGACCTCCTTCCAGAATCGCCGGTTTGACGGGGTGGGCAGCCAAGTGAAGATCGACGAGAGTGAGAGCGGTGAAACGAACTGCCGCCGCGTCGTTTCATCGAGCAGATACTCAAATGCGGAGGCGACAGGGTGTGCCCCATCACGCACAGTGTTGAATGCGAAACCAAAAGCAGTTAAGCCGATCGTGTCGAGCGTCGCCAGCTTGAGCGCCTGGAATATGTCAATCTTCTCACCGCCCTCGCCCTTGAGGATGAGGAGATCCGCAAAGGCGTTGGACACGGTGACCATGTCCGGCACCATGCCTTCCAGGGACTGCCAGTGGAAACTCTTGGTCATCATGCGACGGTGCAGCTTCCACTCTTCATGCATTAACTGCACCAGCGCCTTCGGACCTAGGAAATTGTTCATGTGCTTCTGTAGCATCGGGATCTGAGCTCGAAAATTGGATGCGAGAAGTACCTTGCGAACGTGCTCAGCCTTCAGCACCGAGATGCAGTTGGTCCCCATGAGCTTGAATGTGACAATGCCTGACTCGTCCGCCTCATTCACAGACAGAAGGCGCGTGCCTTCAATCGCGTCTCCTAAAAGATGTGCCACGCCAAAGAAGGGAACGTGCAGATGTGCCGGAAAGGGCAACCCCTTCACGAATGGCAGGGTCGTCGATTTTAGGCGTCGAATAATGGAGATGAGTGCACCAGTGAGGAGCACGAGTGCAAGCGCGGCGAGCACAGTCGTGAATGTCCACTCGACATCGGGAGGCGGTGCAGGCGTTGGAGGAGGCAGCGGACGCTTCATGAAATTCAACATGTGCGCGGCGGCGACCTCCTGCCCAAGGGAGGCGACGGGGAACTCGACGGAACTCTCGACGGGGAACTTTCCTGAGGGGAAAATTGACAAACTTCATTTCAAATCAAGTTACAGTACATGTACGGGTAAGGCATCGCAGAAGCGCTTTACTGCCGACACGCGGCGCAGACCCAACACAAAATTTCGCTCAAGAAAGCGCCTCGCGATGCCTGTATGGATCGATTTGTCGCCGCCTCACTTCCAGCGCTGCGTGGGATGATGAGCGAAAACGACAATTTATTGAACACGATCGCGACCATCCTCTTCATCTTCACCAGCTTATGCTTATTACAAATCCTACTCTGGCGGAGCACACACTTCCTCAGC
>Ga0209550_10006365_pt1 | contig 11008 bp, 12 predicted proteins | sample LauGreSuBDMM15SN_2_FD_187567 | JGI IMG/M metagenome (GOLD analysis project Ga0209550, IMG submission 187567) | Freshwater lake microbial communities from Lake Michigan, USA - Su13.BD.MM15.SN (SPAdes) (version 5) | ecosystem: Environmental > Aquatic > Freshwater > Lake | place: Lake Michigan... | reverse complement strand
CCATAGGGGGCATAGGCATAGCGGGCGGGCTGGCGCCACCAGCCTGGCTCCACAGCTCACCGCCACGCACATTCAGCTGCTGAGCAGGGAGGGCACAGTTCGTCGGAATGGAACGCATGCCCCCGATGGTGCCATCCGCAACGAGGCCAGCAGGCGTATCGACCATCACACCCGTAAAGCCATAGTGCGTGCCGCCACCGCCACCACGCTGTGAAGACAGACCAGGGAGACCAGCACCCGTAGTAGGGTTCAGGCGGTCGGTGCCGGCGGCGCTGTCAGAGCTCTTCCAGGCCATCGGGTTGTTCATGGTGGCGTCGGCAGAACTAGGGGCGAACGACCAGTAGGATGTGCCGCCACCTCTCTGCTTACTAGCGGTGCGTCGACTCTTATTACTTCTCTTGCTGCTTCTGCTTCTGGTTCCTGCAACAGCCATTCTATCTATGCTATAGAAACTATCTCGTGCGATGAAAATTCGGGGTTCCATGCTACATTCACGGGAATCTTGGCCTCCGTACCACGGTCCCGTAACGCACGGCTCAGGGCAAGTCCCTGTACTGCTGCATACCCCTTTTGCTCTCCATTGATCATTAACAGGTAGGTATCGGGGAACTCCTTGGAGGGGATTACGTAGGTATCTTTTACTTGCGGTGAAGAAACATGTATCTGGCTTTTTTTCTCTTTCTCCTGGACCTGGCCCTGGCCCTGGCCCTGCCTCTGCCCCTGCAGACGCTGCTTCTGCTTATCCTTCTCCTTGACGAGCTGTGAGGGCTCCCTCGTCGGCGGATACTTCCTCTCAGGTACATACGTCTTCACCTCCTTGTCACGAATCTGAATCCGGATTCTCTTCCTCTGGGTCTCCCCCTGGGCCACCATGTACATCGGCGTATTCTGATCCCAGGACGCTGCCGATTCGAGAGGATAGTAGACAGCCGGCTCAACCGTCAAACCACCCTGTAACATGGTATCGCACACATAGGAGTTTCTGTAAAAGTCGAGTAGGGTCTCCCACCGCTTCGAAAAGGGGTCCGCCTCAATATTCTTCCCTGCAATGTATCGCATATCCTCGAGCACGAGGAGACCGTCGCTCATTTGCAGCGATGCCAGACAGATAGTACCCTGTAACAGCTCCTTCGATACACGAATTGAGATTTTGAAGGAGACTGTCCCCTTTTCATCCATCCAAACAATCGGGGAATTCGGAGCCATGACAAGGAAGCCGTGCTTCCCCCCACGGAGCCAGTACCAAGTCCCTTGTTTCACAAGGGTCGACGCATATTTCAGGTCGGCAAATTGACTAATCCGCACGTCACGCATATGGCTCTCCACGAATCGTTGTGTCGCTTCGTGGAGAGCCGGTTCAGTCTTTACAAATCTGCAGTTGACAGGGCGAGGTGCACTAGAACGTAAGCTCGCCTCCATATACTATATCATGTCACAGGTAGTTTAGGCCGACGGCCAATATGAAAATGCCTTTTACATGAATTACACCTTTGGAGATTTCAAATGCCGAAATTTCAAGGGCGTTTAATAATATATTTGCCTATTGATTTGACTTCATATATAATTGTGTGCCAATATACCTCTTCAGGCGAAATAAAAGATGTAGTTGTATTATTTCTATACATATTCATTCTATCAAAGAAAAAGGCATTAAGATATTGTCTTGGTATTATTGCTATATGGTCATTATTATATAAATTTGGTCCTTCGCCTAGTGTTATTATAGATGCATTATAAGTGTTTATATTATTACAGCAATCTATAAAGAATAAATCGGGGCGCACATAAATTATATAATCAAACTTGCATTGAATAGATGTTTCCTTTTCTAATATATAGTTCCCACATATTTCCAAATTATAATGACAATGTAATCCACGTAAGAATATGTTGTCTCTAGAATAATGGCCTTTATATAAACTTCTGTCTTTTACTTGTGACAATAAATCACTATCTGAGATATTATCATCGATTAATAATGTATATTCAATATTATACTTGGGGTATTGAGATTTTATATTGCTGATTTTATCTACAACTGTATTATAATCATTAATTTTATATTCGAAATTCCATCCATCTTGTCCTTTTGGACCAGGATCTGTTAATTTTAAATATAAATATATATATATATTTACATCTTCTGGAAAAAGTTTTAACACTATATTTGTAATTATACTGTCAATACAATCAATAAATGTTCTACAATTTCCTGGTAAAACAACTAATGCGTTTTTCATTATATAATGATAATAACTGGCAGTTTAAATGTCGAATAGTGTAAAACCTAAAAGCCGGAATATGCCACCGCAGCACTATCATCATTGGCTACAATGCCCTCCATGAACTGACCGCCATTTTGCACAAACTCGGGACCAAAGGTCTGCTCGGCACGAGCGGTCACATCGGCAGAATAGCTCGCCACCCCCGAGGCTACCGCATTCTGGGTTTCGTCGTTTACATAGCCGGGACTAAAGGAACGCTCGGGATGACGAAGGCGTTCGGGTATCTGGGCAGATTCCTCGGTGTGCTCATTGGGGTCGAAAGGCGCCTCGTCCTTCACGTGCCGAACCTGGACTTTGACCTGCTGCTGCTGCTGCTGCTCCACGATCCGCAATGCCATATCTGCCGCTGCAGGTACAGGTACCTGGACCGGAACAAAGCTTTCCACTGACGTAGCCACAACATTCTTCTCCGCATATGTGTATAGGCAATATCCTATGTACAAGGCGAGAACAATTGTCACAGAAGCGTAAAGTCTGGCAGTCATCTGATTAAGAAAACAATTAACCTATTGGCGAATCGCATTTGGTTGGAAGAGGGCGTTGGGGGGAATCCAGTTCGACAGGGGGCTCAGTTGCCAAACCGCAGAAGTAGAAGGACAATTCAAATCCTTCTTCTCAATGGTCCACTGCAAGGATTTCTTTGTGTGCTTTGCAAAAATCTCGGCAGGTATGGCAGATTCTTCCAACCGTTCCAGAACCTCTCGTATACGGTCGGCGCCTAGAGACTCCCTCTGCACGACTCTATAATGCCGTAGTTCACCATCCTCATATAACTCCCACTGCTCACTCCCGCCGTCCCATATCACTGCCGGCACCCCCTTTGACGCAGAAGAACGGACCCAAGTGCGTTCCTCATACCTTAGCTCATTCATTCCCTAAAAGTTGAAATAGGAGTTTAAGTAAACACCAAGTCCATTATGCCCGACATCCAAGTTGTTCTCCTCGGCCAGACCGGCGATATTCGCCAGGGGAAGCTGAAGTCGGTCAATCCCAGCGATATGATGAAAGTTCTGAAAAAGAAGGAGTCTCCCTCTTTGCTAGGGTCCTATCCCTGCAAGCAGAAGACCCTATTCCTCTTCGGCTACCTGGAAGGAATCGACGCCCATGAGAACCAGCACCATCTCCCCCCTCCCCTCGAGGGAATGACCTTCTACGGAGACATTCTTGTCCTTGCTTCCGAGGAGCCCACCTCCTTTGTGAATCCTATTCCCTTGAAGACTGCCGAGTACGAGACGCTGTATACCACCTTGCTCGAGGGAGAAGAGTCAGAGGAGGAGGTGGAAGAGGCGGCCGGCGAGATTGAGGAAGTCAACGAGGAAGACGAGGATGCAGAGGGAGAAGTAGAGGCAGAGGTAGAGGCGGAGGTGGAAGAGGAGGAGCCCGTGGAGGAAAAGCCTATTCGTGTTGCACGAGTGAGGAAGAATACGGTTCCAGCCCCTCTTGATATGACTGAGCTGCCCGATGATTCGCCGTTAGAGGCGTCGCCTGCCCGTGTAAAAATGGTGACGGTCATCCAATCCCAGTTTACAGGCGATGCGACAAAGGAGAAGCTCGCCCACGACGAGGTGGTGAATCTGGAGTCCAGCATCTTTACAGCTTCTCTGCGCACGGCGGAAAAGGAGGAGATCCGCAAGAACTGGTCGTACCCAGCCTTCTGCGATGTGTATTCTGCTATCGCCAGAAGGATCGTCGGGAATCTGAATCCGTCGTCCTATGTGAAGAATACCTCTCTCTGGGAGCGGGTTACGAACCATGAGGTCAGCTTCAATGAGCTGACATCGAAGAATTACTACGAGCTGTTCCCTGAGAACTGGAAGACAATGGTCGACCATCAGGCAAAGAGGGAGAGAATCCAGCTGGAGGGCGACTTCTCTCGTGCAACCGATAAGTGGTTGTGCAATGGCTGCAAGATGCGGAAGTGTACATATTATGAGCTGCAGACGAGATCTGCTGATGAGCCGATGACCATCTTTATTCAGTGCCTGAATTGTGGAAAGAGATGGACCCAGTAAATGAACGCTAATAAAATCCCCTAATAAAATCCCCTAATAAAATCCCCTAATAAAAAACCCCTAAAGAGTAGAGATGCCGCCCGCTATTACTAAGTCGCGGCGGTCTTTTTCCGAAGTATACAGGAGAGTAGATGAGCGACGGCTCTTACAGACCGACGCAGGAAAGAAGAAAAACCCGCCGTCAAAAGAAGAACCCTACAAGCGGTCTGAGTTGTCAAATAATGACATATCCTGTTTCAGAGTATTCATCCAAGTGGGTGGGACGTGACTTTTACACGTGGGTAAACAAGAAGTGGATTTCCGACACGAAGATTCCCCCGTTTGATACTTCGTTTAGTGCGAGCCACGAAATAGAGAGCTGCATTGATGACACGATTTCCTCTATTTTTGCATGCCTTGGGGCGAGTACCCAAGAAGACAAAACGCTGAAAGCCCTCCACACCTCTTTTACACGGTATACGAACCAGCAGTCGCTTGACTATGTAAAAGAGAAGCTCGCTTCCATCCATTGCATCCAGACGGTGGACGATGTCATGCGACACCTCGGGTATGCTACCAAGTATCGAATGAACAGCCTCTTCAACCTCGAATACTGTGCTGTTGATAAGAAACTGGAACTTCTTATACGCCCCGCTATTCCCGCCTTGGCCGAGAACCTGTATTCTTCCTCTCAGTTCATGCGAAAGTACAAGGAATATCTGAGTAACATGGGAAAGGCGTTCGGCATCGAGCATCTCGACCGTGCCGCCGCATTTGAGAAGGGAATGATTCGCACCTTCGCAAATGTGACTGATGAACGCACGACCTCGATGAAGGCCATCCGTTTTTCGAAGAAATTCGGCAAAGTTTCCTGGGCCTCGTTTTTCGAGGGGTGTGGACTTGATGGCTGGAAGTCCATGCATCTCTCGTACAAATATCCCACCATGATTCGGGGGATATCGGCTATGCTCCGCCAGTATCCGATTTCTCTGTGGAAACTGTACGTTGTCAAAATCTACCTCTGTAACATTTCCAGATATACTCCGCCGATTGACCAAGATTACTTCGAATTCTACGGGAAGTTCATGCAAGGCCAAGAGAAAAAGACGCCCGATACCCGGCTCTTTCTCGATTTCGTCTACGCCATGATTCCAGATACGGTTTCCAAGCTTTTCTGGAATGCCTGTGGCGACGATGCAATTGTAAAAGGGTGTCGAGACATGGGCGAATCGATTCATCGGGCCGCCATCGCCCGCATGCGAGAGAACACGTGGCTGACAACCCATTCGAAAATCGCATCGATCGAGAAGATTAAGGCTATCCGCTACAAAATCGGAAAACCGGATTCCTGGGAATCGCTCGATATCGAACTTGATCCGGATAATTTCATGAAAAATCGATTCTCATTGGGAGAATACGCTACGAAGGTCTTGCTAGGGCGGCTGGGAACTCGCCATACGTACTGGGAAGAGGGAATCTTCCGTGTCAATGCGTACTATTTTAGCGAATTCAATGAAATCATTTTTCCGTATGGAATTCTCGTCGACCCCTTTTACAGTAAAAAGAAATCGCTGGGGTGGAATTACGGGGGGCTGGGGTGCACGTTCGGCCATGAGCTCTGCCACGCCTTTGATGACGATGGGAAAGAATACGACCAGTACGGGAAAGTTCGAAAGTGGTGGACGAGGCACGATATTCGGGCCTTTGCGCAACGGGCGAGGGGGCTTGAGGAGCTGTACAGTTCTGTGAAGATTCTTGGAAAGCATTTGGATGGCCAGATTACGCTGAGTGAGAATATCGCCGATATTGCGGGAATGGCCATCTGTTTGGAGGCTCTTCGTACGAAGCTGCAAGCAAAGCGTTGTTCCGAGGAGGAGCTGTTGGAAGAATATCGTACGTTTTTCATATCGTATGCCACTTCTTGGAGAACGTTGTACAGAACGAAACAGCTGCGGACAAGTCTGGCGGCGGATGAACACTCGCCGGCGTATTTGCGAGTAAATCTGGTTGTTTCGCAGATGGACGAGTGGTACGAGGCGTTTGGAATTGACGAACGGGATCCGTTGTACATAAACCCGGAAGATCGAGTACGGTTTTTTTAACTAAGTATAGATAGTATGTTGTACATATCATATATACTTGCTTCTATAATGGCGGCAATCGATATTGCCATGATGTCACTGTTAAAGATGAATGCGGCAGGAAAATGGGGAGTCTGGGTTCTTCCTGTAGCTATGGCCTTGTATTCCCTGCAACCTATATTCTTTCGGCTCGGCCTCGTAGATCAGACCATGGGACTCTTCAATGTTCTCTGGAATGTTCTCAGTACACTGACCGTCTGTTTGATTGGATATGTGGCGTTTGAAGAAAAAATGTCGGTTACCAATTTGATAGGTGTTATCTTTTCTGTTCTTGGGATTGTTCTTATAGGGATGTAGTTCGAAGCTTAACTTCTTCAGTTCGCTTCTTCAGTTCACTTCGTTTAAAGCATCATAAGGTCCGATACCCGCCACATCTCATGGGATCCGTCGGGCATGGTGCGACAGAGGATAAAGGGGATGCAGCGCTTCTCCAGCTCAAGCTTCGCAATATCGAGAACATCTGTCATATGGGGAGGGACCTCGACGAAGGGTCTTGCGCCCTGGCTTAGCATATTGGCCCGCTTGCCGAGAATGTGGGTTCTCTCGTATTGTGTAAGGAAGGGGGGTGAGCGATGGTTGGCGTCGGTTCCCATCGGCGGAAAGGATGCGAGCTGCAGCTTCGGAAGAATCGTCTCTGCGTAGTGGATCGTGCACTCGGGGTGGTGCTTGCGAAGAGAGTCAAGAGGGTCTTCTACCTGGACATCGGGAACGCCCTCGTCAATCAGACCGCCATCGTCGACTTCATAATCAACGGCGAAATCATCATCTTCATCGGCCATTCTGGTAAGGACTAATAGGAAAAGCTTTGGGCCTTTCAACTTTATTGCTCTGCTTTTGGCTTTTAGCTTACCGCCCTGCGGCCTTTTCGCTTCGCTGCGCTCAGCTTAAAAAAGTTGATACGCACCACGGGCTAAAGTAATGTCCAGATATATTTCGAGATGGACTCAACGATTACGCCTGTTGACAACGTGTTAGTGGAAGAGGAGGTGCTCCAGGAGTACGAGACCTTTGAGGAGATGGACTTGCCCGAGAATGTTCTTCGTGGGGTCTTTAGTCACGGTTTCCTGAAGCCGAGTAAGATTCAGGGGAAGTCAATTGTCCCTATGAAGAATCGCCGTGATATTCTCGCGCAAGCCCAGTCGGGTACTGGAAAGACCGGTGCCTTTATTACAGGTGCACTCTGCCACGTCGACCCCGAGGTCAAGAAGCCGCAGGTTCTTGTCCTGGTCCACGTACACGAGCTGGCCCGCCAGATTTGCACGGTGGCGCGCGGAATCGGTTCCGCACTCAAGGTAAACGTTCTTTGCGCGGTAGGTGGCAATCCTGTGCGCGAGGATATTCGGGAGATAGAGAACGGTGCCCAGATTATTGTCGGCACCCCTGGGCGTATTTACGATTTAATTAACCGCAACGTACTGGACCGCTCGGAGATTCGTGTTCTCATTATGGATGAGGCGGACCAGATGCTGGAGGACCTGTTTTACAAGCAGGTGATGTGCATTCTGGAGCGTGGCTTTCCTGCTCGCACGCAGGTGGCTCTCTTCTCAGCGACGATGCCTGATTCGGTCGTTGCCGTGGCGAACAAGATTCTCCAGAATCCCGTTCGCATTCTAATTCCTCCCACCTCTGTGCGCCTCGAGGGCATCCAGCAGTTCTACGTTCCTCTCGAGCAGGAGGAGCACAAGCTGGAGTGCCTGTGCGACCTGTACAAGAATCTCGATATTACACAGGCGGTGATCTTCTGTAACAAGAGACAGAAGGCGGAGATGCTGTCACAGAAGATGGCGGAGTTCGGCTATCCTACTACCTGCATTCACGGTGAGCTGGACAAGGATACGAGAAAGAACAGAATGCAGGAGTTTCTCTCGGGGAACTGCCGTGTACTCATCAGTACGGATATGCTGTCCCGTGGCATCGACGTCCAGCAGGTGAGTCTGGTGATTAACTACGAGCTCCCGCTCAACATGGAGAGCTATATCCACAGAATTGGTCGTGCGGGTCGGTATGGCAGAAAGGGTACGACCATCAACCTGCTCATCTCGGGAGAGGAGGGGATGATGACGGAGATCTGCAACAAGTATGGCATCACGCCGAGCCTTCTGCCGAGCGACATTAAGGCACTTGTACTGTAAAAGTACCAAAGGGTACTGTAAGCAAAGGGTACTGTGAGTAAAGGGTACTGTGAGCAAATAAGCATTAGATATTGTTATTTCGAATAATAATATCTACTGTATTTTTTACAGGCTTACAACCTAATCGTATCTTTCCTCTTCTGCATCAGAGGCAGTTGCAGTTGCTGCAGTCCCCCGAACCACGCTGTCCCTCACATCGTGGCGGCAGCTCGGGCAAACTGCATTCGTCTGAAACCACTGGTCAATACACACTCGATGGTAGGCATGCGAACACCCATTTAACTTCCTGCACGCATCGGTGGCGACAATGGCGTCCTGGCAAATGGCACATCTAGAATTCTCGTCGAGATCCGATCCCGAAAGAAGCGTGGTATTTCTCGCAAGAACTTGCGCAGAGGGCCGAATGGGAACAGGATCCGCAAAGCTTTGGGCTATCTGTATAAATGATCCATCTATAACTGGCATTTCACGCATTCCTGTAAGAATTTCGGCAAGATACCGTGTCGTTTGATCCATGCGGGGCGGTGTGAACGTGAGCACGGGTTCATGCACAGGCAGAGAAGGAGCAGCATGAGCAGCAGCAGAAGCAGAAGCAGACGGCGTAGCCTGAACAGAAGGTCCAAACCCAGCCTGACGTGCCCCATACGCCTGGAGATTGAATCTCGCATTCATCTGAGACCGCATATACGAAAATGCCTGCGGCAAGGTCTGAAACCGTCCTGTGTCATAGAGGAATGCGGGAAAGTAGTTGTGTAAATCGTCGAGCATCCCAACATTGTATATATACTGATAGGACGGATCCGTCATTCTATGTAGTTTCTGATAGATACTCTTTACGTGGTGAAAAACTGAACCCTAAAAAGTGAAATCACACTGCCCCCATCCATGTAGTCACTTGACAGCATGCAAGGTGTGTGCGGCCTTACCAATATAGGCAATACTTGCTACGGCAATGCCGTAATGCAAGCACTCCGCCACCATGTGGATATGACTATCTTCTTCATCCAGGACAAGCACGTCCCCTTACTTAGGGGAATTCACCCTGTAACAGAGGAAAAGCTGCTCAACAAGGCAATGCTCGAATCCTATATTCATCTGCTCAAACTAATGTGGACCGCTGAAGGGTCCGTGGAGAAGACGGCTCCCTTTTGGAAGGATATGGTTGCTCTGGCAAACAAGACCGGCTACAAGCAATTTCAGGAACGCCATCCCCACGACGCCCACGAGTTTCTCGGATTCATTCTCGACGAATTCCACAAGGGCCTCTCGCAGCCCGTGCATATGCATCTTCGTTCTACGCAGGCCGAATCAGAGATTACTTCGGCCCTTTCGTTCTGGAAACAGAGTTTCGAGAAGGCCTATTCTCCTCTCGTGGAGCTGGCCTTTAGTCTTCGCAGAAAGTGCACACGGTGCGAGTGCGGCTACGAATCCATCACCTGGGAGACCTTCAACATGCTGGATGTCAGCGTTCCTGTTCAGCTGCAGCAGCAGCAGCAAATGCAGGAAGGCCAGCTAAATCTCATAGACCTCATCATCTCCGATGGAAAGGGCGATACTATCGAGGACTACGCCTGCCCCAAGTGTGCTCCCACGAAGACCAAGGCGACCATTACACGCTCAAATTGGCGGCTCGGCAGCTGGCTCATCGTTGCCTTGAAGCGCTTCCACAATGACGGCCGCCGCCTCAACCAGATCGTCGACATTCCCCTCGAGACCACCTTCACCTCAACCTTCCACCCTACAACACCCGAGCCGAGTCTGAAGGACACCTATGAGCTCTTCGCTACCGTCAACCACCACGGAGTGGCTGGCGGTGGCCATTACACTGCTCAGGCAAAACACCCTGTAACAGGGAAGTGGAATCTTTATGATGATGAGCGGACGATGCCGATCACCAGCCCCAGCATCGACAGGAGCATCTATGTTGCAATGTATAGGAAGGTGGCTTGATCTTACGGAAAAAATTGATGATGCCGTGCATCAATCATAGGGCATCTCCTCAATGCCAGCAAAGGTCTGCAGTGTACCTGACTGTAAGAAGTTTTCTAAAGGCAATGACAAGTGTACAGCACATGGCGGTGGGAGACGATGCACAGAAGCTGATTGCAAGAAGTCTGCTCAAGGGAAGACAGACAAATGCAAAGCACATGGCGGTGGGAGACGATGTATTGAACCTGATTGTGGAAAGGCTGCTCGAGATAACAGCGGCAAGTGTCTGACACACGGCGGTGGGAGACGATGCACTGAAGCTGATTGTAATAAGTCTGCTCAAGGGAAGACAGACAAGTGTATAGCACACGGCGGTGGGAGACGATGTACCGAAGCCGATTGCAAGAAGTCTGCTGTAGGAAAGTCTGATAAGTGTACAGCACACGGCGGTGGGAGACGATGCGTTGAACCTAATTGTAGAAAGGGTGCTGAAGGTAATACTGACAAGTGTAAAGCACACGGTGGTGGGA
>Ga0209550_10006362_pt1 | contig 11010 bp, 14 predicted proteins | sample LauGreSuBDMM15SN_2_FD_187567 | JGI IMG/M metagenome (GOLD analysis project Ga0209550, IMG submission 187567) | Freshwater lake microbial communities from Lake Michigan, USA - Su13.BD.MM15.SN (SPAdes) (version 5) | ecosystem: Environmental > Aquatic > Freshwater > Lake | place: Lake Michigan... | reverse complement strand
GTATTTTAGCGACAACGATTGACACGATCCAAAAGCTTTTACCGGAAAACCCCATATACAAACAAATTGGAGGACAGCCTTTTCTAAGAGTATACGGAAAGGTTGTCTCGAGAGAAATGAAATCAAAAGTAATCGGAACAACCATTGTCGATACTCCTTTACAAAAGATTTCACGTGTTGACGAGAATGTATATATGATTGCATATAGTGATAATGCCAATGCGTTGCATCTAAAAGATTTTATTCGAAATACTCACGAGAATAGACAAATGTGGGCGAGGCAGTTAAAAGAAGCCCTCAGTCTTTCCTCGTTGCCCAAAGTGGAAGCGATCAGAGGATTTTTTTGGGAAATTGGGACGCATTTTTATAAAGTTGGGTCAAACGATCGAGAAACGTTTCTTTACAGAGCACAACGACCGTATCCAAACGTTTCTGTGTGCGGAGAAGTGGTCGCACTAAATCAGGGATGGACGAACGAAGCACTGAAAACGGTACACTCGATTTTGTAAATGTCAATAAAAAAGGAGAAAAAAATGTTAATTAATTATATAAAAAATGAATTGGTTTGATGTTTTTTCGGATGAGGGAGAACGTCTCGTTCAAGAAAAAGTTGTCACTACCGTTATTTTCAAAAATTTACTTAAAAACTGCGCTTGCGAAAACGATAAAAAATACATAAACCAATTTGATACGTTTTATACAAATTTGATTGAAAAAAAAATTATTCAGCAAGGGAATAATTTCTTTTTTTTTAATCAAAGTGATTATTTCGTTGAAAAAAAACATCAGGAATTAGAATCCTTATTGAAAACGTTTGACTTTGAAGACTGTACGAAAAAACAAATACTCGAATTTTATAAAAGTGAAACTGGTATGATTATGAATGTGGTTAACAAATATGGGGGAAGAAAAACGCGGAAAAAGAGGTCTTGGTCAAGAAAAAAATCGAAATTACTCCACCAAAAAACTAAGAGCTAACAATAAAGTGCATTTAGTTATTTCTTGAAACAAATGTTTTTCTTTGTCTTCCACCAATAGGATACGCGTTTTCAAAAAGTAGACAAACAGCACTAAGTATTGAGACAAATATATATATTGGCTTGTACGACAAATGACCCATGTGACACTTCCCATATACAGACAAGTTTGAACACCAAAATAATATTGAATTGTATGATCCACAAAAAAAAGTCGCATTTCGGGATAAGTATAGTTATCTCCTGCAACATAATTATGGTCGACTATTTTCTTGGCCATATATGAGATGGGACATTCTCCATTAAGAAACGTGTACGATGACATAATACTAAAAAAATAAACTAAATATTCTTTATCGTATTCATTCGTAATCATTGGAAAGACAATCAAGATTGGTGCATGAAATAAATGGAATATACCAAGAATTGTCACCCACATTTCATATATCTAACGTTTTCTTTTTATCTAAGTTTAAACCGACAAAGATTTAAAATCGGACGCGAATTATCGGTCATGACCCTTAAGAATAAATGGGACTTTGTCCCAAATTCTTCGGTTTAAACATACAAACTCTGACTCGTGGCGACATATTTTAAAATCGTCTCTTCCACCTGGGTTAATTTATACAACCATTCGGTTTGTTCTTTGCACACATCGCACATCTCGAACAGCGTGCGAAACTCTTTCGAAATCGTGGAAATCTTTAAGATGGCCTTGGTAAAATCGCCCACGGAAATTCCCTTTTCTGACAGTTTCATCTGAAGAAACACTCTGCAATCTTGTTCGGTCGCACAATCACACCATTCCATGGCTTCGTCGATTAAATGATACGTAAATGCAGTTTCATAGGCAATCCCAGTTTGAATATTGTTTTCTTGTTCCTTCGCATCGAATCGTTCGTATAATTCCTTCATTTCTTTCACTTTTGTTTGTAAGAACGGGTCCTCCGTTTGTATGATCGTCGTTTTATATTCCTCTTTGATTTTCACGTCTGTCGCGCACGAAAAGAGTCCCACCATTTGTTTCACGGAAAAGTCTTTGAAATAATCCCATCGAATCAAAGATAATGCCCAAATAGGACCATGTACCTCTGCAATGTGCGAGGCGATAATACCCATCTCAGTGAGCGTATCGACTTCTGTCAAAAGCCCTTGACCCCTCAACAACGAACAGATTTGATCCACTTGATTGCCGATATATTCGCCCAATTTATCCTTGTCGCACATTTCTTTTGCGATTGTCTTTTTACAATCTTCTATCGACTTTAAAACAACAATATCTTGTAGAATCGTTCTATGTTCGGTTTTGAGCGTTTCCATTTCTCGCTCTAATTCTTTTCGTTTTTTATGAGTCACGAGAGACAACTGACTTTCCAAATCGATATATCGAATACAACTATCTTTTGAACTTCGTAAATATTGGGCAGAGGTTTCTTTTACCAAAAGCGTTTCTTTGTGCGCGTCGATTTGCAATTGCTGTTGCGCCAATGATTTATGAATTTCATTATACATCATACTTTTTGTAATGAACTTAATGACACGATCTCGAAGTGGATCCAGGTCCGCCATTTTGCAAATATTCAACACGAGAGAATAATCGATCTTGAATTTTGATATCAAGGTTGGTGGTTTCCCGCACATAATCCCTTGATAATCCGTTTGAGTCGGGAGCGCAAATAAATTATTCAGATGTATCACATGACCCACTGTATCTATTCCTCTTCGCCCTGCTCTACCCGCCATTTGTGTATATTCATGCGAGTGTAATACGCGATCTGTATTTCCGTCAAACTTGTTTAGTCCTACAAATACGGCGGTTTTTATAGGACAATCTAATCCAATCGCAAAGGATTCCGTTGCAAACAGAAATTTAATGTATTTTTTACTGATACACAATTCCACCATTTCTCGTAAAATGGGAATCATTCCTGAATGGTGATACCCGATTCCTTTCGCCAATAACTGCATTAATTCCACATATTCAGGCAATTGCACATATTCTTCCCAATTCGAGAGTCGTCGGATAATCTGTTTGCATTCCCGATCGACCGTATATGGGATTTTACTATCATCTTCCAACAACGGAATCGTCAAATCTTTGGCACATTGCTCGACTAATTTACGAGAGAATACAAACCCGATGGCAGGAAGCATATCATGATCCCGCAATTGTTTTGCGAGTTGATTTAACACGAAAGATCGTTTGATGAAACATTTATTTGTCGTTAAATACGTCTTTGTTTTGGCAAGTTTTAAGTAGCCTTCCACTTGAAATTTCCCCTTGGCATCTTGCAAAGGAATAAATGTATTGGCAAGTTTACGTAGTTCTTGTTGCGCCGTCTTGTCTTTTGTTTTTTTGTATTCGACTTCCCCCATGGTAAGAAATCCATAATGAGATAGTGGGACAACGCGATGAGCAGTGCTCGACAAATATACTTTTTTCACATGATTTTCTTCAATCCAATTCGCGAACCGTTCTGGGTTATCCATGGTCGCAGACAACATAATCATTTGAACGTGTTTTGGCAACATCAAAATGGTTTTCTCCCACACTTGTCCACGGTCAGGGTCGTTGATATAATGGATTTCGTCGAATACCACTGCCGCCAATTCTTCTTGGAAATCCATTTGGAACAGATTTTTTTCTTTGTTTTCATTGAATAGACGGTTCATGAGAATCTCCGTGGTCATGATTAAGACGTCCGCTTCGGGATTCGTTTTAATATCTCCGGTGAGTAATCCAAACGAAACTTCAGGGAACTTTTGAGAGAACTCGTAGAATTTTTGATTGGATAAGGCTTTAATAGGACTTGTATAAATGATTTTTTTCTTTTTTTGTGTCCAATGACGAATCGCGAATTCCGCCGGCAAGGTTTTCCCAGAACCTGTATGCGCCGTCACGAGAATGTGATGGTTTTCGACGATAGCTTCAATTGCATGTTTTTGAAATGGACTCAAGGGAAAGGGAAAAGAGTCGAAATGGGTTTCGTACGGTGAATCCTGGGGATAAGATGAATTGCAAATGACGACCATGGTTTGTTTTTATATTGTCACGTTTTCGGTTTATGTTTTTTCTCAATTTTTTATTCCAAAAAATAAAATTGAGAATTTTTTCACGAAACTCTCGAGAAATAAAAAATGGATATTCAAGGATTTACAAACGACGTTGCCAAATCGTTTATCAAAACGATTGCAGATGTCGAGACATGTGAAGTCAGTTTTCATATCAATGTCGAGAACTGGTTATTGCAAAAAAATGTGAAATGTTATATTCTTTCTGACCATAAAGTGATAAAGAATATACTATTGCTGTCGAAAGGAACGACGGATCCGAAAAAAAAACACTCCAATCCGTATATTTTAGATTTTATTTATACTTTTACTGCGTATCGAAAACGGAATTACGCGATACGAATGCTAGTCTATATTAAAACAAAAGAACATGTTACTGCATTCTGTAGCAGTGGAGCCGCGGAAAATTTATTCAAAAAAGCGAATTATGTGTTTAGTGGATATGACCCTATTTTACACTTCATGCCAGTCTTTCAATACCCTTAGCCTTTTTAGCCATACATTTGTCGCATTTCTAAATAAGTCATAGGACGACCAGTGTCTTTTTGGAATTGCTTGTTGCCTTCTTGCATAATGTTAAATAAAACGTCTGAGATTTCTTTTTTTTGCGTTTTTTGTTTGTCAGCGTCTGGTTCTTCGAGAGACATTTCCTTCACATTCATAATATACTTGTATACGCCGTTGTCCGAGATATTATAAGTTGCAATCGGCAATATATTATTGTCAAATTCAACAACATAATTTTCTTCTTCATAATGGAAATCCAACCCAAACTCATTCATGTTGGCTACGCGCAACACTTTCCCCTTTTGATTCGTTTTCGTATAGAATGTATCACCTGCTTTGAACATGTTTTATTTTGTGTTTTTTCAAAATTTAAAAATCAATTTTCTACGACATTTTTTTCAACCCTTGAAAACATCAAAACAAACGCCCGCATCCGTTTCATAACTTATTATAATTGACTGATCTCCTTCTTCAAAATGTGTTTCTTTGTATTTGTTAATCTTTTTACAATCATAATGTTGCGCGAGAGGTGCTTTTAGTTTCATGGTATACGGATTTGTTTCAATAGATCGCACTCGAAAATATATAAAATATTATATTTATTATTTACATTTAAGATTCTTTTCGCGTCTTTCCCAGTTGTAGAATAAGCAACCCATTCATAGTCTTTTGTTTCAAATAATACAATATGTTTCTTCAGCATATGAAATAAAATAATAAACGTTTATATTTGTTGAACCAAAGGTTTAGATCCCCAATTTTTAAACCGCGTTATTATATGTTTTAATGGGCATTTATACAAATGGTACAATTTTCGGGATTCGAATTTATCAAAGGTACGACACGGTTACCGATTTGCTTAAAATAAAATACGATGCCCTAATGAGCGACGAACAATTGAACGATGCCTATTTATGTTATGAAAAAATAATAAAAAAAGAAAATATATTTTTTCAAATTTATACTGTATGTAGTAGCACGACAGATAAAGGAGTTTTCATGGCGTGGTTTCCCATTTCATTGGAATCGTTTTTAGAAATGTTTTCTTGTCGTTTGTAGAATAAAAACAAACTAAACGTCATATTTCAACACATCGCTCCATTGATTGATACGTTGTATCGCATTCTCCTCGAGAAGTTTCGACATTTTTTTCGAATAATCCGTGATAAAAAGTCCATCTTTGTTATGTTTAAACATTCGTTCTTGAAACAAGTTTGACCCATTCTCGACACTTTGGGAAAAATCATAATGTCGATTGAAATTGAATAATACCGATCGGTCAAAATCATATGCACTCAACAAATCGGCTTCCCTCACTATATGGTACGCCATTTCGTGTTGTTTTCTGTAAGGATTAATTAAAAAATTCGGATAGCCATCTAATTTCACTTTTGAGTACGACATGCTCGAGATAATAAACAGCACGGTATCTATTTCGTGTTTTTTTAAAACCTTTTCCGACTCTAAAAACGTAGAAATGTCTTTCAACCCTTTTGCTTTATCCATGTACTTGCTATCACACATATCATGTACGACAGCGGCAGTATAAATGATATTTCGTTGCGCTTCTAGTTGTGGATGTCGACAGAGTTCACTTTCCAATATATTATGCGCGTAATGCAACACTTGCATGCTATGACCAACCGCATGAGATTCGTCAATATGTAGCTGTCTGGTAGTCCATAATACAAAGTGAAATAGTTTTGGAAACAACATTCCTAAAGAATACGCGAATCCGTTTATATTTTTATATGATGAAATAATATATGGAACCTCAATCTCCTTTTTACGGTGTTCCTCACGGAGTCTTTTACGGACAACACGACAGAGTGGACGAATTAAATACAAGAATCCATTCTCGACAATTCCCCGACAAACCATTGGCCCCGAATTTCGATTCTAGACCGGTATCCACAAAATATTCCAGGTTTGCAATACTAGATTCAAGAATGGAGGCAGAACCGATTCGACATTTAGACCATTCGGTAGAACAAAATTTTAATCCGAGTACTCATCGTGGTCCTCCAAATACTTTTCTGCAAAACATTGATACAGAATCTTATTTAAAAAACCAGACGGTGGCATTGCAACATGGTGCCGAACAGGGGGTGTATGTTCCGTCGAGTCAATCTGATTTATACAAAGTCCAAATCGTTTCTCGACCTGGCGCGAATCCACATCCCGATTTGTTCGCACCATTTAGTTCGGGTCCTTCTCGACAAGCTTTGGCAACTCCCACGGCTTTTCATAATCATACGAGATTTCAGCTTCGTGGAGGATAAATTTATTGTTTTGATAATATAAATGTTTTGGACACAACTATCTTTGTTGGGTTATCTAATCATTTGTTTAGTGGGTTGGATGTTGTACAAACGATTTTTCAGCGAAAAACCGAGAGAAGGATTCACGCAACAAAAACCGTATCTTTTGAAACAAGGACCCACCACCTATGATGCATTTTATTCGGAAATTTACGACGAGTTATATCAACCTCAAAAATACAGCGAATTCGATCTACTCAAAATCATTCATCTGACTTCGCCGTCTGTTCAAAAGAGTTTATTTTTAGATATTGGCAGTGGAACTGGGTCCACACTCCAGCAATTGCATTCTTTCGGATACAAAGCAAGTGGAATCGATCTATCGGAAGCGATGGTGGCATATAGCAATAAAAAATATTCTTTGGAAACGCGGGTCGGAGATGTTGTCGCTGATCCTATGTTGTACGAGACACATACATTTTCACATATTTTGTGCACACATTATACCATTTACGAATTTTCTGTCGAGGAAAAAAAAACTTTATTATCATATTGTTTTCATTGGTTGAAACCAGGCGGTTATATGATCTTGCATTTAGTAGATCGCGATCAATTTAAAACGATTATCCCTTCTGCACAAGAACAATATGGAGGAGATAAGAAACGGGTTCTCGAGACAACGATTAAATATTCTACTTTTTCGTTTCGTAATGTGTTTCGTTTTCCTTCTGCAACAAACGAAGTAGTTCATTCCGAAAAGTTTACTGATCACACTTCTGATAAAGTGAGAGAAAATGAACGTACATTGTGGATGGAACCGAAATCTGACATTTTGAATATGGCGACCTCGATAGGCTTCCGATTCAAACAAGAGATAGATTATGGCGATTCGTTTCGAAAAGATCCGCATGAATATCTCGTGGTACTCGAAAAACCACTTTGCGGAGACAATTGATATGAAAATATGAGTTTAACGTATCATTTAGCTCGAAATTAAAAATAGCTTCATATAAAATGAAATTACTATTTGCACATTCTTCCGTCAAAGAACTTTTAGAAGCTACCAATGAGGATACCATCGGCATTGAATATGACGAATCGACCTCCACTTCCTTATTGATGGAAACATTAAAGTCGTATCCTACCGCGGATCGACTGGGATTCGCATTCCATTTTGGTCAGACATTTATGAACCAGGAAGAGTTGTTTAGCGATTCGGATCTCCTTCCCAATGCACAATATTCCAGAAACGTACAATTTATTATTGATCTGATCCGAAACTACGAGGTTGTTCACGTTGACTTTTTGGCATGTAGTACGTTGTTAGACGAGAGATGGAAACAGTTCTATGCAATCCTACATTTAGAAACAGGAGTTGTCGTGGGAGCATCAGATGACAATACGGGAAATTTGAAGTATGGCGGAGACTGGATTATGGAATCAACACAGGAAGATGTGAGCCAAATTTATTTTAATGATACGATCGTGAATTTTGCAAAGGTGCTTTTTAATTCTATCGTTAATGGTACAAGCGTTGCGGTTCGTGCATACTATAATACTAACGTTACTAGCGTTGTAATTGGAACAACTGTTACCAGCATTGGTAATGAAGCATTTATGTATTGTTCTACATTAAAAAGTATCACTTTTAATGCTACAAGCACCCTCAAAACTATAGGAACTGACGTATTTTTACGCACTGGTTTAATCGTTGTTGAAATACCAAATAGTGTAATAAGCCTAGGGGCGGGGGCATTTTATTATTGTCAAAGTTTAACGAGAATCCTAATTCCAACTACAATAAAAAGAATTGGCAACTACACGTTTGCTGAGTGTACTGCTTTATCGGGTATCGAGATTCCAAGTAGCGTTACCAGCATAGGAGATTACGCATTTGAGAGATGTAAAATTACATACGCCGATTTGTCAAATGTCAACTCTTTCGGAACGCAGCCATTCAAATCATGTGATAGATTAACGACTATGAGTCTCCCTACATTTATCACAGATATCCCTAATTTTTGGTGTTACGGCTGCACAAGTTTAACTAATTTTATTTTTCTTTCTAACCGCATTAAATTTATTGGACTTTATGCTTTTTATGGATGCACAAGTTTAACAAACAATGTCTTTTCAAATATCATTTCAAGTGGCGTTACGAATATTTCTTCATGGGCTTTTGAAAACTGCACAGGCTTAACTAACCTTATTATTCCAAATAGCGTTACTACAATTGACGGGCTAGCTTTTCTCGGTTGCATAAACTTAACGCAAGTAACAATACCAAGTAGCGTAAGTATTTTGGGAACTAATGCTTTTTTAAATACAGGAATAACTTCATTAATCAGAAATCAATTGACCAATAACGCTTACTATAAGTATATCGATAATATCACGGATAGATCAGCGGTTACGAATATATTTTCAAGTTGGTCATTAACTAGCACTTCTTGGCGTAAATTAGAGCATACTATATCATTCAACAAAACAAGAGTTGTCGTGGGTGAATCTTGTACAGTTACCTTCACTATTAATCCTGAATTGTTTTCTGCATTAGGTGCTACAACGTATTCAATTACAGGCCTTGACAACACTGCAATTTCGGGTACATTAAGTGGCAATTTGGTAAGTGGTATAAATATGGTAACATTAACGGTATTGAACGAAACCGCTTTCAATGTGCCACTGACAATAAACTTATCAGATGGAACGACACAGACATTTACCTTGTCTTTGAAAACAATGCCGAAAAATCAAAAAGTTCAAACCTGTTTCAGCCGATTTTGAAAAATACCTCTAAAAACAATATGATAACTAATTATATACAACTATCTATATGGAGTTTCATTTGTTTATTCAACTGTTTTTATTGTTGTGCAACAAGCCGTTTCAACCGTTTCGACCATTTCAAAAATGTAGATTTAGCACAAAGCAAAAGCAACTAAAGAATAAGACTCTCTCAATTCCTTTACTCCCAATTCCTTCGAGTCCAATTCCTTCGAGTCCAATTCCTTCGACACCAATTCCTTCGAGTCCAATTCCTTCGAGTCCAATTCCTTCGAGTCCAATTCCTTCGAGCCCAGTTCCTTCCTCTCCAGTTCCTTCCTCCGAACCTTTACCCCCAGTTCACGAGTTTCCAGTTGTCGACAGCAAATGGGATTGTGGCGAGGTTCCTTTCTAATAAAATTGAAATTGTTTTTTACTTTATTCTTTTCATAAAGTAAAATGAGACAAGCCAAAATATATCCCGAGCGAATCGGAAACATCGCGTTCGATCCGAATAGTTACAAAGAAAGTATATTTCATCCGGAAATGAAAGACGTTTCGTATATTGAAAGAAAGTATTACGAAAAGATGAGACGCGATATAAAAACAAAAGAGAAAGAGAATTCCTTTTCGCTACAATTTTTGTATCGTCTTTTCAAGAAAAAAACATAAAAGGATTTTCACAAACAATAAAAAATGAAAGTTGGTTTGATTAGTTACTCGAAATGTTCGGAAGAAATGAGTATATTGGATTTAATTGCATATTGTGCCCGCGTTTCGAATCCAGGGAATCAAAATAATACCGAAAACAATAAACAATTGATTCAATATCTAATTAAAAATCAACATTGGTCGCCGTTCGAAATGGTCAGTATTTGTATAGAAATCGAAACGACGAGAGATATTATTCGACAAATTTTACGGCATCGATCTTTTTCTTTTCAAGAATTTTCGCAAAGATACGCGGTTGCAGATTTGGGATTTGAATGCAAAGATGCTCGATTGCAAGATACGAAAAATAGACAAAATAGTTTAGTGACGGACGATGAGGTATTGAAACGGCAATGGAAAATACAACAAAATTCGATTATTGATGCTGCCGAAAGTGCTTATAAATGGGCTTTGACAAATGGAATTGCCAAAGAACAAGCGCGTGCGGTTTTGCCCGAGGGAATGACCATGTCTAAAATTTATATGAACGGAACCTTACGTTCCTGGATTCATTATATCAAGTTGCGAAGTGGGAATGGGACACAAAAAGAACACCGAGATGTCGCGATTGCTTGTGCGAATGTGATTGAAACTATATTTCCCATTTCGGAGTTTCTATAAAAAAAGGGTAATTTTGATTAAAGATTTAAAAGTCAAATTGTTCGATGAGAGTGTCAATGTCGTTAAGAGTGTCGTTGTAGTCTTGTTGGAAAAGA
>Ga0209550_10006360_pt1 | contig 11013 bp, 9 predicted proteins | sample LauGreSuBDMM15SN_2_FD_187567 | JGI IMG/M metagenome (GOLD analysis project Ga0209550, IMG submission 187567) | Freshwater lake microbial communities from Lake Michigan, USA - Su13.BD.MM15.SN (SPAdes) (version 5) | ecosystem: Environmental > Aquatic > Freshwater > Lake | place: Lake Michigan, USA... | reverse complement strand
CCCCCGGCCCAAAGCCATTGCCGATGGCTACCAATTGCTCTCAGAGTTGGCAGCCGTGGACGAGCAAAACCAGCTCACCGAATTGGGTCGTGCCCTGGCCCGTTTGCCGCTGGACCCGCGGGTGGGGCGCATGGTGCTGGAGGCGCGCCAGCGCCAATCCTTGAGCGAGGTGCTGATCATCGCGTCTGCCATGGGCATCCAGGATGTGCGCGAGCGTCCGCCCGAGGCACGCGCCGCCGCCGACCAAGCCCATGCCCGCTTCGACGACGACAAGAGCGAATTTGTCAGTTACCTGCGATTGTGGGATTGGATCGAGTCGCACCGGGTGGGCGAAGACAAATTGAGCCAACGCAAGTTGGAGAACTTGCTCAAACAAAGCTTCATCCATGTGCGGCGCTGGCGCGAGTGGCGCGATGTGCATGCGCAACTGGTGTCGGTGGTCACCGAGCAACGCTGGACGCGCAACGCCACACCCGCCAGCCATGAGCAGTTGCACCTGTCTTTGTTGTCGGGTTTGCTCGGCAACATCGGCTTCAAGCCCGATGACGATGAGGCCTACTTGGGGGCCAGGGGCATCCGCTTTTACCCCCACCCGGGCAACCGGCTGAAGAAGAAACCGGGCCGCTGGGTGGTGTGTGCCGAGTTGGTGGAGACATCGCGCTTGTTTGGCCGTGGTGTGGCGCAACTGGACCCCACTTGGCTGGAGCAGGTGTCCGAGCATTTGTTGCGCCGCCAAATGCTCGACCCCCATTGGGACAAACGCAGTGGGGACGTGCTGGCCATGGAGCGAGCCACCCTGTATGGCTTGGTGGTGTACAGCGGTCGGCGCAAGCCCTATGCGCGGGTCGATGAGGCGGGGGCGCGGCAAATCTTCATTCGCGAAGCCTTGGTCGATGGCCAACTCGATGGCGATTGGCCTTTTTTGCGCGCCAACCAACGGCTGCTGGCCCAGGTCGAGGCCTTGGAGCACAAGTCGCGACGCCAAGATGTGTTGGTGGACGACGCCATCATCGAGGCCTTTTACGAGGCCAATCTCCCTGCCGAAGTCAACAGCCGGCGCAGTTTGCAGCAGTGGTTTGACAAAGCCCGCGCGGCCCAGCCCGAGCTCTTGTGCATGGGGCGTGAAGACCTGATGCGCCACAGCGCCCAGGGCGTCACGGCCCAGGCCTTTCCCAATGCCCTGCGCTTGGGCGGCGTGGATTGCCGTGCCGAGTATTTGCATGCGCCGGGTGACGCGCGCGACGGCATCACCGTCAGTGTGCCTTTGTTCGTGCTGAACCAAGTCAGCGAAGAGCGCACCGAATGGTTGGTGCCCGGCATGCTCAAAGACAAAATTCAAGCCCTGCTCAAAAGCCTGCCGCAAAAACCGCGCTCGCGCTTTGTGCCCCTGCCCGAGGCCGCCGCCAAGCTGGCCCTGGCGATGGGTGAGATCGAAGCCTTTGGCATGGGCTCATTGACCGACGCTTTGCTGGCCCGTGTGCGGGCACAAACCAGTTTGGACGTGAAACGCGCCGACTTCAAACTCGACATGCTCAGCCCGCATTTCTTCATGAATTTGCGCGTGGTCGACGAGCACGGACGCCAATTGGGCATGGGCCGCAACCTGGGCGCGCTCAAGGCCGAATGGGGCAGCCAAGCGCGTGGGGCGTTCCAGGCCTTGGCCCAAATCAAAAACATCGGCCCTGCCGCCAGCCCCCAAGCGGGCGCCACGGCCGCTGTGGCTTCACCGGTTCCAGTTTCAGGCGCCGCGTCCAGCGCCCCAGTGGCAGCGGCCAGTCCCCAGGCGGGTAAACCGGAAAGGGCTGTGGCCACCGATCAAAAGTTCACCGCGTGGGCTTTTGGCGAGTTGCCCGAGCTGATGGAAATTCGCAAGTCTGGGCAGGTGCTGGTGGGATTTCCGGCCTTGGTCGACATGGGGGACGGCGTGTGCATCGAGGTGTTTGACGAGCCCGAAATGGCCGCCGCCAAACACCGCGCAGGCCTGCGGCGTTTGTTTGCTTTGCAAATCAAAGACGCCCTCAAATACTTGGAAAAGAACATCCCCGACATGCAAAAAATGGCGGTGGCCTATATGCCCTTGGGCAGCGTTGAAGAATTGCGCGGTCAAATTTTGGATGTGGCCTTGGACCGGGCTTTTTTGCTCGACCCCTTGCCCAGCGATGAAGCCGCTTTTCAGCGCCGATTGGCCGATGGGCGGGGCCGTTTGACCTTGATCGCCCAAGAGGTGGCGCGCTTGGTGGCCACGGTGTTGACCGAATACGCCTCGGCGGTGCGCAAGATCAAAGACACCAAAAATGCCCCCGAGGCCACGGCCGACTGTGCCCAGCAACTCCAGCGCTTGATGCCCAAAAACTTCGTGGCTTCTACCCCATGGCCACAGTTGCAGCACTTTGCGCGCTACCTCAAAGCGGTGGTGTTGCGCTTGGACAAATGGCGCGCCGACCCTGCCCGCGACACCCAAAAATTGGGCGATTTAAAGCCCCAAGAGCAGCGCTATTGGCGCTTGGTGGCCGAGCGCAAAGGGGTGGCGGACGAGCGCATGCTGGAGTTCCGCTGGCTGCTTGAGGAATTGCGGGTGAGCTTTTTTGCCCAGGAGTTGCGCACCCCGCAACCGGTGAGCACCAAGCGTTTGGACAAGGCCTGGGCTCAGTTGAATCACTGAGCCTGTTCAAGCTCAGTGCTTGGTCAAGATCAAAGACGGGCCAAGCGCTCCAAGGCCAGGTTCAAGGTCTCGTCTTTTTTGGCAAAGCAAAAGCGGATCACCCGCTGGTCAAAACCGTCGGCATAAAAAGCCGACATGGGAATGGCGGCCACGCCCACTTCACGCGTTAACCACTGGCAAAAGTCGCCCTCACTCAGGTTTTTTTCCGCGACCTTGAGCTCGTCGATGCGCACACACTGAAAGTAGCTGCCCTCGCTGGGCAACAACTTGAAGGCGGTGCGTTCCAAACCGGCGCGAAACAAGTCGCGCTTGCGGGCGTAAAAAGCCGGCAAGCCCATGTAGGGCTCGGTGTTGGCCATGAAGCGGGCCAAGCCGTGCTGCACCGGTGTGTTGACGGTGAACACATTGAACTGGTGCACCTTGCGAAACTCGGCGGTGAGGCTGGGCGGGGCCGCGCAATAGGCCACTTTCCAGCCGGTCACATGGTAGGTTTTGCCAAAGCTGGAGATGATGAAGGCGCGCTCGGCCAAGCCCGGGTAAGAGGCGGCGCTGCGGTGCACCAAGGGGGCGTAGACCATGTGCTCGTACACCTCGTCGCTGATGAGCAGCACCTGGGTGGGTTCCAAAATCTCTTGCAAGCGCAGCATGTCGGCGTCGCTCCACACGGTGGCGCTGGGGTTGTGCGGCGAGTTGATCAAGATGGCGCGGGTGCGCGGGGTGATGGCTGCACCGATGCGGTCAAAGTCGGGGCGAAAGCTCCCGGGCGTGAGCGGCACGCGCACCACGGTGCCGCCAGCCAATTCGATGTTGGGGATGTAGCTGTCGTAACAAGGCTCGAGCACGATCACCTCATCGCCTGCGCGCACCACGGCCAAGATGGCATTGATGATGGCCTGGGTGGCACCTGCGGTGACGGTGATTTCTGTGGCCGGGTCATAGGCCTTGTGGTACAGGTTTTGAATTTTTTGGGTGATGGCTTGGCGCAACTCCAGCACACCCAGCATGGAGGGGTATTGGTTCAGGCCTTCGCGCATGGCGTCGCTGACGGCGTCGATCAAGGCCGGGTCGCAACCAAAGTCGGGAAAGCCTTGGCCCAAGTTGACCGCTTGGTGCTCGGTGGCCAGGGCCGACATCACGGTGAAGATGGTGGTGCCCACGTTGGGCAGTTTGGTCTCAAGAAGGGGTGTCATGGTGAAAAAAGGTGGTCAAGTGGGGTTGCTGGGGGAGGCCGTCCAAGGCGATTGCATGGCCGCTTGAAGGGATTCCTGGGTCAATTCAGGGCTCAACATCTGGGCAAACTCGTACACAAAATTGCGCAAATAAGCGCCGCGTTTGAACGCCACACGGGCCACATTGTGGCCGAGCAAATGGCCCAAGGGACGCGAGACCAGGTCTTCTTCGTTTTTTTCGTTCATGGCCATTTCAGCCACGATGCCCACGCCCATGCCCAGTCGGACATAGGTTTTGATCACATCCGAATCGATGGCTTCCAGGGCCACGCGCGGCTTCAGGTGGGCCTTGGCAAAGGCATTGTCAATGCGGGTGCGCCCCGTGAACGACGGGTGGTAGGTGACCAAGGGCTGCTCGGCCAAGGCGGCCAAGCTCAGGGGTTGGTCCACCAAGGGGTGGTCCAGGGGCAGCACCAACACATGTTCCCAGGTGTAGCAGGGCAGGGTGACCAAATCGGGGTAATCGGCCAAGGACTCGGTGGCCATGCCCAGCTCGGCCACTTCGTCCAGCAGCATTTGGGCCACTTGACCGGGCGCGCCTTGGTGCATGCTGACGTTGACCAGCGGGTAAGTGGTGCGCAACTGGGCCACCGGTTTGGGCAAAACATAGCGCGCCTGGGTGTGGGTGGCGGCGATGGACAAAGTGCCCCGGTCTTGTTGGCTGTATTGCTCGCCAATGCGTTTGAGGTTGTTGACTTCGGCCAAGATGCGCTCAATGCTGTGCAGCACTTGCTGGCCCGGTTCGGTGACGCGTTTGAGGCGTTTGCCGTGGCGGGTGAAGATGTCAATGCCGAGTTCTTGCTCCAATTCCAAAATGGCTTTGGACACCCCGGGCTGCGAGGTGTGCAAGGCCTTGGCCGCTTCGGTCAGGTTGAGGTTGCGACGCACCGCCTCTTGAACAAATTTAAATTGGTGCAGGTTCATGGTCCCTCTTTGTCTGGGTGACCAGGGGCTGGGTGCATGGGCATGTCCAAGGTGGCGGCCAGGGCCAGGGCATCGAGCACAGCCGCTTGCTCCCCCACCGGCGGTTGCAGATCAAACCGCACTTGCGGGTGGTCATGCTGCAACTGCGCCATCAAGACGGGCAGGTCTTCTCGCACATGTTTGCCCACCCCCAAAAACATCGGCAACACCCGAATCTGCACATGCCCCAGCGTGACCGCTTGGGCCACGGCTTGTGGCAGGTTGGGCTCGGTCAATTCAAGATAGGCGCAGGACACCCAGGCATGGGGGGCTTGGTCACGGATGCGCTGGGCCACGGCCAACATCGGGCGTTGCCAAGCCGGGTCGCGTGAACCATGGGCAAATAAAACGATGGCGGTCATTGGCGCAGCACCAGCCAGGCAAAAGCGCCCAGCGAAATCAAAGAATAAAGCATGCCCGGCAAGGCGGCGGCCAACCAGGGTGTCCACTGCTTGAGGTTGCCGATGTGACCAAACATGTTGTTGAGCAAAAAGAAACTCACCCCGAACAACACCCCAATGAACACATAGGTGGCGATATTGACATTGCGCATGTGCAGGTAAGCAAAGGGCAGGGCAAGCACCACCATGACCAAGCAACTCAAGGGGTAGAACACCTTTTTCCAAAACTCAATTTCATACAGTTGCGCGGCCTGGGCGTTGTTTTCCAAGTGGCGCACATAGTGGAACAAGTCCCAAATGCCCATGCGTTCGGGCTTGATCAAGGCCACGGTGACCATGTCTTGGCTGATGTCCGAGGGCCACAGCATTTCTGACATTTGACTTTGTACCAAAGGCTTTTGGGCCTCTGGGCTGGGGCTGAATTCACTGCGCGCGACCTCGCTCAAAACCCAACCGCCCGTGTTGGCAATGCGACCTTTTTTGGCCAAGGTGTGCGAGATCAAGCGCCCGGTGTCGGAAAACTCATAAAGCCGGATGTCGCTCATCTGGCCTTCACCACTGATGGACCCCACATTGACGGAAAACTGGCTGAACTTCTGTTTTTCTTTGAGCCAGGCACCGTTTTGGCCAATGTGCAAAACACCGCCTTCAAAACGCGACTTGAGCAAGCGGCCTTCGCGCTCGCACCAGGGGGCGATGTGGTCACCCATCACAAAGGTCAGCAAGGCAAACAACAAACCCAAAAACATCAGGTGGCGCAGGGCCAGGCCAGGGCCCATGCCGCTGGTGCGCAAAATGGTGAACTCTGACGATTGGGCCATGCGCGCCATCACAAAAATGCAGCCAATCAGCACCGTGATCGGCATCAACTCATAAATGTGGATGGGGATCAGCAGCGCCACATAGATCAAGGCATGGTTGAGTTGGTAGTTGGGGGAGTGGCGCCCGGCCACGTTTTGCAGGTCTTCGACCAAGTCGAAGAAAAAAAACAAACCCAAAAATGCCAAGGTCACAAAAGCCACGGCGGTCATCACCTCGGTATAAATCAAGCGGCGCATGGTTTTCATGGCTTGCCACCTGTTGGGGTTGGGGCAGGCAACCAGTGGCGCCAAGACCATTGATGGTGCCGCATCCACACCCCAACCAAGGCCACCACGAACACCCCCCCATGCAAAGCCAAGGCAAAGCCCAAGGGGGTGACTTTGTGGTTGACCACCCAGGCTTTGCCAATGTTGATCATGTTGGTGTAGACCAAAAATGAAAACAAGGCCAGCATCAACTGCAGGCTGCGCCCCGAGCGCGGGTTGAATTGCGCCATCAATAAGGCCAATAAAACAAAATTGAAACAAGCCAAGATGCTGCCCAAGCGCCACACCAACTCGGCTTGGTTCTCAAGATTGGGTTGCATCAGCAGCACATCCAAGGTCAGCATCTTGGCCGACAGTTGGCCCGGATCCACCAAGGTGCGGCTGATGCGGGTGTCATAGGTTTCAAACTCGGCCAATATCAGTTCTTGGCTGGCATGGCGGCGCTCCAGCCGCTGCCCGTTTTCCAAGACCAAAAAGCGCTCATCGTCGCGCACATCGATGCGGCCCGTGCGCGCCGTGGCAATCACTGTTTTGTCGGCATCGGTGATGGAGATGAAGACGTTTTTGCCTTGCAAATCGCCGGCTTGGTCTTTTTCGATGAAAAACACCCGCTGCCCAGAGGCCGAGGATTGGAACTGTCCCGGGGTGACACGCTCCAAGTCGCCGCGTTTTTCATAGCGCTCGCGCAGCTCTTGTACCTGTTGGTTGCTCCAGGGCCAAACCCACAAAACCAGCGCAGCGACGATCAAAATCAGCGGCCAGCCAAATTGCCACAAGGGTCGCAGCAATTGAATGATGCCCTGGCCGCTGGTGAGCCAAATGACCATTTCGCTGTCGCGGTACAACCGAGACAGGGTGCTGACCATGGCCACAAACAGGCTGAGTGTGAAGATGGTGGGCAAGTAACCCAACACCGTGAAACCCAGCACCAGACTGACCTCGGCGGGGTTGACGTTTCCATTGGACGCCAGACCCAGGGTGCGGATCAGCACCATGGTCATCACCACCGTGACCAGCACCACCAAAGTGGCGCCAAAGCTGCGGTTGAGCTCTTGTTTGAGACTGGAATCGAATAACATACCGTGCAGAGGAAAACCCGATTATGAACTTCAGCTTGCTCACACTTTCATCCAATGCCATCCACAGCCACAAAACCGATGCCTTGGTGGTCTTGGTCCCTGAGGGTCTCAAGCCGGCACGGGGTCCATTGGCCGATTGGTTGACCCGACATCTTAAAAACGGGGATTTTTCCACCCAAGTCGGTTTTCACCTGTCCTTGTTTGAAGCCCCAGGGTGGGCGGCCAAACGGGTCTGTTTTGTCGGCATCGGCAGTGCCAGTGCCGCCCAAGTGCGCCAAGCCCTGACCGCCGCCTGGGGGGTGTTGAAGGGGGGCAAACCCGAGGCGATCACCGTTTGGTTGCCGGAGTCGGGCACCAACTTGTTGGGGCCTGCCATGCAAGCCCTGGCCGATGCCAGTTATGTGTTCACCACCACCAAGCCCAGCGCCAAGGCGCGCACCCTCAAGCGGGTCACGGTGGCCATGCCCGACGCGGTCAAGCACAAGACAGAATTTGCCCGCCAGCAGGCCCTGGTTGAAGGCGTGGAGTGGGCCAAAGAGTGGGGCAACCGGCCCGCCAACCATGCCACCCCCAGCATCCTGGCCAAGGCCGCGCAAACTTTGGGCAAGCATCGGCGCATGAGATGCCAAGTTTTGGGCCCCAAAGAGGTGGCCAAACTCGGCATGGGTTCATTCGCTGCGGTGGCCCAGGCCTCCGCTGAGCCCTTGCGCTTCATTGTGTTGCATTACAACGGGGCGGCCAAGTCCAAAGCGCCCGTGGTCTTGGTGGGCAAGGGCATCACCTTTGACACCGGCGGCATCTCTCTCAAGCCTGGTGCCGGCATGGATGAAATGAAGTTTGACATGTGTGGTGCAGCCAGTGTGATGGGCACGTTCATGGCCCTGGCGAAATTGCAACCGGCCATCAATGTGGTGGGGCTGATCCCCGCTTGTGAAAACATGCCCGATGGCCGGGCCTTGAAACCCGGTGATGTGGTCACCAGCATGAGCGGGCAAACCATTGAAATCCTCAATACCGACGCAGAAGGGCGTTTGATTTTGTGCGATGCCCTGACCTACGCCAAGCGCTTCAAGCCCAGCGCGGTGATCGACATTGCCACCCTGACCGGTGCCTGTGTGATTGCCTTGGGCCATGTGCGCAGCGGCCTGTACGCCACCGATGAAAGCTTGGCCAAAGCCCTGGAAACCGCTGGCGAGGCGGCGCAAGACCTGTGCTGGCGCATGCCTTTGGACGAGGCCTATGCCGAGGGCTTGAAGTCCAACTTTGCCGATGTGGCCAATGTGGCGGACCGGGCCGCGGGATCGGTCACCGCGGCCAAATTTTTACAACGATTTGCCACCGATTTCCCCTGGGCCCATTTGGACATTGCCGGGACGGCCTGGAAAAGTGGCGCGGCCAAAGGGGCCACCGGGCGGCCCGTGGGCTTGTTGCTGCATTATTTGCTCTCCCAATCCGAGGCGGGTCAGCGCTGATGGAAGTGGCATTTCACTTCAATGTGAGCGAGCCCACGGATTATTGTTGCCGGTTGTTGCGCAAAGCCCATGGGCGCGGTGCCCGGGTCACGGTGACAGGCCCCAGGCAGCGTTTGCTCGATATCGACCAGCAACTGTGGGCCTTGTCACCCACTGAATTCGTGCCCCACGCTTGGGCCGATGCATCGGCCGAAGTGCTGCTGTGCAGTCCCATCGTGTTGTGCGAAACCTTGCCGCCGCCAGAACCCGGTCAGACCCCGCCGATGTTGCTCAACTTGTTCGAGCAAATTCCTGCAGATTACACCCTATACGAAAGGGTGATTGAAGTGGTGGGTTTGGCTCAAGCAGAGCGGGCCCAAGCCAGGCAGCGCTGGCGTGCTTACGACCAAGCCCAACACCGCCTGACCCGGCACGATGCCGCCCCCACTTCTTCTGCGCCATGAACCCGAATGAACAACCCCCGTCATGGGTGCCCACCTTGACCCAAGAAATTGCGCTGAGCCAGCCCCCGATCCAGGCACCAGTGGCGCATTCCCCGGCGCACCCTTTCCCGTCAGTGCTGGATGAAACCCGCTTGTGCATGATGGTGACCGACCAATTGTTGGCCCAATTGCCCGATTTGATCCGCGCCACCGTGCGCGCGCATTTGCAGCAAAACCCGCAAACGGTTGAAGTGCAAGGGCCTGTCGAAGCTGACACATCGACGTTGAACAGGCCTTGAGTCACCGGCCTAGGGTATGTCCCGGGCCAGTTTATTGGCCGAGCCTGGTGCCCACAAAGCAAACCATAGGTTATATTTTGAGCCCATCCCGTTCGTTCTAACCCTTTGAAAGGCCCCCCATGTTGATCAAATACTCCCTCGTTGCCGCCGCCTCAGTGCTGGCCTTTTCGGCCCAAGCACAAACCGTGGTGAAAATTGGTCATGTTGGACCCATCAGTGGCGCCATTGCCCACCTGGGCAAAGACAACGAAAACGGCGCACGTTTGGCGATTGAAGACTTGAATGCCAAAGGCATCAGCATTGGTGGCGCCAAGGTGAAATTTGAGTTGGTGGCCGAAGACGATGCAGCAGATCCCAAGCAGGGCGCTGCCGCAGCCCAAAAATTGGTCGATGGCAAGGTCAATGGCGTCATTGGCCACCTGAATTCAGGCACATCGATTCCGGCGTCCAAAATTTACAGCGACGCGGGTATTCCGCAAATTTCACCCTCTGCCACCAACCCCAAGTTCACCCGCCAGGGCTACAAAACCACCTTCCGGGTGGTGGCTGACGATGTGCATTTGGGGGGCACCTTGGGGCGCTATGCCGTCAAAACGATGAAGGGTAAGAACATTGCCGTGATCGATGACCGCACGGCTTATGGCCAAGGCGTGGCCGATGAATTTGAAAAGGCCGTCAAGGCCGCTGGCGGCACCATTGTGGGTCGCGAATTCACCAACGACAAAGCCACTGACTTCATGCCGATTTTGACCACCCTCAAGGGCAAAAAGCCCGATGTGGTGTTCTTTGGCGGCATGGATGCCGTGGCCGGCCCCATGCTCAAGCAAATGAAGTCCTTGGGCGTGAGCGCCAAGTTCATGGGCGGAGACGGCATTTGCACTGGTGAGTTGTCCAAATTGGCCGGTGACGCCATGGCCGATGGCCAAGTGGTATGTGCCGAGGCCGGTGGGGTCGAAGGGGCCCAGAAAAAAGCCATGGATGATTTTGGTGTGCGTTACCAAAAACGCTTCAATGACGATGTCAAGCTGTATGCACCCTATGTCTACGACGCGGTCAATTTGATGGTCGATGCCATGGTCAAGGCCAAGTCCAGTGACCCCGCCAAATACCTGCCCGTTCTGGCCAAAACCACGGGCTACAAGGGCGTGACCGGCACCATCTCTTTTGACGACAAAGGCGATGTCAAAAATGGTGCCTTGACGCTGTACACCTACAAGGCTGGCAAGCGCGATATGTTGTCGGTGGTGCGTTGAACTCGGTTTCTCCTGTCCCCCAATGAAAAGGCCCCGTGAGGGGCCATTTCTCTTGTCACCAGGGGCCGTGCTCAGGCGGGCTGAGCCAAGGCCCCGGGCATGACTTGGTCCAAGGCGCCTTCGAGCAGATCGACAGTGCGGTCCA
>Ga0209550_10006359_pt1 | contig 11014 bp, 8 predicted proteins | sample LauGreSuBDMM15SN_2_FD_187567 | JGI IMG/M metagenome (GOLD analysis project Ga0209550, IMG submission 187567) | Freshwater lake microbial communities from Lake Michigan, USA - Su13.BD.MM15.SN (SPAdes) (version 5) | ecosystem: Environmental > Aquatic > Freshwater > Lake | place: Lake Michigan, USA... | reverse complement strand
TATTAGCTTTCAATAATAAGATTCTTGCAATTCTTTCCTGCTTCTGGTATACCAATTCGTGGATGGGTGTCCGAGTGGTTTAAGGAACTAGTCTTGAAAACTGGCGTGCGGGCAACCGTACCGTGGGTTCGAATCCCACCCCATCCGCCAGGCCTCTCAACTTTAAGCTTTGTCATGCAATCCCTTTAGCAGAGGAACGAGTTTGTTATACATAGTCTTTCAAAGACTAAGACGGTCTGCTGGTTAATAATATAATGGAAATTTTTAACACCATGCAACCTATACAATCCATTTTCGTCTTAAATTTCATCACTTGGCTATTATCATCTGTTTTTTATGCGTTTCAAATGACTCTTCGAGTTCTTCCTGTGGTTATGATAGATTTTTTATCTAGAAGGGTAGGTTTTAATGCAGGAGAATTGGGATTGCTTGCTGGTATATATTATGTCGGTTATTCACTTTCGCATATACCTATTGGGATTTGTTTGGATCAATATTCTCCACGCTATACTATATTTATCTGTATTCTTTTATGCGTATTAGGTCTTTATCTCACAGCTTTTGCTGAAGGTGTGTGGGAGATTTTTGTGTCTCGCTTTTTAATAGGAATAGGTTCTGTAGCGGGTATTCTAGGGGCGGCAAAGGTTGTAGTAGATTTTTACCCAAAAAATTATGGTTTGATGCTTGGCTTAACGGTTATGATAGGTGTATGTGGAGCGTATTATGGAGCTCAGCCAATAAGAGAAATGCTGATTTCTCTCTCTCCTGAGCAAGTAATGCAAGGATTAGCGTTGTTTGGCATAATATTAGCTGCTTCAATATGGGCTTTATATGTTACGAAGGGTTCAGTAGCAACTGCTCAGAGTAATAAATTAGGAATCAAGGCTACATTGCAACTGGCTATAAGAAACAGGAGTTTTTGGATTATGGGGCTTTTTGCGGGTCTAATGGTTGGGCCTTTAGAAGGATTCGCTGATTTGTGGGGGATAAAATACTTAGTACAGATACATGGTTTGAGTGATACAGAAGGCGCTTTTAGCATTACACTCATTTTTATAGGGCTAGGAATCGGATGTCCTGTTTTAGGGTATATGACGAAGCAAATTGTTGATTTACGCAAATCAATTATTTTTTGTGGCATAGCGCTTCTAGGTTTACTAGTATTATTATTCAGTGGCTATAAATTTGGGACCATGGGTATATATGCAATATGCTTATTTATAGGAGTATTTTCTTCATATCAAACTTCAGTATTTACTATGACAACTCTTAAAGCTAGTGCGGAAATTGTGTCTGTTGCAACTGCTATAGTAAACATGACTATTATGATTTTTGGATTTGTTTATCATGCTGTAATAGGTTACGTATTGGATATATTCTTTGTGTCATCTCAAACGGATATGCTTGTGTATAGTGCTTCTGCTTATCAGTCTTCTTTTGCAGTTATTCTATTAGGTATAATTCTTGGTACAATAGGGTTTTATAAATTTGTGATGCCAGTGCATACTGGGATCCAGAAATGAGTAAGTTGGATTCCCGCCTGCGCGAGAATGAAACGAATAATCTACCTAAATATAAATTATTTGACCATATATCAGAGCTTAAATCTCGTCTGACAATTATAGCTATATTCTTTTTTATTAGTTTCCTAGTATGCTACTATTATAGTGAGTATATTTTTCAATTTCTCCTAGAACCTTTGGTCAATATTATAGGTAGAGAAGGGCGCAAAATAATTTATACAGGTCTTGCAGAAGCATTTTTTACATATTTGAATTTAAGTGCTTTTACAGCATTTTTAATATCAATTCCATTAATAGCTATGCAGATATATTTATTCGTAAAACCAGCTTTATATCCTGAAGAAAGATCTATCGCTAAAGCTATATTTTTTTGTTCACCATTATTGTTTTTGATCGGCGCAGTTTTTGTATTTTACTTTGTTATACCAAAAGCATGGGGGTTTTTTTTAGGATTCGAAATTCCCAACTCTGATATTCCACTTTTATTAGAAGCTAGAATAAGCGAGTATTTGTCGCTAGTAATAAAATTAGTTTTAGCATTTGGTTTAGCCTTTCAAATGCCTGTGATATTAGTAATTTTAGCATTACTAGGTTTCATTACTCATGAAGCTTTGAGACAAAAAAGAAGAATTGCTATAGTAATAAATTTTATAATAGCAGGAATTATAACACCCCCTGATATATTAAGCCAAGTCGCGCTTGCAATCCCGATGGTTTTATTGTATGAATTATCTATAATTTCTTGTAAGTATATTTCCAATAGGCGATAAAATGTTAGATATAAAATGGATTAGAGAAAATCCTGCTTTATTTGATGAAGCTCTACAAAATAGAAAGCTTCAGCCTTTATCAAAAGAGCTAATTAAGTTAGATTTAGAAAAAAGGCATGTAATAGCTAGAATGCAGGAATTGCTGCAAAAGCGTAATAGCCAGGCGAAAGCATTAGGTGCTATTAAAGATAAAACAGGCGCAGAATTTAATGCAGCTAGACTTGAGGCTGAGGAGTTAAAAAACGAACTTGCCGAGCTCAGCGCAAGATCTGATTCTGATGAAAAGTTGGAATCAATATTAGAAACATTACCAAATATTCCAGCTTTAGATGTGCCAGTTGGCAGCGATGAAACTTATAATAAGCTAGTGAAAACAGTTGGTGAAATTCCTTATATAGATAATCCTCAAGAGCATTTTGATCTAGGAGAAAAATTAGGACTAATGGATTTTCAAAAAACTGCTAAAATTTCAGGCAGTAGATTCGTTACTTTATCGGGCGCTTTGGCAAGGCTAGAGAGAGCTTTGGCTAATTTTATGCTAGATATACACACAAAAGAATTCGGATATCTTGAGGTTTCTCCTCCTGCTTTAGTTAGGCCAATTGCTATGTATAATACTGGCCAACTTCCAAACCTTGAAGAAGATTCATTTTTAACAACAAATGATTACAGACTAATTCCAACCTCAGAAGTATCTCTTACAAATTTAGTCGCTGATACTATAGTGCCACGCGAAGAATTGCCGATCAGATTTACGGCATATACATCATGTTTTCGCTCTGAAGCAGGAAGCGCTGGAAAGGACACTCGTGGTATGATTAGGGTTCATCAATTTAATAAAGTAGAACTTGTGTCAATTACCACGCCAGATGAATCTGAAGAAGAGCATATGAGAATGCTTAGCGCTGCTGAAACAATATTGCAAAGGCTAAAACTACCTTATAGAGTAATGCTACTTTGTACTGGCGATATGGGTTTTTGTTCTAAAAAAACTTTTGATATAGAAGTCTGGCTTCCAGGTCAAAACCAGTATCGTGAAATTTCTAGTGTATCTAATTGTGGGGATTTTCAAGCTCGTCGTATGAAAGCTAGATATAAAGAATTTGGTGCATCTGATACTACTTTGCTTCATACCTTAAATGGGTCTGGTTTAGCTGTGGGTAGAACAATTATTGCGATAATGGAAAATTACCAAAATGCAGATGGATCTATCAATATACCTGAGGCATTAGTACCTTATATGAATGGTGAAAGAGTTGTGACCAGTGCAAAATCATAGGTTGCTAATATTATATTAATGATACTGGCGTCATCTTAAGCGCAGGCAGTTTCGCGTCATCCTCTCTGTCTCATCCATCTCTGTGTCACCACAGCGGAAGCTGGGATCTAGTATAAATAATTTTCTGTATTCACGCCTTTAGCTAAGACTTACACCAACCGCAGGAATGACTCCGACATGGATCACTACATTCGAAGGCTATGTTATCGTCAATATCTATCTTTAGTTAGCAATGCCTAGAGTTGTGTCAAAATAATATAGACTTTTTTCTGATGCTGATTATAATGATGCTGGTCTTAAATTTTAAAGTGGTATGTCTATGTCTAGTTGTAAAAAGCTTTATATTTTAACATTTTTAGGAATAATAGTAGCAGTGCTTCTGGCCGCTTATTATTTAGTATCTCTAAAAACTGAAATTAAATTACTAAAAAAACAAAATAAGAACCAAGAGCTTTTGCTAGATAATAGAACAAAAGAATTAAGCAAGGTTATAAATGACAAAGTGCAAGCCCAAAATTGGGTATGGTCTAACGATTCAGAGCTAGAAAAAATAGCTAATGATTTTTTCAAAAACGGTCTTAATTATAATCGTAGTCAAACACCACTCTGCTCTATTATGAGTAAGGAAAATAGTGATAAAGCGCCTCCAGCCGGACATAATTATACGCAATTATATTACGCTTTATTCAAAGATAAGCAAAATGCGAGCCTCAATATTTTTGAAGTTGGGCTTGATACCAATAACACAGATCTCCTATCTAATATGGGAGCGAATGGTACTCCAGGCGCTTCACTTAGGGGGTGGAGAAATTTCTTTCCTAATAGTATGGTTTATGGGGCTGATGTCGATAAAAGAATTCTTTTCACGGAAGATCGTATCAAAACATATTATGTAGACCAATTAAAAGCAGATACAATATCTGCAATGTGGTCAGAAATTGGTAATATAGAATTTGATGTTATACTTGATGATGGATTGCATACATATGATGCTAATACAATCTTTCTTGAAAACTCGCTTACTCACTTAAAGAAAGATGGGATTTATATTATAGAAGATATCGGAGAAAGATATGTAGATTCTTGGAAAGAATATATTCTTAAAAATAACTATCATGCAGTTATAATTGAACTCCCAGATTATTACGGTAATCATGCATATGATAATCGTGTAATTCTTATAAAAAAATTATAAAGGTTTATGCATATAAAATATAGAAGCGATATTGACGGACTTCGTGCAATTGCAGTTCTTGCCGTTGTATTATTTCATGCTTTTCCTAAAGTTATCAAGGGTGGCTTTATCGGGGTGGATATCTTTTTCGTTATTTCAGGCTATTTAATAACTAGTATAATTTATACAGATTTAGGAAATAATTTTAGTTTTTATAATTTTTATGTTAGGCGTATAAAGCGTATTTTTCCAGCATTGATTTTGGTACTCACCTCCTGTCTTGTATTTGGGTGGTTTGTACTATCTAGTACAGAATATACACAGCTTGGTAAACACACATCAGCTGGTTCTTTCTTCTATATGAATTTTACATTATTGAAAGAAGTTGGCTATTTCGATAATGCTTCTATAACAAAACCATTGCTACATTTATGGTCATTATCTATCGAAGAGCAATTTTATATTTTCTGGCCTTTGATATTATGGTTTTCGTCTAAAAGAGGTTTTAATCTCTTTTCTGTTTGCTTTGTTATAATTCTTATATCTTTTTGGTTTAATATAAAAATCACTATGAAATATCCTGTTACTGGTTTTTATTCACCTTTGTGCCGCGTTTGGGAGCTAATGAGTGGATCTCTTTTAGCATATTTTTCGCTTAATAATATAGAAATTATTGAGCGTTATAAAAATCTTGCGGGATATTGGTTTGGTAGGGTAATCTACGCAAAATATAAGTCTAATAATGATGGCGCTTTTTTATTAAATATTCTTTCAATATTAGGATTTGTTGTTGGATTATATTACATAATATCTTTTAAAAAAATTGCTCAATTTCCAGGCTGGAGCGCTTTGACACCTGTTATTAGTGCATTATTCATTATAGGGGCTGGGCCAAACTCATGGGTTAATAGAAAAATATTATCGAATAAGATTTTGGTATGGTTTGGGTTAATCAGCTATCCATTATATCTGTGGCATTGGTCGTTATTATCATATGTATTTATATTGGAAGATAATGCTCCCAAAGCAGAAGTAATTTGGGGTGCAATTATTCTTAGTATATTTCTTAGCTGGCTGACTTATAAATTAGTTGAAACCCCTATAAGGAGGTCTAAGGATAAAAAATATATAGCTGGGTTATTATGTTTGCTATTATCAGCAATTGGTTTTACAGGATGTGATATTTATAAGAAAAAAGGATATCCTAAGCGTCTGACGGGTGTTATGTTGCAGGGAATAGATGCTCATGTCCAGGATGAAAACACTATAGTAATGGGTAAAAGATGTAGTAAGATCTTAAACGCAAATCAAAATATTTGTAATGCAAATTCCGAAAAGCCAAAATTTGCTATATTGGGTGATAGTCATGCTGGGATTTTTTTTGATGCCGTAAATAAATTTACAAAACTAGAGGCAGCGAGTTTTATAATGCAAGGTTTTATGCCATTTATAAATTATGTCTGTTATAAGCACGATAAAAACCAAACAATTAATAAAGAAGCCTTGGAATATGCAATTAAATCCGCTGATTTAGATAGTTTGGAGTATTTTGTCCTGCTTTCGAGAGGGCCTATTTATTTCTCTGGTAAGGGTTTTGGAATTGAAGAATCAGTAGGAGAATTAAATGGTTGGAGGGTTGGTCCAATAATAGAAGATAATGGTCCTAAAATGAGTAGTGAACAAGCCTTTATAGAAGGGTATGTGGAAGTTATCAATTTGCTAATTTCTAAGGGTAAGAAAGTGATTTTTGTAATAGATTGGCCAGAGCTGGGTATAGACCCTAAATCCTGCGTAAAAAGGCCAATGACAATTACAGAAAGAGAGGTTTCAGAATGTATTATTACGAGAGATACGGTCAATAATAGACAAAAAAAATACAGAGAATTAATTGCAGAAATTAAAACAAGAGTACCATCTCTTATGATATATGACCCTATTTCAGTTTTTTGTGATAATGAAAAATGCTATGGGAAAAAAGATCATATAATTTATTATCTTGATGATGATCATCTAAATATGCGTGGAGCCAAGTTGCTAATCGAAGATTTTCAAAAATGGCTGGAGTGAAACCTTACCCAAGTATTACAACCTTACTCGTAGTAGTTCTGGTCTCAATATCCTTTAATGCTTCTGGAATTTGATCGAAACTATATTTTTTCTCCGCTTCTGCTGGGAAAGCTCTAGCTGCAATTAATCCAAATATTTCTACTATACTTAGCATTAATTCAGGCTTATCGCGCTTATATTGTGCCAATCTTGGTGCTGTTAAAAACAGCGAACGGCTGGAAAGCGCTGCAGGATTTATTGGGTGAGATTTTTCAGCGGCACTTCCTGCGCTTACTAAAAGGCCAAAAGGAGTCATGCATTTGATAGATTGTTTGAGTAAATCTTTCCCTATGAGGTCATATACTACGGGAACACCTGTTTTTTTCGTAATATCATTTATACCAGCAACAAAATCTTCATTATTATAATTAAATACTGCTTCGGCATATGAATCAATTACAAGCTTTTTTTTATCATCAGATCCTACAGTAGCTATTACCTTTACTTTATACTCTCTGGCAAGCTTGAGCATCAATCTACCAACGTTACTAGCGGCGCCATGAATCACTATAGTCATTCCCTCCCTTAAAAAAAAGGTTCTTCGCATTAAATAATGTGCTGTCATTCCTTTTACTAGATTAAGGGCTGCGGACTCGCTTGTGATAGAATCTGGAATAGGAAAAATATATTGCAGTTTGATTGTGCGATATTCTGCATATGCGCCACCATTTACTGTCGCATATCCCACTCTTTGACCGATTTTTAGGTTCTCCACGCCTTTGCCTATTGCTTCAATTACTCCCACAGCTTCAATGCCCGGTGTAATCGGGCTAAATGGATGCTGTACAGAGCCTCTTAAATATTCATAATCAACGAAATTTATGCCTATAGCTTCGTGTCGTATTAGTATCTCGTCAGGGCCAGGAGTGGGGATTGGGATATCAAGCTGCTCTAATATATTCTTATTATCAGAATTTTTAATTTGAAAAATTTTCATATATACCAATATAGATAAGCTTCTATAAGAAGTTATGTTTTTTGAAATATCTATATGATAGTAATGCAGATAAAATCATCAGACCTATAGAATAAAAATATCCAGCTTCCCAGTTTGTTTCTGGTATGATCTTAAAATTCATACCATATATGCTTGCAACTAATGTTGGAGGTAGAAATATAATAGATACTATAGAGAATATTCTCATAACATCATTTTGCTCAATATTAACAACACCGAGAGTAGCGTCTAGTAAAAAGCCAGTTTCATTAGATAAAAAGTCAGAATAATCTGATAAAGATAAAGCATCTTGAAGTAAAGATTCTAGTCGTTGACGTAGTTGATGCTCAAATTTTATAATATCTGATTTTGCTGCATATATCATGATTCTGTTTATTGTTAGCACACTTTCTCTCACTTTAGAAATAAGCCTTCCAGAAGAACCAATTTTAGTTAACACTTCCCTATAATCTACGTGTTGCTTTTCTTGTTTGTTTTTAGAATTAATCTGAAAAACCATTTGCGCTGCACTATCTATATTGTAACGTGTAGCTTCCAGTATATTTGCGAATCTATCAATTATTGCATCCATTAATCCTATAAATAAACTATGTGCAGTAGGAGGGGTTTTAAAATTAGTTTTTGTAATATGGTTAGAGAATGTTTGAAATGTATATAACTGAGAATATCGTACTGTGATGATACAATTTTTATATAATACAAACGTCACAGCTTGACTTTCTGGGGAAGAAGTTTCAGATTTTGCGATAACTATACCAGTCATATATAGTGCATTATTTTCTTCATACAGTCTTTTAGATACTGTTCTTTGCTGCATCTCTTTGCGTGTTGGTATGTCTATTCCAAGATAGTCTTCTACATTTTTTTCCTCTTCTGGAGTGAGATTATGTAAGTCAATCCATATAGGTGAGCTTGTTATTGGAATTTTGGGATCATGTATGGAATGAAGGATTATATTATCGGAAATATTGTATAGATTTATCATAGTTATAATCCTTTACTTTTAAGAATTGGTCTCCTTATCGTTTACCATAGCAATTTCAGTCTTGATATATAACTCTTTGTGCATCTTATGGATTTTTCTTTGATATGACTTAAAAGCCTCAAGCTTAGAACCTGTAAGTTCAACACCAGGAGATGTTTTTATTGATAGAGGGTTTACTTGCTGACCATTTCTTCTAACTTCGTAATGTAAATGAGCGCCAGTTGTTCTACCACTTGCGCCTACATAGGCGATTATTTGCCCTTGCTTGACTTTCATGCCTCGCGCTAAGCCTTTTGCGAAGCTGCTTGCATGCGCATAGAAGGTGGATAAAGTAGAGCTATGACGAATTTGTACTGCTCTGCCATATCCTTGCCTCCATCCTATTTCTGTAACCACTCCATCACCTGCAGCGTATATAGGGGTTCCATGAGCTGCAGCAAAGTCCACTCCTTTATGCATTTTTGTATAGCCTAAAGTAGGGTGCATTCTTTTACCAAAATGCGATGAAAGCCTTGCTACTGCTACAGGTGTACGTAGCAAGTTGCGCTTTACGCTTTTCCCGTCTTCGGAAAAATACTGCATATTTTGGCTATTATTCTCATCTGAATAGCGATAAATATTATAAGGGGTGCCTGATAAAGTTAAAGAAGCAAAAACTACCTTGCCATAATGGGAAAATGCGCCATCTTCTGTTACGTATTTTTCAAGCATCAGGTCTAAAACGTCGTGAGGTTTTACTTGGCGCTGGAAGTCTATCTGATGACTATATATGTTTACAAGGTCCACTACATTACTATTAGATATACCAAGTGACTTAGCAGCCTCTACAAAACTTGTTTTTACAACTGCGGAAGAGCGTATAAGAGTCTTTTTAAGAGGTATTTCCAACTGTTTCGCAAGAAACCCTTCGTCACTACGTATAATTTCTATAAAGCGTGGCCTCTCTAGTGTTACCACCATTCTTCTAAATATAGGGGTTTCCACCACTAAATCTTCTTCGTCATTTTCTTTAAACGTCACATCATAATCAAATGTAATTTTTTGACCTATATTAAGAGTAAGGGTGCTATTTATTTTTTTGATTGCTTCCAAAATAGATTGCGCTTCTAAGACAGGAATGTCTTGAGCGTATAAGATTTTAGAAATAGTATCTCCTGCTTTTACAATTACTTCCCTAGATGTTTGAGTATCTTGAGAATTTATTATATTACCAACTGCAGTTGGAGTAGATAGCGAGATAGATAATGTGTCATTAATAAATCTACTAACAGAAAAAGTTATTACAGCTGCCATGATAAAAAAACATATTGCAGATGTATAAAGCAAAGCAGCCTTACCAGAAGCTAAGCTTGCTTTTATTCTATTAAATTCTATTAATTTAAAATATTGCATCTTCTCTCTGAAAATTGAAGGGTTAAACAATATTGCCTCTTCGAAATAAAGCTGCTAGTTCTACACTATATAGTGTAGAACAAAGAAAATATATTGCTTTTGGTAGAATTGAGGCAGAGGATAGTATGATAGAAAGCTTAGAATATTACAAGTATTAATTTGTGTTTTTTTATTTATATGATGAATATCGTGTTTTTTTAGCAAAAAATGCAAAATTGTAGTTGACATGCAAAATAATCTTGCGTATAACTGACGCTACGAAAACGCAGTATAGTTTACGTGTCTAAAGGCTTGGACTGATAAATTTTAAGTTTTTACGCAAACTATGTACTGCAGCTGTTATAAAAGTTTAAATAATTAGATATAGGTAGTGATAGCGTAAAAAAAATTGTCATTTTTATAATGACGCTTAGCTAGTTTTAAATTTATTTAAAATTAGCACAATACCTGTCAACAATTTGAATAAAGTAAAATAGTAGACAGGGTCAAACATGAGAGTTTGATCCTGGCTCAGAACGAACGCTGGCGGTATGCTTAACACATGCAAGTCGAACGAACATTATAGTTAGTGGCAAACGGGTGAGTAACGCGTGGGAATCTACCCATCAGTACGGAACAACATTTGGAAACAGATGCTAATACCGTATATTCTCGAGAGAGGAAAGATTTATCGCTGATGGATGAGCCCGCGTAAGATTAGGTAGTTGGTGAGGTAATGGCTCACCAAGCCGACGATCTTTAGCTGGTCTGAGAGGATGATCAGCCACACTGGGACTGAGACACGGCCCAGACTCCTACGGGAGGCAGCAGTGGGGAATATTGGACAA
>Ga0209550_10006357_pt1 | contig 11014 bp, 6 predicted proteins | sample LauGreSuBDMM15SN_2_FD_187567 | JGI IMG/M metagenome (GOLD analysis project Ga0209550, IMG submission 187567) | Freshwater lake microbial communities from Lake Michigan, USA - Su13.BD.MM15.SN (SPAdes) (version 5) | ecosystem: Environmental > Aquatic > Freshwater > Lake | place: Lake Michigan, USA... | reverse complement strand
AGACGGTGAAACGAAAAATGGAAACCTTCGATGAAGGCAAGAATTGCTGATATCGGCTGGATTTTCAGGCATGGGCAGCCGAACGGAATCAGGCCGCTGATTGTTCAGCGGCGAAAAGGAGCCCAGCGTGATCCGCTGCTGATCCCCTGGGATTTGTGACCGCGCCGAGGCGCATTGCCTTACTCGTTTGACATTTGGGTAAGGCGGTCGATTTTTGAGATTTATGCCGCCCACCCTTCGCATCAAGATCACGGCCAAGCGGCAGGTCACGTTTCCGGCGGCGGTGCTCAAAGCTCTGCGCGTGAAGCCCGGGGATTACTTGGCCTTGATTCAAGATAAGGACGAATGGCGGCTCGCGCCCGAGGGCGTCGATTTCAGCAAGCTCGGGACCCTCAAGCACAAGATCTCCCCGCAGCTTCCGTCGTTTGACTTGGCCGCGTGGCGCGGCACCGCGAAAGACCATGCCCGCCTACGGGATTGATACCTCGGTCTTCGTCCGCGTGCTCACCGGCCTGCCGGCGGCGGACTACCAGACGACCGTCAAACGACTCGCGGCGCTGCGCGCCGCACAAGCCGAGCACATCACCGTCGCCAACATAGTGATCGCCGAGGCCTATGCCGTGCTTCAGCACCACTACGCGCTGAGCAAGGCCGACGCCCGTGCGGCGATCCTTTCGGCGCTGACCAGCGGTTTGATCGAGCCCGCCGATGGCGACGCGGTGCTCGACGCGCTGCGCGAAACCAAGGAGCCCGGCCTGACCGACCGACTCATCGCCCTCGATTACGCGCACCGGCGTGCGACGGTGCTGACGCTCGATCGCAAAATAGCGACCCTTCCCAGCTGCGCGAGGCTCTGAGTAAGCGTCACTTTCTTGAGGCACTCGGCCACTGGCGGCGCTTCCGATCCGAGGCGTGCTGCGCTGCGCGCGCGGTCTTCGCCGACGGCGAATTGTGGGCGGTCGCGTGAAGATGACAGTGGCGGTGAGCGCGCGCCGCTGCGGCCAATCTTCGCGAGCGAAACGCGGCGGAACGCGACGAATTTCCGCGACGAATATTTTCCCGGCAAAAACCCTTTGCGTTCCCGCGTCGTGCGCGTGACGGTCCGCGCATGTCTCGGGACCTGCCATGCAAGACCCCTTCACCGGAAAAAACACCTGCATCCAAGGCCGCGTCCTCCCCGGCGCAGAAGCACGCGCCCGTCTTCAAGACGATCACGAGCGACGATTGGAAGCGCTCGCTCACCTCGGCGCGGCAGCAGAAAAATGCGATCTCCGAGCGCATTCGGACCCGGACCGCGACCTCGTCCTCCTCGCCGAAGACGAAGTAGCGCTGCTCGAAAGCGCCGGTCCCGAGTGGGCGGAATTGGGCGCGGCGATCCGCGCGTTTCGCGCGCTGCTCCCGCTGCACGGGCTCGATGACTTCGGGTTTCACGTGGAGGTGGAGCATCCGCTAGAGGAACCCAACGCACGGCTCCGTTACTTGCACAGTGGCGTCGAAGCCTCCGCGTTCGTCGCCGTGGTGGATGCGTCGGTCTATAAATTTTTCCTGCCGCGTGAGGAATATTTTGTGGGGAGCGAGTTTGGTTTTCAGCGCGGCGACGAGACGGTGTTGCAGGCCGATGCGGCCTTGGGGAGCTACCGGGCTTTGTTCGAAAAACTCCTGCTCGTGCAAGCCCTCGGCGGCATGGCGACCGAGGTCGTCGCGGTCACACCGGAGGGTATCGTCGTCGCGAAACAAGTGCTCGGCGAGCCACTGCCGCAGGGCGAAGACATGTCGCGGGCGCTGCCGGCGGGGCTGATCGAGATTCCCTCGCGCTTCCTGCGGGCGAACCGCGATCACCCGCGGCTGTTTTTTCTGGAGCCAGGCCGCGAAGCCGGGGCGGCGAGTCCGTCACGGCGGGTGGCGGCGAATGCACGGCCGTTTCTGGTGGCGGATTTGCATGCGCGAAATTTTGTGCGCTGCAGCGACGGCGCGTTGCGCGTGATCGATCTCGTCGCGGCGCCGTGGCCAGAGTCGGACACGCGGCAGGATTCACTCATCACCGACTGGCTCGCCCGGGTGCGGGAGAATCCGGAGGCCTCGGCCCTCGGCGGGGCCCACGACGACGAGCTGTGAGCCACTCGCACTCTCACCGGAAATAAAAAAACCGCGCTGACGGGCAGCGCGGTTTCGAAAGACTCCGGGTGTTCGGCGTGTGCCGTGGCCGGAATGGTGGGCTCAGCTCTTCTTCGCGTTGAGGAAGGCGAGGACCATTTCGGCCTGCTTCTCAGTCTGGCCTTTGTCGTGGTAAACGACCTTGCCCTTGCGATCGATCAAGTAGGCCTCGCGACTGGCCATCATGCCGCCGGACTGACCGAAGGCCGCGATGACTTTCTTGTCGGTGTCAGCGAGGAGCGGGTAGGCGAAGTTGTTCTTGTCCTTAAATTCTTTCTGTTTCTCGACGGAGTCGGTGCTGACGCCGATCACGGCGACGCCCTTTTTCTTCAGGTCCGCCGCGGCATCACGCAGCGAGCAACCCTGCTTGGTGCAGCCGCCGGTCAGGGCCCTCGGGTAGAACCACACGAGCGTGTAGTCGTTTTGTTTATACACATCAGCGAGGTTGAGCTTGGTGCCGGCGTCGGTCGTAGCGGTGACGACCGGAGCATCGGCTCCCACTTTAAGGGCTTCGGCGCGAGCGACGATGCCGAGGAGCGAGAGGAGGGACATGGCGAGGAGGGGGCGGAATTTCATGGCGCCCGGAAGCTAGCGGTCCCCGGTGCGGATGCAAGCAGAGCGAAGATTTTGACGATGTCGGGCCACGTCCCGCCCCGATCTTTTCGTTTACGGCTCCAGCCCGGCCACCTGCACGTCGTTCGGGTAGTCGATGCTGAACTTCACGGTGAGCTCGCGTTTCTCGGCGGGCTGGAGGTCGAGGGTCCACTTCAACGCACCCTCGACCGTGGGTTTCATTTCTTTGGCATCAGGGGAGAGCTGTTTCACCACGATCTTTTCGTGGCGGGAAACGGGGATTTGGTCTGTCACGATTACCCGGGCGGCGATCTGCTTGTTGTTCTGAATCGTCAGCAGATATTCGTCGGTGACGCGTTTGCCACTTTTCGTGAGGCCGGTGTCTTCGGCAAAGCGCTTCACGCGTTTGTGCTTCACGGAAATCCCCTCGTCGGCGCCGAGCGCGAGGTCGAATGTTTCTTCAGGCATCACGGTGCGCAGCGCGCTCGTGGCGACAAAGGTGCCGTCGAGAAACGCGTTGAGCGCGCCGGCGAGCAGCGGAAATTCCGAGGTGTTGACGACTTTCGCCGTGAGAAACGCGGCCGGCTGGAGCTTCGGAGTCGTCAGATAGTCCGGGTTCGCGGCGAGTGCGGCGGTGGTGACCGGAATTTTCTGCGGGGAATTGTCGCTCGGCACGCTGGCGGGCGCGGAGATTTTGAAGGAGGCGCTGGTGGCGGCTTGGTCAATCGTGGCTTGGGCGAAGCTGGCGTCTTTCGGTGGCGGAGGAGAGTCTGCCACCGCCCCTAAGGTCACCGCCCCGAACGAGGCGGGAGCCGCCGCGGTTTTCATCCGCATTTCGCGTGCGTTGGTTCCGAACGCGATCGGCATCGGCTCCGGCCGCGGCACAAACACATCCAGCGCCCATGGCCGCACCTCGGGGGCCGCGCCTCCGAGGCTCGGTCGCGCCGTCGAGAGCGTGAGCGCGACGTCTTTCCAATCTTCGCCGGTGTTCTGCCGCACGAGGCCGTGATAAGCGAGAGCGATGGTTTTTTCGTTGGAGTTCACGCGGGCGTCGTAGCTCGGCGTCCAACTCGCGCCGGGCACCGTGTAACTCAGCGCGAGGTTGAGTTTACCGGCCGTCGTGGCGTCGAGGCGCACGGTCACGGTCTTGGTGGCGCGGCCGCCGGCGCCGCGGAGTTCGTTGAGTGTGCGCTGCGCGGCGTCGACTTTGGCCGCGAGGTCTTCGAGTTGCGTGTCGAGCGATTGGCGCTCGGCCGTGAGTTTGCCGCGTTGTTCTTCGAGGAAAACCAGGAGTTTCGCCGACTCCTCAATCGTCAGGCGGGGCGCGGTGTCCTTGTGGGGTGCGGAGGTAGCGGCGGTCTCCAACTTGCCTAGCGAGCCGTCCTGCGACTTGAGCACCGCGCCGCGGTCATCGAGCACGCGGCGCTGTTTCGCGAGCGCGCGCAACGCGTCTTCGGTGGCCTTCACCCGCTCGTTGGGCGTGAAATCAACATACGCCGCCCGCGCCGTCACATCGAGGATCGTCACCTGCGCCGCACCGCGGCCGGAAACGTGCAGCGACTGGTCGAGGAGCGTGGCCGGGAGCTTTTCAAAAGTGACTTCCACGGTGCCGGTCGCCGCGAGATCGAGCGCGGCGGCGCGCGTGACGATGGCGCGATCGGTGTAGACGGTCACCGCGGTGATGGCCGACGGGGCTGGCAGCGGCGCTGCGAGGGCGACCGCGGAGCCGCCGGTGAGGAGCGCGGCGGTGAACGCCCCGAGGAGGGCGGGGCGAAATTTCATGGGCTTCATGGGAAGAGGGTCAGACTGCACGGAATCAATTAGGCTCCAACGTTGAAAAAATGAGGCCGCGCCGCCCGTGGGCCGGGCTGCGGCCTCCCCTTTTTAAACCGGGCAAAGATTCCTCGGAACCTGAGACATCCGATGGCTGTTATCCGTCTTGCCCACGGCGATGTCGCCCTGTTGCATCCGCCTCTTCTTATCTATGTTCACCGCTTCGTTTTTCCGGTCTGCCCTGCGCCCGTTGTTCGTTTCCGCTCTCTTCTTGAGCGCCGTTGCCGTCTTCGCTCAGAGCCCTTCTGCGGCGGATGGCTTTGATCCCAACGTCGATGGCAACGTCTATGTCTTGGCGACCCAGGCCGACGGAAAACTCCTCGTCGCCGGGCAATTCACGTCACTCCGCCCCGGCGTCGGCGCCTCCGCGATCCGCAACAATCTCGCCCGCCTCAACCCCGATGGCTCGGTCGACGCCACCTTCGACCCCAACGCCAACGGCCCCATCCGCGCCTTGGTCCTCCAGTCCGACGGCCGCATCGTGATCGGCGGCGATTTCACCTCCCTCCAGCCCAACGGTGCCGCCACCACCACGACGCGCAACCGCGTGGCCCGCCTCAACGCTAACGGAACCCTCGACCTTACATTCAACCCCAACATCTCGGGCGGCACGCTCCCTCAGGTGAATGCCCTCGCGGTCCAACCCAACGGCAAACTCGTCGTCGGCGGTCGCTTCACCACCGTGCAGCCCGGCACCACCCCCGCCGCCCGCAACCACGTGGCCCGCTTCAACGCCGATGGCTCGCTCGACGCGGCCTACAACCCGAACCCCAACAGCATTGTCCTCGCCCTCGTCTCGCAGCTCGAGGCCTCGAATTTCTCGGGCACCCCCCGCGCCGCCGTCGGCGATGGCAAGATCGTGATCGCAGGTGGCTTCACCTCGCTGCAACCCTCAGCCACCGGCGTCGTGACGACGCGCAATCGCATCGCCCGCCTCAACGCCAACGGCACCATCGATTCCGAATTCGATCCGAATGCCAACAACGCCGTGGCCGCGCTCGCCGTGCAACGCGACGGCAAGATCATTCTCGGCGGCTCTTTTTCGACGCTCCAACCGCCCGGCAACGAAAACTCCGCCACCCGCAACCGCCTCGCCCGGCTCAATGCCAACGGTACCCTCGACTCTGAGTTCTACCCCAACTTTGGCGGCAACGTCGTCGCCATCGCGCTCGCTCCTGACGGCGATGTCATGGTCGGCGGTCAATTCACATCCGTCTGGGGTCGCGGCACGATCACCACTCAGCGGCCCTACGTCGCGCGCCTGAACCCCGACGGCTCGCTCGACACGGGCTTCAGTGCCTCGGCCAACTCCACCGTGGCCGCTTTCGCGTTTCAACCCGACGGCAAGGTCATCCTCGGAGGTTATTTTACCGCGATCCAGTCTCGCGGCCTCGCGACGGGGGCCCTCCGCAATCGTCTCGCCCGGGTCGGCGCTGACGGCACCCTCGACACCACATTCCAAGTCGACGCCGAAGGTCGTCCGCTCGTCTCCCTCGTCCAGCCCGACGGCAAAGTCATCATCGGCGGTTCGTTCACCACCGTCGGCGGCCTCACCCGGAGTTATCTCGCCCGACTCAACACGGATGGCTCCGTCGATGCCTCTTACGCGCCCGCGGCACCCAATGGTCGCGTCTTGTCGATCGCCCGCCAAGCCGATGGCAAACTTATCATCGCCGGCACCTTTACCTTGATCGGTACCACCGGCCGCAGCTACCTCGCGCGCCTCAACACCGACGGCTCGCTCGACACCACCTACAATACCAACCCCAACGGCCAAGTCGGTGCGCTCGTCCTCCAATCTGACGGCAAGGTTTTGATCGGCGGCAATTTCACCTCCCTCAATCACATCGTGACGACCATCACGCCAGGTGCGGCGGTCGGCACCACCACGGCCACCACCGCCGATGGCAGCGCGACCACCACCACCACCGTCTCCACGAGCGGAGGCGTCACCACCACTGATAAATCCACGAACTATTTCCGCGGCTACCTCGCGCGCCTCAACCCCGACGGCTCGGTCGATACGTTTAATCCCGGTGCCAGTTCGACCGTCTCGTCCATCGTCCTCCAGGGCGATGGCAAGATCCTCCTCGCCGGTGCTTTCACCGCGTTCACTCCCAGCTCCGGCTCCTCCTCGACCTCGCAGAGCTTCATCGCCCGTCTCAACGCCGATGGTACCCTCGACACCGCCTTCACTCCCCTCGTCAACGCTCGCGCCACCACCCTCGTGCTTCAGTCGGATGGCAAGGTCATCGTCGGCGGCCAGTTCACCCTTTTTCAACCTCCCGGCGCGACCAGCACCAACGTCAATGGGGAGATCACCAGCACCGCGATCACCCGCAACCGCCTCATCCGCCTCAATGCCGACGGCACGCTCGATGCCGCTTACGCGCCCAATGTGATCGACGGCGTCGTCCTCGCGCTCGCCCTCCAATCCGATGGCCGTCTGGTCGTCGGCGGTTCCTTCAAGGGCATCCAATCCGCGGGTGATGCGACGTGGACACTGCGCAAATATGCCGCCCGCCTCGGCACCGATGGCAAACTCGACCTCACCTTCAATCTCGATCTCAGCGAAGCCAACGGCAACCGCGTGGACTCGCTCGCTCTCCAGTCCATCGTCACCGCTGGCGTCACCGAACAAAAAATCCTCCTCGGAGGCAGCTTCGTTTACCTCGCCCCGATCGGCGCTACCGCCGTGATCCCGGCCAACCACTACGTGCGCATCAACGCCAACGGCTCCCTCGACCGCGCGTTTAGCCCCGGCACCGGTGGCGCGTCGGGCGGCGTGATCGCCGCCATGGCCCTGCAATCCGACGGAAAGATCGTCGCCGTCGGCGCGTTCGCTGACATCGGCGGCACGCGCACCACCAACGTCGCGCGCTTCAACGCCGAAGGCGCCGCTGACACCTCGTTCGCTTCATCGCTGGACGCCGACGGCCCGATCGCCGCCGTCCTCCATCGTTCGGATACCGCCCCCGTCGCCACGCAGGGCAACGGTCTGGCTTGGCTCAATCGCGACGGCTCGCTGCGCACCGCTTTCGCTCCCTCGGTCCGTTTGACCGGCACGATCCGCACCGTCGTGACCCAGCCCGACGGACGCGTCCTGCTCGGTGGTAGCTTCACCAATCCGGCCGGGACGACGGGCAACCACCTCGTGCGTATCGCTGCCGACGGCACGCTCGACACCTCCTTCTCGCCCGCGCCCAACGCCGATGTTTCCGCGATCACGCTCCAGCCTGACGGCAAAATCCTCGTCGCCGGCTCCTTCTCCGCCATTGCCGGGGGCACCCGCAATTTCATCGCCCGCCTCAACGCCAACGGCACCCTCGACACCGCGTTCGACCCCAACGCCAGCGCCCGCGTCAACGCCATCGTCCTCCAAGCCGACGGCAAGATCGTCCTCGGTGGAGCGTTCACGACGCTCCAGCCCAACGGTGCCACCGCCAGCACCGCCCGCAACTACCTTGCCCGCGTCGAGACCAACGGCGCTCTGGACACCGCTTACAACCCCACCCCCAGCGCCACCGTCAGCGCACTCCTCCTCCAGCCCGACGGCATGATCGTGGCCGGCGGTTCATTCACCTCATTTACGCCCAATGCGGCGACCACCGCCACCACGCGCAACTACCTCGCCCGGATCAAAACCGATGGCACCGTCGATACCTTCGATCCGAGCGCCAGTGGCGCCGTCAGCGTCCTCGCTGCCTACTCAGACGGAAAGATCATCGTCGGCGGCGCCTTCAACGCGTTCTCACCAAACTCCATCGGCAACACGAATTTTCGTAACTACATCGCGCGCCTGAACGCTGATGGCACGGTGGACTCGAATTTCGATCCCAACACCAACGGCCCCGTCAACGCGGTGGCGGTCGAATCCAGCGGTGCCGTCGTCTTTGGCGGTACGTTCACCGCCCTCCAACCCAACGGCGCCATCGAAGCGACCGCGCGGAACCGTCTCGCCCGCGTCGATTTCTCCGGCGCGCTCGACACCACGTTTAATCCTGATGCCAACGGCTCCGTCGAAATCCTCGCCCTGCGCGCCGACGGCAGCCTGATCGTCGGCGGAGCGCTCAGCACCGTTCGCCCCACCGGCGTGATGCTGCTCGGCGGTAATTTCGCGACCATCGGCGGCGTCGCCAGCCGCAATCTCGCCCTCATCAACGACGACGGCACGGTGAGCACCGCCTTCCAGCCGAATCCGAATGGCGCGGTCTCCGCCCTCCTCTCGCTCCCGAGCGGCAGCACCCTCGTCGCGGGCAGTTTCACCACCATCGCCGGCGCCAACCGCAATCGCCTCGCCCGCTTCAACAGCGATGGGTCACTCGATACCGGATACAGCCCGAACTTCGCCGGCACCGTCAACACCGTCATCGTCCAAGCCGATAACCGCTCCCTCGTCATCGCCGGCGGTAGCTTCGCGACGGTCAACGGTGCCGCCCGCGCCAACCTCGCTCGCCTCCTCCCCGATGGGTCCACCGATGCCACGTTCGCTCCGAACGTCGGTGTCGTCCGCGCTCTCATCGCCCAAGCCGACGGCCGCATTCTCGTCCTCGCTGACGGCACGGGCGTCCGCCACGTCGTCTCGCGTCTCAATGCCGATGGCACGAACGACGCGACCTTCACCGCCTTTAACGGTGCCGCCGCCGCGATCAACGCGATCGCTCTTCAGGCCGACGGTCGCATTGTGCTCGGTGGCGCCTTCACTGGTTTCACTGTTCGCCTCAATAGCAACGGCACCCGCGACACCACCTTCGATCCGCAACCCGACGGTGCCGTCACGGCCCTCACACTCCAGACCGATGGCCGCGTACTGGTCGCGGGCACCTTCAGTCGGATGGGTGGCCTCATTCGCGCCGGCCTCGCCCGGCTCGCCGCCACCACTCCCGCGACTCAAGCCTTCGCCCTGAACCCCGCCCGCACCAGCGTGACCTGGGCCCGTGGCGGCACCGCGACCGAACTATCGAGTGTGACCTTTGCCCGCTCCGATGATGCCGTCACGTGGACGACGCTCGGCACCGCGACCCGCGTCGGCACCTCCAGCACGTGGCAGATCACCGTCGCCGCCCAGCCCGCTTCGACCAACTTCTACGTCCGCGCCCGCGCCATCGTCGCCAGTGGTGGCGGCACCTCGTCCGGCCTCACGGAATCGGTCGGCGAACTGAATGCCGCAAATCTGTTGGCGGCCGAATTCCTCCCGCTCGGAAATGCCCCCGTTCCCCCGCCGGCAACCACCCCCGGCATCCCGCCCACCGGTGGCGCTCCCGCCAGTTTCCGCATCCTTGCCGACACCGGTGCGTTGAATCAGGCCATTGCCGCGGCGCTCCTCGCGACGAGCCCTGGCTCGGCCAGCCTTGCTCGCCTCTCGAATCTCTCGACCCGCGCCCGCGTGACTGCCGACAATCCCCTCCTCACCGGTTTCGCCATCACGGGCACCGGCGACCGCACCGTACTCGTCCGCGCCGTCGGCCCCGGCCTCACCGACTTCGGCGTCACCGGTGCCCTCGAAGCACCGCTGCTCCGCCTCTACGATGCCACGGGCAATGTCCTCGTGGAAAACACCGGTTGGGCGGGCGCACCCGCGCTCACCCAAGCCGCCGCGATCAGCGGTGCGTTCCCACTCGCAACCGGTCACGCCGACTCGGCCGTCCTCGTCTCGCTCGCTCCTGGCAATTATTCCCTCCAAGTCCTCGACAGCCGCAGCACGAATGGTGGCGTGGCCCTGGCCGAAATTTACGACGTCGCCGGCGGCTCCGCCTCACGCCTCGCCAACGCCTCCAGCCGCAGCAGCCTCACGGCCGCCGACGGAGTGCTCATCAGTGGTTTCGTCATCACCGGCACCACGAATGGATCGCTCCTCGTCCGCGGCGTGGGCCCTGCCCTCACGCAATTCGGAGTGACCGGCGCGCTCGCTGATCCGATCGTCAGTCTCTACGACGGCACCGGCCGCATGGTCGCCAACAACGACAACTGGACCGCGACGTCCCTTGTTTCCAGTGCGAGCAGCGTCGGAGCCTTCGCCCTCGTCGCCGGCAGCAAAGACGCCGCGTTGACGCTCACGCTCACTCCCGGTGCCTACACGGCCCAAGTCAGCGGAGCGACCGGGACGACCGGTGGCGCACTGCTCGAAATCTACGAGCTGAAGTAACGGGTAAAGACGCCGATTTTCCGGGGAGTGAACCAGGGCTGGCGGTTGCCGACGTACCGTCATTCCCCTGAAACATTCGGCGTAGCGGCAAGCGCCAGCAAGCCGACCCCGCGTAGCGGCGAGCGCCAGCAAGCCGACCCCTTCGTAGCGGCGAGCGCCAGCAAGCCGACCCCTCGTAGCGGCGAGCGCCAGCAAGCCGACCCTTCGTAGCGGCGAGCGCCAGCAAGCCGACCCCCTCGTAGCGGCGAGCGCCAGCAAGCCGACCCCCTCGTAGCGGCGAGCGCCAGCAAGCCGACCCGCCTCCGCCGC
>Ga0209550_10006356_pt1 | contig 11016 bp, 7 predicted proteins | sample LauGreSuBDMM15SN_2_FD_187567 | JGI IMG/M metagenome (GOLD analysis project Ga0209550, IMG submission 187567) | Freshwater lake microbial communities from Lake Michigan, USA - Su13.BD.MM15.SN (SPAdes) (version 5) | ecosystem: Environmental > Aquatic > Freshwater > Lake | place: Lake Michigan, USA... | reverse complement strand
ATCAAAAATTAGGTCAAAATGCGCAGGCAAAAAAATATTATTACCAATTGTTAAAAAGCGATTATCAAGACAAGGAAGTTGTGATTGGAAACCTGCTTGATATTATGTCAAATGAATCGCCGCAAGAGTCGGTTTATCTAATTGCCAAGCTTGTAAGGCAAAATCCAAAATCTTCTTTTATTTTAGCTAGCGCGGCAATGGCTTATGAAAAAATTGGCAAACATGATGATGCAATAGAAATGTTTCAAAGAGCCATTTTGCTAGAGCCGCAGCGCGTTGATTATCAATATAATCTTGCAATAATTTACGATAAACTTGCGCAATATGAAAATGCTTTAACTTTTTATAATAAGGTTTTAAGGCTTGATAATGGCGAAGATGGCCAAATTCCAATATCGGAAATAAAAGATAGAATAGAATATATAAAAGCCTTATGATCATTGAAGATTTATTAAAGTTTGTAAAAGAAAAAAAAGCTTCCGATCTTCATATTGCAAGCAACGCCCATCCTATGATACGCGTTGATGGCGATATGGTAAAAATAAATAATGATTCAAGCTCGGTTATGAACAGCTCTGATGTGATGGAAATTCTCAAATCAATAATGAGCGAAGAGCAGAGATTATCTTTTAAACAAAATCTTGAGCTAGATTTTTCTATTCAATTTAGCAGTCAAATGCGTTTTCGTGTAAATGCATTTTACAATATTTACGGCCCTGCGGCGGCATTTCGCGAAATTCCATTGCAGATAAAAAGCTTTGAAGAAATTGGCACTCCTGAAATTGTTCGAAATTTAACTTCATGTTCTAAAGGATTAATTTTAGTTGTTGGACCTACGGGAAGCGGCAAATCCACAACTCTGGCGACATTTCTTGATTACATCAACTCCAACCAAAAAAATCACATTATAACCATAGAAGATCCTGTTGAGTTTACTCATAGCAGCAAAAAATCTCTTATTAATCAAAGAGAAGTTGGATCGAGCACTAAATCTTTTGCCAACGCTCTGCGCGGTGCTTTGAGGGAAGATCCTGATGTTATTTTGGTTGGTGAATTGCGCGATGTTGAAACAATGCAACTAGCTTTAACCGCAGCTGAAACTGGACACTTAGTTTTAGCAACTCTGCACACTTCTTCTGCGGCGCAAACTATAAATAGAATTGTCGATGTATTTCCGGCGCAAGACAAATCCTTGGCGCGCAGCATGCTTTCTTCTTCAATTAAAGCGGTTATTTCGCAAAAACTTATTAAAAAAACCAATGGCGGCAGATGCGCGGTTTATGAAATTATGGTTGCCAATTCTTCAATTCGAAATTTAATTCGCGAAGATAAAATTCCGCAAATAAATTCGGTTATGGAGCTTGGTAAAAAAAGCGGTATGTGTACAATGAAAGATTCAATCAACGAGCTTGTGGCAAAAGGAACAATTTCTGTTGAAGAGGCTCAAGAGGCTTTGGCGTTTAATGATTAAATCAAGCGCCGCTATATCTTTAAGTAGACTTTTTAATATGTAATTTTATACATTTACAAGTTTGCAGCTAAATTAAAAAAGGAGTAATAAATGAAATCACTTTTCAGAACCAAATCTATTGAAGCAATTTTAGAAGGAGCTAAGAAAAATTCGCTAAAGAAAACTCTTGGTGCTTTTGATTTAATCATGATGGGCGTAGGTGGAGCGGTTGGTACTGGAATTTTTGTTTTAACCGGAATTGCTGCGGCTGAACATGCTGGTCCAGCCATTGCGCTTTCTTATCTTCTTTCGGGAATAGTTTGTATTTTTGCTGGCCTTGCTTACACCGAGCTTGCTTCTACGGTTCCCGTTTCTGGTTCGGCTTATACTTACTCTTACGCGGTTTTAGGCGAATTTGTGGCTTGGCTTGTGGCTTGTGGCTTGGTTTTAGAATATACAGTAGCGGCTTCAACCGTTGCTGCAGGCTGGTCTGGTTATTTTGTTGGCGTTTTAAAGCAGGGCGGAATTGAAATTCCATATGCCTTAACTGCAGCTCCTTCTTCGGGTGGAATTATTAACTTGCCAGCAGTTTGCATTGCGTTATTTGTTGGTGCTTTATTATATCGCGGCACTAAAGAAAGTGTGGTGGTGACTAGAGTTTTGGTTGGTTTAAAATTATTGATTATCTTCATATTTTTAGCGGTTTCAGCTCCTTATGTTAAAATGGAAAATTATGCAGAATTTTTACCTTTTGGCTGGCATGGCGTTTTTGTAGGCGCGGCAACAATTTTCTTCGCTTATTTGGGGTTTGATTCTCTAGCAACAACCGCCGAAGAATGTAAAAATCCTAAGCGCGATTTGCCAATTGGAATTATCGGCGGCTTGTTAATTTGCATCACCTTATATGTTTTAGTTTCTTTAGCACTTACAGGAATTGTAAAATATGACACTCTTAATAACGCCGAACCAATGGCTAGAGCGCTTCGCGACAATGGTTCGAATATCGGTTCGGCTTTAATTGCTACGGGCGCAATTGGTGGCATGATTACGGTTTTATTGGTGATGATGTATGGTCAATCGCGCATTTTCTTTGCCATGGCACGCGATGGATTAATTCCAAAATCTTTCAGCAAAACTCACAAAAAATATCAAACTCCGCATATTGCCTGCTTGGTTGTGACAGTTGCGGTTGCGCTTATTTCTGGCTTTACGCCAATTCGCACTATGGGTCATATGAGCAGCCTTGGCACTCTTTTTGCCTTCTGCGTTGTTTCAATTGGCGTTGTTGCTCTTAGAATTAAAAGACCAGATTTACATCGCTCATTTAAATGCCCTGCGGTTTATTTGGTTGCAGGATTATCAATAATTTCTTGCAGCTATTTAATTTTCACTTTACTTGCAGAAACTGGAAAACCGTTTTTTATCTGGTTTGCTTTTGGTATTGCGGTGTATTTTTTATATAGTCACAAAAGAAGTAATTTATCAAAACATAATATTCTCAAAGAATAGCTTTTGAAAATTTAACCTCTGTTAAAAATTTTACCTTACAATGAATTTATTTAGAAAAAAAACCATACAAGAAATTGTTGCCAATGCCGAAAAAAAGCCGTTGAAAAAAACTCTTACAGTTTTTGATTTGATAATGCTTGGAGTTGGCGCTACTATTGGCACTGGAGTATTTGTTATCACCGGAATTGCTGCGGCAAAATATGGTGGTCCGGCAATTTCGCTTTCTTATATTGTGGCTGCAATTGCCTGCGTTTTTGCGGCTTTGGCTTATGCGGAAGTGGCGTCGATGGTTCCGGTTTCTGGCTCGGCTTATACTTATTCTTACGCCGTGATGGGTGAATTTGTAGCTTGGGTTGTTGGCTGGGGATTAATTTTAGAATATGGAATTGGCGGCTCAACCGTTGCTTCAGGCTGGTCTGGCTATATTGTTGGCATGTTAAAAACTGGTGGAATCAACATTCCAGAGCAACTTACAAAAGTTCCTGCAGCTGGCGGCGTTATTAACTTGCCGGCGGTTTTAATTGTTTTATTCATCGGATTTTTACTATTTCGTGGCACTAAAGAAAGCATCTCGCTAAATCGCGTTTTAGTAGTAATAAAAATAACCGTAATTTTCCTTTTTGCCTTTATCGCAACGCCAATGATTAAAGTTGAAAATTGGGCAGATTTTATGCCTTTTGGCTTTAATGGCGTGATGATTGGCGCTGCTACGGTTTTCTATGCTTATATCGGTTTTGATGCGGTTTCAACTGCGGCAGAAGAGGCGAAAAATCCTTCAAGAGATTTGCCAATTGGAATTATCGGATCGCTTTTTGTTTGCACCATTTTATATGTTATGGTTGCTTTAATATTAACTGGAATTTCGCATTATTCCACGCTCGACAATGCCGAACCTCTAGCTCGCGCGCTTCGCGAAAATGGCAATAATTTTGGATCGGCCTTGGTTGCAACTGGCGCAGTGGCAGGAATTACTTCGGTTTTATTGATTTTGGTTTATGGCCAATCGCGTATATTTTTTGTAATGTCGCGCGATAAATTAATTTCGCCAAAATTCAGCTCAATGCACAAAAAGTTTGGCACGCCGCATTTAAGCGTGGTTTTAACAACTTTATTTATCTCTTTAGTTGCAGGATTTTTGCCACTTGAAACTTTAAGCAATCTATCAAGCATTGGCACGCTATTTGCCTTTATCGTAGTTGCCATTGGCGCTTTGGTTTTGCGCTTTACCGAGCCAAATTTAAAGCGCTCTTTCAAATGCCCGGCAATTTATGTTGTCGCGCCTTTGGCGGTTTTATGCTGCGGATATTTAATCTATACTTTATTGCTAAAAAATGGTTTGTGGTTTTTATTGTGGTCGGCGCTTGGATTGGCGATCTATTTCGGCTACGGCTACCACAAAAGTCCTCTTAATAAAAATAATAAGTCTTAATTTATGACAAAATTTGTTTATTCTTTCGGTGATGGAAAGTCTGAAGGTGATGCTTCAATGAAAAATTTACTTGGCGGAAAAGGTGCTAATTTGGCAGAAATGTCAAATATGGGCTTGCCAGTTCCTCCAGGATTTACCATTACCACCGAGTTTTGCGATGCTTATTATAAAAATGATCGCAAATTTAGCGATGAAGTAAAAACGCAAGTGCATGAAGCTTTGCAAAAAGTTGAAAAAGTTATTGGCGCAAAATTTGGCGATGAAGAAAATCCATTATTATTTTCTGTTCGATCTGGCGCGCGCGCTTCAATGCCGGGTATGATGGACACGGTTTTAAACTTAGGCTTAAATGACAAAACGGTTCAAGGTTTGGTTGCAAAATCTTCAAATGAGCGCTTTGCTTTTGACTCTTACAGACGCTTTATTCAGATGTATTCAAATGTGGTTTTAAACTTAGATCACCATAATTTTGAAGTAATTTTAGATGAAAAAAAACAAGAAGTTGGCGCCAGCGCTGATACCGATTTAACCGCAGCAGATTTAAAAGATTTAGTTTTGCTCTACAAAGATGAAGTAAAAAAAGAATTAGGCCGCGATTTTCCACAAAATGTTGACGAACAGCTTTGGGGCGCAATTGAAGCGGTTTTTGCTTCTTGGATGAATGATCGCGCTATTACTTATCGTGAGTTAAATGATATTCCAGATGCTTGGGGAACCGCGGTAAATGTGCAATCCATGGTGTTTGGCAATATGGGCGAAACTTCGGCAACAGGAGTTGCTTTTACGCGCAATCCATCAACTGGAACCAAAGAACTTTACGGCGAATATTTAATCAATGCGCAGGGCGAAGATGTGGTGGCGGGAATTAGAACTCCGCAATCAATTACGATTTCGGGAAAAGAGCAGCTTTCATCAACTTTGCCTTCAATGGAAGAAACCATGCCAGATGTGTTTGGCCAGCTTGTTGAAATTTATAAAAAACTCGAAGCTCATTATCGCGATATGCAAGATATCGAATTTACTGTGCAAAATAAAAAATTGTGGATGCTGCAAACCCGCAATGGCAAGCGCACGGCGCATGCGGCGGTAAAAATTGCAGTTGATATGGTGAAGGAAAATTTAATTTCACAAACCGATGCTTTAAAACGAGTTGATCCAGCAAGTTTAGATCAATTATTGCACCCAACTCTCGATCCAAAAGCTAAGGTTCAAATTATGGTGAAAGGTCTTCCAGCCTCTCCGGGTGCGGCTTCGGGAATTGTGGTATTTTCTTCCGCCGAAGCAGAAAAGCGCGCTTCAAATGGTGATAAAGTAATTTTGGTTCGCATTGAAACCAGCCCCGAAGACATTAAAGGAATGCATGTTTCGCAAGGAATTTTAACCGCGCGCGGTGGCATGACTTCGCACGCAGCCGTAGTTGCTCGCGGCATGGGAACGCCTTGCGTTTCTGGCGCGGCAGGGCTTCATGTTGATTACAAAAACAAAACATTTAACGCTGGCGGAGTTAATGTGAAAGAGGGCGATGTTATTACCATCAACGGCTCAACTGGTGATGTAATTTTAGGATTAGTGCCGACGCTAAAACCAAATCTTTCAGGCGATTTTGAAACTATTATGGAGTGGGCTGACGAGGTTCGCGTTTTAAGAGTTAGAACAAATGCTGAAACTCCGCTTGATTGCCAAGTTGCGCGCGATTTTGGCTGCGAAGGAATTGGGCTTTGCCGCACTGAACATATGTTTTTCAACGAAGATCGCATTATCTCAGTTCGCGAAATGATTTTGGCGGAAAATTTGCAAGGCCGCAAAAAAGCATTGGCAAAATTATTGCCAATGCAGCGCAAAGATTTTGTCGAGATCTTTAAAATCATGGCCGGATTGCCTGTTACAATTCGCTTGCTTGATCCTCCGCTTCACGAATTTTTGCCGCATAAGGATAGCGAAATTGCCGAAGTTGCCAAAGCTTTAAATGTTGAAGTTGACTATGTAAAACACAGAACCAACCAGCTGCAAGAACAAAATCCGATGCTTGGTCATCGTGGTTGTCGTCTTGGAATTTCTTATCCAGAAATTTACGAAATGCAAGCGCGCGCCATATTTGAAGCCGCTTCAATTGTAAAAAAAGAAACCGGAAAAGATGTGCTTCTTGAGGTGATGATTCCTTTGGTTGCCACTTACAAAGAAATTCAAATCATGCGTGAATTAGTAATTCGCACCGAAAAAGAAGTTGAAAAAGAGCAGGGACAAAATTTACAATATATGGTTGGAACCATGATTGAACTGCCTCGCGCAGCTTTACTTGCCGATCAAATTGCAGCGGAAGCTGAATTTTTCAGCTTTGGAACTAATGATTTAACACAAACAACTTTTGGTTTAAGCCGTGACGATTCTGCAAGCTTCTTGGGTCATTATCAAAAAGCTGGAATTTTAGAAAAAGATCCATTTGCCGAGCTAGATCAGGAAGGCGTTGGCGCGCTAATTCAAATTGCGGTTGAAAAAGGCAGAAAAACTCGCCCCGATATTAAACTGGGAATTTGCGGCGAACATGGTGGAAATCCGGCATCAATTGAATTTTGCCATCGCGCAGGATTAAATTATGTTTCTTGCTCGCCTTATCGCGTTCCAATTGCTAGGCTTGCAGCGGCTAGAGCGGCACTTTCTTAAAGTTTAAAAAGAGAAATTATGAAAATAATTTTGCCATTATTTTTATTGACTATTTTCTCTTGCTCTGGCTTTAGCATAATAAAAACCTTTCCAATTTATGGAAATTATTGCGGCAATGGCAATCCAAAAATCCTTCAAGAAGCCGCGCCAATCAACACTATAGATTTTCTTTGTCAGGAGCGTTTATTTTGTATGAGAAAAAATTATAAAAATACACAGCCCTGCGATGAAATTCTAGCTGTTGAGATGAAGAAAATTCACGCTGCAAATGATCAAGAAAAGGAAATCAAGAAGGCGATAATTGCTTATTTTGATAGGTAGTTTTTAGCCCGCTAAGCTATAATTTATAAGGCGGAAAATCTAACCCTTTTGGTGAGGCGGTGAAAATTTCAAAGCCATCTTTAGTCACGCCAATTGTATGTTCAAACTGCGCCGAGAGTGATTTGTCGCGCGTTGTCACCGTCCAGCCATCATGTTTGCTTAGTAGAGTTTCGTATGAGCCAGCGTTAATCATTGGTTCGACGGTGAAAAACATTCCTTCTTTTAGCTCAATTCCTTGTCCTTTTTTGCCATAATGCACAATGTTTGGTTCGGTATGAAAAACGCGACCGATGCCGTGTCCGCAATAATCGCGAACCACAGAAAAGCCATTTTTTTCAGCGTAAGTTTGAATGGCATTGCCAATGTCGCCAATAGTGGCTCCGGGCTTTACTTGAGAAATTCCAAGCATCATGCAATCATAAGTAATTTGCGTAAGGCGCCGCGCTTTAATTGAAGGCTCGCCGATAAAATACATGCGACTAGTATCGCCATACCAACCATCCAAAATTACCGTCACATCAATATTAACAATATCGCCTTCTTTCAAAGGTTTTTCGTTTGGAATTCCATGGCAAACCACATGATTAATTGATGTGCAAATTGATTTTGGAAAGCCTTTATAGTTAAGCGGGGCAGGGATCGCGCCATTTTCGATAATTTTATTATGGCATAAATTATTTAACTCGTCAGTTGTGACGCCAGCTTTTACAAAGGGTGCGATAAAGTCTAAAATTTCTGCAGCTAAACGGCCAGCAGCGCGCATTTTATCGAAGTCGCCAGCTTTGTGAATTGTGATTGTCATTTTTGAAAATTGATTGATTTATTGAAAAAATTTTAGATAGGAGAAATTTTTTTACAACGCATCTTATTTTCTAATGCTTAGTATGCTATAGGGAGGTGCTACCATCGGAGACGCTTGGCGGGATTTCTAATCCCGCTGAAATGTTTTACAAAAGATATAATTTGGCGCAAACATATTGGCGCGGTTGCAAACCACGCCAAGCTTAAGAGCGGCGCCAAGGCTATAGAAAAACGCAAATCAGAGGAGGTAAAAATCAAAAAATTATCTGTGATGACTATTGTGGCAAATCGCTGCTGCCAAGGCATCAGCCTCATCTTCAGTTTTAAATTGCGCTTTTGGCAGTAAAATTTTTATCATCATTTGCACTTGCTCTTTTTCGGCGCGACCAATGCCAACAACGGCTTTTTTAATCGCAGTTGCCGAATATTCAAAAACCGGCAAATTGCAAATTCCTGCAGTTAAAATTAGCGCGCCGCGAACATGGCCAAGTTTTAAAGAAGAGAGTGGATTTTTATTAACAAAAGTCTCTTCAACCGCTGCCACATCTGGCTTGTAAGCGCTAACAATCTCAATTAAATTTTTATGAAAATGCTGCAAGCGCACCGAAATTTGGTCAGAAGGCGATGAATAAATTGTATGACTAGCAATAAAAGACAGGGAATTATTTTTTACTTCAATAATGCCAAGCCCTGTCTTTGTAAGTCCGGGATCAATTCCTAAAATCTTCATCTAATAGAATTTTTTATTCAGCGCAGCTTTTTCGCGCAGCAATTTACTAATTTCAAAGCGCGAGCCGTGATTTTTAAATTCTTCTAATTTTTTTACAATTTCTGCATTTCCACAATTGTCAGCATAGCGCAGCAAACCACCGCGAAAAGCTGGAAATCCTGCTCCCATAATCATTGCCATATCAAGATAGCGCGCATTTTCTACAACATTTTCTTCCAAGCATTTTGCCGCTTCATTGGTCATTGTTAAAATGCAGCGATTGATAATTTCGTCTTTAGAAATATTAGAAATTTTGATATTTTTTTCCTCGCGAACCTTGTTGAGAATGCTTGATATTTCTGGGTTTAAATAGTTTTCTTTGCCATGAATATAAAAACCTTTTCCAACTTTTTTACCTAAAAGTTCTTTGTGATTTTTGTAAATTTCTTCCAAAATATCAGCAACTCTCATGCGGCTTCCATAGGCTTCCTGCAAGGAGTGAGCCACTTTTACCGCAACATCAATTCCAACCACATCCGCTAAAATAAATGGACCCATCGGCATGCCAAATTCTTCCATTGCCGCATCAATTTCGGCGATACTTGCGCCTTCTTGCAGTAAATACGCGGCTTCATTCATGCAAGGAAGTAAAATTCTGTTAACCAAAAATCCTGCAACATCTTTTACTACAATTGGAGTTTTGCCAAGTTGTTTGGATAGTTTAACCACGCTGACAATGGTTTCTTTGGAAGTTTTTTCGCCATAAATAACTTCAACCAAAGGCATGCGATTCACCGGATTGAAAAAATGCATACCCGCAAAGCGATCAGGATTTTGTAAGGCGTGCGCCATTTGCGAAATCGAAAGTGACGAAGTGTTTGAAACAATAATTGCATCATTTTTAACTTTAGTTTCAACTTCAGCGAGAATATTTTTCTTCACCGCGATGTTTTCAACAACCGCTTCAACCACAATATCAGAATTTTCAAACCCTACATAATCAAGGCTTGAAGTCACTTTTGCCATTTTCATTTCAATTTGCGCCGAGCTTAATTTTCTGATTTTTTTCAACTCATTAAAAATTTTCACAACTTGGTGATAGCCTAGAGCCACAGCCGTTTGCGAAATATCTTTAATGCGAACGCTTAAATCTTTATTAGCAAATAACCAAGCAATTCCACCTCCCATCACGCCAGCGCCTATGATTGCGGCGTTTTCAATATTTTTGGTTTTTTCTTCCCCTGCAACGCCGCTATATTTTTTTAAATCTTCGCTCGTAAAGAAAATTTCAATTAAATTTTTTGAAATTTCACCGACGCATAATTCGCAAAAAGCGTCAAGTTCGGTTTTATAATTTACAGATCCATAAGTTCTTTTTATTACCTCCAAAGCCACAAATGGCGCGGGATAGAAGCCTTTGGTTTTTTGGTATAAATCTTTGGCAGCCATGTAAAAAATTACATGTTTCATCATCAAAATTCTTTCTTTAATGCGGCGCGATTTTGCCGATTTTTGGCGCGCTTTTAGATAAGAATTATTTTCCAAATCTTTTAAAATTTTGCCGATAAAAATTGCAAAATTTTCTTCAGCAAATTCTTCGCGCGAAACCTCATCTACAAGCCCAATTTTCAAGGCTTTCATGGCATCGACAGATTTTCCAGCCAAGATAATTTTCAGCGATTCTGGCAAGCCAATTAATCGTGGCAAGCGCTGCGTACCGCCAAATCCGGGGATAATTCCTAGGTTAACTTCTGGCAAACCAAGCTGCGTTTTTGCATTTACAATTGCAAAGCGATGATCGCAAGCCAGCGCCAATTCAAGCCCGCCGCCCAAACACGCGCCGTTAATTAGCGCAATTGTTGGAACTTGTAGCGCTTCAATTTTATTCATAATTTCTTGTCCGCGAGAAACTTTTTTGCGAGCGTCATTTTCCTGCGTTAAATCCTTGATTTCATTGATGTCCGCGCCTGCGATAAAAATATCTTTTTTGGCGGAAGAAATTATCAAAGCTTTGATTTCCTTGTTATTTTTAATCTGATCCAAAACCACTTCAAGCTCTGTCATTACTGGCGCTGAAAGCTTGTTGACTTTTTCATTTGGCAAATCAAAAACTAAATTTGCGATGCCATTTTTGAT
>Ga0209550_10006353_pt1 | contig 11018 bp, 11 predicted proteins | sample LauGreSuBDMM15SN_2_FD_187567 | JGI IMG/M metagenome (GOLD analysis project Ga0209550, IMG submission 187567) | Freshwater lake microbial communities from Lake Michigan, USA - Su13.BD.MM15.SN (SPAdes) (version 5) | ecosystem: Environmental > Aquatic > Freshwater > Lake | place: Lake Michigan... | reverse complement strand
AATAGCCTGGGGTTTAAACCCCAGGCTATTGAAAAAAACATTATATTTTTAATTTTTAATTAGTTACAAAGACGTCATTTTAAGCAACGCGAGGAAACTCCTCTTCTAGAGACAGGGATAGAAAAAAATTGATTTTACTTTCTATTGAATTTCAAAATTGTTAAGCTTGTTTCCAATTACAATTTCTTTCATTTCATTTTCAAGGATGTGAAACTCATCCTTCTTGACAGACTTTATAAATTCACCATGTTGAAGCAAATGTATTTCATCGCAAGTAGCATCAAGGGTAGAGAAAATATGCGATGATATGATCACTATTTTTCCAATCTGCTTTAGTTTATGAATAATTTCAGTGATGATAATGTTGCTTTGAATATCCACTCCATTGAATGGCTCGTCTAGTATATAGTACTTATTGTGTTGAGAAAGAATCGCTGTGATGGCAAGTTTCTTTTTCATCCCAGTTGAATAAGTAGAAGCATATTGGTTGAGCGGCAAATCGAAAATATTTCTACTTTCAACATCATCAATCTTTACTTCTCTTGCATTACAGAGCAACTGTATGTATTCTTTACCCGTAATTTTAGAAAAAATAAAGGGATCAGTTAGCAACAGACCTAAATGATTTTTCAAGGGCTTTTCAGTTGATGTTATATCCCCCTGATAATCTTCTAAACCTGCAATACACCTGAATAATGTTGTTTTACCAGCCCCATTTTCACCTACAATTCCATATACATTTCCTTCAGAAAAGTTCAGGTTAATATTTTTAAGAACTTGCTTTGATCCATAGTTTTTTGACAATGCAGAAATTTTAATCATACCAAGAATCTTTCAAGTTTTGTAATAGCTTTTGTATAAAAGTATGGAGCAAATACGAGTAACAACGGAGGAAATGAAATACAGGTAACAAGAATCAGTCCTTCGGGTATGTTAATTTCATTTGGAAATGATCCGTATTTAGCAAAAATTATTGTTACCAAAAAGACAGTTCCAACAAAATAAAACAACATTATCAAATGGAAATTTGTGAAATAAAAAAATCCCATTATAATAACAATAGGGAAGCAAAGTATGGTGGCATAAAAGATGGCTGTTTTTAGTTTTTCAAAGAGAAATTTTTTTGGTGACATTGAAAATGACCAAACAAAATATTCGTTTTCAGGTTTTGGATAAAAGCCAATAATTATTAAAAAAAGCAGCAACAATGCGAATATTCCAAGGTTAAAATTTTGAACTGAAATTGAAATAATTGTCAGGATATAAGGAATCATCAAAACAAACAATGAGTTTCTAAACCCCACCGTAAACTCAAATGGTTTTTTATAGAATGGTGTAGGGATGGAAATATTTACTGTTGTTTTGAAACTCGTTAATGCAAGAATAAGACTGAGTAATGCAAGGATTGCTGAGTCAAAAAAATATTGTTTGTAAAGAAGGAATAATACAAAAGGGAATGCTGCAGCAAGATTTTCTGTTATTCTAAGAAACTTATAACGATTATTTTTAAAACATGATTTAAGAAAATCATTTCGTTTAATTTCTGAAAGTTTAGTTGTTAAACCCAATGAAATCAGCATGTAAGCATAATGTGCAAATTCGGTTTTTTGAAAAAGGAAAAATGTAAATCCTATAAATCCTGCTAAGATTAAAACATATCCAAGCATTGGCTCAAGACCAGCGTCTTTAAGCCTTCTGTTTGACATGTTGAATTGTAATATAAAATACTCTCTCATAATTGATGGATCATGCTTAGAAACGTTTAATGTATGGCAGTTGAAAAACCATGAATCATGATATCATAAATCTTGGCTACAGGAGTATTGATGCTTACTTTGAATTGTAATTTTTGCATAATATCATCTATCAATTGACAATTTGATTATCTTCCGTTCAAGGCAAAATATTCGATTTTGCACCAAAATTCTACCTAATTATCAAAATTAAATCTTACTACTAATACCATAAATTCACAAAATCAATTTTATCTGCTGGCCTTACTAAAATTTATTGTACAACTCGTCCGGTGTCAATACCGTAATTTCAGAATCTTTGAAATCCTTAATATTGTGCGTAACAATGCAATCAATTTTTTCTACAGAGTAAGCGCAATTAATTTGAAGTGCATCTTCAAAGTCTTTGTGCTTAGACCGAAGTCCCTTTTGTATCATCTCAGTATCAATTGGTATTATCGTTATGTAGTCTGTCAAATCATAAAGAATACTTCTTAAATTCTTCTCATCAATGTATTTTTTCAACAAATAATGTGTTGTTGCAATAGAATGCGAAGAAGTGAAGAGCTTTATTTTTTTCTTTTCTGCTCTATTGAATAAATCGATTGCGAATTTACTGAACGGCTTTCTGTCTGCAATTAGATCAACAATTATGTTTGTGTCAACAAAAATCCTTTTCATAGATGCTTGTTTTCAAAATATGACCGCAATTCTTTTTCTTCGTCAAAGTTTTTCGGAAGTTTTACAGCACCAACTATTTTTTTAAGTTTGGGAGAAATTTTATCAGTCCCATTATCTTGTGTAATTGTTTCAAGATAGTTTTCAATAATTTCAGACAAACTTCTTCCAGTATTTTTGGCATACACTTTTGCTCGTTCAATAATCGACTTTTCGACTGTTAATGTAAGCTTGCTAGTCATAATACGTATGTTTAATTCAAAGATACGTATGTATTATTTAACTTCAAAATGGCTTGCTACTTTCCGTCCAATTTAATGTATGGTGACAAGTTTATCTAAATCAATTGACAGTATAAGTTACTATATTTCAACTAAGTATAAAATAATGCAAGCAGTTTTTTTTGATGAATTTTTGTAATCACTGGTTTATATTGGACAGAAAAAATAATGCCCAATATTAAAACAATTAATATCATTCATCGACTCAATTTCATCATTTAAAACTATACCTAACTCCAACAAAAACCCTTGCTCCTTGATTTGGTGCATACATGTATGTAGGATCAAATGTTAAGCCATAAGGATTGTTGGCTGTTGCAATTACTCGTCCATTGCTTCCAAATTGAACACCTTTATCAAATGGGTCGTTGGTTCTGGCAATTAGAAAAGGATTGCCCTTATTCGGTGTCCAGTTTAATATGTTTTTTAAGCCTCCATACAGTTGAAAGATTTTAAATCCATCATAAGTTAATTGTATATTTTGTATGCTCCACCATGGTGAATTTGGTTTACGGGGATCAGTATCTCCCAACAGCGGCAAGCGCATGGGACTATAAACATTGCCAGTATAATCAATGCTTAATTTTGCTTTTTTTATTTTGTAAGATATTGCCCAAACGCCAGTAAAATTTTCTGTCAAAATTTGTTGTTCTGTTATTCCATTTTGGGTTAATGTATTTTCCATTAAGGTTACTCCTCCAATAATTTTTAATCCATTATTAAAAGAGACATCTAAATTTAAACTTACCCCTTTACTTTCTGCATATCCATTTAGGTTGTCATAAATTATTTTATTAGGATTGGATTCATAATCGCCTACAATCCTGTTATTAAAATAAGTATAAAATGCAGAAGCGTCAAGTCCTATGAAAGTACGATTGTTCGCATAAATTTTTTTTATATAGTTAACATTTAAATTATATGATTGCTCTGGGTTTAACTCGTTTTTTATTTCCACAACCCTTGCTCCTGTGAGTGCTGCATGGTCTTCTGTAAATAAATTGACAACCCTATAACCTGTTCCGGCATTAAGGCGAAGTATGTTTTTATCGTTCACAGTCCACTTGTAAGCAAAACGAGGGGTGAAAATATTTCCGTGATACGAATTGTAATCATATCTAAAACCTAACAATACTTTATGTTTATCAGTAATTGAAATCTCATCTTGAATGAATATACCTGGCAACCAAGTTTTTTGTGGTTGTGTTTGTTGATTGATAGTATCGACTGAAGCAGTTGCAGGCGTATTGTCGTCATAAAAAGTATATCGTAAAGCAAGGCCCAATAATAAATCGTTATTACCTATTTTTTTATCCCATGTAAGTTGCGAAAATGCAATGTTTTGTTGAGCTATGTAAGAGGTTGTTCCGTACACACTGTTTTGGTCGTGATTGTTGTAGGAAAAGGCGATCATTAATTTCTCTTTTGTTGGTAATTGGTAATTGCCCAAAACTTCCCAACGCTTGGTGTAAATACTCTCTCCATAAATACTGTCTCCACCCCTAAATTCTTTTTGCCATCTCAAATCTCCACCCCAACGGTATTCATACATGTACCTTGCTGCAATGCTAAAAATACGCTTGCTCTTGCGGTCAAAATTCCATTTTTGAAAAACGGATATTCTGTTTTGCAAAGCCATGTCGGTAAAGTTGTCATTGTTATTATCCACTCTGTTTTGGAACATAAAATAGTTGGCACCTGTTAGCACACTCGCCTTTTTTCCTGCATTCAATTTCAAGCTTAAGTCGGTATTGTATTCTCCCCAACTTGTTCCAAATACATCAGCAGAAATTAATGGGGCATTCTGTGGTTTTTTTGTGATAATATTTATGAGTCCTCCTACGGCTTCACTTCCATATAAAGATGAAGCTGGCCCTTTTACTACTTCTATTCTTTCTATCAACGAATTAGGAATTCCACACAATCCATATACCGTTGATAAACTGCTTACAATTGGCATGCCATCAATCAAAACCATCGTATAAGGACCTTCCAAACCATTTATGTGAATGTCGCCTGTATTGCAAATATTGCAATTCATTTGAGGGCGAACACCATTTATATTTTGCAAAGCTTCAAAAAGATTAGGAGTAGGATTTTTCTTAAAATATGTGGTTGTGTAAACTTCCACAGGCACCGGACTTTCTAACCGGCTCACTTCTTTCATAGTACCTGTAATCACTACTTCGTGAAGTGTGTTTTGAAAATTGGTAAGATCAAAATTCAAAGTAACATTTTCACCTTCTATTGAAATGGATTTATTCATTTTAATAAATCCAATACATGACACACTTATAATATAGGTGCCTTTTTGTATGTTTTTGATTTTATACATCCCAGAAGAATCGGTTAATGAACCTGTTGAAATACCAACCAAAACAACATTGGCCAATTCTACTGGCTTCCCCTCGGAAATGATTTTGCCTGAAATAGTGGCAGTTTGAGCCATGGTCAACTGAAGCATCAAGGTAAAAATAGCAGTTGATATTATTTTGAGTATTGTTGAGTTCATCCTTTAAAAATTAGTTACGTAGGCAAAAGTAATAAAGTTAGACATCTCTAATAAATAAAGTTTTATATTTTTTGTATCTTTGCATAATTAAATAAATCCTTCATAAGAAATGCTGTCATATACTGAAGAAAACTACTTAAAGGGGTTGCTAAAAATTACATTTGATAACGGTATTGAAGAGGTAGGGACAAATGAATTAGCAATTGCTTTGGCTGTAAAGCCAGCTACGGCAAACGATATGCTTAAAAAACTGAAAGACAAAGAATTGGTTGATTATGAGAAATATGGTAAAATTACCTTGACCGTAGAAGGCAAGAAAAATGCGATTGAAATCATTAGAAAACATCGTCTTTGGGAAACATTTTTGTATGAAAAGTTAGAATTTAGCTGGGATGAAGTTCATGAAGTAGCTGAGCAGTTGGAGCATATCCATTCACAAAAATTGGTTGATAAATTGGATAAATTTTTAGACTTTCCAGAGTTTGACCCACATGGCGACCCAATACCAAATAAGAACGGAGAATTGAAGGTTCAATTTAAGAAAACATTGTCGGATGTAACCGTTGGGAATAGTTGTAAAATGGTTGCGGTTAAAGATAATTCAAGCTCGTTTTTGCAATATGTTGTGAAGGTTGGTTTAGGCATAAATAATGAAATTACAGTTGTATCGAAACAAGATTATGATGCCCTAACAGTTATAGAAGTCAATGGTGTTCAGTCTAGTGTCAGCCAAAAATTTGCAGAAAACATTTTTGTTGTTTGTAAAAGTTGTAAAGTTGGCAAGAGTTGTCACAAAACTAAATGTGAAATAAAGCTTAGCCAAGGGCGAGGAATTTAATCAAACCCTGATTTGAAAACCAAGGTTTGATTAAACAACGAAGTTATTTAAACACATTAAAAAACGTGTATTCAAACTTTAAAATAAAGCCGTTAGGTGCTGTTCGTTTCATGGTAGAATACAATTGCTGTCGGTAACCAATATCAACCCTTGCCTGGCTGTTGATGATAAACTGAATTGAAGGGGCAAGATCTAGGTACGATTTTCCATTTTCGTTCAGCCGTTGGCCAAGCAACTCCAGCATCAGGTTAACATTCGTTTGTTTAAAGTTTGTATATACTTTTGGTAGCATTAGTTTACCCACAGATAAAGTATAATTCATAGCGCTATTGCTCTCTGTTGTTGGAAACTTGTAACCCGGGTTATTATCTAAAGCCCTTTCATAACTCAAAGAACTGCTGATAGCAACTTTGTGCAACAATTGTGTAGCGATTAATCCAGCTTCGTAGCCAGTGTTGTGACCCATCGTTTCAAGTTCCTGTTGGTGTATGTCTGCCCTGTTTAAACTGTATCGTCCATACACAGCCATTCTGAAATGATTTTTAATGGCATCTTCACTAAAGAAACGGTACTTGGCATATAAACTACCACCCTCAGCTTCAAATCCACCTTCCTGGCGGTTGCTGATAAATCCCTGCGCATGTACCATCCATTTTTTATTGATTCCCCACATTATTTCCGGCATGTTGTGGTAATTCAGTTTGTCATCTTTCTCAAACATAAAAGCATTCATATTTCTGAAGCCGAACGATTTTGCAGGCATATTACTGGCAGGTTCTGTAAATACAAACAGCTCCTGTGAAAAAGCTCCCAATGTAAAAAAAACAAATACCGCAGAAAATAATTTCTTCATATTATAATGTTTTAATGTGGTATGAATTATTGCTGACGGTAGCGTAAGAAGGATATTGCTTTGTCAATTTTGCAAGCTTCTTATATTCCTTATCCACAACAAAACCTTTGTCAAGAATTTTCACTTTTACTTCTCCAGATAACACACCGGGTTTGGTATCCATAAAAGTGTAGGTAATGTTATTCTTTTTAAATGAGCTGTTATTTACTGCCTGCTGGTTATTAAAATTGAATACAACAACCAGTTCGCCAACCGAAAATCCGGCATCTTCTACTTTCTTTTTAAGTTCGCTTACATTAATTGCACTTCCTTCTTTAAAATAAATCATGAAGGCGGTTGTATTTAAATCTGGTACCACTTCTTTCACTTCAGGTATAGAGGTTAGCTGCTTGTAGGTGGCTTTTGAACACATTGAGCAGGTAAGGCCCGTGGCGGTTAATTCAGCCCTGGTTATTTGGGATTTTGCTGCCGTATTTGATAATAACACTACTGACGCTATTAAAATGAATAATTTCATTGTAAATTTTTTTAATTGATAAATTGAAATGTGCAAGGATGCACAAATACAGCAATACAATTGAGTATTGTGTAAATTGAAAAGTCAATTTAATATCAAATTAAAAAAACGGAGTTGGAAAGATAAATAGGAACGCTTTGCCTTCGGTTTGGCGGTGCGTTATTTTTAGGAAATATTACAGTAACCGAAGTAGGTTGTGTGAAATTATATACTGGCTGATGCTTCAGTATTATTGGCGTAAAGAACTGCTCTGAAACAAAGGTATTTAATTGGTTGTGATTTTGGTCGGTAGAAAGTTTAAGCTGCTTCTGTTCGTCTTTGCAGCAACCGCCTTTCTTTTCTTTCATGCCGCATTTACCACATTTATTTTCTTTGTCGCCATGCCATAAGTTCCAACCTACAAACTCGTTCATGCAATAGTGCATGTGAATAGTAGCCCCTACAGAAGTACTTCCGTAAATGAGTAAAAGCAATATGGCTACTATTTTTTTCACTTTGTAAAATTATGAAATTTGTTCACTATTTGATTGTTAAAACTTAACATTTTACAATTTGATAGGATAAAATGATACTTATTGGCTTTCCATAGATAACTTCCTGCCCAAGAAATAAAATATTGATATTTTGCTAATTCTGGATTTCATATTCCTAGATAATGTGAAGGTCAAAATTATGGTCTAAAAGATCCTCAACATTATTCCTTATTACATCATTACAATTTCAACCCACTATTTTCAGTAATTATGCTGTTTCTTACAATGAGGCATAACGGTTAGAGCTTTGTGTAAGGCGGATTAGCCTAGTGTTGCGCCTGCGGCAAGGTTATGTGATGTAATCCGTTTATACATAAGTAAAACAAATTTTATTCAATTCATTTTCTCCGTCAAGTCGGTATGCTACAAGCTTTCCATCCTTTGCAACACTATAGTCTAAACAACAAATATTTTCCTTGTATAAAGAAGGTTCGCCTTTTAACCAATAATGGCCGAAGAATACTTTTTTATCTTTGGGTTGATAGTAGTCGTTTGATTTTAATTCCGAGACGTTTATTGCTTGTTCTGGTATATTCGCAATAGGCTCTACACTTATTGATTTATATGTCATCTCTGAAGGATTTTCCCACCATTTAATTCTTATTTCGGTTCTTATTGTTCCGTCTTTGTCAGTGAAGTGAAGTCCATTCGGTATTTTCATTTCTTTTCCTTTCAATGTTTGATCAATAGCTTCGTTCAATGCAGTTCCTTCTTTTACTGATTGATAAATTAAGTCGTCAGTCAATCTGTCGTTAACCAATGTTTGTCTTAGGAATTCAATGTTTTTATTGTCCCAGCAAGCGTGAACAGCTCTGAATGTGTCCGTTTCGTAATAAAGAGGTAGGGTCTTAAACCAATCTAAATAATCTTCATATTCTTTTTGTCGGTTTTGAAATTGATTAAGTGTTTCATAGTGTTGAATTATATTTTTGATTAGGTGTTTTCTAAGGTGCCCGCCTTGGGTTTCTTGAAAATGAAAACAAAGTGCATTGTATTCGTGATTTCCCATTAAAGCAATAGCGTTTTCACTATCAACCATTGACTTAACGATTTCTAGTGTTTCTCTAATTTTGGGACCTCTGTCGATATAGTCGCCAACAAACAAAACCTTTCTTTCAGAATGTGCGTATGTTCCGTTCTTTTTTGCATAACCCAATTTGAGCAGTAATGCTTCGAGTTTGTCTGCGTGTCCGTGGATGTCACCTATAAGGTCTATCATATTTTGTTGGGGGTGTTTTATTATTGAAATAACGGTTTGGGGTTAGAAAATGTTGGGGGGTTAGAAGCACAAAACTGTCGGCTAGTACTGAAATTGATGCTACGCGCAATTCGGTTAGCTGTAGGATTATTTAAGCACTGAACGGCCAACTCTTGTAGGTGCTGTAAGCACTAGTGCTTCTTGTTATCTACCCAAAAAGTGTCGGTTGGTCAACTTGATTTGCCTTTAAAACAAATTGATTTGTCTTGCCTTTCTTTACTGTTTGAACCTCCTCCATTTTCTGCAATAGAGTTGTTAGCTTTTCTGTTGTCCAATCTAGTCCTGTCCTGTCAAGAATTTCTTTTGCTGAAAGTGGTCCTACGTTAAAAACTTTTAATATCCTTTCATTTACGTTGTCAATCGAAACCAATGTTTCTTGAACCAACGATGGTGAAGTTAATTGTTCAGAATAAATAACGTTAGAATTTTCAATTCCATTAAAGTCAACGGCAATAGCTCCTCTTTGAATTAGAAGAACATTTGCGTTTTCTTCATTTGGCTCAGGCTTTCTTACATAAATTTTTCTTCCTTTTCTAAGACCATCAATTACACCAGACCATGTACCACCTTTTTCGCTTGATTCAGCAACAAATATTTCGTCTGCAAGTCCGTAAATGATTGGGTTACGGGCCATTGCTAAACCAGCCGACCAAACAGCTTTCGGGTGGAATGTGCTTAAAACCAAAACATCACCATCTACAATTTGCTTGTAGTAAGTTTTGAATCCCGAATTGAAGGTTGTAATTCCTTGTGGAAGAACTATTATACTCTGACCTTTATATTTTATTGCGGAATCCAATGCTTGTTTATCTACACCTTTTGCAAATCCACTTACCACTACTTTGAAATCTTCGGTTGCTCGTTTTGCAATATTATCTGTGAACTCTAAAGATATTCCTTCAGCTGCTCTTGAACCAACAATTGCAATTGACATTTTTTGAAGTATATCTTTGTTGCCTTTTACATACAATAATGCTGGCGAATGTGCTACTTTAAGATTTTGTTTTAACGTCTTAGAATATTCGGTGGAAGTTATTGGTATAAGTTCATAACCTTGACTAATCAAGTTCTCAGCAAAAAATGCATTGTTGGCTAATTCTGATTTTGCCAATTTCAAATCTGAAATATCATTTGCATTCAGCTGATATTTGCTACTCCAAACTGATTCATCCAAATTGAAAAAATCTTCAATGGTGATTTTTTCGTCATGGAAAAATTTTATAATTAGGTTATTAATCTTTCCGTAACCCCACTTTGGCAAATGGGCTAATGCTATCCAGTATGTTGCCTCGTTGTTCATCTTATCCTAAGTCTCCCCCTACAGTTCTTGCAATAACAATTGGGGCAATTTTTAATGCTCCAAAGTTAGTAAATAATTTCCCCAGTTCTTTGATGGTTGCTCCGCTGTCAAATATGTCGTCTACGAGTAGAATGCTCTTCCCTTTTAAAACACTTGGATTGTTAAATGAAAATGCTCCACCCACATTTTCAGATTTCAAATAACCATTTTCAAATTCTTTTTGTTTTTTCGTTTGTCTTGTCATTACAAGATCATGCGTAATTGGAAAATTCAAAACCTGAGAAAGTTTAGTTGCAAAGTTTTTTACAAGATCGGATGATGAAGGAACGTATGCGATAAAGTCAAATTTTTCTTGACCAAATTTCTTACGAAAAGCCTTCAAACATAGTCTGAGTAAAAAGTCGGGGAAATCTTCTTTTGTTTCGTATTTACTTCGATATATTGAAGTGCCAACATTTGAAACACCATAATAACTTGCAGCTACTCCATTCACAATATTCGAACCTCTTGCTTCA
>Ga0209550_10006352_pt1 | contig 11018 bp, 10 predicted proteins | sample LauGreSuBDMM15SN_2_FD_187567 | JGI IMG/M metagenome (GOLD analysis project Ga0209550, IMG submission 187567) | Freshwater lake microbial communities from Lake Michigan, USA - Su13.BD.MM15.SN (SPAdes) (version 5) | ecosystem: Environmental > Aquatic > Freshwater > Lake | place: Lake Michigan... | reverse complement strand
CACAAGAACGTAAGGGGTTGAAAAATCAGGTCTCCGTCAAGTGGAAGGCCAGCCATCTCGGCCGCAAACACCCAACGGCCACCATAGAAATCCTTGATACCTCCGCGCTGGACGCTGACTGAAAAGCCCCCCAGCACTTCCAGGCATTGGAATAACGAGCGCTCATGGCGTCATTTCTACATAGGGGACATAAGAGAAAAAAAGGAAAGTGAAAATGGCAATGGCGAACGCCGAACGCACAAGTGGTGCGGCAACGCACTTCGTGTCAATTGGTAGGGGCGCCGCGCGGTCGGGGCCCCTGACTTCAAACTGCGCAGTCGCCGTTTCTCGGAGATGGGGGCTTGGCCGTCTCTCCGTGCCTTGCGGGTGCACAAAAAAGAGGGGCTGTTGCCAGCCCCTCGATGAGGAATTTGATGTTGGAGTCTCGAGACTCTTAGCGTTTCGAGAACTGGAAGCGCTTGCGGGCGCCGGGTTGACCGGGCTTCTTACGTTCTTTCATGCGTGGGTCACGTGTGAGGAGACCTTCCGCTTTGAGTGGTATGCGAAGCTCTTCGTTCACCTCGAGAAGGGCGCGGCTGATGGCGAGACGCATGGCGCCTGCTTGGCCATTGATTCCACCACCCGAGGCTTTGACCACGAGATCGTAGGAATGAATCCCGCTAGCGATCTCCAAAGGACGGAGGATTTGGTTTTGAAGCGAGATGCTGACAAAATAATCTGTGAAGTCGCGACCGTTGACTTTGATAGCACCTGTTCCAGGTTGCATGCGAAGGGCTGCGACAGATGTCTTGCGGCGGCCGGTTGTTTGAATGGGTTCGGATTTGCTCATGCTATTCGGATCTTAGACTGATTTTGGATTCTGTGCGGTGTGTGGGTGCTCGGAGCCGGCATAAACTTTGAGTTTACCGTAGAGGGCGCGACCGAGGCGGTTGTGCGGGATCATCCCACGAACAGCACGCTCAATGATGAGCTCAGGACGACGCTCGCGGCGGGCGCGAAATGTCTCCGTTTTGTGGCCGCCCACATAACCGGAAAAGCTCATGTAGGTTTTTGCTACTTCCTTTTTGCCGCCGACGGTAACCTTGGAAGCATTGAGAACGACCACGAAATCGCCCGTGTCGACGTGAGGTGTAAATATAGCTTTGTTTTTTCCACGAAGCAGGTTGGCAGCTTGGACGGCGACGCGACCGAGAGGCTGGTCGGCGGCGTCAATGACCCACCAGTTGCGCTTTACCTCTTCGGATTTGGCTGAGTAAGTTTTCATCTATGATTTGTTGAGAGTCGGGAAGTGTGCAGGAGAGAAGTCGGTATGTCAAATGAAGACGCCAATTTTTTTAAACTTTCTTGAGTGGTGGGCTGAGAGGGCATTGCAACTGCGATCCTAGGACGACTACTGCTGTCGAACTACAGCCATAAGGCCTTTGGTATTTTTTGATAGCGGGCCAATATTCCAGAGCAAGAAGCCTCCATGCGAGCGGGGGGTGATGTTTTTTTCGAGTTTAAGCTGGGTGGTGATTTCAGAGACAGGCCATTTGTGGGAGATCAGTCGATCAACGGCGATGCCTGGGAGAATCGGGATATTGCGGGGATTAACTTTGGGATTCCTCCACCAGCGTAACAAGGATGAGAAGCTTTGGGGACCGCCCTCCCTCCAGTAAAGCTGAGGGGCCAGATAATCCACCCACCCGGCGCGCATCCACGTCACAGGATCCGAAAAAAGCTCATTGAGTTGGTCGACTCCCGCTTTGACGTCGGCTGGGGCACCTTTGGTGTAGATGCCGAAAGGACTCACCCCAAACTTCAAGCCGGGCCTCACTGAGTGCACTGTCTGGCTGATCTCGCGAATGAGGGTGTTGACGTTACTTCGTCGCCAGTCGGCCTTGGAAAGAGCGCCGCCGGAGGAACGGTAGGCAGCGTAAGTTTTCTCATCTGGAAAACGCGGGGGTCCCCCCTTGGCCGTGGGATAGGGGTAGAAATAATCATCCAAGTGAACGCCAGCGAGATCGTAGCGGGTCACAAGATCGCGGACGACCGAGTTGATGTGACTGCGTACCGCAGGAGCACCGGGATCCATCCAAAGCACAGTGCCGATCTGATAAGTGAATTGGGGGAAGCGTTTGCTCACATGCATCGGAGATCTCGACAGCGATGCGTTGGCAGCGGCACGGTAGGGATTGAGCCACGCATGCACCTCGAGACCGCGCCGATGGGCTTCGGCGATAAAAAAAGCTAATGGATCATAGCCTGGCGAGCGACCTTGGGTGCCAGTGAGGTAGCGGCTCCAAGGCTCGATCTGCGATGAGTAAAGAGCATCCCCCTCCGGTCGCACCTGAAGAAGAACGGCATTGAGCCCCGCCGCCTTCGCTGTGTCGAGAAGACGAATGGCCTCACCCTTCTGCGCCTCCGCAGTCAATCCATCCTTGGATGGAAAATTGATATTGTAAACAGAGGCAATCCAAGCGCCTTGAAAATCGGCGAAACATGGAACAACGGAGGCGAGAAAAAAAAAGAGAAAGAGAATGTTTTTTTTCGTTTTCATCAATAAGTAAAGGATTCATCGGGCGGTTCGGTTTCAGAAACCGAGTCGGCCTCGATCAACGTAAGATGGCGTCCACCTTCGACTGGGAATGTCGCCGTGCCAATCACTTTCACCCATGTCATTTCAGGAAATTGGGTGCCAGGTTTCGCCTGGACTGTGATCGCGACCGGTCGCGCATCCGCTGCACAACACATCACAAAAAGACGCATCAATTGGAAGCGGTTGCCGCCTGGGTTTCCGATGCGCGCTGACAGAAACTGCCCCTTCACCTCCACGCTCTTGTTCTCAAAGTCCGCACGCATCCCCTCTTCAGCCGCCGCGTAGAGGAGGTCCACCGTCTCAACAACAATCTGACCGTCGGCATTTTTTTTCAAATAAAGCGAGGGATCCATTATGCTTCCATCCACTGGCGTTTCCGATTCGCCAGGCAATGCAGGATCGATCGGGGAACTGAATGTCGGAAGGTCCGCACTGTCGGTCACAAGCCCCCGATTCATCACAGCATTCTCGCTGAATTGGCCTTGGGATATTCGAACCGCCATGAGGAGAGGAATAAGCAGGACTGCCAGCGCCAAGATCCCCCCGCCAAAGGGATGCCGCACACCACAGTCCTCCCCATCCGACGGATCGACAGATCGGAGGGTGAAAAGCAAGGTGACAGACAAAACCAAAAGAACGATCCCTGCGATGAAGGTGGGGACATGAAAGTCTGGGTGCAGGTAGGAAGCGATCCGGCCAGAAAGTTGAAAGTAAACCAGAATGATTCCCCAGACGAGCAGGATGCCAGAGGCCGTGAATCGGGAGGTCGTCGCATTCATAGGCCGATCACAGAAAGCCGCACACAAATCAGCCCGATCAAAACAAAGAGCCCGACCGCAAGACCGAATACAAATCTTCGCCGGAAGACCGCCGCGTAAATGAATACCAACTTCAGATCCATCATCGGTCCAAATACCAGAAATGCCAACTTCGCAACGGCTGGGAATGACACAAAGGTCGCTGCAACAAAAGCATCAGAGGAGCTACAAAGGGCCAGTATGCCAGCCAGCGTCATCATGGCCGGCACCGCCAACCCATCGTGCATCGCGAGCGGCAGAAAGATTGATTGATTGATAGCTGTTCCAAAGACGGACGCCGCCGCCGCACCCAAGATGAAATAAAGCATCACATCCAGAAAATCGCGAACTCCGGCATCCATCGCGGCGATGAGGCGCCGAAATAGGGGAGCGCCACTGCCTCCGCCTGAATTCGCGGATCCGAGGGCAACCGACTCCAAGACTTCTTTTTTGAGCACGGATCCGATGGAGAGATTGTAAACAGCCATGCCGACAAGGGCGGCAATGAAAAATCCGAGCCCGAGCCGAAGAACAGTGAATTCCACCGCTCCTTGGCCCCGAAATGCGGCATAGGTGCTGAGCGCCGTAATCGGATTCACGATCGGAGCGGCGAGCATATAGGCGACGGCATTCGATACCGGAAGACCCTTCGCTATCAGGCGGCGGATCACCGGCACAATGCCGCACTCGCACATCGGAAAGACAAGGCCCATAAGGGCACTCACACAAACCCCAGCAAAAGGATTGCGAGGCAGAAACCGCGTCATCACACGAGCCGGCAGGAATTGATCGATCAGCCCAGACATCAATGTTCCCAAAAGAATAAAAGGCACCCCCTCCAGCAAGACACTCAGAAAGGCATAGGAAAAGTCGGGTAGACTGAATGAAAACCAAGTTTGATTCATGAAGTAGGTGATTTTTATTTCACGCAAGATAACACCATCCCCCCAAAACTAATCGGGATACCACTCAACCATCAACTGCGAACGAGGCGATTGGCTTTATTGAGGTTGCGATTTATCAAGACTTGTTGTCAGAGCGCGGTCGCGTATTAGTATAGGTAGAACTTCTATGCATCAAGGCTCGCTTGCTCTACTTCTCCACGCCCATTTGCCATGGGTGCGGCACCCGGAACACGAGGAATTTCTGGAGGAGGATTGGCTCTACGAGGCCATAACGGAGTGTTATATTCCCCTCCTGAAGATGCTTCGCCGGATGGTCACCGAGAATATTCCACTCAAGATCACCTTCACCCTCACCCCAAGCCTCTGCTCCATGCTTCGGGATCCGCTCCTGCAAAAACGCGCCGAGCGTTATTTGGAGCGGGGCTACGAACTCTCCCTCATGGAGATCGATCGGACTGCCAATGACGCCGCCCTGAACGGAATCGCTCGCCATTATCAACACGTCTTCCGCGAATCCCTCGATTTTTATCAAAAGGAAATCAACCGTGACATTGTTGGCGCATTTGCCCAGCTACAAAAAGACGGGATCATTGAGATCATCACCTGTGCAGCCACGCACGGATTTTTGCCACTCATGGAGATCGTTCCCGAGGCCATGCGCGCTCAGGTGCTCATCGGGCGGGACTATCACCGGGAGTGTTTCGGGCGCGATCCGGAGGGCATCTGGTTGCCCGAATGCGCCTATGTGCCCCACATCGATGGCATCCTCCAAGAAGCCAATCTTCGCTGGTTCATTGCCGATGCCCACGGGCTTATGTATGGAGAACCCCGCCCACGATTTGCCATTTACGCTCCCTATTTCACTCCCGCTGGCCCGGCTGTCTTCGGCCGCGATCGGGAATCCAGCAAGCAAGTCTGGAGCGCAAGGGAGGGCTATCCCGGCGACCCTGCCTACCGCGATTTCTACCGCGATATCGGCATGGATCTCCCCGAAGATTACCTGCACACCATTCTACCCAGCACCGGATTTCGGCGAAATACGGGCTTCAAATACCACCGCATCACCGGCTCACCCGAAAAGGAAATCTACAATCGAGGATGGGCGATGGCGGCGGCGGATCACCATGCGTGGGACTTCATGCAAAATCGGGTCCGCCAGATCGAGCACCTGCGGACGATGTTGCCCGTCGAGCCAATCATTGTCAGCCCGTTCGATGCCGAGCTATTCGGTCACTGGTGGTATGAGGGCCCCCAATTTCTCGACCTTTTTCTACGCAAGGCCGCTTACGATCAGACGACCTTCCGACTCACGACACCCAGCGATTACTTGAAGGAAAACCCCACACAGCAGATGGTATCCCCCTCGCCATCAAGTTGGGGAAACAAAGGGTATTGGGAAGTCTGGCTCGACCATTGCAACGCTTGGATCTACCCACACCTTCATGCTGCCGCGCGGCGGATGACGGAGATGGCGAGAAAGCATGCCGCGACCCGCGATCCCCTCCTTCTACGTACGCTCCGTCAACTCGCCAGAGAACTCCTGCTCGCGCAATCCAGCGACTGGGCTTTTCTCATGAAAACAGGAACGGCTGTGGAATACGCCACCAAGCGAACGAATGATCACATTCTCCGCTTCACCCGCATTTACGAGTCGCTGGCATCCGGCGTCGTCGATGAAGGTCTGCTCGCCGCCTGCGAGGACCGTGATAACATTTTCCCGGACGTGAATTGGAGGCATTACCTGTGAATCGATTCGCCATTTTATTTTTGACGCTTTTAGCATTTGTCCATGCTGCGCGTGCCGAAGGGGACGACATCGCTTTTGCCGTTCCCAGTTCAGGCCAGATCACCCTCGGGGTTTTTGACAAAGCCGGTAAACTCGTTCGCATACTTCACGCGATGGATGGGGAGGAAGCCTTCCGCGTCGGACTCAATGGCTACATCACGAAGTGGGACGGTTTGGACGATGCCGGAAATAAAGCCCCTGCCGGGCACTACCACGTTCGTGGTTACCTGATCGAGGGTGTGACTATTGAGGGCGAGGCCTACCATTTCAATGATTGGATGTCAGACGAAGACGATCCGTCGTTTCGCCACATAGTGGACTTTGCGTTTCTTCCTGGGGGCGATCTCTTGCTACTCGCTATTTCCGCCGATGGCTCGCTCCTCGCAACGAGGTATTCATCCGAACTAGGCTTCGTTTGGGTGAAGGAAATCGGTGCCGGTCCCGCCACGGATACAACCGGCCTAGCTACCAATCCCACCTCCGCCATCATCCTGCATAACGGAAAATGGCATTGTCTGGATTTACAAAACGGCTCACTGGTCTCGGAGCCCCTTCCCCTTCATTCGGAACCCCCGCGCGCCATCGCGGCCCTTCCCTCGGCACTCTTTGGCTCGTTAGAAAAATCCGTAATTCCCTTCTCTCTCCCCAGCATGGTCGCCCAACCTGCCATTGCCGCTCCAGTTTCCCTCACCTCCCTCGATGCGGACACAGGAATCCTCGCAGGGGCAGGAAACGGGAGCGTATGGATTTCTGAGGATTTGCGAACATTTCAAAACATCCCGATCTCGGCTCAATCCGTTTCCCTCGGTGCCGAGAAAACATTTTGGTTTGTGAGCGCTGACGGCTCCAATGCTGTCAGGCAAGCCAACTTCAAGGGGGACATCCTGCGCGAACTCCACCACGCACCCGGCTCGCCTCAGCCTCAAAAAATCCACGCCTCACGCACGAGCGATACTTTTGCCGTTCTCGAAACATCATCCGACTCCGAGCGTCTTAGAGTCCTGTCACGCGACGCCAATGGCGAATGGATCGTGGACTGGGAAAAAACAATCCGCGAATCGAATTCCTTCGGATACGTCAATGGCGACGTCTCGCCCACCGCCCAAGACACCCCTCAAACCGACTCCCTCCGCTTTCGGCTTGAGGAAAATCCCCTCACCGGCGAAAAGCAAGATCTCACTCTGTGCGTAGTTTTTGACGATGATGGCACCCGACTCTCAACCCCAGACGGCCTTCCTATCATCAGTGTCAGCCAGCGATCTGGGATCACTCGCGCCTTAATGCGTCGCGGAGAAAAGCCAAATAGCACCCATTTACTCCAAGGTGATGGAGCGACCGTCGAAGAATTCCGTATTCAAGGACTAGAAAAAATTCTCCCTCTCAATGCAGGTGGAATCGAACTCAAATAAAAAAACTTCCATGTGTGGGATAGAATTACCTTGATCGAAGTGTCACATACGCCTATAATTAATGTATGGGCCGTCCTCGGAAGCTTGCTGAACCAGTTAAAATCAATTTGATTCTTGAAAAAGAGACCAAATCTAGCGCTATCGCTGTTGCTTTGGCCCGGAAAATGAGCGTCAGTCGTTTGTTCGAAGCCCTCCTTTTTAAAGAACTAGCAGCGAATGTGACCTCCAAACCGAAACCCTCTGAAAACAAAAAAACTCCTGAAATATGCCTCACATGCGGAGGCGATTTTTCAGGAGTTATTGAACCAGCTGTTCCGATTATTGCAGAACAGCTGGCGATTTAAAAATCAATACTGCCCAGAATGAACAGGCGCTGCCGGAGCATGGGCCTGGTGCAAGGGTTGGGATTGTGGTATAGGCCCACCGTATTGCACTGCAAAATCGTGCGAAGGAGCAAAGTAGCTCGGCTGGATAGCCTGACGGCGAATCCACTCTGCCTCGACTAAATCCTCAAAAAGTTGAGAAATAGAGCGGCGGCGGCGCAAAGCGAGATGCTGCGCAAATTCACGGATTTCGGGATGTATGGTGAGGTTCAATTTGCCTCGAAGGGACTTCTCTATTTTATTTTTCATGGGTTTATTTGTTATTTGTTGAAGATCACTTGAGGAAGGATCCGCACAAATTGAATACGCCTTGAACTTGCCTAAGGGCAACAATTTTTTCAAAAAAAATATTGTAAAATCCCCTTTTTAGGAATTTCAGTCAGCCGGGATCCCTATTTCAAAGAAAATTTGATCGCTTGGATGACTTTTTCCATGGGAATTTCCTCCATACAGCGAAAATCGATAGGACACTCGCGGAGAAAGCAGGGACTACACTCGACCTTCTGGCGGATCACCACACTGCGCGGGCCTCTTGGGCCCGTGAATGTCGGTTCCGTGGACCCGAAAATCGAGACGAGCGGGGTACCGATAAAATCCGCGAGATGCATCGTCCCTGTATCGTTCGTTACAAGAACAGAGATTCCCGCCAAGAGATCCATCAAATCCTCAAGGGTGGTTTTGCCGGTGAGATCGGTGATGTTCGAAATGCCGGATGAGATTTTTTTTGCGACAGGGGTGTCTGCGGAGGTGCCGACGATCACCCACTGGCAATCCATCTCTTCGTTCAGTCGGAGGATGAGTTGGCGGAATTGATCAGCCGGCCAGCGCTTAGCTGATCCGTATTCCGCGCCAGGGCAAATGCCGATCACTCTTTCCTTGCGGTTTGATTTCCACAGGGGATTGGCCGGCGGGCGCTCTTCGGCTCCGCAGCGCGCGGCAATGCGCCAATAGACATCGGCCTGATGGACCGGCTGATTCGCCGGCGGGCGCTGACCAGTGGGGATGATTTGATCCAAGAGCCAATGGCGGTAGTGACCTTTAAATCCGACTTTCACAGGAATGCGGGCAAGCCAGACTTCCAAAGCAGACCTCAAGGAATTCGGAAAAAGTACCGCCGCATGGAAACGGCCCCGCAAGCGCCGGGCAACAGAGAAGACGGATTCTTCTTTTTCAATTTCGATCACTTCATCAACGCCCCCCACCCTGCGCCAAAACCCGGCTAATTTGGCAGGGGTCAGCACGGCAAGGTGCGCATCGGGGCGACCGTATTTAAATGCCCTCACGGCATCCAAGCTCATCACCGCGTCGCCAAGCCAATTGGGAGATCGCGCAACTATCCGGAAGGGATTCACAGAAGCAGCGCCACCAGGAAGGTAAATGCCGCGCTTAACGTCGTTGAGCAGAAACGACCTCGGCGTCTTCCATCGATTATGCACCCAAAACCAATCTGCTGGAGATACTCGAATTTGATTCTCCAGCGTCTGATTGAGGTCAAGCGTGAGTTGGTCGGGATTATCAGCGGACCACGTCACTTCGTCACTCATGACGATCCTCCAGCGCGCGAACCCCTCAGTATAAATCGCAGAGGGAATCACTGCCGCATTTGTCCGAAGGGCGAGAGTTGCCACAAGGGGAGAAGTCGAACAGAGCCGATGGAAAAACGGCGTCCAAACCCCACCTTTTCCAGCATGTTGATCAACCAGCACTCCTAGCACCCCCAATTCTCGCAGCAAAGCGATGGCACCTTGAAATCCCTTTTTTCGATCAAAGGTCTCCAATCCCAGGCGGCGGCGGTCACGGTTCACAAGATCATCAATCAGCTTGTTATGCAGAGCTTGATAAACGGTTCCCGAACGGACTTCGGGCCATTGAAACACGATTTGAGCGTAGAGTTCCCAGTTTCCAATGTGATTGATCGCCATTATCACCGGTCGGCCGCTTGCGATATTTCGCTTCACCACATCCAGATTTTCAAAGCGCGCAACTCGCTGGATCTGGCGCTGAGAGAGCGACGGCATCTTGAAGGCGCAAACGGTATTCGCTCCGAGAGTCGTGAAATGCCGAAAAGTCAACCGCCGGATTTCTCCATCCGACATCTCGTCAGCGAAGGCGATCTTCAGATTTTCCCTTGCGAGCCGACGGTAGCCGGGCAGGATAAGCCACATCAATGCTCCGATCGCTTGCCCGAGCAGAAAACACACAGAAAGTGGCAGGCAACGGATCAAACCCACAGTCAACAATGCAAAAATGTAAACCAGTCGTTCGGCCATGATGGACAATCAACCTACTGAGAAAAAATCCCAGACGGAATCGAAATCCATCTTTCCTGGCGGAGTCGTAGGTATTCTTGGCGGAGGCCAACTCGGCCGAATGCTCGCCATCGCCGCCCGCCGCATGGGCTACAGCGTCCATGCTTACGAACCCCAACCCGATTGCCCTGCCGGACAAATCTGCGATCTTGAGGTCAACGCCCCCTATACGGATGCCGACGCATTGAAAAGATTCGCCACTGGGGTGGATGTCGTTTCTTTCGAATTTGAGAATATCCCACGTTCGGCAATTGAAACGGTTTCCGAGTTGCGGCCGGTGCATCCGCGAGGCGAAGTGCTCCACATTTGCCAGAACCGGGAACGCGAGAAGACATTCCTGCACACGAATGGCTTTCCTTGCGCGCCCTTCCGCGTGGTGGATTCCGCCACCAGCCTTGCCGAAGCGCTCCAGGAAATCGGAACCCCTTCCGTTCTCAAGACGGCGGACTTCGGCTACGATGGCAAGGGCCAGATCAAGCTGGAATCTGAGGCAAATGCCACCGAAGTCTGGAACTGTTTCGGTGCACCAAGGGGCGTGCTCGAAAAATGGATCTCCTTTCGCGCCGAACTCTCCGTCGTATGTGCCCGCAGCACCGATGGAAAAATGGTGACCTTCCCTGCCTCGGAAAACCAACACAAGCACCACATCTTGGATCTTTCGATCGTTCCCGCGCGCTTTCCATCGACCGTTCTCGAATCCGCCGCCCACCTCGCCACTCAGATCACCGAGGCACTGGATGTCGTTGGCTTGCTCGCCGTGGAGTTTTTTCTCACCGACGATAACCAACTCGTCGTTAACGAACTCGCTCCCCGCCCCCACAATTCAGGTCACTTCACCTTTGACGCCTGCC
>Ga0209550_10006350_pt1 | contig 11018 bp, 9 predicted proteins | sample LauGreSuBDMM15SN_2_FD_187567 | JGI IMG/M metagenome (GOLD analysis project Ga0209550, IMG submission 187567) | Freshwater lake microbial communities from Lake Michigan, USA - Su13.BD.MM15.SN (SPAdes) (version 5) | ecosystem: Environmental > Aquatic > Freshwater > Lake | place: Lake Michigan, USA... | reverse complement strand
TAGCAGCTTTCCTTGTTTTAAAAACAATGTTTCAGACGGGTTGTAAACAAGGTCGAATAAATAATGAGAAGCGCCAATCTCTGTATATGAAATTGGAGGAGCTTTGTCTATTTCAGGGAACATCCCAAGTGGTGTGGTGTTGATAATCAGGTGATGGCTAGACAGGATTTCATTGTCTAACTCATTATATGATATGGCATCATCAGATTTATTTCTACTAACTTGAAGATAATCAATCCCGTTTTTTCTCAACACAAACTCTACTGCTTTTGCAGCGCCACCAGTGCCTAAAATAAGGGCTTTTTTGTGGTGCGGTTTAAGCTTTTTTTTCAAGGAAATTTCGAATCCAATTACATCGGTATTGTACCCAATGAGTTTTCCGTTTTCAATTTTAATGCAATTGCATGCATTAATTTCTTTAACAACAGGTGATAGCTCATCTAAAAAAGGCATCACCTGTTGTTTATAAGGTATTGTTACATTTAATCCACGCAGCAGAGGTTCTGAGTGAAGTAAATCAGGAAGAATGTCTATATTTTCAATTGGGAAAAGCTCATAAGAAACATCCAAAATAGATTCACGAAGAAATTTTTCAGTGAAATACTTTTTTGAAAAAGAATGAGAAAGCGGAAATCCAATCAAACCAAATTTTTGCATCCAACAATTTTACTTATCCAAAAACAAATTAAAGGTATCACCTCTCAACCCAATGCGCATGGCTTCCAAAGGAATTACTTCACTTGGTGCGATGTTTCCTAAGTTTACGTTTGCTCCTAAAAGTTCTATAAAATAAAGTTGTTGAACCTTTTGTGGAGCTTCCCACAAAATTTTTTCACCAGGAATCTGTGTAAGAATTTCTTGAATTAATCCTTCTCTAACCTCACCACTTCCTCTGTATATTCCAACATTTCCCGCTTCCCTTGCTTCAGCAATTACATAAGTGGCACCTGCATTTAGCTCGGCCCTCATCAATTCGATCCACTTGTAAGGAGGAATGATATGTTCTGCATCTTTGCTACCAACTTCACTAAGCACGGTACACACAGCACTCAATTTCTCAATATAACCACATTTTTCAGTATGTGGAATTGAAATTGAACCATCGCTAACTTCAATATAATTTATCTCATAATCTTTACACAGCGAAACAAAATCGTTAAATTGATTTCTAATTAAAAACGCCTCAAATAAAGTTCCTCCAAAATAAACAGGAATTCCAGCGGACTGATATACTTCAATTTTTTCCCTCAATCTAGGTGTTACATAAGAAGTTCCAAACCCAAGTTTTATCATGTCGACATGTGGAATGGCATTTTCTACAAACATTTTAGCTTCAGCTAAACTCAGTCCTTTGTCCATTACCATCGTAACACCCTCTACCCTTGGTTTGCCATTTCTTAATGGCATCTGTGATAAATTGAAATTCATTGGTTGCATTTTATTCGTGCAAAAATACAAAACTGAAAATTAATAAATTTATCTAAAGTTGAATTGTTTTACAGTAAACGCCTGCGCTTGTGTTTGATAATAAGCTCTACAACCGATGGATACTTGATAGAGGAAGGGTATAGCTTTAAAAAATGTTTTAGTAAACGAGGTGATTTTTCAAGTGCCTTTTCCAACATTAGAACGCCCTCTTTTACTTTACCCTGTGCAATTTTTACAGCACTTTCGTAAAACAAAAAAATTGGTTTTTCCCCTGCCTTAAGCATGGCATTCTTAACTTGTTTTGCAGCTTCACTGTATTGAGAGGTATCGAAAAGATTATGAATAAGGGCTGACCATCCTTTTACATTTTTGGGTTTGGCCTGAACAACCAACAGAAAAAAATAAACTGCTTCCTTAGCTTTTCCAAGTTTAATAAGACACTCACCCATGGCAATGTTGAAATCGGGCTGAAGTCTGTATGTTCTCAATGCCATTTCAAGATACTTTATGGCTTGATCATACTTACTTTCTTGCATGTAGGCGCGAGCGATTTTTTCGTAGAGTTTGGCGTTATCAGGATTTAAATGGGATGCTTTTCGGTAGTAAAATCTCGCCTGTGCATAATTTTTGATTTTCTCATAGCAGAAGCCAATTGCTTGATAAATAAGGTCTTCTGGTCGAGCTAATTCGATGACTCTTTCTAGGCTTTCAATGGCTTCTTTGTATCGATGTAGGCGCATCAAAGCATCTGCCATATTTCGATAAGCATAATCAAATTTTTCGTTGATGACTATCGCATATTGATAAGCATCAATGGCTTTCTCAAATAATTTAATGCCTTGGTAAGCTGCGGCTAAGTTGAACCAGGCTAATTCGTTATAGGGATACTCTTCAATAATAGCTAAATGAATGACAATGCTTTCTTCATTTCTGTTTGTGAAATCTGTCCAAAAGCAAATTTTATACAATGCCTCTTCATTATTGGGTTCGTATTCCAAAATTAATTTCAGGCAATCGAATATTTTCTCAAAAGCTTCGTAATCATCATAAACGTCGGCCAATTCAAATAACAAATCAATTCTCTCATCCCCCTCAAAATATTGAATAGCCTCTTCGAGAATGGCCACGGCTTTATCTTGCATGTCCAAAGCCAAATAGGCATCGGTTCTAAGAATGTAAATATCAATATCATTTTTATCTAAAATTTCGGCTTTGTCTAACAACACAAGTGCCTTTTTATAATGCCTTGTAGCAATAAGCAAGTCTGCTTTTTTAACCAACAGAATCGATGAATAAGGAAACTGGAGAATACCCATATCAGCTGCTTCCATAGCCTTTGGTAGCGAATCCTGGTCGTCGAAATGATCAATAATGCGTTCAAATGATTCCTCACTGATATAGGCTAACCCTTTTCCAGTTCGGAGTTTTTCGAACTGGATCAATAGGTCTTGCATGTCTTCATTTTCCGGCAATCGGGATTCTCCTTGCATGGTAATATTGTTGGTGTAATTTACCTAAATACCTTGAATTATGGATTTAGAAGTAACTATTTCTGTATTTTGTTTTTTTATTGTAAATATTTGTAATCAAAACTTGCTTTTCTCAAATGGTAATGTTAAATTTGCATTATGTACCAAATTAAACCAATTTCCTTCAACTATATAAAAAAGGGCTTCATTGCACTAATTTTATTTGTTGGTTTATCTCAACTAGCCTTGGCTGTTGATGGTATCATTGTTAAGTCTAAGTCTTCTAAGACATCTTTCTCGAACATGAAAAAGAACCTAACCCTGACATTACATTCTGGGTTTTCTTATCACGACAACAAATCATTTGGATTTAATAAAATTGAGAAAAATCGTTCTTTCAATTCAATGATTTCTTACCAAAAAGGAAATGTTACTTACATTCTTCCTTACAAGAACAAAACTTTATTGCAAAAGTTTAAAATTCCGCAGAAACCAGCTTCTCATTAATCAAATTTATTTTTTTCCGTAACTTGAAATTCGATAACCTGATTGTGGGACGTCAAACCTTTGTATGGGTACAGGGTCGAAATTTAGGCTTGTGGCCGTATAGTTTACCTTATTTAGACCAATGGTTGATTCGTATTCGAGCACAATTCCACCCAAAGTAGAAAACTGAAGTTCCATATCCCAATTTTCAGGAATCAATTGTTGGGTAAAAAAAACTGCTGTAACATGACCATCTGCACCCTTACTTTCCGCCTTTATACAATTGTACCCTAAAATCTCTTTTGTTGTTTCCGTTACATTGAAAAGGATAGAATCTTTCTTTTGAATTCTTTCATTCCATTGAACTTTGTTTAATGGAATCATGATTTTTTGGCTCCCAAACTCCTTTAAAATAGCTCCAGTACCTTCCCTTAAATCATAGATTGTAATTGTTTTACCAATCTCATTGGTGAGCTCAGACTTATAGTGCCCTCCCTTCACTTTCTGTAAAAGGGTTGTTTCTCCAACTGATTTTATCCCATTATCAGAAATTGATACTGTGAACAAAATGCTTCCCTCAGAAAACCTTTTTTGAGCCTGATTTTGGGCTAAAACAAAAAAGCTAAGTAATGACAATATCCATTTCATATTTAATATGCAGGCATCAACCGTGCATCATAAAGTTATGACATTGACAACGCTAGACGATGCAATTAATGTTAAAAAAGCGAATCAGTTACTTTTTAGTCTTCGCCTGCATGCTATTTACCTTCTTTTGGGTTGCCTGCATTTGCTCTAAACGTTCTTGCCATTTAGACTTTGACTTAGGCTTCTTTCTATTGCTAGAAATTTCTGCAAGAATCTTGTTATGGTCAATAATATAACGTTGAATTACAAACTGTAGGATCAAAGTAATAACGTTGGAAACAGTGTAGTACCATGTAAGTGCGGAAGGAAGACCATTGAATATTCCCAACAACATCACGGGAAATATATATGGCATATACTTCATAGCAGGATTTCCTTGGTCAGGAGTCATGCTCATGCTGTACAAAGAAGTTAAGAAACTGGTAACCACAGCCAAAACAGTAAACATGGAAAGATGGCTGCCCAGACCCGGGAAATTGAATCCCCATGTTAATACAGCATCATAAGCAGACAAATCAGGTGACCACCAAAACGATACCCCTCTTAAGGCAATATTTGAATTAAAGAAACTATAAAGTGCAAAGAAAATTGGGATTTGCAACAGGGCCGGAATACAGCCACCGAGAGGATTTACTCCTGCTGCACGGTACAATTTCATTTGCTCCATGCTGAAAGCTTGTTGGTCATCCTTGAACTTTAGTTTTAAGGTATCTAATTCTGGCTTTAGTGCTTTCATTTTAGCCCCACTCACATAAGAGGAATAAACCAATGGAGAGGTTATAAGTCTGATGGCAATGGTAAGCAACATGATGGCCAATCCCATGCTCGGTAAAAGGTCGCTAAAAAATCCAAAGAATGGCAATACCAGCAACCTATTGATATATTTAACAAACGCATAGAAGCCTTGGCCAAGGTTAACCATGTCTTCCATATCCATTTTATACTTTTTCAAGATTGAAAAGTCATTTGGACCTATGTAAAACTTGTATGGAATTAAAGTTTGATTTGAAGCGGGAAAAGTAGATTTTAAGGTGGCAATGGTTTGTGCAACAATTTTTTGTGAATCTGCTGGTACGCGGCAATTTATTTCTGCAAAGCTAAATCCATTTTGTGCTATTAGGGTTGTGTTAAAGAATTTTTGTTTAACACCAATCCATTTCAATCCTTCATCCCAAGACTTGTTCAATCCATCAGACATTGTAAAATAATCGAACCCGTCTGATCCCATCAAGCCCAATTGTGTCTCGCGTTTTTCTGATTGAATATCCCTTTCTTGTTGATTGGCTTGAACCTGCCACAAAAGGTTAACTGCATTGCCTGTAAAAAGTTTATCGGCGCCATTTACAGCTAAATCCCACTCAAACATGTATTCATCTTTCTTTAGCCTGTAGCGATGTTCGATAGATCTTCCTATGGAATCTGCTAAGGTGAACTTAATGCTAGAGGTACCATCAGCCAACTTTGTTATTTCAGATGCAGAAAAGAAAAGGTCTGCAGTATTTGCCGTTTGGTTGTTGGCTGTGTTGATTAAATATGAAATTTTGTTAAATTCATTGGAAGACAAAACCACATTTGAAGAATCACCGGATAAATACTTTTTTAACTGAACAGACCTAGGTTGACCACCTTTATTTGAAAAAGTAATTGAAACAAGTTCATTTTCTATGGTTGTAAGTGATTCTTTGCCAACACCCATTTGTTGAATACTACCTTCTATTGCTTTTGCAGGAGCTGCAGAATCTTTAATTGCAGAAAATGCAATGGTATCTTTTGTTATAGGGGCAATGGAAGCAAGAGAGTCATTTAATTGCTTTTGTTTTACTTCCAATTGAATTTGTGCCTGACGTGTATAAAAAAAGTAAGCAACCAAAAGTATTACTAGCAATACCATGCCGATTACTGAATTTTTTTCAAATTTCATGAGATTTCAAGTTAAGGAGTCAAAGGTAATAAAGGGAAATGAATTGCCGGAGCAATTTGATAAAGAATGAGTAAATCGACTATTGATTAGCTTATTTCATTGTTTAAAATGGCTGCATTCTTTAAATGCTTTTGCACATTAAAAATTTTTGAAGCTTTCACAAAATGCACAAATATGGGGTGTGGATTTTCAACAGTACTTTTCAATTCAGGATGATATTGAACGCCAATGAAAAATGGATGCCCCGGTATTTCTACGATTTCAACCAATCCTGTTTCTGGATTGATGCCACTAGCATACATACCAGCTTGTTGAAAAGACTCTAAGTAATTATTATTAAATTCCCAACGATGACGATGTCTTTCAGAAATCATTTCAGATTGATAAATTTCAAAAGCTAGGGTATCTTTTTCAATTTTGCAAGAATACGCACCTAGACGCATGGTACCCCCTTTATTTGTGATATTTTTTTGGCCGTCCATTAGGTCAATAACAGGATATGGTGTAGCAGGATCCATTTCGGTGGAATGAGCATTAATCAATCCCACTTTATGGCGAGCGAATTCAATAACAGCCATTTGCATGCCCAAGCATATTCCGAAGAAAGGCATTTCGTGCTCGCGCGCATATTTAACAGCTAAAATTTTTCCATCAATGCCTCTATGCCCAAAACCAGGTGCTACAAGTAATCCATCTAAACCCATCAATTTATCATTCACATTTCCTTCATCAATGAACTCGCTGTGAACATCTACAATGTTCACTTTGCACTCATTCATTGCTCCTGCATGAATGAAAGCCTCTAAAATAGATTTGTAGGCGTCTTGTAATTCAATGTATTTTCCAATCAACCCAATGGTAATTTCTGATGTAGGATTTCTTAACTTTTCAAGAAATCCTTTCCATATGGTGAGATCAGGCTCAGGATACCAAGTTATTTTTAATTTTTTTAAACAAATGATGTCAAGTTGCTCTTGTTGCATAAGTAACGGAACTTCATAAATACTGGTGGCGTCGGCCGCTTCAATGACAGCATCAATTTTTACATTGCAAAACAAAGCAATTTTAGCCTTGAGTTCATTTGAAAGTGGTTGTTCGGTTCGGCAAACCAATATGTCTGGATGAACACCGTTTTCACTCATCATCTTAACGCTGTGCTGAGTAGGCTTTGTTTTTAATTCTTTGGCTGCTTTTAAATAAGGCACCAAGGTAAGGTGAACAACTAAACAATCACCTTCTGGAAGCTCCCATTGCAATTGACGAACAGCTTCAACAAAAGGCAAGCTCTCGATATCTCCGATAGTTCCGCCTATTTCAGTAATGATAATATCATACCCATCAACTGCAAGAAGCTGCATTCGCCTCTTTATTTCATCAGTAATGTGTGGAATTACTTGAACAGTTTTACCTAAGAAAGCACCTTCTCTTTCTTTATTGATAACAGTTTGGTAGATTCTACCTGTTGTAACGTTATTGGCCTGGGAAGTGAAAATATTCAAAAACCTTTCATAGTGGCCAAGGTCTAAATCGGTTTCAGCCCCGTCTTCAGTAACAAAACACTCTCCATGTTCATAAGGGTTTAATGTACCAGGATCAACATTGATATATGGATCAAACTTTTGAATGGTCACCTTAAATCCCCTAGCCTGCAATAGTTTTGCTAAGGAGGCTGCTACAATTCCTTTCCCTAAAGACGACGTAACACCGCCAGTTACAAATATATACTTTGTCATATCCGATATTTCCAATTAATTGAAACCTTATGAAGGTTATGGTCCGTGAAATGTAATAAATGGACCAGCTATAAGCTTATGAATTACTTAGAGAGGTCGTACAAATTTACCAATTAATTAGCGATTAAGAAAAAAAAATGGCCATACATGACAATTATTGTAATATGTTTATTTTTAATCATATTAATTTAGATGATTTTTAACTATTAAAACTAAAAACACTGTATGTCATACTATAAAAAATACTATTTGCTTGCCTTGCAGTAAATGTCTTTTTTGTTACAAAATCTTTTGCTCATCAAATAGTACCTGTTCGTGAAGAGCCTAGGCATGTATCCGTGCTTTTGAATAAGTATATCAGGGTTATAAATGCGGAAATTGAGGATGGAGACAGCAGCCTTTTTCATGTTCATGAAACTCCTTCACTCTTTATATTTCTAACAGATATAGTATATGACAACCAAGTTTTGAACATGCCTTGGCAAAAAGTTAAGTCGAAAAAAAGGCTATTCTTGGTATTCTTATTATGAAACTAGAGGAGTAACGCACCGTGTTGTGGATTCTAAAAACAACAGGGTAAATGCATATGACATTGAATTGTTGTCAAAACATTAGATTGTAGAAAATCATAAATGGAAACCAATGCTTTTTGACACCAAGCTTACATCTGACCGTTGCATTGGATATAAAATTCAGCTGACAAAAGAAAAGCCTATGATTCAATTTTCAGGTCGAAACCCTATCATTGCCATATTGGTTAATGGTGGGGAAGTCGCAACCAACCCGACACCAGGGTCCAAATTGGAATTACAGAAGAAGAATTTGGATATATAAGTCCGAGATTTGGGTGTACTGTAAAACTTAAAACAGGTGAGTCAGCAGAACTTATACTTTTTGAAATTAAGTAAATGCTAGATTACCCTATTTCAGGCTACTTATTCATGAAAGCCCCAATAACTTCATCGTAATTTTTATTCCAATGAGCAATGTTACCCCAGTTTTCACCATTTATATTAATTGAACTACCTGAAACTGAACCTAGTTTAGAGAATGGAACGGTGGTTTTTTTCATGAATTCCTCAAAAAGTTGAATGTTTGCATCATTCACGGAAACCACTACCCTGCTTTGCGATTCTCCAAACCAAAAAGCATCTGGCCTGATGGACTCATCGATTTGGCTAACTTCAAAACCAACAGCATTTACAAAGGCACTTTCAAGGAGAGTTGTGAACAAACCACCTTCACTAACATCATGAGCTGAAACAATTAATTTCTGCTTGATAAGTGAAAGGACTTGTTGCTGCATATCAAATTCGATGTTTATGTCAAAGTGTGGTGCTGGGGAAAATTCAATGCCACAAAGCTTATGAAGGTATTCTGAAGATGATATATCATTAACAGAAGCTCCAATTAGATAAATTGAATCCCCTTCGTATTTAAAACCTAAGGTCATCTTGTCTTGCTCTGAATCTAATAGTCCAACCATCCCAATAGTCGGTGTTGGATAAACGGCGCCATCAGGATTTTGGTTGTAGAAACTTACGTTTCCTCCGGTAACAGGCGCATCAAACTTCAAACAAGCTTCACCCATGCCTTTGATTACATGAACAAATTGAAAATAAATTTGAGGATCGTAAGGGTTGCCAAAATTTAGGCAATTGGTTACACCTAAGGGAGTTCCTCCGCTGCAAACAATATTTCTAGCTGCTTCGCTCACTGCTATCATAGCGCCTTTATAAGGATCGGCATAAACATATCTGCTGTTACAATCTGTAGTGATGGCAAGGGCTTTCCCTGTTTCTTTAACGAGCACAACTGAAGCATCGCTCGGCTGATTGGTAGAGGTATTGCCAGTACCTACCATGCTATCATATTGATTGTAAATCCAACATTTTGAAGCTATGTTTGGAATTAAAATCAACTTTTCGGCTATGGATTTCAAATCTTCAGGAACAGGAATTGAATTTAGGTCAAAGGAATTTATTTTCTCAAAATAGGTTGGTTCAGAATAAGATCTTGTATAAACAGGCGCTCCGCCACCGAGTACTAAACTGTATGCCGGAATTTCGGCTTCCAATTCGCCATTCATGTAAAATTTCAAGAGACCGTCGGTGGTAACATAACCAATTTCAGAGCAAGGTAAATCCCACTTTTCAAAAACATCAAGCACCTCTTGTTCTCTTCCTTTTGTAACAACCATCAACATGCGCTCTTGGCTTTCGCTGAGGAGAAGTTCCCAAGCTTTCATATTTTGCTGACGTTTCGGCACTTTATCTAAATTGATGATCATGCCAACACCACCTTTGGCACTGGTTTCTGCAGTTGAACAAATAATACCCGCAGCACCCATGTCTTGCATGCCCACCAAGGCTCCTTTTGGAATCAATTCAAGACAAGCCTCGAGTAGTTTCTTTTCTTGAAAGGGATCACCTACTTGAACGGAAGGGAGGTCTTGCGCACTTTCAGCCGTGATATCAGCGGAAGCAAAAGAAGCGCCACCAATGCCATCTTTTCCAGTTGCAGAACCAACTATAAAAACTGGATTACCCTCACCTTCAGCTGTAGCACTCACTGTTTGTCCCACTTTCACGATACCTACACTCATTGCATTGACAAGCGGATTGGTATGGTAACAATTTTCAAAATAGACTTCACCACCAACGGTAGGAACGCCAAAACAATTACCGTAGTGACCAATACCGGCAACAACACCTTTAACCAAGTGTTGGGTTTTTGCATCGTTGATATTCCCGAAACGCAATGAATTTAAAGAAGCAATAGGCCTTGCTCCCATTGTGAAGATATCACGATGGATTCCACCAACGCCGGTAGCAGCACCTTGAAAAGGTTCAATTGCAGAAGGATGGTTATGGGATTCAATTTTAAAAACTACACCATATCCATCCCCAATATCAGCAAGGCCTGCATTTTCTTCTCCAGCCTTTACAAGCAGTTTTGATCCATCTCTTGGAAGCGTTTTTAACCAACTGATAGAATTTTTATAACTACAATGTTCACTCCACATAACAGAATAAGCAGCGAGCTCATTGAAGTTTGGGGTTCGCCCAAGTATTACTTTTATGCTTTCAAATTCTTCTGGAAGTAGTCCAAGTTGTTTTGCAGTTTCTACAGTTGTACTCATAATTATTTTAAAGAACTCCAAAGGTAATTAAAAAAGGTAGGAGGCAAAAACGACAGTACCATTGATTTGAAGAATGCGACAAATAAATTGAAAAAATTTATAGCACTTTACATATTAAACATTTTTATATATGTTAATTATCGATCATTCAAATTGCATTTTTCATACAATAAGGAATTGAAATAGTACTA